>ERZ1370068.4664-contig-3723_pt1 | contig 70881 bp, 101 predicted proteins | sample MGYA00561227_ERZ1370068 | MGnify/ENA primary metagenome ERZ1370068 (study PRJEB38410, sample SAMEA6850437) | metagenome | study: Metagenomic assessment of the ecological functions of the soil: analysis of the soil microbiota associated with the...
GTTGTACTTCGTTCAGTTACACGTATTGCTGTTTGGCGAGCGTGTCCGGCGGCTGATCGCCGCTCGAGATGACGACGAGCGGGACGTCGGGCAGCGTGGTCACGCCGGCGACGACGTCGCGCCATCTGCTGCATCGCGGCGATGTGCTGACCCATCGCCCGAAAGCATTTCGGCTGCGACCACAGCATCGCGACGACGGGATGCACCTCCTCGGGCAGCTTTCGGACTTCGCCGACGAGCCGCTCGAGCGTCCGCGCCGGCGGTCGGGCCGAACAGGCCGCACGAAATTCCGCGGAACGCCGGGCGCACCGCCTGTGAGTGAGCGCCAGACACGCGCGGACGACGCCGACCCGCGCGAGCCCTGCGCCGACGCGCGACAACTGGATGCCGCCGCGCAGCATGAACGCCTGCCGCGGCGTCATATTCGTGCCAGTCGCTCGGCGGCTCGACCAGCACGAGACCGACAGACATCGAGCGGATATCGCGCGGCGTACGCGCAGACGAGAAACGCACCGAATGAGTGGCCGACGAGCACCGCCGGTCGCGCCGCCCGCAGCGTGCCCGATCACGGCCTTCAGCTTCCGGCGATCATCCGTTCCACCGAGCGCGGGCCTCGCGACATCTCGCTCCAGCCCAGTCCGGTCCGGTCGCGCGCGCGCGCGCGTGTGAACGTAGCAACTTCCCGCGCATGACCCGCACCCAGCTCAGCGACGAAGCGGCGATGCCGGAGTCGAAGAGAACGGCTAGTTCGTCCCGCGCCTTCGCAGACGACATGCAAGCCGATGGCCGCCGACGTCGACGAGCGTGCCAGGCGCTGGATAGCGGCGCGAACTGCGACGTGCGCCGATGACCTGATAGAGCGCACCGGTCGCGAGAAGGACGACCAACACGGAGACAAGAATTGCGACAGCCACAGCGATCCTGGAGGTCCGGCTAAAGCGGCAACAATATAGTTGACGCATCACGGTCTAGCCCGGTAATCTGGCTAACCTGTTGCCGCGCTGAACCATATTCGTTGCCCTGAAAGGAATGAATGAAACCCTTTCAGGAAGACCGCTTTTCGGTAACTAGTTTTGCTCATGCAGCCGTCGGTTTTCAAAGCAATCAGCGCTTGATGGCGTTCTTCTGCTACCTCGATTGCGGTGGCTCATCGACCGACAAGAACCGCCAAAAGGCGATTTCGGTCGGTGGCTACATTTGCTCCACAAAAGGCTTGGGCTGAGTTCGAGATTGCTCTGGCGAGTTATCCTGTATCGCTATGGAATTCGAGGAATTCCACATGAAGGATTACGCTCGGAGATGCGGGAGAGATTCAAGAAATGGAAGAACGACGCGACCAAGCGCGCAGCCATTTCATGGTCTCCGTCACCGATGCTGTCAACAGTCTCATGATGCAGAGCGTTGGCATGAGTCTACATCTAGAATCCTACGATAAGTTCAACGAGCGATTCTTGCTTCGGGAGACCATTGGAAGTCCCTATGCTGTGGCTGCAGCCGCCGCGTTTTCACACGTTGCCGGAGTGGCACGAACGCCATCGAATCAATGAACCGTTGCTGACTTTTTCGAGAGAAGGGCGACAACAACCAGCACGATTTGAGGCTCATGCTCGACCGTCTGACATGGAACGTGGATCTAATCCATATGCCGGAATTCAGAAGAAGAGATGGTTAGACAGAGAAAAAAGGTCCACTACCTGTATCCGTTCCAAGCGTGCGATTTCATCGCATATGAGCAAGCATAAAGGCCGTCACCAACGCTCTTCGCGGTAACAATCAGCCTCGTAAATCGTTACGGAGGGCCAATCTGCCGGATCCGACGATGTGGCAAATAATCAGGGCGCCGAAGTTGGAAGCGTTCGTGAAGGAATTTCGGAATACCGCGTCGAACATGACGGAATTATCGAGTGGAAGATTTTGTTTTTGAACGCGACGTTTACGCCACTTCTGCTCTTCGCGCTCGACATCTTCTTTAGGAACGGCTATGACGCGCTTCGTAAAATTCGTTGAGTCGCTCCATTAGGGTTTTCCTGAGATAAGTTGTTTTCGACTGACACGTCAACCCCGGCGTCTTTTAACAATTTTGCGTGGTAGCTCAATCTCCTTCGCATGTCGCTCGCCAGCTCATCCGGTTGCCCGCCAAGTGTTGCCGAATCTGGATGCTCAATGATGTACGGCACACTCGCCGATACCACACTGTGCAGTTCACATGGTGCCAGAGCACGTTCAGTTTTTGGAATGTTTCTCGATGTTTTCTATAGCGGCGGCAAGCGCGGAACGGTGTTCGCTTGGCCTCCGGGTGCGCTTCGTGAGTCACTCCGATGGCAGCGTCTTCATCATGTTCGGTCGTCGTCTTTTCATTCTTCGGCCCGCGCAGAAGCTGCGGCAGCGATTTCTCAGCACGTTTCCGGCAGTTCCTTGCCGGTCAGGGCGGTATAGGTGAGACGCTTGCCGAACACGGACTGCGCACGCCGCAGAGGAAACGCGCCGATCGCTCGGCTTGCGGTTATTGAAGCGATACACCTGCTCATCGAGGTAGCGGAACAGATGGAACGGTTCGACCGACACGTAGGTGCCCTTCGAGGGCGCGCTTCAGGAGCGACTCAGAAGTTTTCGAGGCCGTTGGTGTGGACCGCGCCATCCACGTAGGTTTCGGCGTGGTCGATGACGCCGTGGACGTAGCCGCGCTGCTCCCATGCGGTCGTAGGAGCTGGAGCGCGTCGGTGTAGACGTTCGCGCCGATGGTCGACGTGCTCGGTGACGACCTGCTCCAGTTGATGCTTCTTGCGGTTCGCAATGACCTTGAACGCGGACTTGGCTGCCGCCGTCGTCCTTCCGATGCCGTTCCAGCAGGCCCATGACGGCGACCTTGCCGATCATCGAACGGCTCTGCGAGATGCCGAGCCGCTTCCGCTTCGCGGCGTGCATGTTGCGCGCTTTGCCGCCGATGAAGGTTTCGTCGACTTCGACCGTGCCGCCGCATCTTGTCGAACGACTTCGCGTGAATCGCCAGACGCGAGCCGATGCAGCATGAACCACGCGGTTTTCTGGGTCACGCCAAGGTCGCGGGCGATTTCGTAGCTGCTGACGCCGTTCTTGCAGTTGACGAGCAGCCACATCGCGGGCAGCCACTTCGAGAGCGGAATCGGGCTGTCCTCGAAGATGGAGCCGACCTTGACGCGAGAACTGCTTGCGGCAGTTCTTGCACTGCCAGATGCGGCGGGACGCCACGTAGGAGCATATCCGACCGATTCGCAGTGCGGGCAGCGGACGCCATCCGGCCAGCGGAGCGAGGCGACGAACTGGTCGCTACGTCCACGTCCGCGAAATAGGTGATTGCGCCAAGCAGGGTGTCTGGGGTGTTGTTCTCGGAAGCCATGCACCCAGAGAATAGCTCATGACTATCGTGATGTGTCAAGTATATTGTTACCGCTAAAGCCGGACGCCCCTGCACTGATGGGTACGAGCGTCCCTGCCTCCGACGAGCCTGGCGCGTTCCCTTCGGCGTCGTTCCGGACGGGACTTGGGATCCGGCTTCAGCCGGACCGACAAGCGCGGCGTTAACATTCGCGGGACGCCGCACGTCTATCTGCATCAATGATGCGCCTGTCGCTTGTGCTGCTCGGATTGTTGGCTCAGAGTCCCCTGTTCGTCGCCGCGCCGCCGGTGACGGTCGGGCCAGGCTCGGGTCAAATCGTCTTCGCCGACCTGAACCGCGACGGCCACATCGACATGCTGACCCGTCACCTGCTGCAGCGCCGCATTGGCGTCTGGCTTGGCAACGCGCCGGCGGATTCACCGCGAGTCCGGGGACGCCGATCGTCCTCGACTACCAGCCGGGCGGGATCGCATCCGCCGACGTCAATGGCGACGGCATCCCCGATCTCGTCGCGACGAAGAGCGGAGCGCGACGAGGTGGACGTGTTCCTCGGCGACGGCAAGGGCGGCTTCACGCGCGGCGCGGGATCGCCGTTCGCCGACAGCCCGATCATCCGACTTCTTCACGCGCAGCGTCGATCTCCTCGACGTCAAGCGAGGATGGGCGGCTCGACATCGTGACCGCCAACGGCCGCGAAAACACGTTCGGCATGCTCTTCGGCAACGGACGCGGCGGCTTCTGCGCCCGGCACGCCGGTCAAGCGGCTGGCGCGCGCGGAACACGTTACGCGTTCGTGTTCGGCGACATGGACGCCGACGGTCACATCGACGCCCTCATATCCGGCCGCGCCGGCGACGAGCCCTCGGAACCCGCGCGCATCGTCATCCCTGCGCGGCGACGGGAAAGGTGTGTTTCAGGATGCGGCGCGATCAGGTCGCGGTGCCCCCGAGTCTCGCAGTCGATGACGCTCTCGCGGACGTCAACGGCGATCGTCGTCTCGACCTCCCCTCGTCACACACAGCCACGCGCGCCGTCGGTGAGCGTTCTGTTGAACGACGGTGGCGGCGCGTTCGCACTGGCGCGAAGGGTCGCCGTTTGGGATCGACGACAAATCGTTCGGTGTCGTGGTAGCGGACGCCAACGGCGACGGCAAGCCTGACCTGCTCGCCGGAACCGCCGCGAGCGTGACGGTGTTGCTGGGCGACGGCCGAGGGACGATTCACCCAGGCCGGAGGGTCGCCGTTCCGGTGCGGGTCCCGGCGCATATCGCGTCAGCGTCGCCGATATCAACGGCGACGGCAAACTCGATCCTCGCGGCGCCGAGCTTCGAGGGGAACGTCGTGACGGTATGGCTGGGGCGATAACACGCGTGGCACGCGTCCTGCACTCCAACGCGATGTTATGAAGACTCTGAACGATCGAATCTACGAGCGGATGATGCGAGAAGAAGGCGCCGCCGGCTACATCTTCCTATGGCTGCTCGGCGTGCCGGCGTCGGTGTTGTTCGTGATCTTCCTGCTCCGCGGCTGCAACTAAGGGACCGGGAACGGCGAAGTCGACCGGTCAACGCTGTTCCATGCGCGATCGGATGACGTAGTTCCACTCGCCGTGAAACTCTTCGCGCTCGACCTTCAGTTCTCGCAGTTCCTTCTTTGAGATCTTCTTGCCGGTGGGATAGCGCCGACGATCGAGTCGGACGCGCACGACGAGACCACCTCGGTTGGTCGTGTTGCCGATGAGGTTGATGACGGTCTCGTAGGTCCGTAGAGCGCGTCCGCGCCAGTTGATCGAGATGAACGAGAACAGGCGATGCTCGACCTTGTTCCACTTGCTGGTGCCGGGCGGGAAAGTGGCTGACGTGGATCGACATGTCGAGCTTGTCAGCGACGCGTTGCAGTTGATGCTTCCACAGGTGCGACCGGTAGCTGTTGCTGCCCCCGGCGTCGGCGGTGATGAATATCTCGCGCGCCTCGGGGTAGCGCTTGGCGCCAACTCGACTCCACCAGGCCTCGATGGACCTCACCGCAAAGACCGGCGTGTCGTGGTCGACGCCGACGCTGACGAAGCCTTCGTTGGCGGCCAGGTCATAGACGCCGTGCGGAATCGCTTTGCCGACTGCATCGGACGGGGAAGTCGTGGACGTCCACCGCCCGGTGCGGAGACGTTCGAGCCAGGACATGCGAGATCCTGGCGCGTCTTCTCTGGGGAGCGTAGGTGGCCCTCGGCACGATCCCGTCTACGGCGCAGCGAACGGCGCGCCTCCTTGTGCTGGGCTTCGAGCTCGCGGATCACAGCCTCGGTCTTGTCGTCGAGGGCGGCGAGGACCTCGTCGGGGTTCTCTTCCGCGTAGTGAAGAGCCAGGCGGCCGACCGCGAGATCGCGACTTCATGACCGTCCCACGCTCGCGCCCAGGGTGACGACAAGCTCGTCGAGTTGCTCGAACGTCTCACCCATCCCACCAGTACTCCCGGAGGCAATGGCACCGTCGAGAGCTTCCTTCGAGGGATAGAGGTCGTGCATGATCAGCAGCGTCTTGCCGCCTCTTTCCTCGAACGTTACCGTGGTGACCTGCCCACTGTCGCCACCTTCTTCATTGGTCCAGACGAGGCGCGAGTGCGGTGTCACTTCGAGGTACCTACCGAAGAACTCCATGGGCTTCGGGGCAGCAGGGTGGCTGAACACGAGACGGTACTCGCCCCCGACACGAACATCCATCTCGCAGGAAAGCACGGACAGGCCGAAGGACTTCGGTACTCCACCACTGTTTGAACAGCTCGGGCTTGGTCCACGCCTCGAACACGATGCGCGCCGGGCCGTTGATGGTTCGCGTGACGACTAGCTCACGCTCGGACTTCCGTTCCGCCGTCGTGTGGTTCTTCATGGGGGTGGGCTCACTCTCTCTTCTTGCGTCCATCGACCTTCTCCTTCCGTTTCAGTTCCTCAACAACCTTGTCCAGCTCGTCGAAGCGTGCGTCCCAGAGCTGGCGGTACTCTCGATCCATGCCGCCTCTTCCTCCAGTCGGCGCAGGCCGAGCTTGCAGGTCCGCACGCGCCCGACCTTCTCCGTGGTGACGAGCCCCGCCTGCTCCAAGACGCCGACGTGCTTCTTCATGCCCGTTAGGCTCATGTGGAACTTGTCGGCAAGGTCCGTGATCGAAGCGTCTGCACGCCCGAGCTGCTCCAGAACGCCGCGTCGGGTGGCGTCCGAGAGCGCGGCGAACGAGGCATCGAAGCCGGTCGGGTATACTGAACCATGTGGTTCAGTATATAACACACGGATTAGCGGCATGCAAGGGGAGGCTGAGCGCGCGCTGCGTTGCCGGCCGCCTTCACTCCCAAATCGACCTCATTTCGATGCAGATTCGATCGACTCGGCGATCCCCAGGCCCTAAGCGGACCTACTCCGCGCGCAACGACGCGAGCGGATCGATCCGGGTGGCGCGCCAGTGCCGGCAGGTAGCTGGCCATGAGGGCCGCGCTCACGAGCAGCAGCGTCACTGCAGCGAAGGTGGCGGCATCGGTCGGTTCGACGCCGAACACCAGGCCTCGCATGACCCGTGCGAGCAACGCCGCAACGCCCAACCCGAGCGCAATTCCCGCCAGCGTAACGACCACCGCGTGGCGCAACACCCACGTCACGATCATGCGATGCGTCGCGCCGAGCGCCATGCGAATGCCGAGGTCGCGCGCTGCGCGACACGAGGTAGGACATCACGCCGCTGATCCCGATCAGCGCCAGGACGAGCGCGGTCGCGGCAAACAACGTCAGCAACAACGTCGCGAACTGCTGGACCGACATCGATCGCTGGACGATCGCGTCGACCGTCTGCACGTGATAGACGGGCAGATCCGGATCGATCGTTCGAACGGCCAGAGCGGCGGCCTGTGCCAGCGCGGCAGGATCGCCTCGACTCTTCACAACGACGTAGAGCGATCGCCCGGTCCCCTGCGACTGCGGCACGTAGAATGCGATCCGGCTGTCGCTGTCGAGGGTATCGCTTGACACGGCCGACCACGCCGACAATCGTGATCCACGGCGCGGTCGAACGGACGTCGCCGTTGCGAATCCGCTTGGCAATCGGATCGCCGCCGGGCCAGAACTCCTCCGCCATCCGTTCGTCGACGATCGCGACTCGCGGCTTGTCGGGCGCGTCGCCGGCGTCGAACAGGCGTCCGCGCTCCAGCGGAATGCCCATCGCTTCGAAATACCGGCCGCTCACCACGCGTTGATCGGCGTTGATGAACTTTTCGCCGACGGGCGGCGTGCGCCCTTCGATGGTGATCGGTCCCCAGGCGAAGAATCCCGAAAGTGGCAGCGACGTGACGCCGCCCGACGCCACCACGCCAGGCAATCGATCGAGCTCCGTCCATAGCCGCTGATAGGCGTTGCGCACGGCCTGCGGATCGGTGTAGCGGCGACCGGCCATCATCAGCTCGAAGCTCAGGACACCGCGGCGGTCGAACCCGGGAGAAACGTTCTGCAGCTTCGCGAAACTGCGAATGAGCAGTCCCGCGCCGACGAGCAGCACGAGCGAGAGCGACAGTTCGCCGACGACGAGGGCGAAGCGATAGTTGAGGCGTTTCGCTCCAAATCCGCCGGCAGCCGTCGAGCCGCGAGCGGATGCGTTCAACGCGCCTGAGACGCCGAGGCGGCCCGCGCCAAGTGCCGGCGCCAGGCCGAACAGGATGGCCGTGACAAGCGACACACCGATCGTGAACGTGAGCACGGAGCCGTCGATCGCGATGTCGGGCAGGCGCGGCACGTTCGCGGGTTGCAGACTGCGCAGCTCTTCGACGGCGACGGCGGCCAGAGCAGGCCGCCGCAGGCGCCAAGCGCCGCCAGTGCGACGCTCTCGGCCAACAACTGCACCGCGATGCGGCCGCGGCTGGCGCCGAGCGCGATGCGCACCGCGAACTCGTTCTGCTCGCGCGAGCGCCCGCGCCAGCATCAGGTTGGCCACGTTGGCGCAGGCAATCAGCAGGACGAAGCCGACGGCCCTGAGCAGAATCCACAACGGCCGCCGCACCGAGCCGACGACTTGATCGAGCAGCGGCACGACGTCGAATGTCAGGCCGCCATTCGGCGGGTAGACTCCGAAAGTCGCTGCGCGGCCGCTGCGGTCAGGACGTCCATCTCCTTCCGCGCCGCCGTCACGCGCACACCCGGCTTCAACCTGGCGATGATGTTGTAGTCCTCAGCGGTTCGCGTCGTACGCGCAGCCGGCGACAGCGTGGAGCGGCAGAAAGATCTCGCCCGCCTCGGCGACGCCCAGCGTGGGCATCACTTCGCGCGGCAAGGTAAAGCCGGCTTTCAGGACGCCGACGATCTGCACAGGCTGATCGTTGAGGCGAATGGTCCGGCCGATCACCGCGGGATCGCCGCCGTAGCGGCGCGTCCACGTGGCGTGAGCTCAGAATCGCCGTTCCAGCTCGTCCCGGCACATCGTCGTCAGGCTCGGAAAAAGCCGTCCGGCTACGAGGCCGCCGCCGAGCAGCGGCAGCAGGTTCGACGACGACGCGGATACAGCCGATGCGTTCAGGCTCGACGCCATCGCCAGCGAGGTTGTAGTTCGCGCCGATCGCAACGGCCACATCGTCGAACGCCGTCGCGCCGTCCTTGATGTCGAAGTACTGCGCGGTCGAGAACCAGTCCTGCGTGATGTTCGAGACCAGGCGAGGTATTCCACAGGATGACGCGAGCCGGTCCGGCATGCGCGCGTGCGGCAGCGGCTGCAGCAACAGCGCGCGCAGCACGGTGAAGATGCCGGTGTTCACGCCGATGCCGAGCGAGAGGACAACACGGCGGTGGCTGTGAACGTTCGATGTTTCGCGAGGCCGCGGCGCGGCGAACGCGTACATCACCGCATGGCGTTGCGCAGCACGGCGTTCCACTGTATCGCGATTACTTCGGCGGCCGCGCCGGCGCAATACCGCCGCAGCGTTCGGGAACAATCGGTATCGACGGCGGCATCGCCGCCGGGAGCGTGCCCATGAGCCGTTGATAGATGACGAGCGCCGCCAGATACGTCGCTTCCGCAGCCGGATGAAAGCCGTCGGGTCCTGCATAATGAAATCTTCGCGTCGCGGCGCCATACAGCGCGCCACGCCTCGCCCACCGGAAGTAACAGCCCGCCAACATCCCGAGCTGCCGCCTGATACGACGCCTTGACGCCGTCGAAATCACCGCGGCGCGTCGAGAACGGCCACACCATTGTACCAGCGCGGCCTTCGCGCCGACACGGCGGATGTTTGCATCCGAACTTGCGCGGTACTCGCGCAGCAAGACCTGGGATTCTGGCAGCGCCGACGGTCCCTGCTGCAGGATCACGGTCTCGCCACCCGCCACGCGCGATCGCTTTGGCGGCGTCGCCACGGTTCCAGTGGTCCTCGAGGCTGTAGTTGGGAAACGCGATGGACTCGCAGTCGATACGAGGACCACCAGAGGTCCGCGACAACGCCTCGAGCATCCCCGGCAGATTGTTGGTTGACGTGAGGCTGTTGCCGATGAACAGCACACGCATGGTGGGCGCGGGCTGAGTGTGGGCGCTGCAGCCGATCGCAAGCGACGAGAGCCGATGAGTCAGTGATGGCAGTTTCAAGACCGACGTGGGGTCCGCCTTCAGCGGACTGTCGAGGTCCGGCCGAAGCCGGACGCCACATGGTCTTGAAACCTGACCTCACTCCGCTCGTAGCGCCGCTGTCGGTTCCAGCGCCGCGGCTCGGCGCGCTGGCAGCCAGCACGCCGCCGCCGCGATGACGACGAACACCGCCGTCATGCCGGCGAAGGTCATCGGATCGGCTTGGCGTCACCGACACCAGGAGCGATCGCAGCACACGTGTCACGGCGAAGGCGGCGATCAGGTCCCGAACACCACCCCGGTCATGCTGAGCCGAAGTCCTTCGCCGATGATCAAGCGCAGAATGCTCTGCCGCGGCGCGCCGAGCACCATGCGGAGTCCGGATTTCCGCGTGTGCGCTGACGCATCGACCGTCGCGAGCACGCCGGCAGGCCGATCGCCGCCAGCATCCCGGCGACCGGCAGCGAAGACGCCAACCAGCACCACGGCGAACCGCGTCGGCGCGATCGACTTCTCCACGAACGCCGACATCGGCTGCACCTCGCCCAGTGGAAGCTTCGGATCGATCTCCGCCACCGCGGCGCGCACCGATTCCGCGATCGATTCGGGCGGTCCTGACGTTCGGATGGCCCATCGCAGGCGGCGCCGGGGCCGAAGAAGCTTTCGACGAAGAAGATCGCTTCGCGTCCGGGCCTCGACGAGCGACTCGTGCCGCTGATGCGCAACGACCCCGATCACTTCGACGCGCTCGTTCTGCGGGGCATTCGGTCCGATTCGGCCGCAGGTTCCGCACGAGCAGCGTGCGCCCCACCGCGGTCCGCGCCCGCAAACGCCCTGCGCCGCCAGCATCGTCGTCGATGATCACCTTCGTCGTCCCGGCCACGTTGTCTTCGTCGGTGAACGTCCGGCCGGCCACGAGTTTCGTCCGGAGCGTCTCGAAGTAGCCGGGACGCACGTTGTGGAAGCTGGCCTGGCGAAACGCCGACGGATCCGATGCGCCCGCCTCCGGTCGACCACGGCACGTTCTGCGAACCGCCGTCGAGCGGGAGCGGCGTCGCCGCGGTCACGCCGAGCACGCCGGGAATCGCGCGCAGCCGCTCCGCCACCTGGCGGAGAAACGCGGTCCGCCTCGTCGTCCTGACGCTGCGGCGCCTGCAGCACGAAGGTGAGGACGTTCGACGCGTCGTAGCTGGCGATCGACGCGCTGCAGCGCGATGAAGCTGCGGACCATCAGGCCCGATCCGATGAGCAGCACGAACGACAGCGCAACCTCGGTCGACGACCACGCTGTTGCGGAGCGCTCGGCCGGCCCGCAAGCCCGGCGATCCACCGCTCAAGCCGCAGCACGTCCACCAGATCCGGGCGCGACGCGCGCAGGGCGGGCACCAGGCCGCACACGAGCGCCGTGACGATCGTGGCCGCCGCCGTGAAGACCAGCACGGCAGGGTCGATGCTGATGGAATTGATCCGCGGCAGTTTGGCCGACCCATCGCGATCAACAGATCGATGCCGCTCTGCGCGAGCAGCAGCCCGGAGTCCGCCGCCCAGCACCGCGAGCACGAGACTCTCGGTGAGCATTTGTCGAATCAGCCGCCACTGGCTGCCGCCGATCGCCGCGCGGATCACCAGCTCGCGATGGCGCGCCGACGCGCGCACGATGAGCAGGTTGGCCACGCTTCGCGCAGGCGATCAGCAGCACGAACGTCACCGCGCCGAAGAGGCGCGAGGATGGACGCGCGCACGCCGCTGACGAGATCCTCCTGCATCGGCATGACGCGGAAATGCACGTCCGCGGTTTTCTTCACCGGATACCGTTCGCGCAGCGTCGTCGCAACGCTTCCGCCTCGGCGCGCGCCTGCTCCAGCGTCACGCCGTCCTTCATCCGCGCCACGACGCGAAGCGCGCCGGTGTTGCGGGCGGCGGCGTCGAAGTCGAGACGCGCGCAGCGGTCCACATGTCGACGTTCGGATCGATGCCGGTCCGCGGCGGAAACAGCAGCTCGAAGCCCGGCGCCAGCACGCCGACGATCTCCGCTTTGCCGTTGCCGAAGTCGATCGTCCGGCCGACGACGCGTGGAGTCGCCGCCGAACTTTCGCTGCCAGAACGGGATACGTGAGATGGCCATCGCCGGCAGCTGCGGCGGCTGCGCCTGCTGCGCCGCGGGAGGCGCACCGGGCGGGCTGGGCGGGTTCCGCGGCTGCGGCTTGCCGTCGTCCTCGGTGAAATGGCGGCCGAGGACCATGCGCGCGCCGAGCAGCGGCGCAGGTTGGGCGTCGCTGAACTCGAACGCGGATTTGTTCGGGCTCGGTGCCTTCGCCGCCAATCGTGGCGCGTCCGGGCGGGAAGCAGCCCGGCGACGCCGTCGAACGCCTTGGCCTCGGTGCGCAGATCCTTCACGTCCGGAATCGGAAACGGAAAGTCCATCACCTTTGCGCGCGCGCAGTTCGGTCCAGATCAGCACGAGGCGCTTCGGACTCTGGCGATGGGAGCGGCCGCAGCAGCACGCCGTTGACGATGCTGAAGATGGCGGTGCAGGCGCCGATGCCGAGCGCGATGGTCGCGGTCGCCGTCAGCGTGAATCCCAGGTTGCGGCGGAGCGTGCGCAGTGCGTAGGCGACATCCTTCAGCAGCGAATCCATCGCGGTCCTTTCGGCCCGGCGGCACGGGTGCTGGGTGCTGAGTGCTAGGTGCTGGTGCTTGGTGCCGGGTGCTCGGTGCCGCGTGCTGGGTGCCTCCACCAAGCACCAGCACCCAGCACCAAGCACCTCAGCACCAAGCACCCGTGGACGGAGCACGTTTAGTGCCTGACCCGATCGACCCTAAGCTGTTGAAGCCATTAGACGAACGACGCCGCCAGACTGCGTGACCGTCCGGCTGTGGGACCGGTAATCCCAGCACGAACAGAGTCCGTCCCTGACTCCGACCCCGAGTCTGTCCCCAAGTCTGTCCCCGAGTCCGACCCCGGCCGGATAATAGCGTCCGTGGCCGACGCCCCGCAGACCTGACGCCGCGCCCTGCATCGTCGAAGACGAAGCGGCGATCCGCGAAGTCGTCCGGCTGCACCTCGACCTCTCCGGCTTCGACGTCACCGAAGTCGCAGACGGCAGGCGGCGTTGGAGGTCGGCCGCTCGACGCGGTTCGACTTGATCGTCCTCGACGTGATGCTGCCCGGCCTCGACGGCATCACGCTGTGCCGCGCGTTTCGCGAGGCCGGCGCCAACACCGACACGCCGCTGCTCATGCTCACCGCGAAGGACTCCGAGTCCGACAAAGTCGTCGGTCTGAGAGCGGCGCCGACGACTACCTCACCAAGCCGTTCGGCACGCGCGAACTGGTCGCGCGCGCGATGGCGCTGATGCGGCGCCAGCATCGGACCGCCGGCGAGTCGTCCGAGGCGACAGCGTTTCATCGCGCGCAACGGTCTGACGATCGATCTCGACAAGCGCGGGTGAGCGTGCGCGGATCGGCCATCGAGCTGACGAAGCAGGAATTCGATTTGCTCCGCCTCCTCGATGACCGCATGCCGGGATCGTCTTCAACCGCGAGGCGCTGCTCGCGCGGGTGTGGGGCGGCGACACCTACGTCACGGACCGCACGGTCGATACGGTCGTCAGCCGGCTGCGCCGGAAAATCGAAATCGATCCGCAGGATCCCGAACTGATCCTCACCGCCTGGGGCGTGGGCTACAAGTTCGTCGACTCGGCCTGAGGCAAGGCAATCGTGAAGACCGTGCAGCCGGGCCGGCTCGACACGCGTGATCCACCCGCCGTGCCGCTCCACGATCGCGCGCGAGATAGACAGGCCGAGTCCGCTGCCGCCCGATTCGGTCGCTCTCGACGCGTCGACCTTGTAGAACCGCTCGAACACGAGCGGCACATGTTCGGGCGGGATGCCACTGCCGGAATCGGTCACGCTCAGCTTCACCACGTGCTCGTCGATCGTCGCCGCGAGCGCCAGCGATCCGCCATCCGGCGTGTGGCGCAGGCCGTTGGCGAAGAGATTCTCGACGACCTGCTCGATCCGATCCGGATCCGCCACCATCTGATCGGCGGCTGACGACACGTCGATCCGCACCGCGATCCGGCGCCGCTCGATTTCCGGTTGATGCCGCCCGACCACATGCTCGAACACGCGACGCGTGGCGAACACGCGCAGGTCGAGGTGCACGACGCTGTTCTCGAGGCGCGCGAGATCGAGCAGATCCTTCACGATGCGATCGAGCCGGATCGTTTCCCGCTCCAGCGTGGCGAAATAGCGCTCGCGCGTGTCGCGGTCGAGGGCGATGTCTTCGTCTCGCAGCGTTTCGACGTAGCTGCGCATCGCGGTCAACGGCGTCTTCAACTCATGCGACACGTCGGCCAGCATCTGCCGGCGGAGCCGGTCCGAGGCCCGCAGCGCCTCGTCGCGCGCGGCCAGCTCCTCGGCCATCCGGTTGAACGACGCCGCGACCTGCGCCACTTCGTCGCCTCCTGCGGCCGGCGCACGCGCGGTCAGGTCGCCCGCTCCGAGCCGCACGCTCGCCTGCTGCAGCAGCTTCAGCTGGCGCCGGGCCGGCTCGAAGATGACAGCGGCCGCGACGATGGTGAGCAGCACCAGCAGCGCCGTCCCTGGAATCGACGCGACGCGATCGATGTCGCGGCCAGGACCGCCCCGGCCTCGCTGCCGGACTTGGCGGCAGCACGACGATCGCGCGCAGCGCGCCGTCAACCTGAATGGGCGCCATGACGAACGGGATCGGCACGCGCGGCTCGACGACGCCGCCGCGGCCCGAGCCGGTCAGCATGCGGTCGACGTAACGCCGCATGTCGATGGCGAGCGGCGCCGTCCGGTTGGACGCGCTCGATCCGTCTCGCATCACGATGTAGATCGGCTGCGACTCCGCGTACTCGCGCTTCAGGTAGTCGTCGACGTCGGCGCTGGGGTTTTGATCGAGCAGGGCGCCGACATCGGCGGCGACGATCGCCACCACCGCATTCGGCGATCGCCCGCGCAGCGGCGATCGCATGCGAACCGCGTTGGAGACAACGCCCTGGAGCACGATCAGACCGACGACGAACAGAACGAACGTGAACCCGATGCGGAAGTAGAAGCTCCGGCACCAGCGGACGGATCCGTCCTGAGCGCCGTCGCGGTCGGATGACTCTCGCACGGCACGATGCTACACGGAGATGTTGATCTGATAGCTCGCCGTGTATCCGCTCGACGGGCTGCCGCTCGGCGTGATCCAGCTCCGACGACAGGCTGTCGGCGAAGATCCCATCCGGCCGTATTGCACGTCGGGTTGCTGCCGCGTCGCGCGTAGGCGCCCTGCGCGTACACGGTGTTGTTGATCGACTCGGGGAACGCAATCTGCGTCGCCTTCACCGAGCGGCCGTTGATCGTGACCTCGATGTGGATGTGCGTCGCCCGGCCCCGGTACCAGCCGGGATAGATCGTCGTGAACGTCACGTCGCCCGTTCGCGTTCGTCGTCTGCACACCGCGCAGCCAGGTCGCGGCCGTCTGGGTGCCGTACTCGGAGTAGTCGCCGGCCACGTCCGCGTGCCAGATTTCGACGTTCGCGTTCGCGACCGGCGCGCAGCTCGCGTTGGCGTTGGCAACCTTCAGGTTCAGCGTCAGCGGCGTGCCGGCGCGGTCTTCTCGGATGTCGCTGCGGAAGATGTCGGCGCGGGACGGGTATGGTCCGACGGTTTCGTTTGGGGTCACGGCGCACGCCGCGCTGCCGCCCGTCGTCGGCGTCGTCGTCGACGTGCCGGACGAGGGACTCGTCACCGAATCGGTGCTGCAGCCGAACGCGACCGCGGATCCGGCGGCACCCATGATGGCGATGGCTTCGCGCCTGGTCAGTCTCTTCTTCACGTGATGGCTCCTTGATGCCTTGGCAGGCTCAGGAGAATTCCACCAGAAAGATGTTGGGAAAGTGTGGCGGGCGAATCAAAAGGGCGTGGCGGGCACCTGCGGCACATGAGCTGTGCAGGGCTTGACCGTCCCGGTGACGACGTATTCGTCGTAGACCTCGCCCTGCAGCCGTGCATTCGTCCGTGGCGAGCTGTCCGCTCAGGCGGCACAGCGTCACACGCCGCACGCCGGCCGGGGCCTTGAACCAGTCAGGTTTGCTGTTCGGCCGTCGCGCTGCTTCATGAACGTCGCCCACGCGGGAACCGCCACCGTTGCAGCGAATCCCTCGTTCATGATCTTCGTCGGCTGCATCGAAACCGAACCACACGCCGGCCACCAGGTGCGGGGTGTAGCCGACGAACCAGACGTCGCGGAAATCGTCGGTCGTGCCGGTCTTGCCCGCCGCCGGCAGTTTGAATCCGAGCGTGCGCGCCACCGATGCGGTGCCGCGTTGCACGACGTCGCCGAGCATGCTGGAAATGAGAAAGGCCGTTTCGTTCGAGACGGCGCGATGCGTCGACACGCGGGTCTGCCAGAGCACCTTGCCGGTGCGATCTTCGACCCGACGAAGCAGCACGGGTTCTGCCACCGCGCCGGAGTTCGCGAACGCCGAGTAGGCGGAGGTCAGTTCGAGCAGCGTGACTTCGCCGGTGCCAATCGCGAGCGACGGCACGGGCGCGAGCGGCGAGGTGATGCCGAAGCGCCGTGCATAGTCGATCGTCGACGCGATGCCAACCGTGCGCATCAGCTGGGCCGCGGCGCGATTGCTCGACACCGTCAGCGCCCTTCGCAGCGTGTAGGTCTCGGCAGTGCCGTGGCCGTCTTTCGGCAGCCAGGGGCCGCCGACCGCCGCGAGGGGATTTATCTAAGCCGTCGATCACCGTGCCGGGCGAGTAGCCCTGTTCGATCGCCGCCGCGAAGAGCAGCGGCTTGAACGCCGAGCCTGGCTGCCGCCGCGCCTGCGTCGCGCGATTGAAGCGGCTTTCGTGGAAGTCGCGCCCGCCGACCAGCGCGAGCACGTAGCCGGTCATCGGGTCAGAGCGCCACCACAGGCTGGCTTCCGAGCGGCTCGTCGTGCCCGCGGCGTTGATAGGCTTTGTTGCTCTCCAGCGCACGCAGCCGATCGGCCACCGTCTGTTCGGCGGCACGTTGCAGCTCCGGCGCGAGGGTCGCGTAGATCCGAAGTCCGCCCCGATACAACTGGTCGGCGCCAAAGCGTTTCAGCAGGAGGCGCCGGATTTCTTCCTTGAAATACAGCCCGCAATAGCTGGCGTCGTCCGAGACTTGCTCGGCATCCCCGAGCTCGTCGTGGTCGGGCGGCACGGTCGAGAGCGCGGCGTTCTCGAGCTCACGGGTCTCCGCAGCCGAGAGCGAGCCGTTGTCGCGCATGGCGCGGAGAACGCGATTCCGCCGCTCGACCGCCCGCTCGGGCGCTTCCCGCAACGCGTACTTCGCCGGCGACTTGATGATCCCGGCCAGCGTGGCGGCTTCGAGGGACGTCAGGTCTGCGGCGCTCGTGGCGAAGTAGCCGCGCGCGGCGCCGATTCGATGCCGTAATAGCCATCGCCGAAATAGACGCGATTCAAATACGCTTCGAGTATCTGCGACTTGTCGAATCGCTGCTCGATGGCAATCGCCATCAGCATCTCGCGCACCTTGCGCTGTAACGTACGCTCCCGCGTCAGCGCATCGAGCCGCACGAGCTGTTGCGTGATGCTGCTACCGCCCTCGACGACTCTCCGCGCGCGCAGGTCAGCCCATGCCGCGCCGAATACGCGGAAGAAGTCGACCCCGTTGTGGCTGTAGAAGCGCCGGTCCTCGATCGCCAGCACGGCGTCGATCATGTGCGGCGAGACACGATCGAGCGGGACGTCGGTGCGCCGCTCGCGGAAAAACGTGAACACCGGCCGATCGTTGCGGTCGAAGACGATGGATGCCTGAGGTGCGGGGTCCAGGGTGATGCCATCAGCGACAGACATCGCCGGACGCCCTGATCGGATAGGTCGCGAGTCCCGCCGCAGCGATCGCGATGCCGGCGATGCAGCAGAGGCGACGGAAAAGAAGCATCACCACGTCGCTGTACGAAAGAGCAACGCCCGTGCCGCGGTCTGCTCAGGTCCGGCTCCTCGGACGCCACGTACTGTCTAGTCGCGAAATGCCTGGATGGCGCGCCTCAGCTGAGCATCGGTCAAATATGGCGCGGGTCCGAGGCGAAGGATATCGCCGCGCGAGTCGCGTGAACACGCCGCGAGCCTTCAACGCCGCTGAAAGACTTTCCGCGGCCGCGCAGCGCGAGGCGAGAAATCCCGCGCGGCGATCGTCAGGGCTATCGGCTCGACATGCGCGACGGCGGGATCGAGGTCGATCGATTCGAATTCGTGCTTCAGCATCAGCCACCTGGTGACGGCTGATCGCGCGCAGCCGATCGGGAGTCAGCTCGTGCTCGACGTGAAACGCGAACACCGAGGCAGCACGGTAATGAGACACCGGGTCGTAGGTCGCGCCCGCGAATCGCGCGGCGCCGCTCCCGCACTCGACCCCTTCGACTCGCTCGTCCTGAGCTTGTCGTCCCTTCGACGCTGCTCAGGGCGACCCTGAGCTCGTCGAAGGGTCGAAGGCCGAGCTCGCTCCGGGGCTGACGCCCTCGTCAGACGCGCCGTCGACTCTCGCGCCTCGAACTCACTGAACCACCCGGTGAGCACGGGCCGAAGCTGACAGCCCGGCGGCACACGGAGGAAGCAGTTGCCCTCGCCGAGCTGACAGTACTTGTAGCCGCCGCCGGTGACGAACGCCTCGGCAAGGCCGAGCGAGCGGACGTCGAACGGCACGACGTTGAGATGATGGTAGGCGTCCACGAGCAGCGTCGCGCCGCGACGAGCGCAACGGGCGGCGACGAGGTCGAGGCCGGGCACGATTTCCGCGGTTTCGAAGAGCACCGACGAGACCAGCACGCACGCCGGCGATCGTCGACCGCCGCCGGCAAGCCGTTCAGCCAGCGTGTCGGCCGGCCGCGCGGGAATCTGACGATCTCGAGCCCCTCTTCGGCCGAGACGATCGAGCTGCCGCCGGATGGTGTGGAACTCGCCGTCGGTGGTGACGAGCTTCGGCCGATCCCTCAGCGGCAGCGCAGAGCAGCAGTCGCGTGACGAGCTCGTGCGTGTTCTGGCCGAGCGCGATGTCGCCGTCGGGATCGCCGAGCAGACGCCGGAATCCGGCCTGCACCAGGGACGCCTGCTGAGCCGCGCGCTCCCATTTCGCGTCGACGAACTCCGCGGCGTCGAGCCACGCCTGCTGCTGCGCCTCGAATCCAACGTCCGGCCAGGCCTGATGCGAGTGGCCGGTCAGCAGAAGCCGCTCGGCGACGCGGAAGCGTGAGTAATGTGGCAGTCGGCGTCAGATTTCGATTTCAGAGTTCAGATTTATTTGCTGATTTCTCATGTCATTCACAGTCAAAAATCGAATCTGAAATCTGAATTCTGCAATCTGAATGTCACAGCTGCGATCGGATCGCCCACAGGTCGAAAGATCGGCCGCCGACTGTTTCGCGCAGGTAGGCCGCGCCTGACGGACCGCCGGTGCCCGAGCTTGGCGCCGATCGTGCGCTCGACCATCTTCGCGTGCCGATACGCGCCACTCCTGCACGCCCTCGTCGAGATCGACGAGGCGCTCGCACAGTTCGGCGTTCTTCGGTGTCGCGTGCGGTAGACCGTCGACGAGAATCCGCTGGAGCTCGGCGACGGTTCGACCGGCGCGATCACGTCGCGCGCGAGCGATGCGGTCGGCACGGCGTAACTCTCGCGCGACAGGTAGCGCAGAAACGCGTCCCACAGCGTCGGCTCGCTGATAGCGGCGCTCGAGCGCGGCGCGCGCGCGGCTCCCGTCCGGAAAGCGCATGATCGCCTGCTCCGACTTCACGCCGAGCAGGAACTCGATCTGCCGGAACTGATCCGACTGAAAGCCGCTCGCCGCCTCGAGCCGCTCGCGAAAGCTGAGGAACTCGAGCGGCGTCATCGTCTCGAGGATGTCGAGCTGCGCGACCATCACCTTGAGGATCGTCAGGATCCGCTTCAGCGTGTGCTGCGCGCGATGCGGCTCGTCCGTCTTCGAGCAGCTGCTGCACGCGATCGAACTCGTGCAGCAGCTCCTTGAACCAGAGCTCGTAGACCTGGTGGATGACGATGAACAGCATCTCGTCGTGCTCGGGCCCGTCCGAGCGCGGCTGCTGCAGCGACGAGCAGCTCGTCGACCTTCGAGATAGCTGCTGTAGGTGACGGGCGGCACTTGCGTGAGCGTGCCGAGACATGTAGGTGTCTCTTCTAGTCCCGAATCCCTGATCCCTAATCCCGACTCTTGTCGCCTGTGAAACGGAACTCGAACCGCGGCGTACCGCTCGACCGACTTGTGCGGTCCGGGCCACGGCAGCGGATATCGAGCATCCACGCGGCGTGCCGCGTCCAGTGCGGATCGAAGAGGTGCGCGCGCGCCAGCACGCACAGGTCGGCGCGGCCGGCGGCGATGATCGTGTTCACGTCCATGTGCGACGAGATGTTCCCCACCGCCATCGTCGCCATGCCCGACCTCGTGGCGGATGCGATCCGCGAACGGCGTCTGGAACAGCCGCCCGTAGACCGGCCGCTGATCGGGCACCGTCTGCCCCGCCGACACGTCGACGATATCGCAGCCGTGCGCCTGCAGCATCCGCGCGACCGCCACCGCATCCGCCGGCTCCATGCCGCCCGGCGCCCAATCGACGGCGCGTGATGCGCACGCTGCATCGGCTTCGCGTCGGGCCACGCCGACGCGGCACGGCGTCGAACACTTCGAGCGGGAAGCGCATGCGGTTCTCGAGCGCGACCGCCGTACGTCGTCGGTCGCGCGTGTTCGTCAGCGGCGAGATGAACGACGCGCAGGCAGGTACCCGTGCGCCATGTGGAGCTTCGAGCGAGATCGAAGCCGGCCTCGCTGCGCGAGCCCGCGGCGCGCGCGAAGTCGGCGACCGCGCTGTTCCATGTCGGCGCGCGTCATCTCGCGCGGCACCTGGACTGCGGTCGGGAAAATGCGGAATGGGCGACGCGCGAGACGAGCGGCCAGCTCGCCGTCTCGGCAGCGGCTCGTTGTCGCCTTCCCACAGCCGCTGCGTCGCGCCCTTCCGCCCGGCATGCCCGAGCTGCACGCCGATCGCCGCCGGCGACGTCGCGATGGACGAAGTCGACGATGCGCTTCCACGCGGCCGCGTGCTCCGGCCGGTACAGGCCGGCGCACCACGGCGAGATGCGCGCCTCGCGCGACACGTCGGTCATCTCGGCCATCACCAAGCCCGGCGCCGCCCATCGCGCGGCTGCCGAGATGCACCAGGTGCCAGTCGCCGACACGCCCGTCGTCCGCCGACGTACTGGCACATCGGCGAGACGACGACGCGGTTCGGCAGCACCAGGTCGCGCAGCCGGAACGGCGTGAACATCGGCGGGAGTGCGGTCGCAGCGGACGTCGCGGACCCGGCTCTCGAGCCGCGCAACTGCTGACGGGCGCGCCACCTGCCGTTCCGCTTCGACGCGCGCGACGTGTTCAGTCGACGCGCGCGAGGAATTTCGGGTCGCGGCGCGCGCAGATCCTCGTGCGTGATTCGCAGCGACCGCGTCAGCAGCGAGAAGACGAACTGCACCGGGTCGAGCGACATGTAGCGTTCGGTGTCTTCGAACCACTGCAACGATGCCTGCGCGGCGCGCTGCAGGCTTTCGACGCTGCGGCCGCCGGCCGGCTTCGTAGGCGCGCAGCGCCGACGGCACGTCGGGCCCCGCTGCACCAGCGAATCACGCAGCGCGACGGCATCTTCCATCGCCATCCGCGTCCCCGAGCCGACCGAGAAATGCGCCGTGTGCGCGGCGTCGCCGAGCAGGCACGACGTTGCTCGCTCCACCACGGCTGCCGTGCGGACGGTCGGGAACTGGCGCCAGATGCTGCGATTCGTGATCAGCGGATGCCCGGCGAGCTCTTCGGCGAACAGGCGCTCGAGGAACGCCGCCGTTTCCTGCTCGGTCGCGCGGTCCATGCCCGCGGACTTCCACCGTCTGCTCGCCGCATTCGACGATGAACGTCGAGCGGTCGGGACCGTATTGATAGGCGTGGACGCGCCACAGGCCGTGATCGTCGTGCTTGAAATAGAACGTGAATGCCGGAAACGGCTTCGTCGTGCCGAGCCAGACGAAACGGTTCGGCCGCAGATCGACCGTCGGTGCTGCATCGCGATCGTGCGAGCAAGTGACGAACCGACGCTGTTGCTGCCGTCCGCCGCCACGAGCAGATCGGCGTCGCGCCACGCATCGAGGCGTCGATACCTCGCGCTCGAACAGCAGCTCGACGCCCGCGGCGCGAGCGCCTGTTCCTGCAGGACGCGCAACAGCGTATGGCGGCTCATGCCGCTGAAACCGTGGCCGGTCGGACGTGATCCGCTCGCCGCGGTAGTGCACCTCGATGTCGTCCCAGTGAACGAGATGCCGCGCGATGCCCCGGTATGCCTCCGAGTCGGCGTCGGCAATGCCGGCCATCGTCGCATCGGAAAACACGACGCCGAAGCCCGAAGCGTGTCGTCCGGCCGATTGCGCTCTGACGACGCGGATCTCGGTGGCGAGGATCGGCTTTCTTCATCAGGACCGCGGAAATACAGACCGCCGGGCCCGCCGCCGACGCAGGCGATCCGCATTACCGGAACTTCGGCGGCCGTTTCGCGGCGAACGCCGCAGTAGGCTTCGCGGAAATCGGCGTCGGTCATCAGCGACGCCTGGATCCGCGCCTCGTCGTCGAGCGCCGACGACAGGTCGAGGTGCGCCTCGCGATTGAGGGCGTCGCTTCGTGATTTCCGAGCGCGCACGCGGTCCGCGCGCGAGTTGCTCGGCGAACGGCGGTCGCGGCCGTCAGCGCCTCGCCGTCGGGCGACCACTCGATTGCAGAGGCCGATGCGGAACGCTTCGTCGGCGACCGATGAAGTCGCCGGTCATCAGCAGCTCCGTCGCTCGGCCGAAGCCCACGATGCGCGGCAGCGAGCCACGCGGCGCCCATGTCGGCGCCGGACAGGCCGACCTTCGGTGAAGAGAAACGCGATCCGCGCCGACGCCGCCGCGATCCGGACGTCGCAGGCAATCGCGATGACCGCGCCGGCGCCGGCGGTCGGTGCCGTTCAGCGCCGCGACGACGGCCGCCGAGCATTGCGCGGATCGCAAGCACGAGATCGCACGTCATCCGCGTGAACTCGAGCAAGCCCGCGATGTCGCGATCGACCAGCGCTGCCGATGATGTCGTGAACGTCGCCGCCGGAACAGAACGCCTTGCCGGCGCCGCGTGATGACGACGGCGCGGACGCCTGGCTCGGTGTTCAGCGCTCGAAACGTGTCGACGCAGTTCGTCGTAGACCTCGAACGTCAGCGCGTTCAGCCGATCGGGACGATTGAGCGTGATCGTCGCGATGCCGGTCGTCGTGCATCGTGCGCGTAGAGAATGACGCCGGCGCTTTCACGGCAGCACCGCCGTCGCCTCGATCTCCGACGCTCGCATCCGGGTCGACCAGCGCCGTGACCTCGACGAGCGCCATCGCCGGATAGTGCGATCCCATGTGACGCCGCCAGACGTCGCGCAGGGCGCCGGACGGCTGTCGCGGTATGCCGCTCCATGCTGGTGACGCATACCGTCATCCGCGCGATCTGCTCGGCCCGGCCGCCGGCAGCGGTCACGCACAATCGAGCACGCGCCCGAGCGCGCGATCGAACTGGCTCGATGAAGTCATGTCGCTCGCGAGCTGTCGGCCTCATTGGTCCGATCTGGCCGGCGACAAACAGCGTGCCGGCCGGCCGCGGGCGCGATCAGCCCGTGCGCGAAGCCTCGCGGCGCGCCGAGTTCCGGCGGATTCACGACGACGAACGGCGTCATGCTCTCCGAGGTCCGGCTGCAGCCGGACGCCACGTCTTCGTCATCGCCTCGACCACGGCTTCCTCGAGAATCGCACCGAGCGCCTCGACGATCGCGCGCCCTTCCTCGGCGGTCGCTTCCGCCGGGGAAACCGAAATGCGCATCCGGGCCGCCGGCCGCCGCGAACGTCGCGTCGCCGCGGCGGATGGCATCGACGAGCGAGCTGCGGATTCGGCGCGAGCGCCGGCCATCACATCGGCGCGAACGAGATCCGGACGCTCGGCCAGAACGATCGACCCTTCGTAGCGGCCGGCGTGGCAGGCGCCGCTGCGGAATTCGGGCGTCAGGCGCTCGGCCCAGCGACGCTTCGTCAAGATCGGGAAACACGACGATCGCGTTCGCATCGCTGCGCCGAGATCATCGGTCACCGCACGGCGCAGCGCCTCCGACGTGCGCCGGATCGTGATGCGCGTTCGCGATCGCCGTCACGCGGATCCCATGCGCAGCGAGGCTCCGCACGACGCTCGATCACCGTCAGCGTCGTCGCCTCCGCCGGCGCGTCCACGGTGCCGGCGAACGCCGCCGCGAACGGCGCCGGCGCCATCGTCAGCGCCGGAAGCAGCAGCACGTGAAGGCCGCGCGCGGCCAGCAGGTCGGCTCCGGCGCGGGCCATGGCCTCCGCGATGATCACGTCGGTGCCGAGCGGCAGGTGCGGCCCATGCGCTTCGATTGCGCCGGCCGGCAGCACCGCCACCGTCCGCGCCGCCGGCAAATCGCGCACTGCCGGCCACGTCAGCGAGGCCAATCGGTGAACCGGCACGACGTTCGAGTTTAATCTAGGACCTCGTGATCCCGACCCAGCTCAACCTGGCCGCCTATGCTGCTCGACGCCCGCATCGCGGAAGGGCGCGGCGATCGGATCGCCATCCGCACCGGATGCGCGGACGTTCACGCTACGCCGAGGTCGCGCAGCGTTCGGCGCAGGTCGCGCACGCTGCTTGCCGCCGACGACGTGCGTCCGGAAGAACGCGTCATCGTGGCGGCGCCGGACGGTGTGGACTTCGTCGGCCGCGTTGTTCGGCATCCTGCGCGCACGGGTCGGTTGTCGTCATGGTGAATCCCGACACGACGCCGGAATTGCTCCGCTATTTTCTTCGATACACGCGAGCCACCGCGGCGTTCGTCGCCGGCCGAGCGGCTCGGGCTGTTTCAGACGCAGACCGAGGGACTGCCAAGCTCGCGGCGGTTGTATCCCGTCGGGAGCGCTGAATTCGACGCGCGACTCGCCGCTGCAGCCCACCGAGTCCGCACCCTTCGATTCGCACCGCGACGACGCGGCGATCTGGCTGTTCAGCGGCGGCACGACGGGCCATCCGAAGGGCGTCGTGCAAACGCATCGGTCGTTCGTCAACACGACGATGCTGTACGGCCAGGGCGTGCTCGGGATCGGACCGGACGACGTCACGATCTCGGTGCCGAAGCTGTTCTTCGGCTACGCCACCGGCGCGAATCTGTTTTTTCCGTTCTCCGTCGGCGCGTCGTGCGTGCTGTTTCCGGAACGCTGCACGCCGGACGCGCTCTTCGCGCAGATTGCGCGTCACCGGCCGACGATCCTGATCAACGTGCCGACGATGATTCAGCACATGGTGTCGCACGACGGTGCCGCGGCGGCGGATCTGTCGAGCCTCCGGCTCTGCGACATCCGCCGGCGAGCCGCTGCCGCTCGAGCTGCACGACCGCTGGATGCGCGCGCGTTCGGCGTGGAACTTCTCGACGGCCTCGGCACCGCCGAGATGTGGCACATCTTCATCTCCAATCGCCCCGGCGACGTCGTGCCGGGCACGCTCGGTCGCGTCGTGCCGGGATTCGAGGTCAGGCTGTGCGACGCCGACGGACGCGACGTGGCCGACGGCGAGATCGGCGCGCTGTGGGTCAAGGGCGAGTCGCGCGCGATCGGCTACTGGCGGCAGATGGACGACACGATGCGCGTGTTCCGCGGCGAATGGTGTGTGACCGGCGACATGCTGCAGCGAAACGCGGATCGGAACCTTCGTCTACAGCGGGCGCTCCGACGATCTGTTGAAGGTCCACGGCCGCTGGCTGCGCGCCGAGCGAGCTCGAAAATTGCCTGCTCGCTCATCCCGCGGTCCGCGAGGTGGCGGTCGTCGCCGCGACGGACGCCAACGGTCTCGTCAGCGCGTGCGCGTTCGTCGTCTCGCCGGCGCCCGTCAGACGGCGCTGGCCGAGGAGCTCAAAGCGTTTGCGCGGTGAGCGGCTCGATCGCTACAAGTCGCCGCGCGACATCGTCTTCGTCGACGCGATGCCGCGCACGCATCTCGGAAAGGTCGATCGCGGCGCCCTCGCGAAACGGCGAAGGGCCTGAAGTGGCGCAGGGCTTCAGCCCTGCGTTCACCGCAGCCCTGAAGGGCTGCGCCATTTAGTGCCGAGAAATCGCGACCGATGCCGTTGCCGACTTCGTCGGATCGGCATTCCGAGGTCGCGCTGACGGTCACGACCGCCGGATTCGGCACTGAGTTGGGCGCCCGGTAGACACCCGACGTGCTGATCGTCCCGACGGTGCGAATTCCCGCCGACGATCGCCGTTGACCTTCCAGGTCACCGACGTATTCGCGGTGTTCTGTACTGTCGCCGTGAACTGCTTGTTCTGTCTCACGCGCACGCTCGCGCTCGTCGGCGAGATCGTGATCGCAACCGGCGGCGGCGCTGTCACGTTCACGAACGCCGTGTTGGAAACCTCGCCATCCGGTGTGTTGACCGACGACCGGCACGGACGACTTCGGCGACGGCGCGTTACCGGTCGCGGTGAGCTTCGTCGGACGACACGAAGCGTCGTCGCCAGCGCCACGCCGTCGAACGCGACCACCGAGCCGGCCACGAATCCGACGCCGTTCACGGTGAGCGTGAAGTTCCCGGCAGGAACCGGCGATGGACTGACCGAGCTGATGTTGGGAAGCGGAATGAATCGTCACCGACGCCGCGCCGGACGAAGTTGGAGACGCCGTGCTCGTGGCGCGAACGGTCACGACCGCGGGATTCGGCACCACCGACGGCGCGACAGTACTGACCGGCGCTGTCGATCAATCCGACAGACCGTGTTGCCGCCGGCGATGTCGTTCACACTCCACGTCACCGTGTTCGGCGCGCCGGTCACGGTCGCCGTGAAGGTGCGCGCGCGAGTCGTGCGCACCGTCGCCGAGGACGGGCTGACGCTGACCGTGACGCCGTTCTGGATCGCGGCGCCGGAGTTCGGATCGATCCGGAGCACTGTCGCATCCACCGCCTCGAAGTTCGAGCCGAGCAGCTGACCGAACGTCTGCAGGTTGCCGTCGTTCCATCGCGGATCCGGCGCGCCCGAGATGAACCACGCCGAGCCGTTGTCGGCGAGGATGATGCCGTATTTCTTCATGGCGCGAAGAATCACCTGCACTCCGACGGATACGGTGTGATGTCGAAGCTCGCCTTCAGACGGAAGCGCTCGCCCATGCGCGGATACTGCGTGCCGGTGAGCGAGGAGGCGTAGTGACGCGCCGGCCAGACGAATTCGCGTCGCGTCTGCGGCGCCGTGAAGCGGATCGCATGCCTGATCTCGCCGCTCAGGACTTCGTCGTAGGTGACGAGTCCCGGCATGATCGGGAGGCCGGCGGCGTCGGCGGACGTCCACGTCGCCGGCCGCAGCGCATTCGACGTCAGATCGAAGATCGCGCCTGAATCGCCGTTCCAGCTCGCCGATTGCGGGAAGGCGCGATACAACTCGTAGAGGATGCAGTTGTCCAGCGTCCAGCGCGATCGCGTGCCGGTCGCCCGTGGAATTGCTGCCACCTTCGATCGGCGCGTTCAACGGCACCGCGTACGGCCCCGGGTCACTCTCGTCCCAATACAAGAACGTCGCGGGATATTTCGTCTGCGTCCCGGCTCACCGTCACGAAGGGAATGCCGATCGGCCCGCCGTCCCACATCCCGGCGCCGAAGTCGGCGTGAAATCCTCGCGACGCGCCGATCGTCGTCACCATCGACGCTGGAATTCGACAGCACCGGCAGCGTGTCGACGGGCGTGTTCCAGATGTTGTCGGCGGGCAGAACCTGAGCAGTTGCCAGATCGTCTGCTGACCGTAGGCGTTGCCCGCGCACACCAATCCAATGAGACCAAGCGTGATTGTCCGAAGCATGGGACGGCCGGGCGCGCAACAGTCATGCCGTAGCCGCCATTGGAGGAAGCAGACCTCTTCGCGTACATCGAGATCCATTGTGTGCGCGACAGGTTTGGCGTCGAAATTACAGAGATGTGTTAGAACGTGTCCGCCATGGCTACATTGACAGTCAACGGCGTTCGCGACCGCGCTCCCGAACCATCGGAGCTCGGCCGAGGCCTCGGGAATCGCGTGCAGGTAAAGATGCCGCGCTTGTGCAGACCTCACGCGCTGGAGGGCCGACAGGTCGCGTTCGACGGCTTGAACGGCGACGACGTCGTCGAGATCGAGCTGCAGGACGGCCTGCGCATCTGGAGCCGCGTCGACAGCGTGGCCTACGGACCTGGTTCCTCGCACGCAGCGCGACATCGTCGTATTCAGGCAGACACCATCTTCTCTGCCATCGGAGCTGCGCATCGGTCCGCCCGAATCGATCGGTCGGCGGCTGGGGCATCAAGGCGCTGAAGATCGTCGGCATCGACATCGAGGAAGAGATCGCCGACTTCGTCGCGGCACACGTGGAAGGCCAACTGCAGCCCGGCCCAGGTCTGTATTCAGTGTTCCAGATGACGATGCGTCGCGGCTCTCACCCGTGTCACGTCTCGACGGCACTGGACCGACGTTGCTGTTCCTGCACGGCACCGCGTCATCGACCTCCGGCAGCTTCTTCCGGTCTGTGGGACCCTGAACACTCCGGTCTGATGACCTCGTTGTTCGATCGTTACGAAGGCCGCACTCCTCGGCGTATCAGCACCGGAGCCTGACGGAAAGTCCGATCACCGAACGCGCTCGCGCTGTCCAAGCGGCTCGCCGAGATCACTGGCCGCCGGCGCGGAACTTCACCTGGTCTCGCATTCCGCGCGGCGGGCTGGTCGGCGAGTTGCTGGCGCGTGGGCATGCGCGACGGCGCGGCGCCATTCACGCCCGACGATGTCGCCATGTTCGAGGGCGACGATCGCAGCGCCGACCGCGACGCGCTCGAAGAGCTGTCGTCCGTCCTGGAGGATATCTCAGTTCCAGGTGAAGAAGTTTGTTCCGCGTGGCGTGTCCGGCCCGAGGCACGACGCTGGCGGATGGACCGATTGGATCGTCGGCACGTCACCATCCTCGATCAACCTCGCGGGACTGATTCCGGGCCTCAAGGGCAATCCGGCCTACGACGCGTTGACCAATCTGCTCGGCCGGCGTGCTCAAGAAGCGCGCCGATCCGTCCACGCTGCCGGGGATCGAGGCGATGATGCCGATCTCGCCGCTCGTGCGCATGCTGAACAACCCGGACGTGCGGACGAATGCGGACCTGCATGTGCTCGGCGGCGACCTGGCACGGGCACCGGTGATTTTCGGCCGGCTGAAAACACTCGCCACCGATCTCTACTACCGCGACGATCACGACATCGTCGTCAACACCGCCGGCGATGCTCGGCGGCATGGAGCGCACGCAGCCGATCACTTACTGATCGACACGGGCAATCAGGTCACGCATTTCCATTATTTCCGGCGAAGCGGACACGGCGGGCCGCCCGCGTGTCGGCGCCTCACCGGATCGGACACGGAATTCAGGACGCTGCCGGTGCGGCCGTCGGCGGTCACGTCCGCGAGCTACCAGAAGCGCGCGACCATCTCGAAGCCGGTCGTAATCGTGCTGCCCGGCATCATGGGATCCGAGTTGACGGTGGACGGCAGCCCTGTGCTGGATGAAGACCGTCGAACTTGCGCGCGGCGGCCTGACGCGCTTGTCGGGCGCGGGCGCGCATCAAGGCCGAGTGCGGACTGCTGCCCGACGGCTACGCGGCGCTGTGCGAATACCTGAAGGCGACGCACGAGGTGATGCCGTTCCCCTACGACTGGCGGCAATCGCTGACCACTGCGCGCGTGCGACGCTGCGCGACGAAATCGAGAAAGATCGCTGCCGATCGGCCGAGCAGGCGAAGCTGCCGATTCGTCTGCTGGCGCACTCCGATGGGCGGCCCCGTCGTCCGGACGATGCTGGCCGACGAGAAGGGCGCGAAGACCTGGGACGCGCATGCTGCCAGCAACCGGGTGCCCGCTTCATCATGCTGGCACGCCGAACGGCGGTTCATACGCCATCCCCGCAGATGCTGATCGGACGCGACGCGCTCGTCGCAGAAGCTGGCGCTCGTCGATTTGCGGAACACGCATGCTCGCGCTGCTCGGCACCATCACCAGCTTCGAGGGTGTGCTGAATCTGCTCCCGCATGAAGGCGCTCGCGACTTCTTCGACCTGGAGGAATGGGAAGCGGCTGCTCGACCTCGACGCGCCTGAGGAGCGCGGTCTGTTCGGCGGCAGCGTCGCCGTCGTCGAAATCCGCCGGATTCCGATGGGCGCTTCCGGCCGAGGGCGCGCTCGCGTCAGCGCAAAGCTGGCCGCTGCGATCCGCAATAGTCCGCTGGACCCCGCGCGCGTCGCCTACGTCGCCGGCGTTGCGGAAGAAACGGCCTGCGACATCGTCGTCGACGAAGCGGCGCCGACGGGGCCGCAAAGTGAAGGTGATGGCGTCGGGGCTGCGGCGACGGCCGCGTGCTCTGGGCGACGGGCATTCCCAAAGGCATCCGCACGTTCTACATGGACACCGTGCACGGGGATCTGGCGAAACGATCGCCGGCACTTCGACGCGATCCCGTGGATCTCCTGAGCAGCGGCACGACCTCGAAGCTCGGCACGGTGCCGCCGGCAAGACGCGACGTCGCCGACGTTGTTGAAATGCGCGATCCGATGCCGGCGATGATCCCGGACGAGGCGGAGCTGGTCGCGACGGCGCTTGGCGGACGCCGGTCCAAAGTCGACGACAGACCAGCGGACACGCGCATCGCGATCCGCATGGTGCACGACAACCTGACCAACGCAAGACACCCCGGTGCTGGTGAGCCACTACAGCCACGACGTGATCGTCGCCGCGAACGGTACCTGACCGGTGTCTCGACGGCCGGTTGTCGGAGCTGCTCCGGATGGAGCTGTATCCCGGTCCGATCAACACCGCGGTGGTGGAGCTCAACGAACGCGTGGACAACGATCTGTCGGTCCATCCTGGCGCGATCGTCGCCGGACTCGGCGACGTCGGCGAGCTGACGCCGGGAAGCTCACGTCGACGCTGGCGTATGCGCTCACGATTTACGGCTGCTGACTGCGTCGGCCGCGTGCGGCGCTGGCAGCAGCGCGAGGGGTTCGTGCCGCCGACAACGATCTCGGCGCCGGTCACGGCGATCCTGACCGGTTCCGGCGAAGGCGGCAGTGTCGCTCGCCGACAGCATGCGGGCGCTGCTGACGGCGGTCATGCAGGCCAACCAGCGGCTGCAAGGTCCGCAGGATGGTGGGGTCGGTCGGCGAGCAAACGCTGATCGCTCAGATCGATCACATCGACATCCTCGAGCTGTGGCAGGACCGCGCCGTCGAAGGTCTGCATGGCGCTGCGTGCGCGCTCGCGCAGTCGCCGGAGTTCGCCGTCTTCGTCGTCGACGACTACCTGGTGATTGGCGACGAGGGATCTTGCGTCGCGTTCGATTCGAGCAGGCCGGACGGCTGGTGGCAGCGGATCCGGATCACCGGCGCGGAAGACGGCAGGCTCGATTTCGAAGCGGTCTACCCAGACGGCGCGTGCGCCGGCGCGCCTGCTGTCGACGCAGCGAGCCGTCGATGGATTCGTGCAACAGGCCATCCAGACGACCGCCAACGATCCTGGCCTCGGAGCAGACGCTGTTCGAGATGCTGGTGCCGAACGACTTCAAGCCGCTACGCGCCCGACCGCCGCAAGCTGGCGCTCATGCTGAAAGGGACCGCGGCCGCCATTCCGTGGGAGCTCATTCGCGACGGCTTCGACCGCAGTCCCGAACCCAGGTCGCGGTGGCGTGCGGCACGATTCGCCAGCCGCTCGTGGATCAGGAGCGCGCGCTGGCCCTGCGATCGCCCGACCGTGCAGCGCGCTTCGGTCATCGGCAAATCCAGATCGTTCTCGGATGCGCGCGATTCTGCCGCTCGCCGGCGCGGCGGAGGAAGCGGCGGGCGGTCGCGGAGCTCCCCAGCGGCTCCGACCTGCAGGTGCAGCCGCTCATCCACGACATCAGGCGGGTGTCCCAGCGGACGTGCTCTCGGCGCTGCACTCGCGGCCGTGGCGGATTCTGCATTTCGCCGCTCATGGCGTCTACGCGATCTTCGGATCCGGGGAACGGAAAAGGCGCGCGTCACCGGCTCTGGTGCTCAACAACGGCCTAGATTCTTCACGCTTCTTCGGCCGAGGCCAAGATCAGCTGCGATACGTGAATCCAGATCTGGTGTTCATCAACCGCCGTCATCTCGGACAGATGCGCAAACGACGCGTCGCCGCAGGTGGCCTTCGCTGCTGGCGGCGAACGTCGCGACGCAGTTCATCAAGCTGGGGTCGCGCGCCGTCGTCGCGGCGGGCTGGGCGGTGGACGCCGGCGCGGCCAAGACGTTCGCGACGTCGTTCTACCGCCTGTCACATGCTGACGGCGACCGTATCGGCGACGCCAGGCGCTTCTCCAGGCGCGTCGCGACACCCGGGGCTTCTACGCCAACACGAACACGTGGGGCGCGTATCGACGCTTACGGAGATCCCCGTCGCTCTTCGCTGAGCGACGAGCCGACCGGGTCATCACGGGTCGATCCGCTCGGCTCTCCGGCGGAGTTGTCGGTAGCTGGCTCGAGCAGCTGACGGCCGGCGCGCGACAAACCTGGCTCGGCTGACGATCCACGGCATCGCTCGAAGAGCGCAGTCGCGGCAACGCCGGAGGCGTGGTGGAAATCGGCCGATCCGTGCGCGACCACTTCGCAGCGGCGTTCGCCGAGCTGGGACAATCCGACCGGGAGCGGTCGAGCGATTACGACATTGCGGGCGTGACAGCCGCAGAGCGCGGCATTGGGAACGGTGTGAGGGCCGTGGAGCAGCTGGCCAGCTGCCGCGTTCGCTCGGCCGGCGCGCTGCTGGCGAGCGCATTCGCCGGACGTCGTGAGAAAGCGAGCGACCTGGGCTCGAGAAGGCCGAAGGGACACTCCGCCATCTGCTGGCGATCGGCGAAACATCCGAACGATGGTCGCTGCTCGGAAGCCTGATGAAGCGCAGGGCGCTGGATGCCCGGCATCGAGGCGAAAGTCACGGCGCGCAAAGCGTTGAGCGCGATGGCCGACGCCTACAAGGCGCGCGCACGACAAGTCGGTCAAGAGCGGCGAGCCGGACGCGTATCCGCTGGCCAATCAGCTGGCGGCGGTTGTCGTCGCTGAGCTGGCGAAGCAAGGACGCCGACAAGAAAGTCACCGCGGGCGCTGGCAGCGATCTCGAGCAGCTGGCCGCCACGCTCGCCGGCACGCGGACCGACGCCTTCAACTCTGGCGGCCTCCGCCAATCGGCTGCTGTTGCACGCTCTGCAGGAGCGCGACCGAGCGAACCGCCACGCGCCACGGATCGTCGAGTTGATGTCGCGCGCCATGTCGGCGTGGAGCGAGCTCGAATGGCGCGGACTCGATGCGGACGCAGATCCAGTTCTTCCGCCAGATGATGAAGACCGAATTTCCCAAGGACGATCGCACCGAGATCATCGGGCAGATGAACCAGCTCGAACAGGCGTTGTTCCGCGAAGGACTGATCTACAAGCGTTCGGATATCGATCCAGGTGGCGCGGCCGGTGCGCCGCTTCACCCGTTAGAGCAGATGCGCGGTGCCGCCGGTCCGTCGCCGCCGCCGCCGTTCCAGACGCACACAAACCGCACTTTGTCGATTCCGCACGCGAGCGCCGAGTACAGCAGCCACAGGTTGCAGCGTTCGAAGCGGGTCGACACCTCGAGGCAACGGGCCAAGCTCGTCGGCATGAACCGGATCGCCGACGGATCCAGCGTGGCTTTCAGCGCGAAGTAAGCGATCGCGCCACGCACTCGCCCCTGTCGACGGCGCGATCGACTGCTCGATGAACGCCGGCTCCTCGAAGGGAGCTGGATCCGTGAGCGCACGCCGCGTTGCTGACACGCCTCGAGGAACAGCAGGTCGCCGCCCGCGGCGGCCTGCGAGAACGCAGATCCTCGGGACCGGCGCCGAGCGATCATCGAGCGCGGCGGCGATGCGATCCGCAGACGACGCGCTCCTTCTCGGCCGGGAATCGCGGCGACGGGCGAGTGCCGGCGCATCGATCCTGTGTCCGCTGAACAGCGGACCTGACGAGGTTGCCACTGATCGGCCGGCCTTCAGTTTCTGCAGGGCGCGGTCGAAGGTGGCGATGCCCGCGTCCACCCACCTGGGACGGAACCCGAGATTCTTCAACAGCGGCAGTCTGGCTCCGGCTGGTGTTGAGCGCGAGGCAGAGTCGCGGTCGTTCCTCGCGATCGCTTCCTTGTAGGCCTCCGTGACGCGTTCCGGCGCGCCGAGCAGCACCTCGAGATCGCCGATCGTGACTAACCCCGGAATATGTGGTCACTGCCGCGCCTCGGGCGGGCCTGGCGGCCGCGAATCGCACCGCGCTCCTCCATGATCGCGGCCAGCGCGTCGTAACGCGTGTCGTCGGTGAGATGGCGGCAGGTGCATCAGCGTGAGCGCGTTGATCCCGGCGTAGTAATTACCCGGATTCGCGCGGAACGCCGTGGCGTAGCTCTCGACAGCCGCGCGCAGCAGGCGCATCTCGATCGCCGCCTCCTCTCGCATCTTCTCGGGCGAATAGTCCTGCCGCTGCCACGCCACGGTCCACGCGTCCTTGTCGACGCGCCCCTGCGAGCGCCCACGTTTCCGGATCGTCCGGAAACCGGACAAGAACATCGCGGTAGTGCGCCCGCGCGCGATCGAGCGAGTGCCCTGGCGCGCCGGCCAGCGCGAGCCGCTGCGGGCAGATGCCTTTTTCTTTGAGCGCTCGCAGATTGCCGGGTTCGATCTCGAGTCCACGGTCGAGATATTCGAGCGCAAAGGCGAAGCGTTCCGCCTTGCGCAACGCCTCGCCCGCCTTCAAATTAGGCCTCGGCCCGGAACGCCGCAACCGGGGCCTCCTCGGCCAGCACCAGAAGATCGCCGAGCCGCCCGGACTTGCGCGCGAGGATCGACCCGTGTGACCCACGCGTCGTGCTCTTCCCAGAACTCACGCACGTCGCCGATGCGCAGCGACGTCCAGTCCGGCTCCTGCAGGTTGGGCATCAGGTTGTAGACCGGACTCACCTTTCGCCCGCGCCACGACGTCATCGTCTGCTGGACCATCGTGGTGAGCGCGTCGAGATCCGCCTTCAAGGTCGCCGGATCCGGCGCACCATCCTCGAGGCCGTAAGCGCAGCTTGCGATCCGTGTAGAGGTCGAACGCCGTCGGCACCTGGCCGCCGCTCACCACCACCACGCCACGTGCGCGCAACGCGTGTCCGGACGCCGAGCTCATGCCCACACGTTCGGATTGTTGATGGTCAGATCGGCGACCACGAGATCGGCGACCAGCAGTTCACTGGAACATGTCGGTTCGGATGTCGCCGGCGCGCATCTCCTGGTCCGCGCGGACACACGGTCAGGCCGGCATTCTCGAGCGCCGGCTTGATGTAGTCGTGCACACCCGATTGAAGTCGATGTCTTTGCCGTCAGGCCCCGGCACTGGTGCCGAAGGCGCATCGACGACGAAGGCGTGAGGCCGGACGCTCATCTGAACCTGCCGCAGACGTCAATCGCGAACAGCGTCCGCGACGAGCGGACGTACATGACGCCCTCCGACAGCGCCGGCGTGGCCATGATCGGCTCGCCCATCGAGTTCGTCGCCAGATGCGTGAACGTCGGGCCGGCCGAGACGACCAGCATTTCGCCGTCCTCGCTCGAGAGATAGATCTTGCCGTCCGCGGCCACCGGCGATGCGCTGTAGCCGCTGCCGATCTCCGGCAGCCGCTGGCGATAGACTTCCTCGCCGGACTTCAGGTTGTACGCATCGAACACGCCGTTGTTCGCGAGGACGTACGAGCAGGCCGCCGTAAATCAACGGCGTCGGCATGTAGCGGACCCGCGCGCCGTGCGGCTCCAGACGACCGACTGGTTTCGCGTCTCGCCGTCGGTCGGCGTGATGTCGCCGCGGGCGTTCGGGCGGATGACGAAGATCAGGACGCTCCGGTGCGCGGCCGCTGGCGACGACCCACAGATCGTCAGAGGCGATCGGCGTCGGCGCCGTGATCTTCGAGCTGTGACCGAGCTTCCACAGCTCCTTGCCGGTGATCGGGTCGTAGCCGCGGATGAAGTTCGAAGCGTTCGTCACGAGCTCTGGACCGGCGGAGGTCATCGCCACCGTGGGCGTGCCCCACGACGGCAGCTCGTGGCGCTCGGTCTTCCACACGGTCTCGCCGCGTGTCCGCCGTTCAAGCGCGAGCAGGAACGAATCCGCCTGCGTGTCGACACTGCAGGATGACGAGGCCATTCCAGATGATCGGCGAGCTCGCCGGTCCCCACTCGTAGGTCGGAATGTCGTACGCGCCCATGTCGACGCGCCCGAGATCGACCTTCCACTTCAGCGTGCCGTCGAGGTCGTAGGCGTACACGCCCTCCGATCCGAACCACGCGACGACGATGCGGCCGTCGGTGACGGGAGCTGGCGCTGGCGTAGGTCGATTTGATGTGGCGCTTGTTGCGCGGCTCGCCTTCGTGCGCCACGCGCTCCCAGAGCATCTTGCCGGTGCGCTTGTCGATCGCGTAGATCACCCAGCGCTGGCGCGACCGATCGTCGGACGGCATCGCCGTCGCCGTACAAAGCCAGGACGAAAGGTCGCGTTCGGTAGGCTGCTGATCGCGCTGGTGACGAAGATGCGATCGCCCCAGACGATGGGGCTCGAGTGCGCGAGGCCAGGAATCGGCGTGCGCCACAGCGACGTGTTCGCCGGTCTTGACGTTCCAGCGTGTCGGGCAAACCCTGCTTTTCGGCGATGCCCGGACGCGTTCGGGCCGCGGAACGACGGCCAGTTGCCGGCGCCTCGTCCGATCGCTGCCCGCAGCGGTGTCCGATCCGCGACCGTTCGCTCGATCTGCCGCGACCGGGATGACTCGCGCCTCGCTCGCGGGACGCCATGAACTGCGATCGAGGATCATCGTTGCGCGGCTCGCACGCGTCTGAGACGAGGTCGAACGACACGTGACGCGCGTCGACGCGAACCCGATAGCGGCCGGGTCCGTCGCAGTCGCGCATGCCGGGCACGATCAGTTCGATCACGCCGGCGTCGATCTGCCAGGTGCCCTTGAACGGCGGCCACCCGTCGCCCTGCAGCGTGAACGTGCCTGTCCTGAGCGAAGTCGAAGGATCGGCGCCGAAGCTGGCGTTGAATCCGCCGAAGACCAGCGGCTCGAGACGGGATCGGCGGCGCGGTCTGCTGCGCGGCCAGCACCGATCGCGTTCGCAACGAGAACCGCCGCGGCAAGAGCTCGTCTCATCACATCACCCGACGTGCACCCGGGGGCGCCGGAGCGGATTGGGCTCCGACTTGCGCAACACCTCGCGCGTCACCGGCGCCGTGTCGCCTTCGCCGAACGCCAGGAACTTCAGCACGTAGGTGATCGGGTTGCCTTCGGTCCACCCGAAATAGACGTGCGGCAGATGTCCCGTTCGATCGCGGATGTGCAGGAGCAGCGCCGCGATCGCGTTCGGAATGGCGGGGCTCTGGCAGCGCAGCACGCGATACGGGCCCACCTGCGCGCCTTCCACCTTCAGCACCTCGGTGAACTGCGACGCGTCGCCGGGCCGAACCTCGAGGAACAGCACGGAGTCGTCCACGGTCAGGTGATGCGAGTTCCGCGCTTCCCGCACCTTGTCCTCGTATTCCGCGAATCGATCCATCGTCGGGCCGATTGGCGATGATGCGAATCGACTCGCTGCGATCGGCGTCCTCGATGAACCGCGTCGCGGTGATCGTCGAGGACGAAGCCGTGCACGCGCAGTTCGGTGGAGCGCAGCGTCCTCGATACCAGCGACGAGATGACGATGCCGAGAATGAAGAGCGACGCGATCTTGATGCCCTCGGGCCGCTCCACCATGTTGGTGATCGGTGGTGTAGAAGAACACGCCGGCGATCGCGAAGAACGGCACCCATCGCGCGACCCGGCCGCCACGCGCTGATCGCGACGGCCAGCGCCGCCGAGCTCATGAGCACCAGCACGCCGGTGGCATAGGCGCCGCCCTGCGCTTCGACGTCGGCGCGGAAGACCAGCGTGACCGCGATGTTGATGCCGGTGATGATGATCACGAGCGGCCGGTTGGCGCGCGCCCACTCGGGCGCCATGCCGTACTGCGGCAGATAGCGCGGCACGAGGTTCGAGGAGCCCGGCGAGCGCCGACGCGCCGGCGAACCACAGAATCGCAATCGTGCTCACGTCGTAGACGGTCCCGAACAGCCGGGCCGAGCCGCTCGTGCGCCAGATACGCCAGCGCGCGGCCATCGGCCGGGCCGCCCGGTCGCGAACGCCGCCGGCGGGATCAGCACGGCCGTGACGAAGCTGCTGGCCGAGCAGCATCACGCTCATCACGAGCGCCGCCGTGCGCGAGCAGCTTCTTGGTGTTGCGAATCCGCCCGGCCGGCGCCGCTTCGGTATCGGTGCTGTCGCCGCGCACGAGCGGCATGACCGCGACGCCGGTTTCAAACCCCGACAGCCCGAGCGCGAGCTTGGGAAAGAGCAGCAGCGCCATCGCGGTCATCATCAACGGGTGGCCATGCTGCTGGAACAGCGACGCCCTCCACGCGTGCCAATCACGGCGGGATTGTCGACGATGGCCTGGAGTGCCGTTGATCACGAGGACGAGGTTGAGCGCGAGATAGATCGCGACCAGCCCGACCGCCAGGGTGATGGCCTCGCTGAAACCCCTCAGGAAGATCGCGCCGAGCACCAGGAGCAGCGCGATCGTCACCGAGCATCGGATGCTCGAGCCACTGCGGCGCGAGCGGGTTCTCGATCAGATGCGCGGCGGCGTCGGCGGCCGACAGCGTGATGGTGATGACGAAGCTCGTGGCCGCGAAGCCGAGCAGGCACAGGACGACGACCTTGCCCTTCCAGCGCGGAAAGAGATTCTCGAGCATCAGGATGCTGCCCTGGCCGTGCGGGCTCATCTCCGCGACGCGGTTGTACATCGGCAGCGCGCCGAACAGCGTGAGCAGCACGAGCACGAGCGTCGCGATCGGCGACAGCGTGCCCGCGGCGACGAAGCGCGATGCTGGGCTGATAGGCCAGGGTCGAGAAATAGTCCACGCCGGTGAGGCACATCACCTTCCACCAGGGGGCGGTGTGCGTCGGACGGACGTGCGGCCCTGACCGGCGCTGTCGTAGCCTCGCACGAGCCAGTCGTGAATGCGGCGTTTCGAGAACGGTCGTTCGAAGGGAACCCGGACGGCGGCGCTGAACACGAGATGAAATTTACCACTTCCGCTTGCCCTTGACGGGACAGTGGCCAGGCGTGGTGCATATCTGCGCGGCACATGCACGCCGCCGCTGTAGTCGAGCCAATTCGGTAGCGAGACGTCAGGGTCACACAGGTTGGGCGTCGAGTCGGCGGTGGGCTTCTCCTCGGCTCTGCAAGCCCCTGTCGACTCTGGATGTCCTGTCGGCTGTTGACTGAGGTCTGACCCATGGCGACCGGGCGGACGGGCGGCGCTCAACCGCGGCGGCGGCGGCCTCAATTGGCGGGCGTCGTGAGCTCGCCTTCCGAATCATGGTCTTGAACATCGGTATTGGTCCCAGCCGCCATAAGCGCACCTGATGCTGCGTTGACGAGCAGAAACGAAGCGCACGAGACCTGTCCGTCCTCCGACGCCACGAACACGCACGCTCCCCGGATGCCGCGCGGCGCTAGGTCACGCCGGCGCGATGGCGAGTGCCGCGACTCCCAGATCGATGAGGCGGCCGTGCAGGCCCTCGGCATCCACCGCCTGCAGCGACGCGGTCGGTCGGCCGACCGGCAGGATCACGCCGAAGTGCCATCAGCGCAGATCGCGGTTGAGCAAGATCGCGCCGTCGATCGCTGTCAGCGCACCGAACTCTTCGATGACACGCTCGACTTCGGTGAGCAACGCGTTGCGGAGGAGGTGACCGAAGCGGGAGTCGCCGCTCACGGCGGATCGCGCCGGATTTCCGTTTGATGTGCCGGACCAGCCGGAGGAGCGCCGCCAACGACGAGTCGAGCGCCATCTTGTGTGTCGCAGACTCCGCGACTTGGCGGCTGCTCCTCGTGGCTGATGATCACGATACCTCCCCGACCGTGCGCCGCCATCTCGCGCACGATGGAACGGACGGCATCGAGGTAGTCGGACACCGCGTCGCCGTCCAGACCGGCGGCCACCGCCGTCGTCTCGAGCGCGCGGCGAATGGGACCGGCGGCAGAACACCAGTTCCTCTCCGCCCGTGAGGATCTGTGCCGCGCTCGTAGCCGAGCAGCAGATCTCGGCCGCGACGGATCGAGAGAGCAACCGGGGTTGGACGCGATGATCTTGACGAAGGCGTCCGAGTCGGCGTTCAGGCCTTCGCGCGCGCAGCCCGTGATAGCCAGGCTTCCATCCTCGAGACGCGCACCGCCGAATAAGATCCGCCGGTCGACTCCGGCGACGGCGAGCTTCACGAGCTCGCGGATCGCGAAGGGTCGAGGCGAGTCGAGACTGCATGATCTTCCACTGGTAGAGGAACGCGCCTCGGACTCCAGTGCCTTCCGGGATGATGAAATCGGTCTGACTTCTTCCGAGGAACGCCACGCCAATGTGGATTGCGCTCGCCTTCATACGTCTCGAGGCCCGCAAAGAAGCACCGTCGTGAGCAGCTGCACGATGATCTCGTCGGCAGACCTCGGCGAGTGAGCCGTGCTGTCGAGGCGAATCGTTCGCGCAGCACGCGAACCAGTGCGGGAGGAAATATCGGGGACCGTGGGTTCTGCGGGGCGCAGCGCGATGTGCGGAAATCATGGCCGCACATTCGTCACGCTGCAGCCACGGCGTTGAGCTGACAACGAGCCGTTCGGACTGCCTTCTGACTGGCGACATCGGAGCTCACTGCTCAGCTCGAACGGTTTGCGCAGGAGAACGGCATTCGCGCCCAGCGATCTCACCTGCGCGGGGATTCGCGGATCCGTGAGAGCAGTCATGACGATGACCGGTCGTGGCGAGCCCGGCAGCGCGCGTCGAGCGCATCGCCTGCAGACCGCTCATCCAGGGCATGCTGATATCTGTGACGACCAGATCGAATGGATCCCGCAGTCGCCAGCTGCTCGATCAGGTCGGCGCCGCTGGACGCGCGAACCACGTTGGCGTTCATGCGTGAACGCTTCAGCACGCTCCACAGCTGAGATATCGTCTGCGACGAGCACACAACATCTGCTTCGTAAAACAGCATCAACGTGCCCGAGGATGCCACCCTCCCAGAAGCCTGAACGACCGCCGTGACGAATCGTATGCCCGCCTCTGCAAGGCGTCATCAGACATGCGCGTAACTGTAGCGCGCACGACGCGGACGAGCTAGCGAAATCCTGCGCCGCGTCGCCCCAAATCCTGTATCGTTCGCTGCAACAAGGAAGGAGTGTCTGTATGTCGCGTAGTCCCGTCGAGAATTCGCACGCACACTCGGCCTAGGCGGCGCAGGGGTCCTTTCGGCGGACTTCATCAGCGGCCGCGGGTTCGAACACCTGATGGCCGATGGGTCTGCAGGAGCGCGCGCGCGCCCGCGCGGCGCCGACGCCATCGTCATCAGCAGCAACGAGAACCCGCGCGGGCCGGCGGCCTCCGCGCTCGATCTGCTGCGCGGGCGCGCGAACTATCGCGCCGGCCGCTACCCGGACAACATCGGCGCGCTCGAGGACACGATCGCGAAGCATACGGGGCCAAGGCGGAGAACGTCCTCATTGCCACCGGATCGGGATCGATTCTCGAGAGCCGCCGTGAAGGCCTACACGTCGGGCTCGAAGGCGCTCGTCAACGGCACGCCGTCGTATTCGTCGCCGGATCGGACCGCGAATCAGATCAAGGCGGCGATCAAGCTCGGTGCCAGTCGAGAAATCGTCGCTCATGCTCGACCTGGGCGCGATGGCGGACGGCGTCGAAAGGCGCCGGCCTCGTCTTCGTGTGCAACTCCGAACAACCCGACGGCGACCGTGCATCCGGTCTCGGCGATTGCCGACTTCATCAAGAAAGTCCGCGCGCCTCGCCGGCGACCGCGATTCACATCGACGAGGCGTATCTCGATTACGCCGCCGATCCGAGCGGGACGGCCGCGCCGCTCGCGCTCGAGTATCCGGACGTCTTCATCACCCGGACGTTCTCGAAGGCCTACGGCATGGCGGGGCTGCGGCTCGGCTACGCGCTCGGCCAGCCGGCGACGTTGAAGAAGCTGTCGGCCGCGTGGGGCCTGGGCAGCGTGAACGTCCTCACCGCGGCGGCGGCGGTGGCGGCGCTCAAGGACACGGCGCACATGGACGCGGAACGGATCGAGAACAAGAAGGTCCGCGACTTCACGATCGCCGGATTCAAGGACACTGGGCGTCACCGGCTCCGGTGTCGAACACGAACTTCGTGTTCCTCAACATCGGCCGGCCGGCGGCCGAGTTCCGCGACGCCTGCGCGAAGCGGAACGTGTTCGTCGCGCGCGATTTCCCGCCGATGGAAAAAACGCACGCCCGCGTCACGATCGGCACGATGGACGAAATGAAGAAGGCGATGGAGGTCTTCCGGGAGGTCCTCGCAACGCGCGACGACGGCAGCCGGCGTGCAATAGTCGAATCCAGCCAGCGTTTCTCTTCAAGCGGGCGTCAACACGACGCCCGCTTTCCGTCCGATCAGCGTCAACGAGAGCTGATTGCGCGCCGTGGTGGCACGGGTGTGATCTCGAACAGGATGCGGATGGCTGGAATCTTGTTGCCCGGATGATCGTCGGCGTAGGTCAGCTGCGGCAGCCGATACAGCTGTTGAGGCTCCGGTCGGCGGCCCCTGATAGATCCCGGATAGAGATCGATCACGTGGGCGCCGGGCTCGCCGGTCGCGGTGAAGTTGATGACGACATCGCCGCTGACTGTTGAATCCGCAGGCGTAGCCCATGTAGGCGTTGTCGTATGTGGCGACGTAGATGTTGTCATGCTCGGTCCAGCCGACGCCCTTCAGGTGAATCGTGACGGGCGTGCCCGCAGGTCCGGATCGCGGCGACGACGTCGACCAGGCTGGTTTCGATGACGAAGTGGGCGCGCGCGATCAGATCGTCGCCGCGCTGCAGCGATCAATCCGTGCAGGCCGCCGAGGTCTTCCGGAATCGTCGACGGTCCGATCGATCCGGCCGTGAGGCATCGGCCGTGATGTCACCAATCGCGGTTCTCCTGAGGCGTGAAGCCGGCTTCCGTCACGCGGCTCCCGACGGCGGTTTCCCACACCAGCCGCATCGGCGCGCCAGGAGCGAAGCCCGTCGCCTTTGAGCACGGCTCGCGTGCCGACAGGTCCCTGCGCCGGCGTGAGCATCAGCCGCACGCCGGCCGTCGACAGCTTCAGGCTTCGGGATCGGCTGGGGCTGATACGGTTCGACGTACGCGGCGTCGCGCGTCGCACCGGGCGTCGTGCGAAACGTGAATTGAGGCCGCGGCAGCGCCGCGACCGGCGACTGCTCGTAATTCAGGTAGCCCCAGTCCTTGCCAGCCGGTGTACAGCTTCACGATGTGATCGCCCGAAGGACCGGTCGCGCGAAACCGCGCCACGGCCGACCCGCGCGATGCCCGCCGCCGACACGAAGCCGAGCTCCTGATTGTCCCAGTTGACCACCCAGGTGCTTTCCATCGTCCGCCATCCGAGTCCGGTGACCTTCAACTCGATCGGCGTTCCGACGGGGCCCGATGTAGGAGTCAGCGCGAACGTCTGCGTGACGTTGATGGCGTTTTGCGCGACCGGCTTGCCGTCGATGCGCGCGATCACTTCGTGCACGCCGCCGTAGTCCTCCGGGCACGACGAAGCGCGCGTGTCAGTCCGCCCGCTCGCATCGACGGGAAAACGTCCAAGCGACGTCGGTCGTCTCCGGTATACTTCTTGCCGCGGAAGTGATAGTAGTCTTCGACGACCCAGCCGCCGGTCACCGTGCCCCACTCGAGGATCGACGGTCTTTCCGGCGGGAAGACCGCTCGCCGATGCGCGTGGACGTCGTGCCGACGACCGCGGGCTTGTCGTACGCGAGATCGAGCGTCGCGAGCTGACGGCGTCGACGCCGTCGCCGCAGCCGACGCTTGGACGCCGGCCGCGCTGATCGACGGACGAGTCGCGAGCACGCCGCGGCCGATGCGGCGACCGAAGCATCACCGCGAGGCACACTCTCGATACGCGGCGACAGTCGCATGTCTGGAATCGCACAGCTGGGTTCTCACGGAACGATCGTGATCTGCGAGGCCTGCACTCTCGAACGGCTTGAACTCGCCGGTGCGCCCGTGCGGATCCTTCGCGGTCACCGTGTACCGCACGATCGCCCATCGGCGCATCGTCGGGCACCATCCACTTGGCGACCCAGAACTCGCGTTCCGGCTGCCGCTCGTTCTGGCGATCGCGCATCGGCACGTCAACGGTCTTGCCGGCGTAGGTCACGTGGACGACGAGCTCGGTCGCCCGATCGCGCTTGCCGGTTGTCGGATTGATCGCGTTCATCCGGAACCCGACCGGCTCGCCGCGCTTGAACTGATTGTTCAGCAGACAGTTGCGCGGGTGGCCGGGCGGATAGAAGTAGACGACGTCGCCGAAGAGGATCAGGCGATCGCCGCCCGACTGGCCTGAGAGACTCGACGGGGCCAGCAACGCCACCAGGATCGAGCGCGGTGCATCCGGCAAAGGTTTTCACGCGGACACGGTAACCGAGCCTGCTCCGTCTGTCCAGTAATGGATTAGGCTCTGCGTATGCGCACCCTCATGCTGCCACGTTCGCGGGTCTTGTCGCCCTTGCATCGGCGCCAGCAAACCGTCCGGCCAGGGAAGCCCCGCCCGCGCCGCTCGTCAGGGAGAACGCCACGGTGAAGCTCACCGAGCATGTCTGGGCGATCCCCGACTTCAACGTCGGCCTCGTCCCGAACGTCGGCATCATCGTCGGCAGCAAGGCGACGCTCGTGGTCGACACCGGGCTGGGTCCACGGAACGGCGAGGCGATCGTCCCGCGAGATGAAGAAGGTGAGCGCGAACGCAGACGTGCTCGTCGTCCTGACGCACTACCACCCCGAGCACTCGCTCGGCGCCGCGGCGTTCAAGGGCGCCAAGCTGCTGATGACGCGCATGCAGCAGCAGGACATGACGGAGCTCGGCAAGCAGATTCAGGACACGTTCGCCGGCCGCTCGGCGGTCACCGCGGAGCTGCTGAGCGGCGCCCGTATCCGACGCCGGACATCCTGTTCGACCGGGACTATCGGCTCGACCTCGGCGGCGTGCACGCGCGTCTGTTGTGGCGCGGCCCGTCCGCGATGCACACGCGCGGCGACACGATGATCTTCGTGGAAGAGGACCGCGTCCTCTTCACCGGCGACGTGGTGATGAGCCAACGCTTTCTCGCCGCGCAGAACACGTCGAGCATCACCACGTGGCTGTCGACGCTCGATGAACTGGCGTCGCTCGCGCCGGCGAAGGTCGTTCCCAGTCACGGCTCGATCGGCGACGCGACGCTGATTGCGCGCGACCGCGCGTTTCTCCAGGCCGTTCAGGCGCGTGTCGGCGAGCTCAAGCGAGCCGGCAAAGTCGAGCGACGAAGCCGTCGCGGCGCGTGGTGGCGGACATCGCGCCGAAATATCCCGAGTGGGGCAACCCGTCGGGCGCGGCGGCTGCGGCGCGTGCCGCCTACGCCGAAGCGCGTTGAGCTATAGCGTTTTCTGAACGGTGTAGATGCGTGGGGTCCGCCTTTGGCGGGAACCTACAGCGAGCGCTGAGCGTCAGTGCGGCAGGTCCTGGCTAGAGCCGGACCCGTCACGACATGACGATTTGCGCTCTCCGGAGCGCTACATCAGATCGGAAATGCGCGCTAAAGCGCTGCGCCACAGCGTTTGAAACCCGGGAGGCCACGATGAAGCAGCTCGTTTACGGTGGAGTCTTCGTCCTGTCGGTGTCCGGACTGTTGTTGGCGCAAGCACGCGGTCGCGGCGGCGCCGAGGAGCAGCAGCTTCCCGTGCAGCTGACGGACGCGCCCGAGATCCCGTTCGATTCGGTGCCCGACTTTTGAAGCTTCCCGATGGGATGAACTTCGGCGAGGTGCCCGGCGTCGCGGTCAACTCGAAGGGACACGTCTTCGTCTTCACGCGATCGAACAGCGCCATGCGGCCGCGCGTACGCGCCGGCGGCCGCGCAGTTGCTCGAGTTCGGGCCGAAGGGCGAGTTCATCCGCGAAGTCGGCAAAGCAGCTCTACGGCTGGTCGTTCGCGCACAGCGTGCGCATCGACAAGGACGACAACATCTGGGCGATCGACAAGGGGTCGGACATGGTGATCAAGTTCAACCAGGCCGGCCGCGTGCAGATGGGTGTTCGGCCGCCGGCAAGGAATCGGCCGACGCGGAGACCAAAGCGTGGGAGCACGTCGATCCGCCGCTGCCGGCGCGTCGACGGTCTGTTCCGCCAGCCGACCGACGTCGCATGGGACTCGAACGGGAACATCTACATCACCGACGGCTACGTCAACTCGCGCGTCGCCAACTACGACAGGAACGGCGACTGGGTGAAGTCAGTGGGGCACGAAGGGCAGCGGGCCGGGGCAGTTCCGTCTGCCGCACACGCATCGGCATCGATCGCAACAACAACGTCTACGTCGGCGATCGCGGTCGAACCGCCGCATGCAGGTCTTCGACACCGACGGAAAGTTCCTGCGGCATGTTCACGCATCGACGTGCCGCCCGTGCTCCGGGACGCGAGTCGGTGAACGGCAACGACGCCGACCGGCGATCGCCTAGCACGCAGGTGATCGGCGCGCCCGAACTCGATCTGCATCACGCCGGGGCCAGAACCAGGTGATGTTCGTTGGCGAGACGCACGTGTCCCGGGCGCGTCTTCAAGGTCGTCGCTCGACGGAAAGGTGCTCGGCGTGATCGGCCGATCGGGCGCAGCCGGTGAAGCAGTTCTCCGGCGCGCACGCGCTCGCGTGCCCGTCCGAGACGGAGGTCTACGTCGCGGAGAGCGTCGAACTGGCGCGTGCAGAGATCAGCCTGCGGCCGACTCGCTCGGACGGCGTCGAGCCGGTAACGGTTACATTTCCAGGGTGTACGCTTCTTCACCGTGCTCGGTGAGGTCGAGGCCTTCGATCTCCTGTTCCTCGCTGCGCGCGCACGCCGACGACGAGGTCGGTGATCTTCAGCAGCACGATGGTGCCCGACGCAGCGCGAACGGCCCACGCCATCGCGATGCCCACGAGCTGATAGCCGATCTGCGACGCGTTGCCGTCGAGCCAGCCGACCGGCAGCGGCCGGCCCTGCGGATCGTGGAAGATCGGCATTGATCGTGCGCGCGTCGCGAACACGCCCGTCAGCAGCGCGCCGATCGTGCCGCCGGCGCCGTGCACGCCGAACGCGTCGAGCGCATCGTCGTAGCCGAAGAGTCCTTTCACGAAGGTCACCATGAGAAAGCAGCCGATGCCCGCGGCGAGGCCGATGACGCATCGCGGGCATCGGCGTCACGAATCCCGACGCCGGCGTGATCGCCACGAGTCCCGCCACCGCGCCGGAGATCGCGCCCAGTGCGCTGGGGCGCCGGCGCGTCGTCCATTCGGCCGCAAGCCAGCCGAGCGTTGCCGCCGCGGCGGCGAAAGTGCGTCGCGACGAACGCGCTCGTCGCGAGGCCGTTCGAGGCAGAGCGCGCTGCCGGCGTTGAACCCGAACCAGCCGACCCACAGCAAGCACGCGCCGATGAAGCTGAGCACCAGACTGTGCGGCGGCATCGGTTCCTTCGGATAGCCGGTGCGTTTGCCGAGATACAGCGCGCACACGAGCGCCGACACACCCGACGTGATGTGGACGACGGTGCCGCCGGCGAAATCGAGCGTGGGGAACCGGCCGCCGAGCGTCGCGTTGAGCATGCCGCCCTTGCCCCAGACCATGTGGGCGAGCGGTGCGTAGACGCACAGCGACCACAGCGTCATGAAGACCACCGTGCCGCTGAACTTCATGCGTTCCGCCGTCGCGCCGGTAATCAACGCCGGCGTGATGATCGCGAACATCAACTGATACACCATGAACGTCAGGTGCGGGATCGTTCCTCCGTAGTCGGCGTTCGGATCGACGCCGACGCCGCGCAGCAGCGCGTAGCCGAACCCGCCGATGATCGGCGTCCCTTCCCGAAGCAGAGGCTGTAGCCGACCAGGGCCCACAGCGACGGTGATGAGCGCCATCGAGCGCGAAGCTCTGCATCATGATCGCGAGCGTGTTCTTCTGACGGACGAGCCCGCCGTAGAAGAGCGCCAGACCCGGGCCCGGTCATCATCAGGACCAGCGCCGCGCTCACCAGCATCCACGCGTTGTCGGCGGACGACTGCGCGGCGGTCACGCGCTGCTCGAGCGTCGCGAGATCGATCTGCATCGCGAATGCGATGGTGCTGCTCACAGCTCGCTCCGTTCGCCGGTGCGGATGCGATAGCTCTGCTCGACCGGAATCACGAAGACGCGGCCGTCGCCGATCTCGCCGGTCCGCGCGGCCGTGATGATGGCGGCCACCGCGTCGTCGACGAGGTTGATCGGGCACGACGACCTCGATTTCCATCTTGGGCAGCAGGCTGACGTCGTATTCCTTGCCGCGGTAGATCGCGGTGTGGCCTTTCTGTTTCCCGTGGCCGCGGACTTCGGTCACCGTCATGCCCGGGAGGCTCACGCGGCCGAGCGCTTCCTTCACATCGTCGACCTTGTTGGGCCGCACGATGGCCTTGATCAGCTTCATCTCATGCCTCCAGCGTCCGGTGGAAATCCGCCGTCACGTCCGCGATCGCCGCGTCGGTCAGCTTCGCGCCCGCCTTGGTGATGTGGAACACGTCGATCGCCTTGTCGCCTTCCGTGGAAATCAGCACGAGGTCGACGTCGCAGCCGTGGCGCGAGATGACGCGGCTGACGCGGTGCAGCAGGCCGAGTGCGTTGTTCGGCAACGATGTCGAGGATCGTGTAGCGGCGGGACGACTGGTTGTCGGCGTGAACCACGGGCGGCGTCGCCGTGACGCCGGCGCGACGCCGGTAGCAGGACGCTCTGTCTCGCGGGCACGCAGCCGCTCGGTGACGTCGATGCGCGCCGGAGATGACGCCGCCGAGCACGCTCAGGAACTGATCCTTCCCCGTCGGCGTTGAGCTCGAGGAAGCGCTCCTGATCGGTGAACTGAAACACGTCCGAGCACGAGACCGTTCGGGTTCGTCATCGCGTGGCCGCGCGCGATGTCCATGCCGAACGACGACAGCGTGCCGCAGATGTTCGAGAACAGGAACGGCTTGTCGAGCGTGACGACGGTCAGCTCCCAGAGCGAGCCTTTCCGCTCGAGATCGGCGTGGACGTCGTCGGGCCGGATGTCGCGTGACAGGCGCACGTGGCGATAGATCGCGTCGTGCGGGAAGAGCTGCAGATAGCGGCGCGGCAGCCCCTCGACGAACCGCGTGATCTCGGCGTCCGTCACGTCGGCGAGGCCGGCCGGCGATCGAGCGCGCGAGCGCCGGACTCCTGGTGCTCGATGCGCTCGTCGGCGTACTCGAGCGTCAGGTGATTGTAGGTGTCCACATAGAGCCGCCAGAGCAGCTCCTCGCGCCACGGCGTCAGCGTGTCCGGGCTGACGGCCTCGACGTCGACCAGCGTGAGCAGGCACAGCATCTTCAGCCGCTCCTCGATGCCGACCAGATCCGCCAGCTGGCGGACGATCTCCGGATCCTCGGTGTCGCGGCGGAACGCGATCGAGCGACATCCTGGTGTGATGGCGAATCAGAAACTCGACGACGCGCGATCGGACTCCTCCGGCAGCTGCAGGCGCCGCATCATCTCCAGCGCCATCCGCACGCTTTCCTCGGCGTGGTCGTCGTCGCGCCACTTGCCGACGTCGTGGAAGAGCAGCGACAGCACCAGCAGCTCCGGCTGGGCGAGATCGTCGAGCAGCGCCGCCGAAGCGCTCGCGGCTCTTCACGGCGCGCGGTCGTCGAGGCGCTCGACGATTCCGAATCGTCAGCAGCGTGTGCTCGTCGACGGTGTAGCTGATGGTAGAAGTCGCGCACGACGCGGCAGAAGATCGCCTGGAACTCGGGGAACATCCGTCCGAGCAGTCCGCAGTCGTGCATTTCCGACAGTCGCGCGTAGAGCCCGCGCGCGGCTGCAGAAACGTCGAGCAACGCCGTCCGGTCCGCTGCGGTCGGAAAGAAGTCCTCCGGCGCGACGCGATCGAGCCGTTGCTGAATCCACGTCAGCGTGTCGTCGGCGACCGGCGCGCCCGGTATCGATCGCCGCCTGAAACAGCGACAGCCAGCTTTCAGGATGCGCGTCGGCGAGATCGGTGTCGACGAACCGAATGCCGTCGCGCGACCGGACGACGTTGGCGCCCACCGGCACCGGTGCGGCTTTGCCGAACCCACGCCGAGCGATCGGCTGATCGGCCCGCGCGTGACGGAAGTAATCGCCCATCAGGCGCTCGACCTGCTGGCGCGGCGCGCGCCTGCGTATCCCATCAGCTCGCGCCGCCTGCTCCTGCGAGTCTCGTGACTCAGCACGTTCGTTGTTGCGTTTGTGCTGCGACGTGCAGGATCGAGCGCAGGCGCAGCAGGAATTCCTCGGCTTCGTCGAGGCGGGCGCGATCGGCCGGGCCGCGATCGATCAGCGCCAGGATCGGTGAGGCGCGGCGATCGTGCGCGCGGCCCAGAGATCGCGAAGGGCGCCGGGCGCGTCCTTGACGTCGGGTTCGAGCTGGTAGAACGTGTCGTTGAAGCGCGCGTGCCGCTCGTCGATCAGGCGCTTCAGCGCGTCGAGAATCCGCGCGTGGGCGGCCGGCGAATGCGACCCGCGCGGCGATGCGATCGAGCAGCGTCGCGTCTCCGGCGACGGCGCGTCGCGTCGAGCAGGGCCAGCAGGAACTCGGGGTTGTCGATTTCGAGCTCGGCGAAGTCGTCCATCTGCCGAGATCTGGTGGCCGACCGCGAAGCGCAGGTCCCACAGCGGATGCAGGATGGCGCGGACGCGGTCTTCTTCGGCGGCGCCCGATCCGGCCGTCGAACGGCAGGAGGACGTCGACGTCCGACTGCAGGCAAAGCTGCCGCCGGCCGTAGCCGCCGAGCGCGACGACGAGGCTGGCGCCGCCGGTGCCGGCGCGTCGGCGAACAGGCGCTGAGCAGATCGTCGACGCAGTCGAGAAGCGCTGCAGCGCCGCGCGGCCGCCCTGCGCCGCGTGCCGCCGCTGCCGACAACTGCGCGCGCGTTTCGACCGGCGAGTCGTCATTGTCCAAAGGCCTGTCGCCTGATGGCTATGGTATGTCGAACATCGGGTGACCCAGTTCGAGCCATCAGCCATCAGCCACGGCCACGTCGCAACGCACTCTACGCGACGGGGCAGGCAGCGACGAGCTGCCCATCAGGTACGTGTCGACGCCGCGCGCGCAGCTCGGCCGTCGGCGATCGCCCAGACGATGAGCGACTGGCCGCGCTGCATGTCGCCGGCCGCGAAGACGCCTGGCACGTTCGTCATCCACGCTCGCATCGCGGGCGACCGTGCCACGCGCGGTCAGCGCGACGCCCAGATCCGTGATGAGCCCGTTGCGCTCCGGGCCCGACGAACCCCATCGCCAGCAGCACGAGGTCCGGCCTCGAACTCGATCGGTCGCCTTCGTGTCGACCGGCCGTGGCGTGGAGCCGCGCGACGCGGCCGTTCGTCGGTGCCGGAGAACCGCTCGGTCGCGATCGCGTAGTGGCGCTCGCCGCCTTCTTCGTGCGCCGACGACACGCGGAAGATGTTCGGCCAGGTCGGCCAGGGATTCTGCGGCGCGCGCGTGTCAGGCGGGCGCTGGAGCAGCTCGAGCTGCCGCACGCTGCGCGCGCCCTGACGGTGCGCGGTGCCGAGGCAGTCGGCGCCGGTATCGCCGCCGCCGATGATGATCACGTGCTTGTCCGCGCGCTGATCGCCTCGACGTGATCGCCTTCGCAGGCGCGGTTCTGCAGCGTCAGATACTCCATGCGCGAAATGAATGCCCGCGAGCTCGCGCCCGGCACGCGCAGGTCGCGCGGCACGGTCGAACCGCCGGCCAGGACGATCGCGTCGAAGTCGCGCGTCAGCTCGCTGCGGATCCACGTTCACGCCGATGTGGCAGCCGGTCCGGAAGGTCACGCCTTCCTCGCCGCATCAGCGCCAGACGGCGCTCGAGCCAGCGCTTCTCGAGCTTGAACTCCGGAATGCCGTAGCGGAGCAGGCCGCCGATGCGATCGGCGCGCTCGAACACGGTCACCGGCGTGGCCGGCGCGGTTCAACTGGTCGGCCGCCGCGAGCCCCGCCGGTCCCGAGATCGACGACGGCGACGCGCTTGTCCGTTGCGCGACGGCGCGGCGGCTGCGCGGCGATCCACCCTTCGGCGAACGCGCGCTCGATGATCGCCGCTTCCGCCGACTTGATGGTCACCGGCGGCGTTGTTGATGCCGAGCACGCACGATCCCTCGCACGGCGCGGGGCACAGGCGTCCGGTGAATTCGGGAAAGTTGTTCGTCGCGTGCAGCCGATCGATCGCCGCGCGCCACCGATCGCGATACACGAGATCGTTCCAGTCGGGAATCAGGTTGCCGAGCGGGCAGCCCTGATGACAGAACGGAATGCCGCAGTCCATGCAGCGCGCCGTCTGATCCTTCAGCGTCGAGTCGCTCGTACGGCAGCGGGACTTCACGCCAGTCGCGCAGCCGCTCGCGCGATCGGGCGCGTCGGCGGCTTCTGCCGCTGGATTTCGAGAAAGCCGGTGGCCTTACCCATGCGCGACCTGCAGATCCGGTGTCAGCACGGTGTCAGACGACCGTCGTCGTCGCGAGCGCGCGCTTGTAGTCGCGCGGCATCACCTTCGTGAACTGCAGCGACGTGGACGTCCACGTCGAGACGGAGACGCGCGCCGAGATGGCTGCCGGTCAGCGCGACGTGCTGCGCGATCAGATCGTGGACGAACGCCAGATCCTCGCGGTCGAGCGGCTCGAGATCCACCAGTTCCGGATTGCAGCGCCGCTCGAATTCGTGCGTCGCGTTCAGCACGTAGGCGATGCCGCCGCTCATGCCCGCGGCAAAGTTGCGACCCGTCCTGCCGAGAACGACGACGCGTCCGCCCGTCATGTATTCGCAGCCGTGATCGCCGACACCCTCGACAACGGCGGTCGCGCCGGAATTCCTGACCGCGAAGCGCTCGCCGGCGACGCCGCGGATGAACGCCTCTCCGCTCGTCGCGCCGTAGAGCGCCACGTTGCCGGCAATCACGTTGTCCTCGGCGGCGAACGTCGCGCCGCGCGGCGGCGCGACGACGATCCGCCCGCCCGAGAGCCCCTTGCCGACGTAATCGTTGGCGTCGCCTTCGAGCGCGAGCGTGATGCCGCGCGGCACGAACGCGCCGAAGCTCTGGCCGGCCGATCCGGTGAACCGCACCGTGATCGTGTCGTCGGGCAGGCCGGCGCCGCCCCAGCGCCGCGTCACCTCGTAGCCGAGCATCGTGCCGACCGCGCGGTGCACGTTGCCGGATCGGCCGGCTCGAGCGCCACCGGCCGCCGATGTTCGAGCGCGTCGGCGGCACGCCACGATCAACTCGTTGTCCAGCGCCTGCTCGAGGCCGTGATCCTGCGGCTGCGTCTTCCGGCCGGGCGCCGTCCGCGCGCCATCGCGCGGCTCGTGGAGGATCGCCGAGTAGTCGAGCCCCTTGGCCTTCCAGTGCTCGATGGCGTCGCGGACCTTCAGGCGATCCACGCGGCCGATCATCTCGTCCATCGTCCGGAAGCCGAGCGCGGCCATGTACTCGCGCACTTCCTCGGCGATGAAGCGGAAGAAGTTGATCACGAACTCGGGCTTGCCGGAGAACTGCGCGCGCAGCGCCGGATCCTGCGTCGCGATGCCGACCGGGCAGGTGTTGAGGTGGCAGACGCGCATCATGACGCAGCCCGACACCACCAGCGGCGCGGTCGCGAAGCCGAATTCCTCGGCGCCCATCAGCGCGGCGACGACCACGTCGCGCCCGGTTTTGATCTGGCCGTCGACCTGCACGATGACGCGGTCGCGCAGCTTGTTCATCAACAGCACCTGCTGCGCTTCGGCGAGGCCGAGCTCCACGGCACGCCGCCGTGCTTGATGCTGGTCAGCGGCGAGGCGCCGGTGCCGCCGTCGTGGCCGGAAATCAGAATCACGTCGGCGTGCGCCTTCGCGACGCCGGCCGCGATCGTGCCGACGCCCGGAGACGGCGACGAGCTTCACCGAGATCCGCGCCCGCGGGTTCGCGTTCTTCAGGTCGTAGATCAGCTCGGCGAGATCCTCGATCGAGTAGATGTCGTGATGCGGCGGCGGCGAGATCAGCCCGACGCCGGGCGTCGCGTAGCGGACCTTCGGCAATCCACGGGTAGACCTTGTGGCCGGGCAGCTGGCCGCCTTCGCCGGGCTTGGCGCCCTGCGCCATCTTGATCTGCGAGATCCTCGGCGTTGACGAGGTATTCGCTGGTGACGCCGAAGCGCGCCGACGCCACCTGCTTGATCGCGCTGCGCCGCCAGTCGCCGTTCGCGTCGCGCGTCTGGCGCGCCGGATCCTCGCCGCCTTCGCCGGTGTTCGACTTGCCGCCGATGCCGGTTCATCGCGATCGCCAGGCGTTTCGTGCGCCTCCTGGCTGATCGATCCGTAGGACATCGCGCCGGTCGCGAAGCGCTTCACGATGCGCTCGACCGGCTCCACCTCGTCGATCGGGATCGCCGGTCCGTCCGACGCAAGCTCCAGCAGGCCGCGCAGCGTCGCCTGACGCCGTGCTCTGATCGTCGACGAGCCGCGTGTATTCCTTGAAGACCTCGTGCTGGCCGCTGCGGGTCGCGTGCTGCAGCTTGAAGACCGTGTCCGGGTTGAAGAGGTGGTACTCGCCGTCGCGGCGCCACTGGTACTCGCCGCCGTTGTCGAGATCCCGCGCGCCGCCGCTCCGCGATGGAAAGGCGTGCGCGTGACGCCGCTGCACTTCCGTCGGCGACACACGTCGATGCCGACGCCGCCGATCCGCGACGCGGTCCAGGTGAAGTACCGATCGATGAACGCGCGATCGAGGCCGACCGCTTCGAAGATCTGCGCGCCGCAGTAGCCCTGCAGCGTGGAGATGCCCATCTTGGACATCACCTTCAGGATGCCCTTGTTGAGCGCGTGGATGTAGTTGATGACCGCCTCGTCGTGCGTGACGCCGACCAGCTGCCGCTGCCGGATCATGTCGTCGAGCGTCTCGAACGCCAGGTACGGATTGACGACGCCGGCGCCGTAGCCGAGCAGCAGCGCGCAGTGATGCACCTCGCGCGCGTCGCCCGATTCCACGACCAGGCCGCACTGCGTCCGCGTGCCCTGGCGCACGAGATGGTGGTGCACGCCGGCCGTCGCCAGCAGGCTCGGGATCGGCGCCTGATCGCGATCGGCGCCGCGGTCGGAGAGGATGACGATCGTGTAGCCGGCGGCGACGGCGTCGCTCGCGCTCTTCTTCAGCCGATCCATCGCGGCCGACGAGACCGCGTCCGCCCTTGCTGCGCGTCGTACAGCATCGGCAGCGTGATCGACTTGAACGCCGGCTCGTAGACGTAGCGCAGCTTCGGCGAGCTGATCGTTGTCGATGATCGAGGTAGCTGATCTTGATCTGCCGGCACGACTCGGGCCGCGGCTCGAGCAGGTTGCCCTCCGGCCCGACCGTCGACTCCATCGTCGTCACCAGCTCCTCGCGGATCGCGTCGAGCGGCGGGTTGGTGACCTGCGCGAACAGCTGCTTGAAGTAGTCGTAGAGCAGGCGCGGGCGATCCGACAGCACCGCCAGCGACGTGTCGGTGCCCATCGAGCCGATCGGCTCTTCGCCGTTCGTCGCCATCGGCGCGAGCAGGATCGCGAGATCTTCCTGCGTGTAGCCGAACAGCTGCTGGCGCTGCACGATCCGCTCGTGGCTGGGCGGCGGCAGGTGCGGCGCCGCCGGCAGATCCTCGATGTCGATCAGATGGTCGGCGAGCCAGCTGTCCGTAGGGCTGCGCGGCGCGCGAGCTCGCTCTGACCTCTTCGTCCGGACACGATGCGCCCCTGGACCGTGTCCACGAAGAGGTCGAAGCGCGAGCTCGCCGCCGGCTCCCCAGATTAACTGGCACCAGTATCTGATCGACATCGAAGAATCTACCGGCACTGGCGATCAGATGTCCGGCTGGCCGTGATCCGTAGGGATGCTCGGCGAAGCTCGCTGCTTGACCTCTTCGTCGGACGGTCAGGGCCGCATCATTGTCCGACGAAGAGGTCAAGCGCTGCCGCGGATCGATTAGTGCCGATGTAAATGTGCTTTTGAGCGGATCGTGCAGCGGCAGCTGTTCGGCTATGCAGGAGGATCTCGCGATCCTGCTCTCGCCGATGGCGCTGAGCGGCGAAGAGCCGATCGGCTCGATGGCTCCGCTGGCGATTATCTCGACGCGCCTACGACCGCTCAGCTGTTCGCGTTGTACCGGCAATAACGTAGTCGCTGACCCGGAAGGCTGCCTTCAGAACACGGCCAACCGACGATCCCCGTCATCGACAACGATCGAGCTGCGCTCGATCTACGAGCCGGCGTTCCGTCGATCACGCGCCACGTTAATACCCGACACGCAAACGCTGTCGGCCGCATGGCCTGAAAGAGCGACCGCGTTTCCGGCTACCTAAATCCTCTCCATTCCGCGGATAGCCGATCCAGCTGCTGAACGGCCGGCGTCCTATCTCGCGAACGCGCACTGGTGTCGTGGAATGGGCGCGCCATCGGCCTGTGGCGTTCGAACCTTCGCCGACTGGCGGCGGCGGCTTTCGTCAACCGATCCATGCGCTGGCTGGGAAATAACGATGTCCAGATGTCACGCCTGGCACCACCGATCGCTTAGTCGCGGTCATCGATTGTGGATGTATTCGTGGACGGCCTGCGCCAGTGGCGGCGATCGACATCGACCGTCGCCGGCGAATCCTCGAGCGGCGCACCATGTTTACGTCGCGGGCGGCATGGGGTGGCGGCAGCCACCACCTCTTCAACGGACACGATGGCAAGCTGCCTGGCACCACTCGGCAGGTGTTCAAGAAATCGCGGCTCGTCGACGATCAAGCGAACGTCAGGCGACGCTGCGTGTCTGTTGACCGCGAGATCGAAATCGGTCAGCATCGCGCTTTGCGTTAACGCTCTCCCAGTCGGTGCACAACAATGCTCGGCAGAAGCTACAGCAGCACGGCGATCCACGCGTCAGACGCGCATTTGCAACGGCGACAGGCGCGATCGCGAGGCGTCGCACTTCAGCGGCCTCGTCAGCCGGTCTCCGGACCTCGAAAGCGCGGGGAGCGCAACCACGCCGTGGTGCGAGGTCCACTATGCCACCGGGGCGAACAGTCCGCACGCCGCGCCTGATCTCTCGATGAGGATCGCCAGTACCTGAAAAAGTGAACCCCACGAGCGCAGGCGGCTCGTCTCATCCAGCGATCCGTCGCGGCCGGCATAGCTACGCCTTTATTCGATTTCGGGTAATGACGGCGTCGACTCGCTAGCCTGGCGAATTATGGCAAACTCGCGACTGCATCATCTACGGAATAATTTGAACCAGACGTCATAACCACAGAAAACCAAACTGCTTTAACGGCGTTGATATCAGAGCTGCGTCGCATGCGCGTCTGTCAGCGCGCAGTTCGCCGCGAAGCCCTGCGCGATCGTCGCCGGTGCGCCGATACACCATGGCGCAATTCCACGATGAACATCTGCGTGGATCTTTCAGTGCGGCGCCATCGCGAATGACTACTCGGCGTCGCGACAGTCCTGGACGTACTGTCCTGGACACCGGATTTCAGGCGAGCGTGGACTAACCCAGTTGATCGTCGGCGTGTGCTGCGTACGCTCAGTATCGCGGCCGTAGCGACATCGGCCGATCCGCAACGATGCCTTCGGCTGCAGATCACTGGGGCTGTCTCGGCGATGATCGGCTGGCAGAGCGGTTGGTCGTGCGCGGCATCACGCTCGCGCTGGCGGCCACCAACATTACGTCGGCAAATCGCTGGCGCCGCCACTTTCAACGCCATGTGAACCGCATGAACTCACGGCGACAGCTGTGCTTCATCCGATCTCAGCTTGTCAGAGGCCATAAATCGAAAATTGTCATCACCGCTCTTGAACTGGACATCTCCGTGCTGGCTTTGCGACACTGCGGCGCTGGCATCGAAACTCGACTACCTGAGGACGATCTGTGCAACACGTCGACCACGACGGCAGCCCGCCGGCACTCGACGACAGAATACTCGCTGCGTGCACGAAGTGCTGCGACTTGCGCTGGCGACGGCGACGTGTCTGACCATGACAGGTGTCGCACGACCACCATTCTCAAATCCAGCCGACATCAGAACGCCAGCGACTAATCCATATGCACTCGGCAGCTGAAGGATCAGACGCATGGATTCTGGCGTGTCTGTCAAGAATACCGCTGGCTAACCAATTGACGATCTCTTATCACGATCGGCGGCTGATCTGTACTGCGCGACTGTACGGCTCTGCCCGCCGTCGACAACGACATCCAGCTTCGCGCCCCAGTATGACGATCGGCGTCGGCTGAGGCTGGACCGCCGGCGTGTGGTGGACCGGCGGGGCGCAATGCAGTATTGAACCGCGCCCGATTTGCCATCACCGGCGCGCCGGCGTGGCGCCTGCCACCGGGTTCAAGCGGCTGGGCACGGCGCTGTGACCGGCTGCCTGGCGAACATGACGCGATCGTGCAGCTGGCGGTTTCGACCGTGCCGCGTGCGATCTGGGCGGCTCGCGTCGCTCAGAACCGCGCCTGCACGATCGGGCGATCGGCAGCGCCACGAGCGTGTTCGCCGACACCGCTGCAGACGCGTGCGACTTTCTCTTTTTTGCGCACCTCATCCTAGCCACGACCATTCGCGTGTCGTCGGCGCAACGACAGTACCACTACGATCGCGATTGACGATTCCCTGTCGGCACGCTGGCTGTGAAACCTCGCGCGTTCAAGCCGACCTCGTTGTTGGCGGCCAGTTGAAACTCATCGCCGATCGAATCGCCCTCACCGCGCGTGGAATTGATCGCGCTCTGATGTGATCTTCGCTGAATAACGCAACTCGAATCATCATCTGGTGGTAGACTACCGTACGTACCTGATGTCGTTGATAGCAGTTTGTGCCGTAAATCAGCTCGTGGTTCGACGGGACGAGCGTGTTTTTGGCGGCCTGCTGGCGAATGGCGACGTCGAGTTTACATTGGCGGCGGCGGCGGCTGGCACTGCGCCGGGCGGCATCGTGATCATCTCGGGCGATTCGCCACCGGCAATCGTAACGTCGGCAGCCCGGCCATCTACGTCCGGACGTCGACCTCGGCCGGATCGAGCCGCCGAGACCTGGTCATATCGCTGTGGACAGACCTCTGATTACCGGTGGTTGTTCGCGCGGCTCAATCTGCGACGGACGCATATCGCAGCGTTTCCATTCAAGCAATGATCGCGGACATATCGGCGGCGGCTTTGCGCTCACGTGGCACGATCAGGACACGCCCGTACCCTTCCTCACGCTGACCGCCGGCCTCGCATCCTAGTCGTCACGCACCTCGATAACCGAATTCACTAGTAACTCGTCGATTCTGCGTAACTGCTCTGCAGCCAGCAGCGTGCTCAAAGATAATTCAGGCAGGCCCGCCACGGGATCGGCAGATCCGTCACGCGAAACCTCGGCGATCGCGGCGATGGAATTAAAGCGAGTGGCGATCCTCGATCGCGCCGATACGCGTCTGGCTGTCGCCTGTTTCAGGCAGCCGGAAAGCCGATCTGTGACCAGACCGTTTCACCCAGTTCGATGGCGTCGACCTTTCCATTGCATCAGTTTATTGCTGTGTTCCTGGCCGCGCGATTGGCGCTGCACCGTCTGGATTCCCAGTCGTCGAACGATTATCGCGACAACATCAATGTATTCGGAATGTCTTCCACGACGATCATATGGCTGCCAGCGCGCTTTCTTCCCAATACTGATCCTGTCACTCTCTTCGATATCGAAGTAACATTCCGATGAACAAAGCGTGCAGCGGCGCGATGATATCTTGCAGATCGCATTCTGATTAGCCATCAGATCTTCACCGGAAGTCGTCCGCCAGTTGGCTAGATCTGGTGGCATCGAGGGCGCGAATGTATTAACTCTTTCGCGCTGGTCGACGTCGTATCGGCAGACACGTCTGGCAGCATGATTACCTACAATCATGACGCTCGATCCACCGACAGACGCATCGAATTTCCGGAGATCGGCGTTCGGCCGGCGATCGCGCGATTCGTCGAGCTCGCTTCCACGCGACTGATCTATGCCGCATTCTCGCGACATCCGCTGACGACGTCCCTTCGAAGGCTTCGCTGCAGGCTGACCGTGGAATTTACCTATGATCTGCTGATCAGTTCTATCGCGTCTCGCGATCGAGGCGCTCGCCTCGGCTCCGCTGGGTGGCTCGTCATCCGGCGGCATCGACGATCACCGGCATGTCTACTAAGCGCCAGCGGCTCTCGTTGCCGACTCAGCTCTCCCACCGCGTCGGGCAGCACCGCATCTCTCGCGCACGATGCGAACGCATTTCGGCGATAAATCGCAGACGGCGTCGACGGATTTCACCGGACAGTTTGTGAACTGATCAAAGTGCTTACATCGATGTGAGGCTTGCTCGGCCGTGGCAAACCAAGCTGAAGACCCTCTGCTACCAGGAAACCACGACGTCGGCAAATCGGGTCGTCATCGCCGGATCACCTCAGTCGACGATGCCCCAGCGGCACGGACGGGTCGCGGCGATCGGTAAATCGCATCCTACGATGAACAGGCGCGAGCTGCATCATCATTCGCCAGTGCAGAAATCGATCTCGCGGGCCTTGTCGGCAGTGACACCTGCTAATCCAGCGTGGTCTGTCGCGATCAGTAACTTCGCGCTCATGGCAATGGTCGGCGGCCTTCTGCTTCGGAAGGAATATCGGCAGTTCAACTGCTGCGGCGTCTTCGACGCGGTTGATCCCCCACCTGACCCTGCATGGCTGTGGTTCGATGTTGATCTGCACCGGCACATGGAACCACTGGCATTGGTATGGTAGCAGCACGACATTCTTCATGGCATCATTTCGCTGTGCGTCTACCCAGCTCGCTGATGCGGGGCAGAAATGTTTCAGCTCATTCTCAGCCGTCCACATCACGACCACTGTATCGGCAAGCAGCAGGAACCGATGCCACTGCACAATCAGCTCACGATATGTGATCAACTGGTTGAGTCAGCATAACAGCGCGCTCACTCGACAGCTTCGTCATTTGCTACCGCTGCAGCCACTGTTTTCCACCTATGATGAACTCCGCGGTGGCGAAACTCATGACACGCCGTCATCGCGGCTGCCCGCGATCGTCTGCGCTCGCTGCTCATATTGTTTATTCGTCAGCTACCTTCATCGTGCCGGCGTCTGCTACGCCATCGTGCGCGGCATGGTCACGACGCGCGCGTCTATCCGATGTTCGGTATCCGCGGAGACCGGTTGCTTACTACCGGTCATTATTCGATATCGCTTCGTGAATGGCATGGGCGTCGTCAACCGTCGCAGACCTCGTCATTGCGCGAGATCGAAGACTCGACGAAGCGTGAAGCGTGATGTAGCCGTTACCGTCGACATCTGCGCGCGCCAGTGGCGGCCTGTGACGCCGGGCTGCAATTGCGTCATGCTGCCGATGCGCCGTCGCCTATTCCGTCGGCGCACGGCGACCGGGCCACCAACTGCAGCGTTCTGTTCGGCGAGATCTGTCGCCTCTGCCGCTGCGCGTGTTGAACTCCGCGCCGATCGTATCCCCGCCGTGATCTAGCGTCAGACGTGTCGTTTCCGTCGATGATAACGCGTACGTCTCATCTTCTCGACGCGCGGCGTGCCGTCGATCCTGTCCCAATGCGACGTCGATCACCTTCAGGTAACCGTCGCGCCGGCAACGGCTGTTGGTATAACTCCCCGCGCTTTATTTCGTCTGCCTGCCGACCAGCCCCGATTGGACGCCGACTCGCCATGTCTTCCCGCCCAGATGTTCGTTAATACACTGATCAAGCCGCTCTGCTGCTCCTTCAGCCTGAGCTGGCTGGGCGACACTGCACTCAGGCAGTTGTTCGATCGGGCTGAGATGTGCCTCGACGGCCCGCCCATGTACACCTAAATGGTTGCGATCGGGGAGCTTCAAGTGAGAGCCAGGATCTCGAGGCGCGTCCGTAATGAGTGTAAATGAATGCAGATGGTAGTGTCAATGCATCGGACGACGGGGCGAACTCACGCCGTAGCAACCGTCGTGACCTCTGAGCTCCAGGCGTGGCAGCGCGATTTCCCAGGCACGATGTGCGCTCGGAGGCGCAAATAATTCAAACATGTCCGGCTGTAGTTACCACTGACTCAAGCATGCTAGTCATGAGGCGGGCCCACTGTCTCTACGCCGTTCGGAAAGGCAGCTGCCTTCAACTCGACCACGCTGCTTTGCCAGCCGATGTTCCCCCATCATGTCCACACCGCGATGGCGATCTTCGCTCGCCCCCACCCGGCCAGCCTCGCCGACGCGTGGCCTGGCGCCGCTCGCGTCTGCCGATCGCGTTTATTCGCGAAGCGGCAATCGTAAATCGAGGCGTCGACAGCCCGGCGTGATGCTCGTTTTTGTTGTCGCGGCAGCCTGTCGCGGTCCGCAATCATCGCCGCACCGCAACAGGCGTGCGCGCCCCCGGCGGATGTTCTTTCCCGGTCATTTCTGATCAGTACGGCACCGCTCATGCTATTTCGTGATCTTCCGGCGAACAATCTTTCCCAGGCTCCGCCTGCTGGATGCGCGTCATCGGCCCCATGTACCACTGGCGGAGATCTTCGAAGATAATGGCGGATAACGTACATCGGCGTTCGTGCTATTCAGCGTCATCGCCGTTCTTGGACCAGAAATTGTCGACAAAGCTGGCGTGATCTCGGCGCGTTGAGCACGGGCCGGGGATCGCCGGGCATGCTGTGTCAATGACATCGACCACTGGCGATGACAATATACGCCGTCACAAACTGCTTCCACGATATCAGCATAAAGTGCGCGCCAAGAGCCCTAATCAATGCTGAACGAACGAACGACTCATTTTGTCGTGGCACGATGCGCCGCGCTGATCTGTATTCGAACCGTGGCGATCGCCTGATCTCGCGGCGTCGTCTGTCGCACGGCCGTCGCGAAACTCGCTGACAATCAGTGGCGGGGCGAATGATGTTCCGGTGAACGATCCGACGACCGGCGGCGCGATCGGGCGACCGAGCTCATCGTATTCGCCGGTAGATACCGTGCGCGTCGTACGGCAACCGGGCGCATTTCTGGGTCGCCGAGCCTTGACGATGCGCCGATGGCGCGTCGCGTACGACGGCCGCGGAAATCCCGCGAGACGCGCACCTACGGCGGTTCAAGCCTCGATCTCGCGAATCACGATCATTCCGTAAGAGTAGCTGTACTGATGCGCCCGCCCGCAATTGTGCTGCTCGCGATGATGATGTCGCCGCGATCGTGCGGCTCGCCGATCTTCGATCAATGGCCGCCGCGACCCCGCCGATCTCTGCCGCGTTCCCGCCTCGGCATTTCCTCAACGCGACATCTTCCCAGCGGACGCTGGCGGCACGAATGAGAATTCTACCTCCGCGGCAAGTGACGACCGTCGCTGGAACCGTCCCTACGGCGAGACCGTGCCAGTTCAGCGATAACGCGCATCGACTGGCATCATGTCTGAGCGTTCACCTTGACTCTGCATCGACACCGATGAGAGTCTGAAATAAATGGCGGCGATGAAGCGCAACGGAACGGCATCGGAGAAACTCGACTCGTGATAAGTGTTGTGGTCAGATCACATCGTGAAGCTACTAGCTGGCGGTAAATACCGTCATTTCGCTCGCGCCCGGTGCCGATACGTGCCTCGACCGTATCAGCGTCGAAACCGTCATCGACAACCGGCATTGCATTCTTGCGCGTCACATGCGTTCTCAAATTTGTGTCCGGCAATTATTACCAAAACCGTAGGCGCCAGAAACCTCAGCTCAAATTGACATCTGCTCCGGCAAGGTCGGTGACGGCTCAGAACATGGCGGCCTGAACTGAATAAACCGCGCTGAGCAACGATCTCGCTCCGGTTACTAATTATCTTCGCACGATCCCTTTTCTGCCGTGAGGTAACAGACGCTGCTATCTACGTCGCGATGACTAACGCCTACATGGGCTACGCCTGCGGATTCAACAGTAACGGCGATGTCGTCATCAGCTTCTCGTCGCGTTCAGACTCACGTGATCGATCTCTATCCCGGGATTTATCAGGGGCCGCCGACGGAGCCTCAACAGCTGTATCGGCTGCCGCAGCTGACATACGGACGATCATCCGAGAACAAGATTCCAGCCATCCGCATCCTGTTCCGAGATCACACCCGTGCCACCACCACGGCGCGCAATGACACTGAAATCAGAGAAACGGCATCGTGTGGCACTGGCTGGGTGTACCGACGCCGTCATTGCGGCGACCTCCATCGCCTTCTTCATTTCGTCCATCGTGCCGATCGTGTTGCGCGTGCGTCGTTCCATCGGCGAAGGAAGCATCTTAGAATGCAGTAAATTGTTCGTACACGCCCCAGATCACGAAATCCGGCGATCATAGTCGCGGTTGCTTCTTGTTCTGTCTCCAGCGCGTTCCGTTTTTCTAGTGCGCGGCTCGACTACTGCGCGAGCCGAGAAAGCGGCCGGCCGCAGCGCCTCGTCTTCGTGCGCCAATGGCGTCGATCTCGGGTGCGGCGCTGGCGCGTCTCCCTTTCAGATCGGCGATGGTCAGATTGCGCCTGTCGTGTGGTCGCGTCGACAGCGAAGCGGCGCAGACCGGTGAGAGTCGCAACCGACGCCCGGCACGGTCATCGTCAGTCCGCCTTTGCAGCGAAACGCCTTTTCGACGTCCTCGCCAGGTTAACGCCGATACGATTCGTTGATGGCGATCTGACGGCGGTAGGTGACAGCCTTCCTTCGCCAGACATGTCCTCCGCGATCTCGAGGATCGGCGATCCTGATGATTATTGCCGCTGGCGTCGTCTGTCGGGCGAGGAACCCCGTATTCCGCGCGTGGTTCGCGCCCGCTGGCACCGATGTCGGGTACGCGGATTCTCCATGATGGCGTCGGCGAACTGCTGGCGCTCCTGCATTCATTGCGCCATCGAACACCGCAACCGTCTTCCAGAAGAATTTCGCCCTGGCTTCAGTGTTGCGAAAATTCCGACGGGAGTGAACGTCTCAACTCTGTTGCCATAACAATACAGCTGGTATTCGGCGCAAACCTCACCAGCAGTCAGCAGCGGCACCGTTACAGCAACTCGGCGCATCGTCAGGCATACCGGCTACCGTCTGGCGACCCTTCGCATCGCGAGAATAGTCCTCCGGTGTCGACCTCTTCCGTCGATCTTGAACCGAACAAGCGATATCGATAAGTTAATGAGTAACCGACGATGCTGTTTTTGATAGATAAATCAGCTTTGCTGGAAGCGGTTTGTGAAGAGCGTTCAATATATGTACCAACGATATTTCAGGCATCAGCGGCACCGACCTGATCGGCAGCTGGCGACTCTGGGACATGCATTTGCAATCATGCCTGGATGTGATCTTCCGGAAGCCTGCGCTCGCGCGTGTACGCCAGTAAGCCTTCTCAACTTTCTGCCTCCAAGTCATTCCTATTAGCGTTCCAGTGGCTGGAGATCTCCCGGCATCGATATCATGATCGGGCGTCCGGAAGGCGCACCTCTTCGGGGCGACTGATCCTTACGGGCGGGGCTATGCGTTACGATCGGCTGCCCTGCGGCCGATCTCCGGCGCTCGTTCGATGCTGCGATCCTCGGACGGTAACTCACTCGCCGGGTTGCCGACGCGGTGTCGTGTGCTGGCTGCGGGCTCGAAAACGTATGGAAGGCTTTCAATCAATTGGCGGCGGTCCTCGAAAGCCGGCTCATCATCCCGGATGCTTATTTCTCATCGGAGACGCAAGATAAACTTAACGTTTGTCGTCAAGCTGCGATATCGGTTTATTCGGCGTCCGCGTCGGACGACGGCTAATGAAGCCAAGTCAATGTTGTTGTGTTAATCTCGTCGTGGGCGCAGAATCCTGCTTCGGATTACGCAGCGCGGCCTGTCGCAGGTGGAAGAACTGGTGTTTATTAACCGAACATTTTGCGCCATCCGTGCCGGCGCAATCATCAGCTTTGGTAACCACAGGTAAATACGCCATTGACAAGTGCTGTCGAGACTTTCGATACTGGTCGTGGACATCCGGCGAGGACTCGACTGGATTCAAACTGCACCTCCTTCTGCTGCGCGTTGCTTTCGAGGGTCGGCGCGACCAGCGGTGCGGGCAGCTTCAGCGGTCTTCGACCGCGTCGCGCTGATCTGCGTGTCGCTGTCTTCAGGTCGTTAATGCGGAGGGCTACGCGACAGATCGCAAGAATCGCAGATAAATCGCGCCGGCGATCAGGCGGCGTGGCGTCGATCCCTCTGTTTCGCTCTTCAACGGCATCGGAGTAAACGACCAGAATTCGCACCGATGTTCCTGGTCGGAAGGCAGCCACCGCCCTTGATGAAAGACACTGTCCCACTCGCGGTATAAGTCAGACCTCGATCCCTTCAGTCGACATCCCGGGTCAACGGTTGTGAGGAGTCCGCTGTCTGTATCGCTAGCTCATCGACTGCAGCCAGCTCGTGCCTCTGTGCCCGGAGGCTGTACCACTCGGGGAGTGTGGGGATTTCATCCCCGTGTTGCGCCGCCGTCAGCGGCCGTTCTCAGCTGCCATTCCCTAATTGGCCAGTATCCGACCACTTTGCGTGCCACCACCACCGCTCTCGTCGGCCCGGCATCTTCGTGCCTGCAGTGCGCCATGCTGCTGACTTTAACTGCCTTCTATCCAACACCACGTCATGGAGATGGCCGACTCATGGCGAGACCGGCATTTATCATTGCTCGAAAATCTCTCCTGGTGAAGGAAGATGGGAAATCGTCTGTGCCTCATTTCACGACGTCATCCTGTCCGAGAACTCGCCGAGAAACTTCGGCATCCAACAACAGAACGATCGCGCTAACTCTGGTGCGAGGCGCGATTTGAGTTTCGAGACCGCTCGATCTCGTAAGCCAACACCTCGTCCTCGTGATCAGCGGCATCAAGCCATCCGCCGCCGTCGTATACGTGGAAGGTGTCGCTGATGGCATGGTCGCCGTTGTGGCCTGTGCTAGCAACCTACAAGCCGACGGTTTTAACCGGCGTCGCGCCGCTTCGTGCGAGGCACTAGCACCGACCCGGCGGCCGGGCGGTCTTCGCCAAACCTTTGCGCGGCGGCGCTGTGAGCGTGTCGCGCTGACGGCAGATATCGACGATTCTGGAGGCGTAACCGACGGCCGTGCAAATATAACGCAGCGCTTTCAGCTGTGTTCAGGTTCGTTGCGACGGCGTCACCTCAATCGCCGCGCCACTACTACAGTGGCAGTGTCATCACCGGCATCGACGCCTTCCGCGCCGACATCAAGCGCGAGCATTTCCGCCACGCCGGCGTCCTCATGCTCATGGCGGCTTTCCGTCTTTATTATCGCCGGCGTCTTTTCGCCGCGATCGCAACATGGTCGAGCTTTAGCCATCCGATCGCCGTCTCGGCATCGTCATCTCGTGTCGAAGAACGCTGCGATCCTGACCCGATCCCTCCAGATATCTCGCGACAGGATCATCGAAGTACCCGATCCCATCATCGCCAATCGGCGATGTCGGATACGAGTCGCGGGCGCAGCTCCGATATCGGCGATGTTTTTGATTCCATGCTGTTTCAGCTGCATTGACTTATCGTTCACCGAATTGTTGAACGTGGAGGTATCGCGTAACCAGCTGTCCCGCGTCCCTAACTTTCATACCTCTCTTTGCATTCGCGTTATCGGGCGGATATTCCACGCGCCTGAATGGACTTCGAAAGTTCGACGAGGCGATACCGCTATTGTTTGCGCAGTGTTACGACAATCTTTCCCCAGTGATCGTTGCGAGATCTCGGCGGTTACGATCGGTCGCCAGCGGCGCAGCAGGCGGCACCATCCCGCTCAGACCGCTGATGTCTTCGGCGGACAGCCGCTCGACTTCATCTGGGAACGGCTGGAGCCGCTAAGCGCGTGTGCGGATGTTCCGTCAACTGGTCGTGCCAGCATGCAACTGCGACAGGCGATCGCGTATCGTTCATTCTGACGCGTGCGAAATACACAGATGATCCTCGATCGCAGTTCGTGGCGCGTCGCAACATCGCAGCATCGGACGGTCACGGATCGGTTTCCTGCGCCGGCCTGTCGAGGTGGCCTGGCTGGCTAATCTCCGAACGAACATCGGCATCGCGGAGCTGAACGTAACCGACTGCTGCCGATCAGACTGCGCATCGAATCGTGATGAATCGCGTGTTCGTGACCAGCGCGATCAGCTGGCCAACCAAACGCATTTGCTTCGTCAGGCGTTAAGATCTCTCCGCAGACCGCGACAACTGCGGAAATGACATGGTGATGCCTGCGCACCTATCTGCCAGCGCCAGCCCCGATCGCAGTTTCGGATCGAGGCGTGTGCGATCGGCGGCCTGAAGTGGAGGTCTCTCGGCACGTCATGTAGGCCGCGCACGGCGCTATCATGATGTGGCTTTGGTGATGCAGGGTCGCACAGAGAAATATTCACCTTTCTTGAAGCAGGAGGACGTGTGAAGACAGGTAGGAGCTCCTGCTATCTACTGTTGACTGATCACTTGAGTCCCAAGCGATGGCAGATAAATCACGTAGTAACACTTGTGGCTCAGGCACAGCTCAGATCCGCCGGCATAATCCCGGCGTCAATGGGTCGCCAGCAACCTGCCCGTCCTTTGCAGTATGTTGGCGACAATCAAACAATAGACCTTTTTGCGCAGACCACGTCGCGATGGGCAACCCACGGCGATCTTGTATCTTCTCGCGACGGCGTGTTCTACCTGATCCGAGCAGCGATCGCCGCTTTCAGCGATTCCGTGAGATCAGCATGCCGCGGCAAAGATCTCGAGGGCGAGGGCAGCTGGTGACTAGTTGCACAGCTGTGGGCGAAGCCGATCACGCCGGCGCGTCATCATCCACATCCGCTCGTCGCGGACGCTGTTCGCATGATCGTCGCGGTAGATCAGTGGCGGCTACGCCTTCGTCGTCGCTTCGGTCTGCGGGGCCCACAACAGCTCAAAGAAGATCGACTCGGTCGGTGTGACCGCGTCGAGCCGGCGCTCATGCCGACGTTCGTTCGCGGATCGCGCGGCGTTGTCAGACCACCGGGGCTGCTGGTCAGCCGATCGCTCTCAACCGTCAATAATCGAGCGTCGAGTACCACGGCTCGACGTCCGGCGCGACGACGCATTCTCACGGATCGGAGAAAACTGCGCTGCGACCTCAGCAGCGCGCGATCGCGACGCTGAGCAGCGCTCACCGCGATAATGGCGACATCATGGCGGCGGCGTGATCTGCATTACAACCTGGAATGGTGGACCTTCGCGCATCGGCGACGTGCGAGTTGAACGCGATCAATCTCGCAGCACGAGTCCTAAGACTGACGGACACCAGCCCAGGGCGTGCGCAGGCCAGCTAAGCCTTCGCATCCGATAATCGACGGAATATCGAGAAGACGGCGATCGAAGCTCAAAGAATCTGCCCCTACGGCGGCTCGCGCTGTAGCGCGCTGGAGCACTCGCGTCGCGCGCGGAGGCGCCTACGCTCATTCCAGCGCGATCCGGCACGATGGGCGCAGCTGAGGACGCGTCGACAGAACTCGATGGATAGCGCGGCTTTGAATTCGCCGGAAAATCAGACGTGAAACGCGCTGCTGCAGCCATCATTACGCCACTGGCGCGTTAGCGGTCAGCCTGTCGGGATCAACATCAGCTTCATGTCTCTCGCGACACTGACGCTGGCCACGAATGAAGGGCTGGTGAACCTGGCGAGGCACCTTCAAAATTCGTTAACGATCGAGACACTCGGACGCCGGAACGCGTCACGGAGGCCTGAAACGATCGCGAGGTAATCGCGATGGTTCGCGCCTTTATTATTGAAGTATCTCAAGTTCAAATTCCAATGGAATGAACGAAGCATCGCACCACCTCCGCGCTCTATGAAGCTTTCAGCCGATCAGACCGCGTCGGGTTAGCGCGCTGTTCTTGAACATCCTGCCGAGTCGTCGATCTGGTTCCCTGCGTCGTCGCGGAATTAGCCACTGCAGCTCAGCCGGCACAGTTGAGGATCTGGGCCTCTGTTCCTCGAATACCGATGTCGCGCGATGCGGATCCAGCCACCCGTTCGAGAATTCATTCATCAGCAATCGACAAGCAGCGACATCTTGCTGCAGCCACGCTGGATCGGTTGCTTTAACCCGCTGCCTCAGCCTCATTGATTCGACTCTAACCTCGGCGCTCGCGCGCGGAATCGGTTCTGTTGTGGCGGCGGCGATGATGATTGAGGCTTCCACATCCCGCACAGATGAGCGGCACGCCACCGCCCTCGTGTCGAACCTCAGCCAGTTCCTTCGGGCAATGCTGTCCGTGCGATAATCACGAATTCGATCATCTGGCGGAAAAAAATCCCGTCTCTTCCATGGCACCACGACATCCGATCGTGGCGCGCCATGTATCGTAAGTCGCGCGCGTCAACAACAACCGGTGGCGGAAGGCCTGTCGGTCCTCTTCCGGCGGCGGCTAGCTGTCAGAGGCCCCATGGCGTCAACTCGCCAGCGACCGCCGTGTATCCACGTCCGCGCGACTTAATATCA
>ERZ1370068.1466-contig-11363_pt1 | contig 70869 bp, 125 predicted proteins | sample MGYA00561227_ERZ1370068 | MGnify/ENA primary metagenome ERZ1370068 (study PRJEB38410, sample SAMEA6850437) | metagenome | study: Metagenomic assessment of the ecological functions of the soil: analysis of the soil microbiota associated with the...
GCCATTACTGCTGGTTCCCCACTTACCTCGCGTTCCTTACTTTTAAAGATCGGGCAAACACTCCACTCTCCTCGGCTCCTTCCAGCGCTTCACCTAAGGCCTGCATGGTTGGGAAACGATCGGCCGGGTCCAGCGACATCGCCTTCGCCAGGGCTACATCCAGTTTGGCGGGGAGTTCAGACCGCACGTCGCGGAGAGCCTCTCGGCTTCCCGCGCAGCCGGGCAATCATCATTTCCTGCGCGTTCCGCCCCTGGAAGGAAGCTGACCGGTGAAAAGCTCGAAACCGAGGATGCCGAGGGCGTAGACATCGCTCCGGGCGTCGAGTCGCCTTGCCCCTGATCTGCTCCGGGCTCATAAACTCCGGCGTCCCCAGAACGATCCCGGTCGCCGTCAGCTTCGCGATCTCCGGCTCGGCCCGTCGTTCCTTGGCCAGCCCGAAGTCCATCACCCACGGCCCGGATTCCTCCTGGAGAATGGGCATCGGGCACCAGCATAACGTTTTCCGGCTTCAAATCCCGGTGGATGATGTGCATATCATGGGCATGCTGGAGCCCGCGGCACATCTGGAGCATGAGCGGAACGCCGAGATCGAGTGGGAGAGGACCGTCGCGCACCTCGCGATCGCTCAGCAGCTCACCGGGAGATAGGGCATCACCAGGTAGATCAGGCCGTCCTCGGTCTCTCCCAGCCGGATGATGCGGCACACGTTGAGGTGCTCGAGCCGCATCGCGAGCCCGGCTTCCCGGCGAAGCCGTTCGATCGAGCTGGTGTCTTCCTGGAGTCTGGGCGAAAGGACCTTGATCGCTACGGTTTCCTTCGATGAGTTATCCACCGGCGAGGTACACGTACGACATTCCGCCCTCGCCCAGTTTCTACCCACCTCATAGCGATTATCGAGGACGTGGTTGGTGAGGAGACTGGCCCGATCGTGCCGCGGACTGCGGGCACGGGCCGCCTCGGACCTGGGTCCGGATGCCGACGCTGGTCTGCGAGGGCCCCGGACCGGGAGGAGGGGCGGCGGCGGCGGGCGAACCCACTTCGACCAGCGGGGAACCGTCTTGAGGACAGAACCGCGCCGGATCGGGGTAGACCCGCTGGCACCGGGGGCAACGGCGGTTGCTCAATCGCGGTACCGATTGCGGCCGTCGGCCTTGGCCTTGTAGAGGTTGGCGTCGGCAAGGCGGAGCAGGGATTCACCCTCGCCGGCTCGCTCATCAGGATAGCAGCGCGATGCCGACGCTGATCGTCACCCGCACCGTCCTGCCCGCTTCACCGAAATCGTGGTTGGCGACGCGACGGAGAATGCGTTCGGCGAAGATGCGCGCCCCGCTTGCCCCGGTCTCTGGAAGCAGGATGACGAACTCCTCGCCGCCGTATCTCGCGACGATGTCCACCGCGCGCTGTTCCCGCCGCAGGATCATGGCGAGCTGGCGAAGGACGTTGTCGCCGACCAGATGGCCGTACGCGTCGTTGATCTGCTTGAAATTGTCGATATCCACCATCAGGCAGGCGCAGCACCGTGCTATAGCGGTTGGCCCGCTCGATTTCCTGTGCCAGCTTCTCGTTCAGCGCCCGCCGATTGAAGGTCTCGGTGAGCGGATCGGTCTCGGCCAACTGCTTCATCTGCTCCCGGCCGAGCACTGCGTTCTCCAGATCGTAGGCCTTCTCGAGCGCGGCCACGGCGGCCCGCACCACCTGGTCGGCGAAGTCCACGTCCCGATGGTCGAGCGGCGGGTCTTCTTCGGTGGTGCGCAGGAAGAACACCCCGGCGGGCTGGTCCCGCAGCGTGAAGGGCAGCGCGATGGCGGACCGCGTCGGAACCGAACGCCCCTCGGCTTCCCACTCGGCACGGACTTCGTGGTAAAGCGGGTCGGTAAGAACATCGTGCACCAGCACTACCTGGCGGGTATCGAGTGCCCGTCGGACCTCGGGATAGCGCTTGAGATCGATCCGCAGGTTGCGAAGCATGGGATTCTCGTACGCCGCAACCACGAGCGCGTAATCATCCGAGTCGGCATTCGACACGATCAGCGAGCACTTGGAGATTCTCAGGCCCCGTGCCACGCGCCGCACCAGGATGTGATAGATCTCCTCCGGCTTGAGGGACGCCGTGACTTCCTGGAGGATGTCCACCATCTCCGAACGGCTGCGGGCTTCGGCCCGCGCCTGGTTCAGCTCCCGTCCCACCCGGAGGTGAGCCTTTACCCGGGCGAGCAGCTCCCGCACCCGGAAGGGCTTGGAGATGAAATCGGCTGCGCCGAGACCGAGCGCACGGACCGTTGCCTCCTCCGGTGGCATGGAGGAGATCATGAGAACCGGAAGGTCCTTGTGGTTGGGATCGTTCTTGACCCGCTCCAGCAGCTGCAGCCCATCGACCCGCGGCATCATGATGTCGAGCAGCAGCAGATCGTAGGTATCCGCGTCGAGCCGTTCCAGCAGATGGTCCCCGTTGGGGACGCTCACCACCTCGTAGCCGTTCTCCTTGAGGATCCAGGCGAGGGTGCGGGACAGGGCCTGGTCATCATCCGCGACGATGATCTTCGGCGCAATCATTCAAGACACCAGGCGCTGGAAAAGATCAGGATCCACGTTACCGCCGCTCAGAATGGCGACGGTAGGCCCGGTGGGGACATAATGCCGTGCGAGCAGGGCAGCCACAGAGGCGGCGCCAGACGGCTCCACCCGGAGTCCGGCGTTCTCGAAGAGGAACCGCACCGCCGATTTCAAGTCGGCATCCTCCACCTGCACCGCTTCCCGGACCCGACCATCAATCGCCGCGAAGGGAATGGCACCGATGGACGGGGTGAGCAGCCCGTCGGCCAGGCTCGGCCCCGGATCGATTCGCTCGGAGCGACCCGCGGCCAGCGCGGCGGAGAGCTTGCGGACGTTCGAGGGCTCGACGCCGACGATGCTGGCGGTCGGGATCAAGTCGGCAATCACTGTAGTAATACCCGCCAGCAGGCCACCTCCCCCGGTGGGCACGAGCACCGCTCGCAAGTCAGGGCACTGCTCGGCGATTTCCAGTCCGCAGGTGCCCTGCCCTGCTACCACGTCGGCGTGCTCGAACGGCGGAATCGGGACCATGCCGCGCTCGCGCACCAGGCCCTCAAACACCGGTTCGCGCTGCCGGCGGTCACTCACGAAGACGATTTCGGCGCCCTGCTCGCGAACTCCGTTGATCTTGACCCGTGGCGCATCCTCCGGCATCACGACGACGGCCGCCACACCGAGCCGCTTGGCCGCGTAAGCCAGCGCCAGCCCGTGATTGCCGCTGGAGTGCGTTACTACACCCCGAGCGCGGTCGGTTTCCGAGAGACGGGAGATCGCGGTATAGGCCCCGCGCAGCTTGAAGGCGCCTACCGGCTGCAGGTGCTCGCACTTGAGCCAGACCGGTACACCGATCAAGCGATTCAAGGCGGGCGATTCGATCAGCGGAGTTCGCAGAGCCACACCGGCAAGCGCCACGGCAGCCTCACGAACGGAGGCGAGTGACTCGGGCTGGGTACGTCGACGTCAGGGGCACGGGGCGAAGAGGTAGGATGCAGCAAGGGGGTGGGCAAGGGAGAGAGAAAAGTAATGAGGACTGAGGACTGAGGACTGAGTGGAAGCCCTGGTGAGAAGCCCCGCACTCAGTCCTCAGTCCGTCCTTTCCTCATGACTCATTCCGGCTCTGCTCCCGTGGCTGCCTCCGCCTCCGCTCCCTCCTCGTCCTCTCTGACCACGCGCGCAACATCCACCACCGCATCGCCCGAATCCAGGTTCATCACCTTGACGCCCTGGGTATTGCGGCCGATGACCCGGATTCCTTCGACCGGCATCCGGATGATTACGCCGTGCCGGGTGATGAGCATCAGCTCGTCGTCCGGCTGAACTTCCTTCAGGGCGACGATAGCGCCGGTCTTGTCGGTCTTCTTGAGCGTGATGATGCCCTTCCCGCCCCGTTTCTGCACCCGGTAGTCGGAGAGCTCGGAGCGCTTGCCGAATCCCTTCTCGCTCACGACGAGCAGTGTCGCATCACGCCGGATCACCACCATGCCGATGACCTCGTCGCCTTTGTCCAGTTCGATGCCCTTCACGCCACCGGCGACTCGACCCATCTCCCGGACATCACCCTGGTGGAACCGGATGCTCATCCCGTCTCGAAGTGGCAAGAACGATATCGCTCTCCGCGTCGCAGAGCTGCACGTCGATCAGCTCGTCGCCCGCTTCCGATGTTGATCGCATTGATGCCGTTCGAGCGCACGTTGCCGTAGGCGGAGAGCACGGTCTTCTTCACCGTGCCCAGACGGGTGGCGAAGCATGAGCCACTTGTCGTCGGCGAATTCCCGCACCGCCACCGTCGCGGCGATCCGTCTCGTCGGGCTTGATGGCGATGCAGTTCACCACCGGCTTGCCGCCGGCTGGCACGGCCACCCTGCGGAATCTCGTGCACCTTGAGCCAGTAGACACTGGCCGGTGTTGGTGAAGAACATCAGGTAATCGTGGGTACTGGCGATGAAGAGGTGCTCGATCCAGTCCTCTTCCTTGGTCGTGGCGCCCTGGATGCCGCCGCCGCCGCGGCGCTGCCGCTTGTAGGTGGAGATCGAGATCCGCTTGATGTAGCCGGTGTGGGAGATGGTGATGACCATGTCCTCTTCGGCGATCAGATCCTCGACCGAGAAGTCGTTCTGATCCGCGAGGATCTCGGTGCGGCGGTCGTCTCCGAAGGTCTCGGCGATCTCCGTGCATCTCCTCCTTCAGGATGCTTCATCCGGCGCGGCTTGAGGCCGAGAATTCTCTTGCAGCTCCTTGATGATGGCCTGCGGACCTCCTTGAGCTCGGCCTCCAGCTTCGCGATCTCGAGGCCGGTGAGCTTCGCCAGCCGCATGTTGAGGATCGGCCTCGGTCTGCTTCTCCGCTCAGCTTGAACCGCTTGCGGAGCCGGCGTCGGCATCGGGCACGTCCTTCGACTTCTTGATGATCTCGATCGACTTCGTCGATGTTGTCGACGCGCGATCTTCAAGCCGTGGAGGATGTGCTCCGCGGCCTCGGCCGCGTCGAGACTCGAACTTGGTGCGGCGAACGATCACCTCGTGGCGGTGCGCGATGAATCGCTCGAGCAGGTCCTTCAGCGGCAGTGACCTTCGGCGCGCCGCCGCACCAGCGCAAGCATGATCACGCCGAAGGTGTGACTGCATCGTGACGTGTGCTTGTAGAGCTGGTTCAGGACGCACATTGGGAATGCAGTCGCGCTTGAGCTCGATCACGACCTGCATGCCTTCCTCGCTGCGATCGATTCGTCGCGCACGGCCGTGATCCCCTCGAGTCTTCTTTTCCATGCGCCAGCTCGCGCGATCTGCCTTCACCAGGTTCTCCTTGTTCACCTGGTAGGGGATCTCCGTGACCACGATCTGCGACTTGCCGCTCGACTCCCGCTCCTCGATCTGGGCGCGGGCTGCGCATGATGATTCTGCCCGTCCCGTCTCGTAGGCACTCCTTGATCCCGTCGCGGCCATAGATGTAGCCGGCGGTCGGAAAATCAGGACCCTTGATAGCTTCGCGCAGCTCGCTGATGGTCGCTTCGGGATCGTCGATCAGGACCTCGACGGCCTGGCGACTTCTCGCAGGTTGTGCGGGCGGGATATTGGTGGCCATGCCGACCGCGATGCCCGCTCGACCCGTTCGACCAGCAGGTTGGGGATCCTGGACGGGCAGGACAGTGGGCTCCGCGAAGACGATCGTCGAAGTTGAGGACGAAATCGGCACGGTGTTCTTGTCGATATCCTCCAGCATCGCCATCGCGACGTAGGTGAGCCGCGCCTCGGTGTAGCGATAGGCCGCGGCCGGATCTCCGTCCACCGTGCCGAAGTTGCCCTGACCGTCGATGAGCGGGTAACGCAGCGAGAAGTCCTGAACCATCCGGACCAGCGCGTCGTAAACCGAGGAGTCGCCATGCGGGTGGTACTTGCCGCAGGACATCGCCGACCACCGGTCGCCGATCTTCTTATAGGGACGGCCGGGTACGAGGCCCAGCTCGTTCATCGCGTAAAGAATCCGGCGGTGCACCGGCTTGAGACCGTCGCGCACATCGGGCAGCGCGCGCGACACGATGACGCTCATCGAGTAGTTCGATGAACGACTGCTGCATCTCCTCCTTCGATGAGGCGCGGCAGAATCCGTTCGCGCGAATTCGGGGCGGTCATGAGTATCCGTACTGAGGGTAAGGCGGGATCGAGGTACAGCCGGGGACCAGCAAATATACTCGGAATGAAGACCCGAAGGCAACCCGGAGGAGGCCGCCTAAGAGGCGAAATGACAACTAGTTACGGAGGTACTGCGGGGGAGCTCAGCCGGCCCGCCCTCGGGCCCGGCCGAGCAGGGAAAAGAGCGCCATGATGAGACCCCCGCATCAGGGCACAGTCCCCGAGGTCCGGCCGACGACCTTGGGGTCCAGCGGCATGATGACCCGGCCGATCGATTCGCCCGGGAATCGAAGATCTCGTAAACTTCTGGCTGTCCGTTCGCTGTCCGCATAACCATTGTTGCACCTCCAAGCTGACCTGCCTGCAGCGGCTAAGCCGCGATCACAGCGAGTAAGACGCTCGAGTCCCGCAAAGGGTTGCCTCCCCGCCGCGCAACCCTTCCCGGGGCCGCATTGTTCAGGGTCCAGCGACCGATAACCGATGCCTCCGGAGCCTGGTGGACGACCGTGAACTGATCGCCCGAGTCCTGGCCGGAGAGGCCACGGCGGAGCGGGCACTCTATGACCGGCATGTGGACCGTGTGTACCGCCTGGCCTATCGCCTGGCGGGGATCCCGATCTGGCCATGGACTTCACTCAGGACACGTTCATCCGGGCCTTCGACCGGTTGGCCTCGTACCGAGGGGATGCAGCGTTTTCGACCTGGCTTACTGCAGTGGCGACCTCGGTCGCACTCAACGGGTTGCGGAAGCGCAAGCGATTCCGGGAGAGGGAAACGGACCTCGAGCACGGCGACAAAGTGGCTTCGAAGCGGTCCTCTGAACCGGATCTCAAGGAACGGTTGTCCCGGGAAATTGACCGGCTGCCCCTGGGCTACAGGACGGTGTTCGTGATGCACGATGTCGAGGGCTACACCCATGAAGAGATCGGCACGGCCCTCGGAGTAGAGACCGGAACCTCGAAGGCGCAGCTGTCCCGGGCCCGGGCGAAGCTGCGAGAAGCGCTGGCCGATTTTGCAGGGGAATGGAAACCATGAACGACGACGAGTGGGACGAGAGGCTGTCGAGGCTGCTCGAGCCTATCACCAGCCGCCTGAGACTCCGAGAGAAGAGATCTGGGCGGGGATTCGGGCGCGGCGGAAGCGGCGTTCGGTCCTGCGGCCGCCCCAGGTCATCTGGTGGAGTGTCGGAGTGGCCGCTCTTCTGATTATCGGCGTCGGCATCGGGCGACTCACCGTGAAGCCCCAGCCGGTGAACCCCGCGCCGGAGCTGGCCGTGCGGGCGCCGACCCGTCAAACGGCGGCCATGGCGGTCGCCGCGATTCAGCACCTGAGCCGGGCAGAGGCCCTGCTCACCGGCTTCCGCGCCGAGGGCGAAGACTGCGGGCGCCGACGCGAACTTCTCGGCTTCAGCGCGCGACCTGCTTTCAACTACCCGGCTGTTGCTCGACTCGCCGGAGCTCACCGATCCGCAGATGCGCGGCCTGTTGGAGGACTTGGAGCTGGTGCTGGCCCAGATCACCCAGTTGAGCGCCGAGCACGGGCATGAGGAAGTGGACTTGATCACCGAAGGTTTGAAACAGCGCGGGTTGATGCCGCGGCTTCGGTCGGCGATTCCCGCCGGCTCCGCGGCTACCAGCGCACAAGGAGAAATCTGATGCGGAACGCGTATTTGTCGGCGGCGTTGCTGTTGGTTCTTGGCGGGCAGTTGGGGGAGGGAGCTCCTCTGCCGCGGTTTCCAGAGGTCAGGCCTCCGTGGTGCCTGCTCCTGGGCCGTGGAGGACCCCGCGGACAGCCTGTATCGCGCGGCTCGCGATGCGTTGAACCGCAACGATTACACCCGGGCCGCGGACCTGTTCCGCAAGATCCGGGACACCTATCCCAAGTCGCAGTACACCCCTGATGCCTACTACTGGGAGGCATTCGCGCTCTACCGCCGCGGGCGCGACCAGCGATCTCAATACCGCGCTGGCCTCGCTGGAGCAGCAGGAGAAGAAGTATCCCAAGGCCGCCACACGGGGAGACGCGCGTTCCCTGACGACGCGCGAATTCGCAGCGAGCTCGCGAAGCGGGGAGATCCCTGACCAGCGATTCCGCGTGGATAGCGAGGCCAAGGCTGCCGCGCAGGGTTGCCCGGACGACGAAGACGATGTCCGCATCGAGGCACTCAACGGCCTGCTGCAGATGGACGCGGACCGGGCGATGCCAATCCTGAAGAAGGTGCTCGCCCGTCGTGATGCGTGCTCGGAAGTCTTGCGTCGCAAGGCGGTATTCCCGGTCTCCCAGAAACGCAGCGCCGAGACCGGAATCCATTCTGCTCGGGGCGGCGCGGACCGATCCGGATGACGAGGTACGCCAGCAGGGCGGTGTTCTGGCTGTCCCAGGTTGGAAGCGAAACGGCGGTGAGCGCGCTCGATTCGATCCTGCGCACCTCGCGAGACACGGAGCTGCAGAAGAAGGCGATCTTCGCCCTGTCGCAGATGGACAGTCCACGGGCCAGCTCGATCATCCGCTCCTACGCCGAGCGGACCGACGCCTCGAGCGAAGTCCAGGAGCAGGCCATCTTCTGGCTGGGCCAGCACGACTCTCCCGAGAACGCGGCGTACCTCAAGTCGCTGTACAAGCGCCTCTCCAGCGACGAATTGAAGGAGAAGGTGATTTTCTCGCTCTCCCAGATGGAGGGGACAGGGCAGCGGGAAATGGCTGATGGATCTGGCCACTGATGAGACCGAGCCGATCGAGATGCGGAAGAAGGCCCTGTTCTGGGCTAGGTCAGACCGGGACCTCGACCGCCGACCTGATCAATCTCTACGGCAGGACGCGGAACTTCGGAGATCAAGGAGCAGCTGATCTTCGTGTACTCCCAACGGAGTGACAAAGCCTCGGTGGACAAGCTTCTCGACATCGCGAAGAACGAGGCCGGACAAAGAGTTGAAGAAGAAGGAGCCATCTTCTGGCTCTCCCAATCGGATGACCCCGCGCGCGGCGGATTATCTCCAGTCCATCATCGAGCAAATGAGGAGGGCGTGGGGTATGGCCTGGATATCCGCGCGATCTGCATCCTGGCACTCGCCCCGATAGAGCCGGTGGTGGCGCAAAGCCTCGCCCAGCGAGTCGCCGCGGCTCCCGATGGGAAAGTGGAGTTCAGCTTCGCTTCGCGCCCCGGCGTCTGTGGCGACGGCAAAGGCGTCATCGGAGACGGGCGACACTTCATGATGATGGCATGGGAACGGCTTCTCTGATCTCCGATGGTGATGACGATGACGACGACTACGTCCGTGGCTGTCCCTGCGAACCGGGGCCGGTCCGGTCTCACTCCGGGTGCGAAGCCACGAGGTCGATGACGTGAGTACCACGCACGTCGGACCGCTCCCCTCGACCGCCGGACCGGAGTCACCGACCTCGGCAGGATCGATGTGAAGTCGGCGACGAATTACCTGCTTGGCGTCGCAAGACAGGGTGACAGCGATCTCGGGCACGACGCCATCTTCCCCGCGACCCTGGCCGACAGCGTCATCGATCCGGCCGGAGCTGCTCAAGATTGCCCGGGATGAGTCAGTGGCGAGGAGATACGAGACAGAGTGCGGTATTCTGGGTCAGCCAGGCTGCGGGCGATGCGGCGACTCGGGGATTGGACTCGCTGGTCTCCGATGAGAAAGGGGACCGTGATATCCGGGAACATGCGGTGTTCGCTCTCTCGCAGCGGCCGAAGGAAGAGGGCGTGCCGATCCTGATTCGGATCGCGAAGACCAACAAGGACCCGGAGATCAGGCGCAGGGCGTTGTTCTGGCTGGGGCAATCGGAGGATCCGCGGGCGCTGGCCTTGTTTGAGAGATGCTCACACCACGCGCTGACGGAAGTAGTAACCAAAAGATTACCGCGGAACACGCGGAAACAAGCTGAGCACGCGGAAGCATTTCATTGTCGATTCGGCTCCGTGGGCGAACGTCATGATTCTCAATTCCGCCGCTATCCGCGCATCCGCGTAGCGTTTCACTGGGCGACCAATGCTTCCGCGGTAGGCTGTTTTCAGCTGGGAGCGACCAAAAGCCTAACGCGGAAGGCGCGGAACGCACTGAGCACGCGGAAAGGTTTCATGCTTTTCCCTTCCGCGGCCATCGGCGTGCTCCTGCGTGCTCCGCGTTAAGCTGTTTTCACGCTGGGGAGCGACAAAAGAGATTACCGCAGTTTCGGACCGGTCCAACCAGTGTATGCGGTAGCTTCCGAGGCGCCCAGTTACATTTCCGCCCCATGTTTTCGCCGTCACGCCTCCTCGCCATAGCGCTGATCACCACCGGCTGCGGCCCATCCAACGCCAAAGCGCCGATCGACGTCTTGCCGTCCAGGCACTGACCCGATCGTCTCTCCCGTCGGAGAGGCGACCGATGCGGTCTGGCTCGGCGGCGAGCGCTGGGCCATCATCGCGCCACAGGACAAGGCCGTGAGCCTGGTGGATTTCGCCAGTCGCACGATCGGCCCGTTCGGCGGTGCGCGAGGGCGAAGGAATACAAACAGCCCTTTGACATCTTCCGCACCGGGGATTCAGTCGCGATCGGCGACTGGCAGATGCGACGCACCACGATCTGGTCGCTCGACGGCAAGATGATCGGCATCATTCCGGCGGTGAACAGTCTCCGAGGGGCACTCCCGCGGGCTCGGGACGGCGCCGGACGCTGGTACTTCGAGCTGCGGCCTCTGCCCGGTCCCGAAGGAGCAGGCAATCGCGATTCGGCCTTCGTGGTACGCACCGAGTCCGATCTCTCCCAACCCGATACCGTAATCCGTCTCGCGCCGCTGGACGTAGCAGAGGTGATCTCGGAGGGTCGCCGCCGTTTCGAACGCCGACTGCTCAGTGGACAGGACCGGTGGGGTGTCTTACCCGACGGGTCGCTATGGGTAGCTCGGGCGCAACAAAACCGGGTGGACTGGGTAGGAAATGACCAGGCGGTTCACCGGGGTCCGGAATTGCCGGACCAGGTATTTCCGGTGAGCGAGCCCGATCGTGAGCTCTTTCTGCGCCGCTTTCCTCAGGAGCTTCGCGCCACTGCGGAGCAGATTCCCTTCGCCGCCATCAAGCCACCCTTCGAAGCTGCTTTTACCACGCCGGCCGGGCAGGTTTGGCTGGTTAAGAGCCGGGCAGTCGGCGACTCGCTGCGCAGCAACCAGGTGGTCGGACGAGATGGCCATCTGACCCGCGAGGTGCGACATCATGGCCACGGCCGCGTCCTCGCAGCGAGTCAGAGTGCGGTGCTCTTGACTGAGCCGTTCGAAGGCGGGATTCGACTTTACCAAATCGCGTTGCCTCAGGCGACTCCTGCCCAATGAGTCACCTCATGTTCAACCGTTCCTTGTGGAGCCATCTCATGACCCGCTGGAGTCCGATTGCCGTCGTTCTGGGAGTGTTCCTGGTCGCCTCGTGCGGCCGGAAAACCAACCAGCACCATCGTGCTGGACAAGCCCGAGGCGACGCTGTCTCACACTTTCCAGCAGGTGAGCAACGTGGTCGAGCTTCCCGACGGACGGCTCGCCATGGCCGACGTCAAGGCACGGAGCTTTCTGTTCCTGAATCCCTCGAACGGAGAAGTACAGGAGCTCGGAGAACACGCCGACACGATCTGGCCGCCGGATTCCTTACCCAGCCGGCACAAGATTCCAGGGTTCGTGCTGCGGATTTCCGCCGACACCCTCGCCCTGGTGGATTTCGGCGCGGAGCGGACCACGCTCTGGACCGTCCAGGGTCAACCGCTTGGTGTGATCAACCGGTCCCCGGTCGGTGGCCACAACCAGCCGCTCAACTACGATGCCGCGCTGAACGGATACAAGGAGGACGTGCGCTCGGTGATGGGAGGGCTGGAGCCGGGAGACGAAGTCAGAAGTACGACAGCCTGAATGTGCTCCGGATTCCGCGGGGAGATACCATCGCGGACACGGTAGCCCGGCTCAAGCTGCCGCCCTGGGGTGATGGCCAGTTCGGAGAACAGAAGAAGATCGTCTCCACCATCTTCGGGGGAGAGATCTGTTTGGTGTACTCCCCGACGGTTCGATGTGGGTTGCCCGGGCATCAAACAACGCCGTGGACTGGCGGGACCCGTCGGGGAAATGGCAGAAAGGGCCCTCCCGATCCTACACCCGGATCTCGGTCACCGAGGACGACAAGAAGAGCTTTCTGGAGAAAGTCCGCTCGCAGATGAGCCAGGTCGGGGCACCGGCCGGAATAGAACTCTCCTACCCCTTCGCCGACTATAAGCCGCCCTTCAGCGCCGGCGTCACTGGAGCAGATGGCTCAGTATGGTTGCAGCGTTCCCGCGCCCTCGGCGATTCGACTTCGGTGTGGGACGTGGTCGGGCGGGACGGAAATCAGCTGAAGACGGTGCAGTTACCCCTGGGAACGGCACTCGCCGGTTTTGGAGCTGACGGCACGGTGTATCTGCTACGCCGGCTGGATGGGAATGTTGGGCAGGTGGTGGAGAAATACGGCGTCAAGCCATAGGAGGAAGCTGCCGTAAGCCGTAAGCCGTAAGCCTTAGGCCTATGGCTTACGGCCTACAGGCAGTAGGGACTCCCATCTAATCTGCAGGCACACCCTCAGGCGGATCCGACTTCCGCCGATTCCGCCGCACACCAGCCTCGTACCACTTCCGCGTGATCTCCCCGGCCAGGTCCCGGTTGCCCAGGCCAAACGCGAGTCCAGCCGCCAGCGCGACTGAGCCCAGAATCGAGCGTGAACGCCGAGGTGACGATCTCCTCCGCCACACCGACCTGCTGCAGCGCCATGAACAGGGCGATCAGAACCATGATCCCCTTGGTCAGCTTGGCCAGCGTGGGAACTCCCGAAACACCGCCCGCCGAGGCCAGGATGACGCCCTGGACAAACTCCCCGATGATGATGCCGAGGATGATGATGATGATCCCGGATATCAGCGTGGGGATGAAGGCGATCATCCGGCCGAACATGTCGCGGATGTTCTCAAGACCCAGGGCGGAGCTGGCGAACAGAATCACCACGAGCATCATCAGCCAGAACACCAGCCGGCCGACGGCGTTGACCGGATCCACCCGGCCTCGATTGACCGCGTCGGCGAAACCTCCGTCCGCGACCATTCGCTTGAACTCGAGGCGTTGCAGGGTCTTGTCGGTCCAGCGCTCGAGCTGCTTGGCCACCAGGTAGCCGGTCAGCAGAATGACCAGAGCCCCGATCAGGCCCGGTAAGACATCCGCCAGCTCACCTGCTCCCAGCAGCAGCCGATCCCAGAGTTCGCTCATCCCGTCACCTCGATAACGATTTTGCCCAGTTGTTCGGCGCGCTCCAGCCGTTCAAAGGCGCGCCGGGCTTCCGCCAGTGGAACCACGGTATCCACCTCAGGCCACAAGCGGCCCCGCGCGGCCTGTTCGGCTACTGCGCGGTACTCCTCGTGGCTCCCCATTGTCGAACCCAGAATGCTCCACTGATACCAGAACAGCTTCCGCACGTCGGTCACGCACATCGGACCGGTGGTGGCGCCGCAGGTGACGAGGCGTCCCTTTCCGGGCCAGGCAGCGCAGCGACTTTTCCCAGGTCTGCTCCCCGACATTGTCCACCACCACCTCGACACCCCGCTTCGAGGTCAGGGACCTGATCTCTTTCGGCACGTCGGTCTTCGCGTGGTTCAGGACGACGTCCGCACCGAGCTCCCGAGCGCGCTCGAGCTTCGCGTCCGAAGAACTGGTGACGACGACCGACGCGCCGAGGAGCTTGGCGATCTTGAGCGCGGCGACTGCGACGCCGCCGCCGATTCCCCAGATCAACACCGTTTCCCCGGGCCGGAGTGCCGCCCGGTGAACGAGCATGCGCCACGCGGTGAGCGTCACCAGTGAGAAAGCGGCGGCCTGGGTTATCGGCATCTCGGCAGGAACCGGCGCCAGGTTGCGCTCCGGCACCACCACGAACTCGGCTAACGTGCCGTGGCGGTGTTCTCCCAGCACACTGTAGGTCAGGCAGAGCGGCTGTTCCCCGCTTCACACCACTCACAGCGGCCACAGGAGATACCCGAGTTGATCATGACCCGGTCTCCGTGACGGAACCTGGTGGCCGCGGGTCCGGTGGCCGCTACGGTGCCTGCTCCATCGGTTCCCATGATGTGCGGAAGCTGTATTTGACGCCCGGCAAACCAGCGACGACAAAGAGGTCCAGGCGATTGAGCGCGGCCGCCTGAATCCGTACTCGCACGTCGTCCGGGGCGACCAAGTCAGGATCGGGGACGTTCTGCAGGAGGAGATTGTCGAGACCGCCGGTTGCGGTCAGGGTCAGCGCTTTCAAAAGGACGGACTCGCCACTCGCTCTCCGGGGAGAAGCTGCACCGGCGTATCGGGACCAGTGGGCAGCGTACGCCAGAGTAGCGCCGTCTCGGTTCGATTCTTCTCCAGGGTGCGGCTGGTGGCCCACGCAATCCGGGAACCATCGGGCGCAATGGCAATGGCGATGATCGGAGCGTCGCTGGAGACGAGCGGTGCGGCAGACGAGCGGCGCAGCACCAGGTTCATCTCCTTCTTGTCCTTCCGGTCCACGACGTAGACCAGTTCGCCCGTGGGCAGATAAGCCGGGGTGTGCTCCTGCCGATCCTTGGCGCCCATGGCCACAACCGGTGCGGCGGTGCCCGCCAGGAAAGGGTGTAGATGTCGCTTTGAAAATTCTTGGCGACGGGGAAGCCGGTGAAGGCCAGGGTGTTTCCGTTGGGAGAAATGACCGGATCCTGTGCGCCTCCCGGAAGGCCAGCCAGCTCATGCAGCGCGGTGCCGTTCACCTGCATCATCATGATTCGCTTGACACCGGCGCGAGTCCCGGTGAACACGATGGCCTGGCCGTCCGGAGTCCAGACCGGCTGCATGTCGGGACCGGGATCGTTGGTCAGCCGTGTCGCGTTCTGACCGTCGGCATCCGCGACGTAGATGTCGTAGTTGCCGCCAGACCTGTCCGAGCTGAAAGCGAGCCTCGTGCGATCGGGCGAGTAGGCCGGGTCGATGTTGTTGGAGGAGCTATCGACGACAATCGGGATGAAGACCCGATTCGGCGCTATTGACCAGCGAGAAGATTCCCAGTCTGCCAAGCCGGCTGGAGACGAGCAGCATGTCGCCCGAGACCATGACGACGGCGGTCACCGGGTCTCCCGGGCCTGCCACCGCGGAGATCATGGCGCGACCAGGGGCTACGGCCTGCACCGTCCCGTCGGCGCCGACCCGGGCGACGCCAGGATTGTTGAGCTCCAGGTGACGCCCGAGGCGGAGCCACCCGGCTTTTTCTGCTCGTTGAGATACGCAACCGTGAGCTTGGTCTTCTGGCCGGGTGAAAGCGCGACGCGCGAGCGATCCAGCCCGAGCGTAGCCGCGACGATCTGCACGGTCCAGGAAAGAGGGGCAAATCCTCGGGCCGAGAACGACAGCGTCGTGGTGCCGAGCTGCTTGGCGGTCAGCAGGCCACTCGCCCGGTTGAGGGTCGCGATCGAGGTGTCGCCGAGCACCCAGTCGATCGGGACGTCGGGGATGATGGTGGAGTCTGCCGCTTCCGCTCGAACCTTGAACTCGCGGCTCGCGAGGAGGGATTCGCACGGTGTCCGACAGTTTCGGACTGGTGAGGAATCGAGCAATCGGGGGATAAATATTGACCGGGAGCCGGCGCTCCTGACCAAATCCTCTCACGATGATCTCGGCCTGTCCGGGTGCCACACCCTTCGCCACGCCCTCGGTCGAAATCTGGACTATGGCGAGATTGGTGGAGGCCCATTGCAGGTCGCTGTTCACCAGGTGACGGCCCGCGCTGCTTGGGTACGACCGTGCTCAGCGTGAACGAGTCATTGACCTGCAACACCAGCGCATTGAGCTGCACGAAGAATTCGTCGGCGGAGACGAAGACCGGCACCATCGCGGCGAGTCCATTGGGCATCATGGCTTGCACCGAGCCCTCGCCCGGCACCAGCGCGGTCACCATTCCCGAAGTGTCACCCACCGTGGCGATGTCCGGACGAATCGACTTCCAGACCGCCTTAAGCCGGCCCACCATGCTGCCATCGGCCCTGACGCCGAAGGCGACCGCGCGAGCTTTTTCCCCGGGGAGAGCGTAGATCGCGCGCAGGCTGAACGACTACCGAGGCAAACTCAGGCAGGGGCGCCGGGACCCTGATCATGGCGGCCGACGAGGCCGTAGTCGGCTCGCCGCCGACCTGAACGAAGACCGCCTTGGACTTCCGGCCCGCGCTCACTATGACCTGGGCGGTTCCGGGGCCTGACAGCGGTGACGGTTCCGGTTCCTTCCACGACCACGACCGCATCATCGGTGGTGTGGAAGGTCAGACGCAGGATGGCGTTGCCGTTGCTATCGAAGGCCTGAACCGCGAGCCCCTGCTTCTGCCCGACTGTGAGCGACAGGGTATCGGGGCTGACATAGAGCTCGGTGACACTCTGCGCCCAGCCCGGTTGGGGCCCGGCGAGGAGGATCACGGCTGGGATCAGGAGATGTCGAAGTGCTTTCATGACTCAGAGTTGGTCGCGCCTGCGATGACAGAACCGCAAGGCCCAGACCATGGGGAGCGATAGCGTAAGTGGTTGCCCTCGTTGGGGATCAATCCTAATCGGATGGTCGCTGGTCTGGCAGGGAGTAGTAAACCGACACGGAAGGCGGGACCTCCGCCGGCGGGCTAGTGGAACTCTCGGCGGATGCTCTCCTTGAACTCCTTCTGCCGGACCAGCTTCCCCTTTTCGGAGATCCGCCGCAGGACCCTCACGTGGAAGGCCGTCGAGTCCGACCGGATGTCGATGGTGGTTTCGAGGCGGAGGTCACGGCCCGTCCGCCGGATTCGGTGGACTTCCACGCCTAGGAAGCGCGACGCTGCTGGATTGGATTCGTTGGTCTCGTAGTACTCCGCGCTCGGTATTGTCGTAGCGGGTTGAGCCGATGGTCCAGGCGTAGCCGAACTTCCACTGAACCGAGTTTATCCCGCTTAGCGGATCATAGGTCACCACCTGGGACGGAACTCCGGGCACCTCGATGTCCTTCACGTCGGGGCGCTCTTGCCGCGGCTCCGGAGCAGGAGACTGACCTCCCGAGTCGTCGCCGGCGGAATGACGGGCACTTCGAGGACCGATTTCGCCGTCGCCAGGTGAACCACCGACGTCATAGGGTACGGCGTCGGCCAGATCATCGGGAATTGCGCGTTGGAAACGGAGACACGCATCCGATGCCCCGGCCGGTAGGTCCAGGTAGTGAAATGCAGCGGGATCGTGAGGTCGTAGGCCTCGCCGGGGCGCATGCGCTCAGGGTTCTCGCTCGACCTGGCCTGGGTTCCGTTGAGCAGGCCTCCAGCCACCAGAGCTACTGAGCCATCGGGGAAGATGTCTTCGAGGCGGGCGGTCCAGGTGGCGAGCGGCGCTCCGGCGGTGACTCGAAGACGGACGTTCGGCAGGCCGATGACCTCCACCGATTGGTTCAGCACCGGGCCGTCCCAGACCAGGCTTCCGGCGTCGTCACGCCGCATGTCGCCAGTCGGCTCTCCCCACCAGTCACCCGCGGTTACACCGAAGCCGGCCAGGTAGCGCAGCGCGATCGTCGCCGAGTCTCCTGAGGCACTCGCCAGCCGCCCAGCGCGCCGAGCCGGTTGTCCGGGAGAAGGGCCAGCGTGTCCCAACGGGTACGCGCGATAGGCCAATCCTCCAGACGCCATGCTCCCGGTGTCATGGCGAGCTGGGGATCCGGTCGCACGCTATCCCGGACATACACCAGCAGCCTCGGCTCATCGAGCAGCGACGTCGGCTTCCCGCGGAGCCAATGATTCCACCACTCGACGACACGGGCTCGCCATTCATAGTTGGGGCCGGGGTCACCATCGTCAGGCCAGGCGTGGTTCCACGGGCCGATCTCGACCTTGATCGGCGCCTTGAGCTGGTCCAAGGCGCGGATCGGCGTATCGCGATACCCGTCCAGCAGTCCACCGATGAAGTAGGTCGGGATCTGAATCGCCGAGTAGTTCCAGCGGAGGGCATGTTTTCGCCACCAGGGCCCGTCCACCGAGTGCCTCAGGTAGGTGAAGATCCAGGGCTCGGCCTCGAACCGGTCGCGAAAGTAGGCGGAATCGAGCTGGTAGTCCGGAGTTCCGGGGCAGCGCGTTCTCGTGATCGATCTGCAGCGCGTACCAGTCCACGTGGAGTGCGCCGTCGATGTAGTGGATGTCGTCGTGGTAGAGATCATCCGAGGCGTGTAATGCCACGATCGCCTTGAGCTCGGGAGGATGCAGCATCGCGACCTGAAGCGCGTTGAATCCGCCCCAGGAGATTCCCCACATCCCGACCTTCCCATTGGACCGGGGGCTCCGCGCGATCTGTTTGATGATCTCCAACGCGTCCGCCAGCTCCTGATCCGAGTATTCCCGCTCGGGCAAGTGTCCTTCCGAGCCGCCAGTCCCTCTGATGTCCACCTTCGCCATGATGAAGCCGTGGCCCGCGAAGTAGAATACAGCGGGAAGTCCCGGGCGTAGAACGAATCGTCTTTGCGGTAGGGCGAGCAGTTCCAACAGGACGGGAAACGTTTCGCCGGAGTCCTTGGGGGTCGGTCTCCACCAGGTGACGGCGAGCTTCACGCCGTCCGGCATGGTCATGAACTCACGGGTCACGGAGTACGAATAGAGGTCCGGCGCAGCGAGAGGCGCCGAGCTGTGCCCACCGCCAAGGAGGAGCAAGGCGGCAGCCAGCAGGCTGGAACTGGTGCGGGAGTCGCCGCTCAAGTCAGTGCAGGTTCGAGAGTGGAAGGCGGAGGGTGAGCCGGGAATAGTTGTCGACCGGATCGCCCGCAGCGGGAAAACTGACGGGGAGCGGATTACGCTCGCGATGAAACACCGAGATGGTGTCAGTAGCCCCGGCCGGCCCTTCAAGGGTCAACACGAGCGCGTCGCCCTCGAGGCGCTGATCAAGCATCCTGATTCCGCGCGACCGGTCTCCTCGGGAAGGCACCCGGGCGGGGAGCGATATCTCATAGCCCGGCTCGAACGGCACAGTGATCTCCACTCGGCCGATCAGGACGGTCTTCACGGCAACCTCGACGTCTCGAGCCGTCCGCCGTGGCGCGTCGCTGGGGAGAGCGGCGCTGCCGTTCACTTTCACTTCGCCGGGCACGGAACCGAGCGGGAGGTGAGCCCGGAAGACGAGAGTATCCGGCTGCGAAAGGTTACCGGGGCCCAGGATGACGCTCAGCGAGCCGCGGCTCTTCCTGATTTCGACCTCATAGCGGTTGGCACCCGCCGGGACCTTGTGCACCACCAGCCGGTCCCACTCCGTCGGCAGCTGAGGCGCAAACTCGATCTGCTTATGCGGCACATCGGGCCTCCAACCAAGCAGACCCCGGGCGACGACCGTTGGGATGAGCGACGTCCCGAAGAACTGTTGCGGCACCGCGGTCGTGAGCGGCTCGTACACCGTCCCAGAGAAAACCTCGAGATTCCTGCCGAGTCCCTGGGTAAACCCGCTTTGCACGAGTTGGGTGAGCGCCTGGTAGCCAGCCACCGGGTTGCGGTAGCGATACTGTCCCAGCGCCGTGAGTCCCGTGTTGAAGGGCCAGACGGCTGCCGTTGCTGTAATCGAGGGGATCGAACAACTGACTCTGACCGGCGAGCGAGCGGGTTCCCCAATCGGTGTTGAGCGTGGCCCGGGCCTGAGTCACCGCCGCGGCAATGCCGCGATCAGCCTCGGCCAGCCCGAATGCCAGTGCGACGCTGGGCCACCAGGTCAGTTCCGTCCGAGGCTGGTCCTGCTCGAGCAACGCAAAGGCGTACATGCTCGAGTCGGCGGCCCAGAACCGGCTCTGCAGCGTGGCGAGCGCGCGGTTCCTCAGATTGAGCGCGTCGGAGACGAGCCGGGGTAGTTGGCGGCTCGGCGGCTCGGCGGCTTGGACGGCTCGGCCTTTTCAGGCTTTCGCCGGCTTGACGGGCGGCTCGGCCCACTCCGCCATCTCGGCCATTCGACCCAAAGCTTCGATCCAAACCGCTGTGAGGTAAATGTCTGCCTTGACGCCGGTACCCAAGCTCCCGGCATCCACTGCGCCGAGCCCCGCCTTGGTGTTGAGCATCAGCCCCGAACTGGAATCGGCGACGGAGCGGCACCAGTCGTAGGCCCGCCCTGATGGCCGGCCAGGCCTGACGGAGGGCTAAGGTGTCGCCCGTTTCTCGCCAGTATTCGCCCCAGGCTACGATCCACCATGGTGTGTCTTCGGCATGATAGAACGCGTAGGGGTAATCCTCGAACCACTTTATGCGCCCCGCGCTCTGGGGAGACCTCATGAGGTATTCGACCGTCGGCTCGCTGGTAGCGGGTGAAGAAATCGAGCCCCTGCCGCGCGAGCGCGTGACGTCCCGAGGCGAGGAGACCAGAGTCGTCACAGCCGCGTCGCTCCCGAAGTACCAGGCGAAGCCGGGCCGGGTCCCTCGCGATTGACTTGGTCCATAGCCGGCGACCAGCCCGCATCCCAGATCGGGATTGCAGGCGAGCGCTTCATCCAGGTTCAGCGCCGCCCAACGCACCGCAAGATCGAGCTTCGGGTCCGGCGATTCGGTCCACATGGTCGAATCGAGGACAGCCCGCGCATGCGCGGCGCGCTCGGTGTACAACGCCGGTATGCTGGAAAGGACGCGACGGTAGATCGCTCTCACGCTATCTCGCGTGCGCCGCTGCACCGACAAAGACGATCGGGATGCCTCGCAGGTGCAGCCCCCGGTGAACCGGAGTCTTCGCCTGCTCGAACCGGGTTCGGACGCTCCGAGCACAATCCGTAAACGAAGCGGTGCCTCGGACGCGCCGGGTTCGGTCTGACCGGTTGCCGAGGAGGCGAACGGGCTACCCACATAGGCGTTCAGATTGCGCTGGCTCTCCGAAAGCAGGAAGGCGCGGTCGGCTTCGTCCCAGTAGGCATACTGCCCTCCTGCCGCGCCGGGCCACGCCAGCTGCAGGTCAGGGACGAACTCCGCCTGGATCTCGAGCGATCCAGCCGCATCCACATCAAGGACCATCACGACGGCGGGTTCATTCAGCGCGGCAAAGATTTGTTGCCGGACGGTAAAGGCGGGATGGGTGTAGGTGATCACCGCACCGCCCGGAGTAATCTCCGTAGTACGAGCCAGCGCGCGCCCCGCTACTGGATCATCGAGTTGCGAAGTCCGAAAGTTGAAGTCGAAATGGTGCAGCAGTTTGAGCGGCCAGGCCCACACCTCGAAATCTCCTGCTCGGTACCGACGGCAATCGCCCGCCGTCCGATGGCGCCGACATAGGCGCCCGCGCGAGATGGGCCCGTGAGGTTCAAGGCGTTTTGTTCCACTGTGATGGGAACGAAGGCGGTGGAGTCGTTGGCGCGGGACTGAGCGGCACTCCTCGCCGGGGTGAGGGCGGTGCCGGACGCGATAACGCAAAGCGCTGTGGCCCAACAAGTTACCTTCATTCGCCACCTCGACAGAGAACTGCTGCTCCCGGACGCAGATCGACAGACAATCGGTGCTTATCAATTCAAGACTCACGAGTGATTCCAACTCTTGCAGTTACTACAGAGATGTGCATCTTATCATCGCTGAGACAAGCGGGCGCATCCAGCCCACACACCAGCGGCGGGTGTGACGCCGCGGCAGACTCCTGAGGAAGCGACGATGTCCGAGCTGCAAGACGAAATGAGCTGGTCCGACTCAGGCTGGATGGACCCTGCACCATCCCCCATGGAACCGTCCAACCCATCGCCCACCCCGATGAAGTCGGCGGCGGCGAGCGCAAGGAAGGCAGCAGTAAAGAGGGCAGTAAAGGTAGCAGTAGTGAAGAAGGCGGTCCGGAAGGCACGGGCCAAAAAGGCCGTGAAGCGGGCGGTGAAGAAGGCGGTCCGGACCAAGAAGAGAGCCGCAAGGCGGATGACCCGGACAAAGAAGCGGGCAGTGAAGCGGATTCTCCGGACCAAGAAGAGAACCGCAAGACGGATGGCCCGGACTCGCCGGCGGGCAGTGCGCCAGGCCGGCAGGAAGGTTCGGCGCGCAATAAGGGAAGACCGCCAGGAAGGCGCAGGAGGGCGGTCAGGAAGCGGAGTTAGCGTCCTCTGGGAGTGACGTCTCCCGCAAGCGCTCCGGTGCTCCCGGAGCGCTTTCTTTTCCGGGCAGGACGCGCAACATGGGAGGAGCCATATCCGGGTCACCCGTAGGAGCATCCCATGATCTTCCTCGCCGCCGGTCTCGTTCTGATCGTTGGACTCTCCATCCTTGAACGGGTGCGAGAGCGGCCATCCTCTCGATTGGTCCCGGAGCTTACGCCAGACTCCCCTCTTTCCGGAGACCGATCTTCAGGTCGAAGGTCTCGCCCGATCGGGCGACGTCAGCCAGGCGATCGCCATGTTCCAGCGACTCCACAAGGTGGATCAGAAGAAGGCCCAGCGCGCGGTGAGCCTCCTGGCGAACGGCCAGCGCGAGCAAGCCGCGGCCCTGGCCAAGACAGGACCGAGTCTCCTTCCCACGCAGGCACTATCGCGGCGCCACACCAAGCTCGGGCAGCTGGCCGAGGCGATGGCAGCGATACAGGCTGCCAAGAGCGCCGCGGGGAGACGGAAAACTCGCCTCGTCGACGGTGGCGTTGGTCCTGGGAACCACCAGTAGCCTCCTGGCCCAGACTCCCAAACTCGGCACTATCAGTTTCCCCACCTCAGGTTCACCGAAAGCCCAGGCCGCCTTCACTCGTGGAGTCCTGTACCTCCACAACTTCGAGTACGACGACGCGGCGAAGTCATTCCAGGAGGCCGAACGAATCGAGCCCGGATTCGCCATGGCCTACTGGGGCGAGGCCATGACTTACAATCACCCGGTCTGGCAGCAGCAGGACCGGGACAAGGCGGTTGCGGCGCTGGCCAGGCTCGGGTCCACTCCGGACGCCCGGCGGGCAAAGGCAAAGACCGAGCGGGAAGGTCGCTGGCTCAGAGCGGTGGAAGCGCTCTATGGGGAGGGTAACAAGTACCAGCGCGACACCCTGTACTCGAGGGCGATGGCACGCCTGGCGGCGGAATACCCGAAGGATGTCGAGGCGCAGGCTTTCTACGCCCTGTCTCTCCTTGGCATGAGCTACCCAGGACGGGATGTGTCGCTCTACATGCGGGCCGCTGCCATCTGCGAAGAGATCTTTCGTGACCATCCGGATCATCCCGGAGCCGCCCACTACCTGATCCACTCCTATGATGACCCGGTGCATGGACCGCTGGGCCTCCGCGCCGCACGAGCCTATTCGACGATCGCGCCTTCGGCTCCGCATGCTCAGCACATGACGAGTCACATCTTCCTGGCACTGGGCATGTGGGATGAAACGGTCGCGTCGAACGAAGTCGCGACGAAGATGACCGGCACTACGAGCGGCCACTATTCGCTCTGGTTGGTCTACGGCTACCTCCAGGAAGGGAGGTACGACGAAGCGCGGCGGGTGTTGGGTCAGATGGAGCAGGACGCGGCCAAGAATCCCACCTATGGGAAGCGGTTTCACCTCGCTTTCGCCAGGGCCGCTCTACCTGGTGGAAACCCGGGAATGGGATGGCGACGTGGCCCGAATCACGATAGACACCGCTGGCCTGAGCGCGGCGCCTTTCCAGCTCGGCCTGCCCGAGGGATGGGCCGCGCTGGACCGGGGAGACACGGCCGCTACCGGCAAGGTCATCAAGGCCATGGAAGCGAGACTGGAACAGGTGCGAGCCGACACCAGCTCCGAGCTGGGCTCGATCGTGAACAACATGGAGATCATGCAGCGAGAGCTGAAGGCGATGTTGCTGGTGAAAGCAGGCAAAACCGATGACGGATTGGCCCTCCTCCGACAGGCTGCGGCGCAGGAGGACACCGTACCGTATGACTTCGGGCCGCCGGAGACGATCAAGCCACCGAAGGAGCTGCTCGGCGAGATGCTGCTCGCCGCGGGAAAGGCGGCGGAAGCGAAGGTGGCGTTCGAGCAGTCCCTGGCCCGCACACCTCGAAGGCCTGCGAGCCTGATCGGTCTGGCCAGTGCCGCCACCAAAACGGGGATACCGAAGAGGCGACGACCGCGTTGACCGAGTTGGAGCGGGTGTGGAAGGGGCCGGTGGACAAGCGGCCCAAAGTGGTGGCTGGCAGGTGACGGCTCCGCTGCCCGAACGCAAGCAGCGAAGCGAGCCCCGCGCCAGCTTTGCACCTGACCGGCGTCCGCTCCTGCATCTGGCCGACGGGAGTTATCCGGTCCTCGATATTTCTCTCCATGGCTTGCGGATTCGGCACTTCAACCCGGTCCGTCCGGATTTTGGGGCCCGCATCGCGGGTACTTTGCAGTTCCCCGATCAGCGACCGCCACTGCCTTTCGAAGGCATCATCATCCGAGTCCAAACCGCCGATGTGGCCATTCGCTGTGAGGAGGGTGCCTTGCCGCAGCCAGCTGGATCCTCGAGGAAGTAGCCCGCTCGGAGGCGAACTCCCGCAGTTAGTGCCCGTTGGTGCAACCGAGGTTTTCGGGCTCAGTGTAATCCGCGTGCTCCGCGGTAACACTTTGAATAAGATGCTCGTCGCAGAGATCAGGAGAAGAACTGCAGGTAGGCGAGGTACCCGGCCACTCCGGCAAGACCCAGACCCACAACGACCAGCAGCGCCTTGCCAGCGGCGCGGCATGCTTCCACGCGCTTCGGGCCCAGTGGAGCACGCGGCGCAGCCGGACTTCCAGCCAATCCATTGCCCGGGCGACGGCGTGTGATTCGCGCGCGAGGAATGCACCACCGAGCGCAATAATCAGAAACCCGGGCCCCGGAGCGGGGAGGCCAACGATTCCGATCGCCACGATCAGGAGACCGACGCCTACCGAGAGCACTCGGGAAACTTTCCCCCTGCGACCTCCTTTATGGTGTTCGTGTTCCTGCTGAAAACGCGTGACCAGGCTCCGCCTCTTTCAGGCGGTGCCAGGCGGATTTCATGCTTTTCAAGACCATCGAGGACCAGCCTGGAGGTTACTCGCCTAGCACCGGTTCCGGCGTCGTGTCAGGAAGCGGTGCGATTTCCGGATTTTGGGTAAGGATTCGGACGCAGGTATTCCAGCGCAGGATTGCCTCATCGTTTCCGGGCGGACGCAGTTTCTCAGCCTTCTCGTACCAGTCCATCGCCTCGCGGAACCACTGGTAAGCCACACTCTCGGCACCGGGCGCGCGCAGTGCCAGGTGAGTCTTGGCTTTCCGCTCGCAGATCACCCCCGCGTAGTAGGCCTTGCGGTATTCGTTATTGAGGCGGGCCAGTACTTCCCGCGCGCGTGAGACGCCTGCCGCCGGTACCCCCTCGAACTGATCGGTCAGGCAAAGCAGGAGAAGAATTAAGGCGTCCTGATTCTCCGGCTCGATCTCGAGCACATCGAGACAGATGCTCTCCGCCGCCCACGGCTGACTCAACAGCCGATAGCGCTCGGCCTTTGGCCATGGCGGCGGGGACGCCGTCCCGGGAGAGCCGCTTGAGGGTGTACATACTGGCCTCCTTGCTGTCAGCCATCAGCCATCAGCCATCAGACGGCGGACCGGCGGACCGGACCACTTCTTACGTCTCACGTCTCACGTCTCACGTCTTACGTCTTACGTCTCACGCTTTCCCCTGAACAATCTCACCAGCTTCACCAGCGGATCATACAACTCGTCGACCACCCGTTCCTTGAGCGGGATGATCGCATTGTCGGTGATCGTGATGTTCTCGGGGCACACGTTGGTGCAACACTTGGTGATGTTGCAGTAGCCGATGCCGTGGGCACGCTTCAGCTCGGCGCGTACGGTTCTCGGTGTCGAGCGGATGCATCTCCAGCGCGGCGGCGTACACCAGGAACCGCGGGCCGATGAACTCGTCGTGCTTGTGATGCTCGCGCAGTACGTGACACACGTCCTGGCAGAGGAAGCACTCGATGCACTTGCGGAATTCCTGAACCCGGTCGATGTCCCCCTGGTCCATCCGCCAGGTGCCATCCGGGGCGTCTGGAGGCCGGGGAGAAAAGGCTTGATCTGCTTCTTCACCCGGTAGTTCCATGAGACGTCGGTCACCAGGTCCTTGAGGTGCGGGAAGGCCCGCATCGGCTCGATGGTGACCGGCTTATCGGCGGGAAGGTCGCTCATTCGGGTCATGCACATGAGCTTGGGCATTCCATTTACTTCCGCCGAGCAGGATCCGCACTTCCCCGCCTTGCAGTTCCAGCGCACTGCGAGATCGTTGGCCTGCTGGCGCCTGCACCTGATGGACGGCATCGAGGACCACCATGCCCTCCGAAACTTCGGTGGGATAGTCCTGAAAGCCGCCGGTGCCGTCCTGCCCGCGCCAGATGCGAAGGGTCGTTGTGGGCATCAGCCCATCTCGCCTGATGACCGCCTTGACTCGTCGGGCATGTCCCGAAGGCCCTCCCGTACGACCTGCATCTCGCCTCCCGGCCCCTTCCGCACCACGATGTTGAACTTGGCGGACTCCGGATCCTTCTCCGGGAAATCCTCCCTGAAGTGCCCGCCGCGGCTCTCCTTCCGGGTGAGCGCCGAGCGGGTGATCGCCTCGGACACGGTGAGGAGATTCTCCAGTTCCAGCGCCGTATGCCAGCCCGGATTGTACTCCCGATTTCCGACTGCACCAACCTGAGCGGCGCCGCGTCTTGAGGCGCTCCAGACCTTCCCGGGCCTGCAGCATGTCCTTTTCATTCCGCACGATTCCGACCAGGTCCTGCATCATGTCCTGCAACTCATGCTCGCACCTGATAGGGGATTCGTGCCCTGAGCCGTCCCGTTCAAACGGGGCCACGGCGCGACGGGCCGCCTCATCCACCTGCCCCGCGTCAACCTTCCCTACCGAATGTGACCGAGCGAATGCCGCGGCGTGTTCGCCGGCCCGCTTGCCGAAGACCAGCAAGTCCGAGAGGGAGTTTCCACCGAGACGGTTGGCACCGTGGAGCCCCGCCGCACACTCCCCGCCGCGAATAGTCCCGGCACCGTGGACATCTGGCTGTCCGGGTCTACCCGCACGCCCCCATCACATAATGCGTGGTGGGCCCGACCTCCATCGGCGTCGTAATGATGTCGATCCCCGCCAGCTGCATGAACTGGTGATACATGCTCGGCAATTTCTTCTTGATGTGTTCGGCGGCGTTGGGGAGCTTCTCCTTGATCCACGAGATGTCGAGGTACACCCCACCGTGGGGACTTCCCCGCCCCTCCCTCACCTCCTGCATGATGCAGCGGGCCACGTGGTCGCGGGTGAGGAGCTCGGGCGGGCGCCGGGCGTTGCGATCTCCTGGGTGTAGCGCCAGCCCTCCTCCTCGTTGTCGGCCGTCTGGCTGCGATAGTTCTCCGGGATGTCGTCGAACATGAAGCGGCGGCCATCCTTGTTGCGGAGAACCCCGCCTTCACCGCGGACTCCTTCGGTGACCAGAATGCCCCGAACGCTCGGGGGCCAGACCATGCCGGTCGGGTGGAATTGCACGAATTCCATGTCCTGGAGGTCGGCGCCGGCGTGGTAGGCGAGCGAGTGGCCGTCGCCGGTGTACTCCCAGCTGTTGCTGGTGATCTTGTAGGCCCGTCCGATGCCACCGGTCGCGAGCACGATCGCCTTGGCGCGGAAGAGCCGGAAACGGCCGCGCTCCCGGTCGTAGCCGAACGCACCGGCAATCCGCTCGCCATCCTTGAGAAGGCGTCAGGATGGTGCACTCCATGTGCACATCAATGCCCTGATGGATGCCGTGGTCCTGGAGGGTGCGGATCATCTCCAGGCCGGTACGATCTCCCACGTGCGCCAGCCGGGGATACTTGTGGCCGCCGAAATTGCGCTGGAGGATCCGGCCATCGGGTGTGCGGTCGAACAGCGCGCCCCAAGCTTCCAGCTCCTTCACCCGAGCCGGGGCCTCCTTGGCATGCAGCTCGGCCATGCGCCAGTTGTTGAGATACTGCCCGCCGCGCATGGTGTCGGAGAAGTGGACCCGCCAGTTGTCCCGGTCATCCACGTTCGCCATCGCCGCGGCGACTCCGCCCTCCGCCATCACGGTGTGGGCTTTGCCCAGGAGCGACTTGCAGACCATGCCGACCTTCACGCCCGCCGCGGCGGCTTCGATCGCGGCCCGGAGGCCGGCCCCTCCTGCACCGATCACCAGGACATCATGGTCGAACGCCTGGTGCTCCATCAGAAGATCCTCCAATCGGTCCAGATCCCCATCGAACAGAGCCGGATGTAGATGTCGCTGAAAGCCACCGTGAAGAGACTCATCCAGGCCCAGAGCCCGTGGCGGCGGTTGAGGCAGCTGGAACAATCGTAGGCACTCTGCCTCAGCGTGCGGATCTTCGAGGTCGAAAGGCGATCCATCATGCCACCGACCACATGTCGCATCGAATGGCAGCCGAAGGTGTAGCCGCTCAGCATGACGAGGTTGACCGCGAGTACCAGCGTCCCGACTCCAACCCCAAATTCCACGGCGCCGGTTTGCTGGTTGATCCACCAGAGCGCCTTGTACACGTCCGCCGCGAGGAAGCCGAGGACGATCACCGCGAGCAACAGGAAGTAGCGGTGGATGTTCTGCAGAATCAGCGGGAACGAGTGTTCGCCGATATAGCTGGAGCGTGGCTCACCAACGGAGCATGCCGGAGGATCAGCCCAGAACGACTTGTAATAGGCGCCGCGATAGTAGTAGCAGGTGAAGCGGAAACCTCCGGGCGCCCAGAGGATCAGGAACGCCGGCGAGAACGGCAGCCATCCAGGCCACCACGTGGGGGCGGGCCGAACAGCGCATGGGGTGAGAGGCCGAACAGTTCAGGCGAGTAGAGCGGAGAAAGGTAGGGTCCCAAACTGTAATGGGCGTTTTGCAGCGCGGCCCATGTAGTGTAGACGACGAAGCTGGCAAGAACGGTGAAGACGACGAGCGGCTGCACCCACCACGCATCGCGGCGGGACGTCTTTGAAGCCGGATTGGACCACGGGGAGTTGCGATTGGGCCATAGCAGAGGCTCCGTCCCGGTGCCGGGACGCTGGCTCGGAGGATCGTTGTGGTTCCGCGGAGTCCGGGCACGAAGAATACGGAGAAACCAAAGTCAGCGCCAGAGGTGCAGTTGCTCGAATCCGAGGCGATGTTTTATGGTATCTCCTTGCTCGTAATCCGAGTGCTGACGGCGGGTAATCTCCTTTGTGCAGACTGTCACCTATCGGATCATTCCAAGCCTGGTCAGTGAGACATTATGGAAGTTACAAGTGCCGAGTCGTTCCTGGCCTATTACGAACGGATCCGGGAACGCACCCTCCGGGTCGCCGCCTGCATCCCGCGAGACAAGCTGGAGTGGCGCCATCAGGAGGATGCCTTCTCCTTCGGCGACATCCTGCGCCACCTCGCCGCGACCGAGCGATTCATGTTCGTCGAAAATGCGCTGCTCCAACCGACTCGCTACCCCGGGCACGGTCGCGAACTGGCCGACGGGTTCGACGAAGTCTTTGCCTACCTGAACCGGTTGCACGCCGAATCCGTGGCAATCATTCGCGGCCTTTCCCCGACCGATCTAGAGCGGAAATGTCAAACGCCGGGGGAGCCCCGCTCGCGGTATGGAAGTGGCTCCGCGCCATGATCGAACACGAGATTCATCATCGCGGGCAGATCTACGTGTTCCTCTCCATACTGGGCATTCACGGCCCGCCGCTGTACGGGCTCACGTCGGAAGAGGTGCGGGCTCGAAGCACTCCCTAGCCTGTGCCACTGGGGCCGGCAACGGCGTCTGAGAGGTTACTCCCGTTCTTCGTTGGACCCTCGCTGGAGCTTGTGCCATGAACTGGATCAACATCCGGATTTTCCGGTCGCCACTCGCCGGCCTCGGCTGCGCCGTGCTGTTGGTAGGTCTCTCTCCCGCCGGGATGTCTCGCAGCTACCCGCCCAATACCGCCACGGAAAAGAAGACCGCGATCTTCGCGGGCGGGTGCTACTGGGGTGTCGAAGCGATCTACGACCACGTGAAGGGCGTCAAGTCGGCTGTCTCCGGTTTTGCCGTCGGCGGAGACCCGCCTCCCTCGGTTCAGCTACGTCCGGGCCACACCGGGTACGCGGAGTCGGTGCGCGTAACCTATGACCCGTCGCAAATCACCTATGACCAGTTGCTCGAGCTCTTCTTCACCGTGGTGCATGACCCCAGTCAGCTGGACCGCCAGGGACCCGACGTGGGACCCCAATACCGGTCAACGATTTTCTACCAGGATGAAGAGCAGCATCAGAAGGCCGTGGCCTATCTCGCCCACCTGGACTCGGCCAAGACGTTTCCCCGCCCGCTCGTGACCGAAGTGGTGCCGCTCAAGAGCTTCAAGGAGGCGCCGGCCGACCAGCAGGATTATTCAGAGCACCACCCTCAAGAGCCTTACATCAAGATCAACGACGCGCCGAAGGTGGAGCAGCTGCGCCGAGACTATCCTGCGTTGTACCAGTGAGGACAAGGCGGACGGGGCGGACGAGGTCGGACGGGGCGGTCAAGTCTGTCTCGACCAGCGCTCGTCCGTCCTGACCGTCTCTTGCTCCGCCCTGTCCGTCCCGTTTCACAACGTCTTCAGATACTCCACCAGTTGCCGCTGCTGATCCGCGGTTCAGTCCCAGGTTGCGAACCCGATTGTAATGCGCCACGACGTCGGCCAGGGTCGCAGCACTGCCGTCGTGGAAGTACGGAGAGTGGTGTACTAATCCCCGGAGCGGCGTAGTGCGATAGGCGTTGCTCGTCGTTCTCTCGGCATAGGCAGGATCCATCCCCGTCTCCGACGGCGCGTGCAGGATCCCACTGTTGTTGTCGGTGCCATTGCCACCGACATGACAACTCGCACAAGACCGGTTGAAAATTGCCCTGCCCCGCTCCGCCATTGCCGCGTTGACGCTGCCGGCTGCAACCGCGGGGACGGGAAGGCCGTGCTGATACTCGCGCAACGCGGGCAGCTTGGAGGTGACCAGGTCGGGCTGTTGGATAATCGAGATGCCCAGGCGGGGATCAATGAAATTCCCGTGACCATGCATCTGGGTCACCGCCACATAGGCATTCCAGTACGAAAGCGGCCCTTCCGCCGTGTAGGTTTCGTTCTTGACGTTGGCCAGGCCATACGCCGGGTGGGATGACCAGCGGGTGTTCAGGCCGTCGATGTTGAAACGTGGATCGTATTTCCCCGGACCCCACGACAGAAACACCGCCTTCTGCGCGGGAGTCACCGCGGGTGACAGCGCGACAATGGCGCCCACATTCAGGTCGCCGTTGGGCCAACCATCGAGCCGGCGGCCGATGCCGGGCGCCACCGAGTTGTCCACCGTCGAGTGGCAGAGGGCGCAGGTGATGCCGAGTTTGGTGATGTGATTCTGCTCGTCAACGGTGGCCTGGATGCCCACCACCGAATTCAGTTTCAGCAACGCCACGGTCGTGGCGGGACTGGTGAGATCGACTCGCTTGAGAATTCCCTCGGGCAGCACCGATGCGTCGACCTTGAGGCCGACGCTTAGCGCGGTGATCGGATCTACGCTCTGTTCTACGATCTTGTTGAGACCAAGTGTGTCGGTCCAGAATTGGTCGTCGCCGTAGGTGTCGAAGCGAAAGATCTGGCGCCCGTTGCGGGATCCCTCGCGGGATAACTCGGCGGCGGTGGCTGGGGGACTGGAATCCGTAGCTGCGGGGGAATTGGTCTCGCAGCCGGCGAGCGTGATGCCGGTTCCCAGTAGGAGAGCCCATCCGATGCTATGATTGGTCACCAACCCTGTAGGCGATCGAGCAGCCTTTGTCATGCGTGAACCTCGCATTTCCTTGCCGTGGTGAGGTCGGTGCCGTTCTCTAAGTCGTTGGTTTACGGCACGATCCAGCGTTGTGGCAGACTAAAGTAAGATATATAATATAAAATTGCAATATCTTTAATAACGTGGCCTCACCTGAGCGGGAGGAAGGTTGGCCAAACTCAAGCTGCAGCGGCGTTTGACCCATGGCACTTCGGGGCAGATCATCGAACTGCTGCGCCGGAGAGCCATGACCATCGATGAGCTGGCTGCAGGAAATTGGGGTGACCCGCACCGCAATCCGGGCCCACCTCGCGACCCTGCAGCAGGATGACGCGGTCGAACAACGGGGCACTCAAAAGGGCGTGAGCAAACCAGCTCGCACCTACGGGGTGACCACCGAGGCCGAGCTCCTCCTGTCCAAGGCTTACGTTCCCATCCTCACTCAGCTGCTACACGTGCTGGCGAATCGAATGCCCAGCCAGGAGTTCGATGCAATTCTGCGGGAGGTGGGGCGAGGCCTGATGGCAGGACAAGTAACCCGGCAGGGGGACATTGCGGGAACGGACGATTGCGGCGAGCGACTTCCTCAACGACCTCGGTGGAACGACCGAGGTCGCTGAGGAGGGGGTCAATTGGTGATTCGGGGGCACGGTTGCCCAATCGCAGCCGCAACGGCCACCCATCCTGAGGCCCGCAGTGCGCTCGAGAGTCTTTTGAGCGAGTTCGTCGGTAAGCCGGTCACCAAATGTTGCGAGGAATACCAGCGGCAGCGCTGCTGTTTCGTGGTGCCGAACGGCGGCGCCGCCTGACGCTTACGCTACGGCGTCAGGTCCACCAGTTCGCTTCTTTCGTGGGTGGCCGTCTCCAGTACCACACCAACGTTGGGGCAGTAGGTCTTGTGCTCCAGTCCGCTCTCCAGCGCATTCCAGTCGTCCGTGACGATGCAACCGGTGAAGCTCCCAAATGGGACGGTAACGCTCTGGTCGAGCTTCATCACTCTGCCCCAATCCTCCGCCACCCTTTCAGGTACTCCTGCCGGTAGCCGATTCCCACCTGTGACGCGGGGTCGGCCGGCATGACGATTCCGGGAGAGCACCGTCTTTGCCCCATTCCCACGAACCTTGAGTGCTGGTCACGGTGCCGTGGTCGAGCTCTTTGCTGTCCTCGCCGAGGTACCAGACCGCCCCTGTACCATCCTGCGCATACCAGTCATAGGTGTCTTCGGTCAGTTCGCCGTTCACAAATACCTGGTCGTGCACCTCTCGCGAATCCACGCCATTCACTACGCGGGTGGCCGCCATCACTTCCACCCTGTTGGTCTCTCCGCTGACGCTCTCGTATTGCCAAACTGTCCCAGGTACAAGGGGAAAGAGGGAATTATCCACCGTTGGGGACAGATCGTTGGGGATGGTCGGGTTGTACTGAGGCTCGGTGGATGAGCTGCTACAGGACGCAGCGGCCGCCAGCAGTATGGCAACCGCAGCGCCGATCGCAGCCAAATGCCTGTTCATTTCTCCTCCGTCGTTGAATCGTGGCATGCGAGGTTCCGCTAGGGCTTCCGACCCGTCAAAGGCAGCAGGTAGGGACCTGTCCCCGCACCGGTATCGGCGATGGTGATGTCCTGGCCCTCCTTCAGGAAAATCCTCTCGCCTTTCACGAGTACCTCAACCCTTGGTGCCCTGAGCGGTATTTCGATGTCATAGGTGGACGCCGCTCCTTCGTTGCCGATCACCAGCCGGGAGGCCTGAGAGGTGAATGTGGCGGAACCGGCCGGGGCCCGGACCGTGACCTCGGTCCCTGGCGTGAGAGTGATCCGGGCGCGTCCCTCCGGCTGAGATTCTTCAAAGAGGATGACAAGACTGTCCCCCGGAATCACGGCAATGCCTGAGACACTTCCGGGAGCCGGCGCGGATGGGGATTCCTCCGACGGCGCCTTGACCTCGGCGTGGCCAATCCAGCGAGCGGCCGCGGCCAGCCAGCCGCGAAGCGGCGACCCGGGTGCCGCGTACAGAATGCCGGCGGAACCAATCACGAGCAGAATGCCCGCCGCCCATTTCTGCCACCCGCCCCGCGGACGCGCGCCTGAGCGGCCAGCTGGCGCGCGTCGACCTTCGGAGGCTCGTGGTCGACCTGCCTCAGCAGGCTTCTGATCTCCTCGGTCTGTCTCTCCGCCAGCGCGACCCGCTCCCGGCAATCCCCGCATTCCGCCACGTGGACTCGCGCCGAACGATCGCCGGCCGTGGCCATTTCACCATCCAGCAGTCGTTCGACTTGTTCGACGTCGAGATGGTTCATGGCTCCTCCTCATACGCCGCGCGAAACAGCTGGCGGGCCCGGGCCAGGAGAGTGCCGATGCTCGCTTCATTGAGATCGAGCGCGTCCGCCATGTCGCGATAGCTGTAGCCTTCGGCCTGGAGCAGGAGAAGTTCCCGCTCGCGCTCAGGCATCCCATCAATCACCGTCCGCACCCGCGCTTGCGATTCCTTCCCAATGACCGACTGTTCCGGAGTCGGAGGAGGGTCGGAGTACACTCTCTCGCCCGCTGTCCGGTCAGCAGGAGGCGACGCCGGGCTCCAGTAGATCGGGTATTTCGAAACAGGTTCATGGCGACACTGATGAGCCAGGCCTCGGGGCGATCGGGCATTTCCTGCCGTTCATAGAGCTTGATGAACGCTTCCTGGGCGATATCAGCCGCCAGGTCCGGTTCACCCGACAGGCGGTCGAAATAGCGAAACAACCGGGTGAAGTGGGTGTCGAAGAGGGCCACGTACCGGTCGTGGAAATCCGCTCGAGTTCCCGTCCGCGCCTCAGCCCGGGAAGAATCGGCCGGTATCCCAGCGCGCAGCGCTACCAAGATTTGACCATGCATGGTTCCAGCTAAGGAACCAAACGGCGAGGGATTTGTGACATGGGGCGACCGGCCGGGGGTCAAAAGCGCCAGTCGAGTCCGAGCACGAGGGGTGAACGGGGCCGCATTTCGACCGCAACCGGCCGCCCGGTGGCGGGTCCCGGGCGTAGGTAAGCACGTTGGTCCGCCCGAGGAGATTGGTGTAGGTGCCGAAGACGGCCATCTCCATCTGGCGTCCTCCCATCATGAATGACCAGCGTTGCCGGGCGCTGAAATCCGCCCGGAAGTAGGCCGGAAGCTTGACGGCCCCGAGCGATTCCCCGCCGTAGTAGGGACTCCCGGCGAATTCGCAGCCACGATCGGTGAGATTGCAGGCTTCCCATTCGAACCCGCTCGCGATGGTCGTGGTGCGGCGGCCGAAAAGTGCCGTGCCGCCGAGCCGGAGCGAGAGGCTGTGAGTCGGGAGGAAGGTGACTCCGCCTTGCAGTTGGTGGGTCGCTGCGAGATCGGGGATGTAGCTCGAACCGTTGTAGCTGAGGCGCACTCGCTGCAACGCGTAGCTGGCGACGACGCCAAACCGCGATGAGGTGACTGCCGCGTCGACCGAAGGCCCTTCCGATGCGCCCGATCCAACGGTGAATCTCCCGGTCGTGAAGGGCTCTCCGTCGCTCGGGGCAACCAGCAGCAATCCGGTTTCCCTCCTCGCGTATGCCTGAGCGCCGAGTTTGACTCCGGGTGCAGGGCGATAGTCCAACGCCAGGACGCCCTGATCGCTCTGCGCCACTGGAACGCCGTGGGTTCCCGCGCCCACGTACAAGTCAGCCGGGAAAATGTTGCCGACGACCGACTCGGCGTTGCGCAGCGATTGGGCAAACTGGTGCGCGCGAATGTAGCTGCCGGTGAGCGTGAGACGGGAAACCGGAGACCAGCGAACTTCGGCCCTGGGTCCCAGCCGGGGACCGCCCGAGGACGCGGCCAGCGAGGCTCCGACCTTGAGCATTGCCCGCGAGCCGAAGCCAACCTGCTCTTCTCCAAAGAGGGTGACGACCGGCGTAGTGGCGCTGGGACTATAGATCGGCTGATCCGAATCCGATTGGAGTTGATAGGAGGTTCGGCTCTGCTCCACCCGCAGGCCGAACAGGCTGGTCCCTCCACCCTCGGCTGCTCTACCTCCGCGAGAAAGCCGAGATCGCGGCGGTGATTGCTCAACTCGACCGGCCCAATTTGGGCATTCCACGCAGAGCCGGCCGATCCCTCGGCACTCCAGCCCTGGAGCCTGAGATTGGTTTTGGAAAATGTCCGTTGCCATTCGGCCCCGAAGGAGCGGCTCGTCCATCGGAACAGATTGCGACCTACCGTCGGCTGGCTCGCCGACGCGGCGGCATCGATCGCATTCTGGTTCGAGTAGCCGAGGAGACGGAGCCTCCCGCCGAGCGCCGGCATCTGCAGCTTGGCGAGCCAATCATGAGTGCTGGCACCCAGATAAGTGGGGTCGTTCGGTGCTACCAGGTGTAGGCAGTCCCGATCGCACGCTCAGCAGGAAGCCAATCCCCGTCTTGCCAAGGGGACCGTCCACCGTGACGCGCGCCTGGGTAGTCGTCGTGCTCCCGCGAGTTTCGAGTCGGGGACCGGGAGACCGGGTCCATCCGGAGACGGTCCCGGAAAGAGTCGCGGGATAATCGGGTGACGGGCTGGCCCCGTCAGGCTCAACTGTGAAAGCGCGTCGGGGTTCCACGCGCTGAACAGGCCCGCCGCATGGTAGGGGTTGAAGACCGGAACACCGTCGAGCATGTAGGCGGTCTGATCCGAGCGCTCCCCGGACATGAATTCCGTCAGGGGACTCCGGTTCGATACTGACCTGACCACCTCCCAGTGCCTGGAAGGCATCGGGTTCCGCCAGGAGCGGACTGGTCCACATGGCGGCCGCAGGAGACGGCAGGATCAGGGGAATCGCCGGTTTCGCCGGGGCGCACCCCGCCGGTGGCGACGGGGACCTGGACCTCGATGACCGGAAGCCGGACCGGCTCCGGATCGAGGGAGATGTTGACTTCCAACTCACCCTCCGAGGGGACAAACACCTGGAGGGAGCGCGGGGTGTACCCCATGAAGCGGATGAGGAGGTGTTGCGGACCGGAGGAACATCGGAGAGCAGGTATCGCCCATCGCCGGCAGTAATCGTGTCGCGGTCGAGGTCGGTCAGGACGACGACGGCTCCGGCGAGCGGAAAGCCGGTCTCGCCATCACGCACAACTCCCACTACCGAGGGGGCCCGGTTTGTGCGGCCGACAGGATCTGGATTGCTGCGAGAAGCGGAAGCGACATCTGCGGTGCCCCGCGAGCTTCTTCTGACCACCCCTAGAACCGCTTACCTGGTTGGACGTTTCACCGCGCTCAACCGCGCACTTTCCAGACCGGCACCGTCAACCGAGGCCAGGTCGGAGATCGCCATCTCGTCGGTATTGGGCGAGATGCCGTCGCTGCTAAACTGCGCCGAAGCCGGCCCCAGCACCAGATGGAAGGTCGCGCCGCGGACGGTGCTGCTTTCGGCCCACAACCGCCCGCCATGCGCTGTCACGATGGACCGACAAATGGCCAGGCCGAGTCAAGGCCGGTTTCCTTCGAGGTGAAGAAGGGGCTGAAGACCTTTTCGAGCTTCTCGTCCGGAATGCCGACACCCTGATCGATGACGGACAGCTTGACTGAATCCTGCCCTACCTCTGCGGTCACGATTTCGAGCTGCCGCTCCTCACGCGGCTCGTAGCTCATCGCATCGCAGGCGTTGACGATGAGGTTCAGCAGGACCTGCTGCAGCTGCACCCGGTCGGCGAGCACGAGCGGCAACGAGGGCTCCAGCCGGGTGCGGATGTTCACGCTCCGCTGCATGAGCTCGCTGTGCATCAACTGCAGAACCTCGGTGACGACCTCATTGAGGTCACAGGGCCGGGGATCCAGCTCGCCTTTCTTGAGCAGCGTCCTCAGGCGATGAATGACCTGTCCAGCCCGCTGATCGTCGTGAACGATGTCCTTGAGAATCTCACCGATTTCCGGCGGGGATTCGGCTCGCGAGACAGAAGTCGCTGCGCTGCCTGGGCATTGGCCAGAATCGCCGCGAGCGGCTGGCTGACCTCGTGGGCCAGGGCTCCCGATAGCTCGCCCAGGGACGCTACGCGACTCAGGTGAGCGAGCTCGCGCCGCTGCTGCTGGGCCTCGTGCTCCGCCCGCTTTCGTTCGGTCACGTCGCGGATGATGATGATGAAACAGGGCTCCCTGCCATCTCGACGGTCTCCGCCACCATGACGGCGCGCCGGCGGCTGCCCTCGCGGGTGCGCATGTCCAGCTCGAATTCCGGAGCCGGACCCCGAATCTCCAGCCGGCGGTCCCATGCCTCGCGGTCCTCGACGCCGCCGAACAAGTCCAGCTCCGTCATGGTCTGGCCGATAGCTTCCTGACGGCTGAATCCGAACATCGCCTCCCAGCGCTCGTTGACCTCGATGAGCCGGGAGCCGGCCTGACCCACGATCGACATGGGATCGGGGCTCGAGTGAAAGGCCCGGCCGAAGCGTTCTTCCGAGCTTCGGAGCGCCTTCTCGATGGCGACCCGCTCGTCGATTTCCTGTTGCAGAGCGACCACAGCCGACGAAAGCTCGACCGTCCGCTCGGCCACTCGCCGTTCGAGATCGGAGCGGGCATCTCGCAGCGCCTGCTCCACTATTTTCTGGTCCTCGATATCGGTACAGGTGCCGTACCACCGGATCACAGCGCCTTCCTCGTTCAGCACCGGGCGAGCCCGGGCCAGGTGCCAGCGATACTTGCCGGTCGCCCGCACCCTGATCCGGTGCTCGACCTGGAGCGGTTCTCCGGTCCGCATGGCTTCGGTCAGCGCCTGAACGCAGGCGTCGCGGTCGTCCGGATGGGTCTGCGGGAGCCAGCTCTCCTCGCCGATTTCCCCATGGGGGACCCCGGTGAGCTCGTACCACCGGCGGTTGAAGTACTCGAATTGGCCGTCGGGCCGCACCGACCAGACGATCTGCGGCATCGCATCGGCCAGCTCCTCAGCCGGGCCTCGCTTTCGCGCAGGGTTCGCTCATCGCGGCGCAGCTCCTCATTGCCTTTTCGCTCGGTGATGTCCACGTTGACGCCGAGCATGTGCTCCGGCCGCCCGATCCGGTCGTAGAGGGCCTTCCCTTTCGACAACACCCAGCTGGTGCCGGAGTCGTGCCGCTTGATCCGGAACTCGCACTCGTAGGGAGCCCGCTGCTCGATCGCCCCCTGAATGGCCTGAGATAGCGCGGCCCGATCGGTGGGGCACACCAGCCCGAGGAACTGGTTGAAGGAGAGCTCCTGCTGAATCGGAGACAAACCAAAAATCTGGCTGGACTTTTCCGAGAGAAATACCGATCCGCGGAGAATGTCCCATTCCCAGGTTCCGACTTGAGCCGCTTCCAGGCCCAGGTTGAGGCGCTCCCGATAATCCCGGGCATCACGCTCGCCCACCACCCGCTCCCGCATGATCGCGGCGAGAGAGGCGAAAGCACCGAGACGACGATCAGGAACAGCTGGACCGCGAGGCGTTCTCCGCCGGCGAATTGGATGCGAAGGGGCCGTGACCCTCAACTGCGCCCCAGATGGCCAGAGATGCCACGAGGAGCAGGGCCGCGCTGATGCCCCGGGGTCCGAACCGCAGCGCCGCCCAGAGCAGGAAGGGCAATGGCGCGTAGAGCATGACGGGAGCGGGGTTCGGGTCGGCCAGGGTACCGGCAAACACAGGAAAACCCACGGCGAGGAGGCCGGCGGCAAGCACTCCGGCCTCGAAGTAGCGACGAGCCGACACCCCTCAGGGCGGGGCCAGACCGTCCTGCATCCAGGTGACGACGACCGGAACCAGAGTGAGCGAGGCGAGCGAGTTGGAGAAGAAGCGGGTCCGAACCACGTCCCAGTAGCCGGACGTTGCCCCAGTGGTTGAAGACAACCAAGCCGGCATCCGAGAAAGGATGAGAGCAGTGTCGCGAGCGTCGCCGCACCGAGAACGAAGACGCTGACGTCCCTGAATTTGTCGAACCGGAGCGGCCCTCTGACGAAATACCGGACACATGCCGCTCCCATCAGCGCCTCGGCGCAATTGCTTACGAACCAGGACAGCACCATCGACATCGGGATGCCGGACTGCAGCTCGACGGCCAGGTGGGCGGGAAAGGCGGCAAGCAGCAGCGCCCACCACATACCGGTAGGGAGTGAGCAACAGGCCGGCGAGCAGCAGCGAAGTTGGGAGGCCAGAGGGTGGAGACGGGAATCGGATGCAGCGTGAGCAGCAAGCCGAGTCTCGCGCCTACGTAGTAGGCGACGCCCACTGAGGAGCGCAGCACGGAATGGGGAGAAGCCGTCGTTGCTGTCGGTTTTCACGCCCCTCGATACCAAGTTGGGATCACGGGAGAAGTCCTCCTCGGCAAATATGGACGAGGCGTCTCCACCCCTCGCCAGCTATCAGCACGCGAGGCCAGAATGACCCGCCGACCAGGGTGTCGGACCGAGAGGCTCGAGGGCATGATTTCATTCGTCGTCCCCGGCGTACAACGAGGAGCGACTGCTGGGCGCCACCCTCGACGGCCATTCATACGCGCGGCCGTCGCTGACCGGCCAGGATCACGAGATCGTGGTGGCGGACGACGCCTCGTCCGACCGCACCGCCGAGGTGGCCCGCGCGCATGGATGCCCGGGTGGTTTCCGCCTCCCACCGGCAGATCGCGGCGACCCGGAACGCCGGGGCCCGGGAGGCGAAGGGTGATCTGCTCATCTTCGTGGACGCCGACACCAGAGTGAATCCGGAAGTCGTGCGGGCGGCGTACCGAGACGATGAGAGGTGGTGCTCGTCAGGTGGTGGTGCCGCCGTGCCGGTTCCAGGGCCGGCTGCCCTGGTATGCCAAGGCGCTCGACACCCCTCGCGGTCTGGGTCTTCCGTAAGGCCCGTCTCGCCGCCGGCTGCTTCCTCTTTGCTACTCGTCGGGCTTTCAGAGGCCGTGGGCGGCTTTGACCAGTCGCTCTACGGCGCCGAGGGAGATCGCCTTGAGCAGGAGCACTCAAGCGAGCAGGGGAGCTTCGTCGGTCCTGAAAGCAGTCGGTCGAGACTCTCGGGGCGGAAGTTCCGGGCCCACACCAGTTGGGAGATGTTCGCCGTCATGGCCCGTCTGGTCCTCCTGGGCGCGCCGTGGGGTGCACCCCGGGATGACATGGACTTCTGGTACGCACGAGGCGGGAAGGATCCGGATCATGAGCATACCAATGATTGACCTGAAGCAACGTTGGTTCGAGAATGCCCCGATGGGCCAGCGGGCCCGGCTGGTGACTCTTCCCAGTGAGACTGACGGCCGGCCGTTCGTGCTGGAATACATCAATCGGCCGCGCGCCGGAGAGTTCGCGGTGCCCCCGTCACTCCATCCACCTACAGCGAGACCTTCGAGATCGCTTCGGGGGCAGGCCCGGTACCGGCTGGGGAAAGAGAGTGGAACGGCGGGGCCGGGGGACAAGGTGTGATGCCGGCAGGCATTTCCCACGTGCACCCGTGGAGCGTGAGCGACGAGGAGCTCCATGTGCGCCAGACGGCCATCGCGGACCCTCCCGACCTCCGCGGCCTGACGGCGAGCCTGCGGGGAGCAATCACTATCTATGGTCTGGCGGGAGCCGAGCCGAGTCAACAAGCAAAGGCGCGTCCTCAGCCTGCTTCAGGTAGCGGTCATCATCCAGACCACGATGCCGGCCACCTATCTGGCTGGAGTGCCGGTGGCGCTGCAACGAATGGTCTTTGCCTTGCTCGGAAAGATGGGACGAGGGCTGGGCTATCGCGCCGCCTACCCCGAATACGGGGTCCTCCCGCGTGATGTAGCTCATAGCCGTGGCCGCCGGCCGAGCCGTACTCTGCCGCCATGAGAACCCTTCGCCTGGCCCTGCACCGCCTTCTCAAGCCCTCCCTTGCCGCCACTACCCTGCTGGGAACCGTCTTGCCTCCTGGCGCGGCAATTCCCTCAGTTGACCTCAATCCAGGACCAGGTGCGCTGCTGGAGTACCGGCTTCGTCGGTGTCTGGGCGGTGCAGTGGGGACCTCCCACCAGAAACTCGGTGCTGATTGTCGCCGAATTCTCGGCGCGCTTCTCTGTCGCCATGGTGGACCTCGCCCTCGGTGGATTCCTGAGGCTGCCGGGTCCCGCCTCGCCCGGCATGGACCTGGGCCCGGGCCGCGCTGGCCGGCCTGCTGGGAGTGGGGGTAGCCACCACTCCTCCAGCAACGCTTCACGACCTGACCCAAAGGGCGGTCTTGCCAGCCAAGCGCGTCAAGGCAGGGCATCCTCGTGGAGAGGAGGCGCCTATGGCTGCTAGCCGAACCGCTCACCGCCACGATCCCTACCGCCCCGGGCCGAAAACCCAGGGACGATGAACTCGATCTGTTCGGGCTCACCCACCCCGGCAAGGTTCGCAAAGAAGAACCAGGATCATTTCCTGCTGGGCACGGTCAATCCGCAGCTCGTCATCCACGGCACCAGTCTCCCTGAACCCGACACCCTGCCCCTCCGCGGCGAGCGATCTGCGACCATCATGCTGGTGGCCGATGGCGTGGGAAGCGGGACCGCAGGGAGAAGCGAGTCGCCTCGCGACCGAGGCATTACCCGCTACGTCTCATCCACCCTGCGTTGCTATCCACTCGGCCGGCTCCGCCGCGGAAGAGGAGTTCTTCGATGCCCTGCGCAGAGGCCGCGCTGGAGGCGCACGGCGCGGTGCGAACCGGAGGCTGCCGGGCGGCCTGATGCCGCGAGGATGGCGACGCCACGCTCGACCCTGGGCATTGCCGTCTGGCGCCTGGCTGTACGTGGTCCAGGTGGGGAGACAGCCGCTGTTACCTACCACAAGGATGGTGAGCTGCGGCGGGCCACGAGGGACCAGACCATGGCCCAGCGAGCCCTGGTGGACCGCGGCGCCCGTCCCGCCGGAGCGGTTGGCAGCTTCGCCATTCAGCCACGTGCTGGTGAGCGCGATCGGTGGCGAAGGCCAAGCCCGGAAGTGACCCGGGTCGATGTCCGGAAGCGGGGCTCCGTTGTGCTGTTGTGCACCGACGGCCTCACCAAAGCACGTCTCGGACGAGGAGATCAGCACCAGAGTCAGCGCGATGGAATCGTCAGGAGCAGGTTGTGCCGCGAGCTTCTGGACCTGGCGCTGGAGCGCGGAGGAAGCGACAACATTACGGTGCTGGCAGTGACGGGCAATGCGAAAGTCCTGACCGGCGCGGTTGGAAGACATATGAGAGCGACAACCCTTCGGCTGATTCCCGCCTCGATGATCGTCTCCGTCATTCTTGGATGTGGAGGAGGAAACCCCCAACCCCCAGCTGGTGGCGGGACCCCGTCGACGCCGGCCGCCGTAAGCGGTGGCGGGAGTCTGGGTGGACGGGAATGGAGCCTCACTTCACTGGGCGGAGCACCCGCCGAGCCCGGAAACGGCGGCAAGCCGGCGACTCTCACCTTCAGCGAGGCCGACAGCAAAGTCAGCGGCTTCGCCGGATGCAATCGTCTCGCCGGATCCTATCAGGCGAAAAGCGATTCCTTACGGATTGGTCCTCTCGCTCTCACCCGCATGGCGTGTCAACGTCCGGCATGGAGCTGGAGACGAAATTTGGCGCCGCGCTGGATGCGACCCGAAGCTATCGGGTCACCGGGAACCGGCTCGATCTCGCTCGGAGATACCGGGTCGTGGCAAGTCTCGAAGCCAAGTGACGGCTGCGATGAACTCGCCAGGACCATCAGGGACCGACGAACGTCCTAGCGCTCCGCTCGTCCCGCCGTTTTGGCCGTTCGAGGCACCTCCCCGAATCTCACTGGCAAGAGGAAACATGGCCGTAGCCGGCAGCGGCTTCTCGACCTGGATCGGCTCTCGCCGCCGGGTGAATTTCATCGCGGTCCCGGCTGAGTATTGACCGGGCTCTGTTTCATCGCGGGAAACTCGGCCTTCAGGTTGCCTCTCCCAATCCAAGCGCCACGGCGGTCTGGCCTCCGACCGGAATCGCCCTCGCCGCCATGCTGATCCTGGGCAACCGGGTCTGGCCCGCGATCCTGGTCGGCGCCTTTTTCGTCAACTACACCACGGCGGGCCCCCTCGTTACTTCGCTGGGGATTGCCGTCGGGAATACGCTCGAAGGCGGTGCTCGGCGCCTACCTGGTAAGACGTTTTGCCGGCGGCCGCCTCACGCTGATGCGGGCGGAGAACCTGTTCCGGTTCATCGTCTACGCCGCGCTCTTCAGCACCGCGGTGTGCGCGACCTGCGGAGTGCTGACCCTCACCTTGAGCGGGTTGGCGCAATGGAATGAGTTCGGCGCGATCTGGCTCACCTGGTGGCTGGGTGACATGGTAGGAGATCTCGTCGTCGCGCCGTTCCTCCTCGCCCTGGAGCCTGTGGCGCCGGGAGGGAGAGACCCCGGGAACGGCCCTCGAAGGGGTCGCCCTTCTCCGGGGTTCTCGTCCTGGCCCGCCATGATCGTATTCGGCGGACTCTTTCCTTCCACCATCAAGCACTATCCTCTGGAATTTCTCTGCCTCCCATTTCTGCTCTGGGGGAGCGCTTCCGCTTCGGTCAGCGGGGTGCGGCGACGACTACGCTGGTTCTCACCGCGGTGGCCATCTGGGGCACCGTGCGAGGACTGGGTCCGTTCGCCAGTTACAGCGCCGGCGATTCTCTCATCCTGCTGCAGGCGTATGTCGGTGTCGCGGCGATCACCACCCTGATGCTGGCGCGGTGGTTTCGCCGAACGCAGGGATGCGGAGCGACGCCTGCGTCACCTCTCGGTCAGCGACCCGCTGACCGGGATCGGGAATATCGCCACCTCATCGAGCGGCTGCAGGGAAATCAAGCGCTCCGAGCGCACCGGGAGGCCGTTCGCGGTGCTGTTCCTGAACCTCAACAACCTCAAGCGGATCAATGACCGTTACGGCCACATGGTCGGTAATCGCGCGCTGTGTCGGGTGAGCGAAGTTCTCCAGCTCACCTCCCGCAACATCGACACCGACCCGCTTCGGTGGCGACGAATTCGCGCTGGTGTTGCCCGGAAGCGGATGAGGACTCCGCCCGCCAGGTAGGCTACCGCATCTCCGAGCTGCTGGCGGGAGACTCGAGTGCCGCCACTCACGGTTAGCCGGGAGTCGCCGTTTATCCCCGCGACGCGGCCACGGCGGAGTCTCTCCTGGGGGCGGCCGACCACAGTCTCTATGGGATGAAGGCCCAGTCCCGCACCGAATCCGGCCGGGCCCACGCCGAACTCCGGCGAGCCCAAACTGTCGACCAGCTGAAGGGCGACGATTCTTGAGTTTCCAGGATCACTTCTCCGCCAGAGCGACGGACTACTCGAAGTCTCGCCCGCTCTATCCGCCAGCGTTGTTCGAGCAGCTGGCTCGGCTGGCACCAGGGCGCGAGGTCGCGTGGGACTGCGGCACCGGCAACGGCCAGGCCGCGACGGGGATCGCGGAACACTTCGACCAGGTGATCGCCACCGATCCGAGAGTGCGGCGCAGCTGGCGGAGAGCTTTCCCCATCCACGGGTGACGTACCGACTGGGTTCCGAGGAGTCGAGCGGCCTTTCCGATGGATCGGTGGATCTGGTCACGGCGGCTCAGGCGGCACACTGGTTCGACCTCGCTGCTTTCTACCGTGAGGCCTCGCAGAGTGCTCCCGGCCCGAGGGAGTGATTGCGGTGTGGTGCTACGGCTTGTGCCGGATCTCGCCGGCAATACGACGGCTTGCTCTCGGTGTTCTACCTCGAGACCGTGGGTCCGTACTGGCCCCGGAACGGCACCACATCGACGCCGCGTATCGGACACTGGCTTTTCCGTTCGAGCAGCTTCCGATGCCTCAGCTCGCGATGGAACACCGATGGAGCCTTCCGGAGCTGACGTCGTACCTCGGCACCTGGTCGGCGGTGAGCGGGTTCCGGAAGAAGCGAGGCAGCGATCCACTCCCGCCGTTTGTCGCGGCACTCGAAGCAGTGTGGGGCCCGCCCGACGAGCGGCGTCGAGTCGAGTGGCCACTTCTCGGTTCGAGCGGGACGCGTGTGACGTGGATGGTTCCGCCTTGACCGGGAGTGACGTAGGTTCAGGAGGATATTCCCTGACGGAACCGGAGGAGAGTGTAATGCGCGGTCCCGCCCTGCATACTGCGGAGGACGCTACCCGGAGAGAGCTCCGGGGAGCGAGTCTGCGGTTGTTCCTCTGGCTGGTTGTCTGCGTGATCGTAGGTCCGGTGGTCCGCTCGCTTCCGCTGGGGCAGACGACCCGCACCGGGATGCCTGGCCTGGCTGCTGGTCGCCATGGCGCTGTACTGGTTGTACGCCGGCCTGGGGTATCGTCCCCTGCTGCTGGTGCAGCTCGGGATTTTCTCCACCGCGGCCGCGCTGCTTGCCATGAAGGCGGGGCTCGTCGCGCTGGGCATCCATAGCTTCGACATTCTCCGCGCCACGGCGCGAATCCTTCTCATCGTCGGCGGGGGTGCGCCGGCGCCAACCTGGGCATGATGCTCATCGCCTCGCTGCTGCGTCGCACCCCATCTGCAGCCGACGATGTCCGACCCGGCTAGCGACGGCGCCACACCTACCTTTCATTTCCGTGAATCCCTATGCCTCGCACTCGTGATCATAAGACCCGCTGGTCGTCCCGTCGTCAACCGAAGCGTTATGGCGGTGGTGCCCATCGAAAAAGGCGGCGACAATTACGCCGCGAAACGACCGAGAAGAAAGTCCAGCTGGCCCGCCGGCTCTACGAGCGCGGAGCCCAGATCAAAGCCCTGGCAAAGAGGTTTGGGTGGATCCGTCCACGATGTCGCTCACCAGTGCGGCGCCTTACCTTCCGGCACGTCCGCTGGCGACCCTGCGACGAGCAGTCACTGCAGGACATCCCGAAGGAGACCGGAAATGGACGAATGGTTGGCGCGCCTGCTGACGGTCACCTATCCGACGGTCATCGTCTGTGCGTCGGCGCTGCTGGGCTATTGGCTGAAGCTGCGCCACGAGCGCCGCATGCTCGACGCCCGGCGAGGGCAGGGACGACCGGGTTCTGGAAGAGCTCGAGGCCCTGCGTCAGGAGCACCTGAGCCAGCTGGCGGAGATGCAGGAGCGGCTGGATTTCACCGAGCGATTGCTCACCCAGCGCGGCCTTCCGGCGCCCTCGAAGCCAAGACCACGACACCGGTGTGACGGAACCCGGCGTGGTCCTCGTCGCGGATCCGCCGGCGGACCGCAATTGATCGCTGTCTGCCGCCATTCAGCTCCGGGTGGCGCGTCCGGAGGACCAGCCCTTCCTGCTGAGGCTCTCCGAGCGGCTCGGCGCCTTCCGGTCCCGCCCTGGCGTACCGCTGCGGAGATCGGTGCCGCGGACCATGCGATTCTGCTCGAGGCCCTGCACCATCCCGCAGCGAAACGACGATTCGCCTGGTGGAGACCGCCGGAGGGTCAACCCTCGGCTACGTCTTCATCACCACCAGGCGCGACTACTTCACCCCACCAGCCGCACGCCCACGTCGAGATCCTGGCCCTGGCGCCGGAGGCTGAAGGCCGTGGCCTGGCACGAGTGCTGATGGAGGCGGCGGAAGACTGGTCACGGGAACAGGGCTACACCCGAAGTGACCCTGAATGTCTTCGCGACCAATCAGCGGGCGCTCGGCCTGTACGAGCACCTGGGATATCGTCCGGAGACGGTGCACTACCTGAAAGACCTTTGAGTCAACTCCCCACCACCCACACCCCACAACCCATTCACGTCTCTCCCTACTAGTTCCTCGCCACCGTTCGTTGCCGGAGCCCCCATCATAGCCACCGCGCAATTGATCAGCGCCACGTGGGTGAAGGCCTGGGGAAGTTGCCCAGCGCGACTCCGCTGGCCGGGTCGATCTCCTCGGAGTAGAGGCCGAGGTGATTGGCCTGATTCATCATGCGGCGGAAGATGCGCTCGGCTCCTTTGCGGTCTCCGATCCGGAGCAGTGATTCGGCGAGCCAGAAGGTACAGATCGAGAAGGCGCCCTCTTCTCCCAGGAGCCCATCGGGGCTGCGATAGCGGACCACCAGCTCACCGTCGCCCGTGGTGAGCTCGCGCGCCACCGCGCGGACCGTCCCGATCGTGCGGGGATCGTCCCAGGGGAGGAATCCCTCAGGCCCACCGCGAGCGCGGCCGCATCGAGGGTCTCCGGGATCATCGTAGACCTGCACGAAGGACTGCTTCAGCTCGCTCCACCCGTGGCTCAGGATCTCGTCGCGCAGCCAAGCCTCTCTCGGTTCGCCACCGTTTCGCGTCGCCATCCACGCCCATCGCCTCGGCCATTCGGATTCCCGATCGAGGCGCGACCCAGCTCATGAGCTTGCTGTAGACGTAGTGGCGGGCCCCGCTGCGCATCTCCCAGATGCTCGAGTCGGGGAGTCGCCAGTTCCGGCTCACCCAATCGACCAGGGGCGCAGCACCCGCCAGGTCCCGTCCGTCATCTCGTGGTAGCGCCGCCAGATCTCCGCGGTCGCCATGACATCGCCATAGACGTCCAGCTGCAGCTGTCCCGCCGCCGCGTTTCCTACCCGCACCGGGCGGGATCCGAAGTACCCGCTCAGGTGATCGAGCGAGCGCTCGGGAGTTCCGCCGTCCATCCAGTCCGTACATGATCTGGAGATGCTGGTCCGATTCGTGGCGGCAGACCCGCTTGAGGAAGCGCATGAAGTGATCGGCTTCCTCGTGATGTCCCACGCCTTCGAGCGCGGCGAGGGTGAAGGCGGCGTCCCTCAGCCAGACGAAGCGGTAATCCCAATTGCGAGACCCCGCCGAGGACTTCGGGCAGCGAGGTGGTCGGCGCGGCGATGATGCCGCCCGTCTCGCCGTCGGTGAGCAGTTTGAGCGCAAGCGCCGAGCGCTCGACCTGGGCATGGTACGGACCGGTGTAGCGAAGCTGGGAGGCCCACACCCGCCAGTAGGCTGCGGTCACTTCCAGCTTGCGGGCACTGTCGTAGCGGTCCACCGGGTGCACGTCGTCATCGTCGTAGCGCAGCACCAGCCAGTGGATCTCGCCTTCCTTGATGGGCAACAAGGCAACGGCCCGACCGTCCTTCACGTTCCACTCGAATTGGGCCGTGCCCGAAGGGTGGCGACTTCCTCTTTGCGGTCGGTGGCGAAGATGCCATGCCGCAGCTCTTCGATGCGGGTCTCTCCCGCCGCGTAGTCGAACCGCACCATGAAGTCGATCCGCATCCGGACCTTGCCGCCGGTGCAGGTCACCTGGCGATGCAGCTCCGGGTGCCGGCTGGGAGGCTTCCCGTCGAAGCCGACCGGCATGAAATCCACGAGCGCGGACCTCGCCGTCGTCGGTGCGGAACGTAGTTTCGAGAATATTGGTGGACGGGAGGTAGCGTTGCCGTCGTGGTGTACGGCTCATCGGGCTGGATGACGAAAGTGCCGCCCTTCTCCGGGTCGAGGATCGCGGCGAAGATGCTGGGACTATCGAAGCGTGGCAGGCAGCACCAGTCCACACCACCGTGCAGGCCAACCAGGGCCGCGGTGCGCGGATCTCCGATCAGGCCGTAGCTGGAGATGGGTGGTTGGTCGGGCATGTTGGACAGTGACGAGGTTAATGGACTGAGGACTGAGGACTGAGTAGTACCGAGTACCGAGTACCGAGTACTGAGCTCATGGCTTATGGCATACGGCTTATGGCTACTGCCTGACGGCTGACGGCTGACGGCCGACGGCCCCGCGATCCTCAGTCCTCAGTCCTTCTTACTCTTGCCTCACGCTCTCCAGTCGCGCCAACCAGCGGGTGAGGCTGGCGGGACTGGCGGTTCGATATGCCGCGCCGCGGGCCGCTTGCCGACCACGATGGTCATGGCATCGGCCCTCGAGCGCCTCGAAGGCGTATTCATCGGTCGTATCGTCTCCGGCGTAACATACCATTCCACGGCGGAGGGCTCCCGGTTCGCGGGTCTTGAGCCAGCGGAGCACCGCGCGGCCCTTGTTCACCCCGGGCAAGCGAACATCGATGACCCGGCGTCCGGTGTGAGCGTCCAGGCCCCAGCCCAGCAGCACATCCGCGGTCTCGTCCCATACTTTCTTGCCGAACTCGGTCGAGCCTCGCCAGTGGACGGCGATCGAGTAGAGGTTTGGTCTGCACCCACACGTTGGGCCAGGTACGAAACCAAACCTCCAGGAACCGGGCCGCCCGGCGGAGCCTGCGAGGGTCGCCATGCAACCAGCGGCTCCGGTTGGCCCCTTCGAGAAGATCGGCCCCATGATTGCCGATGACGGCATCCACCGGGGTCGAAGCACACGCATGACGCCGTCCACATCCCGCCCGGAGACGATGATCACCTCGGCGCCGCACTTCCGCAGGGAGCGCAGAGCCTGGCGAGTCGCTGCAGGGACCCGGGCCTTCTCCCGCGGCCAGTCCACCAGCGGGGCCAGGGGTACCGTCCAGATCGAGGAACAGGACCGGCCGGCTCACGATCGCAAAGCCGGGCGAACTCCGCTCCCGCGTAGCCGAGCGGTCGTATCACTTCTTATGTCTCAGCCGCTCGACTTCGGCAAGATGGATTCCATCCAGTCGAGGACAGTGCTGGTTTCGAGCCGGCGCCGCATCCGGACCAGACGGCGTTCCCTTTCCTCTGGTGGCGTCGCAAGGGCCGTGTGGATGGTCTCCGCAACGGCACCGGCATCGTATGGGTTGACCAGGAAGGCGCCGCGCATCTCGTGCACCGCCCCGGCGAAACGGCTCAGTACCGGGGCACCGAGCCGATCGCGCTGGCAGAGCCACGAATTCATTGGCGACGAGATTCATGCCATCCTGAAGTGGAGATACCACGCAGAGGTCCGCCGCCCGATAGAAGGCGGTCAGGGCTGACGGGGTCCTGGCCTTCCCGCACCAGGCGGATCGGCTGCCAGTCCCCTCGACGATAACGGCGGTTCACCTGCTGCAGCGATCTCCGCGACCTCTTCCTCGTAGGCCACGTACTCGGGCACTTCGCCGCGCGACGCACCGCGATCTGCAGCAGGACCACTCGGCCGATGTATTCCGGATGGTTCTCCAGCAGCCGTTCGATGGCGCGGAACCGCCGCGGAATACCCTTGGTGTAATCGACCCGGTCAGCCCCGAGCAGCAGCTGGCCACCCTGAGGCAGCGCGTTGCGCCGGATCCGCCGCGACATCTCGGCGACGTCGGCCCGGGCCGATGAGCGCTCGAACGCCGTTCACGTCGATCGAGATCGGAAAGGCGCGGACCACGGTGCGCTTGCCGCCGAATTTGACGCGGCCGTGTCCCAGCTCTGACCTTCGCCCGGCACGAACCGGCGGACCGCCGCGAAGAAGTTGCGGCAGTCGGATTTAGTCTGGAAGCCGAGCAGGTCGTTGCCGAGCACGCGCGCGCACCAGGGTCCGGGCAGGCGGCAGAGCCGAAGGATATCGGCCGGCCGGCCACGGGATGTGCCAGAACTGATGGACGAAGAGCCGCGAGGCGCTGCGCAGCATGGCGGGAACGCAGGCGAGGTGATAGTCCTGGAGCCAGACCACTGCCTCGCGACCCGCGGCCTCGGGTGATCGCCGCGGCCGCGGCGCGCCTCGTTGACCCGGCGGTAGGTCTTCCAATGTTCCTCTTCGCACATCAGCCGGGCGATCTGGGGTGGCACAATGGCCAGAGGGGCCCGATTGGCCGTCTCGATGTAGTAGCCCCGCACCTCCTCCGGGGAGAGCCGCAGCCGTCGCAGCCAGTCAGGCGGGGATTGTGGCGGCACCCGCACCCATCGGTCGCATCGGTAACATCGAAATCGGCGGCCGCCGCTCCCCAGGCGATCCAGGTGCCTCCGGTCGCGGCGAGCATCGGCTGCAGTGCGGCGGTCAGGCCTCCGGCCGGGGCGTTGACCGTGATCTGCCCCGAGCCGTCACGCTCATGAATGAACGGTTCTCGATTGCTGACGCAGGATGAGCGCCGGAGCATCCGGGCGGCGGTAGCGTGCCACTACGTCCATGCCGAAGCCTACTCCCGAGGTTGGGGACTCAAGGAAGGGCGCCACTTTCACTGCGCGGGACCCGCGCCCTCCTCACGTTTCAGCACCTCCACCATCTGGAATTCATGGATCGAGCGATCCCGCTGGCGCTGGCCCTGCTCGGTGGCCTGCTCTTCTCCCCCACCGAGCCCCCACCGCTCCAGGACCGGGCGGCTCTGACTTCCAGCTTTCAGGAACAATTTTCCCGCTCTGCCGACGCATGGAATCGCGGGGATCTCGAAGCTTTCCTCTCGGACTACGCGGCGGACAGTCTCACCTCGTTCGTCTCCGGCGGCCACCTTCACAAGAGCGTGGATTTCATCCGGCAGAACTACGCTCCGCGATTCGCGCCCGGTGCCACCCGCGACAGTCTGCGGTTCGAGGAGTTCAATGTCCGGCCGCTCAGTCCCACGCTTTCCTGGTGACCGCCGCGGTTCATCCTCTATAACACCGAGGTACCACCGCCAGCGGTCCCTTCACTCTCGTGATGGAGCGCCGATCCGATGGCTGGAAGATCCTCCACGACCACACCTCGACCGATGCGCGCTAGCCTCCTGGTCCTCGCCGCGCTCGCCGCGGCCTGCGCCCGCGAGAAGGACCGGATCGCGCTGGTCGGCGGCAACATCATCGACGGCAGTGGTGGCTCCGTCCTCCGGGACGGAGTGATCGTGATCTACCAGGGCAAGGTCGGAAACCGTCTTCCCCGCGCGAGGGATTCAAGATTCCCAAGAGTGCGGAACAGGTCGACGTCAGCGGGAAATGGATCATCCCCAGGCCTGATCGATTCCCACGTCCATTCCTCCCGGTGGTCCCTGCCCCCGATTCCTGGCCTACGGGATCACCACCGTCCGCGACGTGCACGGTAACATGGACTCGGTACTGGCCCTGCGCGAGGAAGCCAGTCTGGGGGGAATGCCTGGCCCAGGAGTGTACGCGGCCGGCGCGATGATCGACGGGGCCCCCGCCACCTACAAGGACGCCACCGAGGTGAAGACCGCGGCCCAGGCCCGCCGCGCGGTAGACGCCCAGTGCGGTCGCGGGGTGGACTTCATCAAGACCTACACCCGGATCACCCGGAGCTCTTCAAGGCGCTGCTCGACGAGGCCAACGCGCTCAACCCTCAAGGTGACCGCCCACGCCTGGCCTGACCGATGCCGAGACCGCCTCGAGGCTGCGGGTGGCATCGATCGAGCACATGACCGGTATCCCCGAAGCCGCGAACCCTCGGCGGAGCGGAGAAGCTCTACGCCGAGCATCGGGCATCGTTCTTCCGCGGATGGAACGCCTTCGAGAAGAGTTGGGCGACACTCGACTCCACCAACCTGTCGCGGGTCGCCGCGACATTGGTTGACCGGCAAAGTGATCCTGGTGCCGACGCCTCGTGCTGCACGACACCTTCAGTCGCCTGGACGATCCCGCCTTGCTGCTGGATCCCGACCTCAAGTCGGTCCCCGACTCCGAGATCCGGCGGTGGAATCTGCCCGACACTCAAGGCCCGGGCCGGCTGGACCGATGCCGACTACGCCGCGCTTCCGCGCGTCACGACCCATGCAGGATCTCTTCGTGCGGGATTCCGTGTCGCCGGCGGAGTGATCGCGGGCGGCGGGACGGACGCCTCAACCAGATGCTGCCGCCGGGACCGACGCTGCATACCGAGATGCGCGCTGCTGGTGAACGCGGGACTCACCGCGAGCGACGCCTTCGCGCCGCGACGGTCAACGGCGCCCGGCTCCTGGCGCGCGGATTCGATCGGGACGCTGGCTGCGGGCAAGGTGGCGGACTCTGGTCGTCCTGACGCGAATCCGCTCACCGATATCCGCAATACCCGGCAGGTGAGCCGGGTGATGCGTTGCGGGGCCTGTTGTACGACGCCGATTCCATTCGGAAATCCTGGTAGGTGCATGCCGCTGCTCCCGCCTGCTGTTGGCGTGGCTCGTCGCCACATTGTGGTTTGTCCTCTGGCAGCAAGGCCGGCGCCGCCTCGGGTCGGGCCCGTTGCGGTTGACCGCTCGCATCCCGAGCGCACGGCAGACCGAGTGGCTGGCCGCGCGTGCTCGAGGCCACTCCTTCTCACTCTGTTGCTCGCGCCCTGTGGTTCGCCAGCCTGGGACACGGTGGCTGGCTCCTGCCTCTTCCTGCTCGTCGGTATTGCTCGTCGAAGTTCCTCTGCGGCTGCGCCAGCATCGAAGTCCCATCCTGCCGTGGCGCGAGGTCGCGCCTCGAGGGTGATCCGGATCATCGTCGCAGGAGGGCTGCTGGCCTGGCGATTGGGATGACCGCGATGGAAGGAATCGCACGGCTTGCAGGCCTACTTCGCAGCGGCGTCCAACCCGGCAGGGAATCCTCGCGCGTCGTCTGCTTGGCAACCCGTCGGCAGGCGACGCAACAGCTCGCGAAGAGATCCGCCCGCCGACTGGCCGGAGAGATCCGCGCCGACGGCAGCCTGGGCGGGGCCTTCGTTTCTCGACCGCGTGGGCCATCGTGCGAGCTGCATGACCTGGGCGGTGATCCATGCGGCAGACGGCGAGACTCGCTGGACTGGCTGCTCGGCCGACAGGAGGCGCCGGGCAGTTTCGGCGAGGGCTGCACGCCGCCCCGCCACGTCGGCCCGGACCTGCGAGCACTTCATGAAGGGGTTCTTCGCGGTGGCGCCGCGCATACCGAGCGGGTGGCACCGCTCACCGTCCCGACCGGGAAGGTGATTCGTTCCGAAGGAACGGCACGATTCGCCGCCAGCTGCCTCGCGCTCCGCGCCGTCATTCTTGCGGGTCATCGATCCCACGCCTGGCGTCAGAATCACCTGGAAGGCCTGCCGTCGCCGCGACTGGCGCATCCTCTGCCGACCGATCATTATCCCATGGAGCTGGTGGCCGGTATCCCTCTCGACCCTGGCTCACGCCGGGCAAGTCGAAGGCCACGGTCACCTACCGGGACGTTCTGCCTCAAGCGGCAAACGGAAGACGGTACCTGGCCTGGTCTCGATTCGTTCATGGCACTGGAGCGCGCTCATGGTCGAAGGAGCGAGAGGGCGCTGAGGCGCGGTTCGGAAGGCGATCTCCGTCGCTCCTCGCCGGCCAGCGACGAGACGGAACCTTCGGCGCCCTCGCTCGCCAGGAGCGAGCGCGTTAATCGCGCTGGCAGCTTGCTGGGGCGAGTAGAAAGGAGTGGGGACTGAGGACTGAGTAGTACCGAGTACCGGGTACCGAGTACCGGGCTCCCTGGCATATGGCCTGAGGCTCACAGCTAACGGCTGAGGGGCTCATCCGAGGCACTCCGTCTCCATTACTTTACACCCATGGCCTCCACCCTCCCCGCGAGTCCGCCTCGCCACGCTTCTCCCCACGGCGCCGGCTGTGCATGCGAAGCTGGGGTTGAGATGGATCTCGCGGGAGGTACTGAAGAACGTCCCGGGCGCGAACGATCCGCTGGGTACTGGTGGACGCGCGCCGCGACCCGGGACGATGCCGCCTGGTCTACCAGATCGCCCCGGACCGGGCTCTCATCGCGACGGTGGATTTCTTCACCCCGATCGTCGACGAGATGCCGCCACTTGGGGCGCCATCGCGGCGACCACGCTGGCGACGGGTAAGCGATGGAGGCGCGCCGCCTTCGGCTCAACCGGTCGGCTGGCCCGCGAAGAGAGACTCCCTTCGAGCTTGGCGAGGTCACCGGCGGAACCGTGGCCGCGCGCGAGCCCGGATGCCTGGTGCTGGGCGGCCATTCGGTGGATGCGCTTCGAGCCGCACTTCGGCATGGCTACATCATCGGAGGAGTGCTCCACCCGGATCGCCTGCTGACCAGCGCCGGCGCCCAACCCGGTGACGTGCTGGTCCTCACCAAGCCGCGCTGGGCACCGGAGTGCTGACCAGCGGCACTCAAGCTGTGACGTGATCAGCGAGAGTGATTGGCCGAAACGTTGGCGGCGCTGACTGCCTGGCGGCAGCCATGCGCGCCGCCGGACGCCGGAGGCCCACGCCGCGACCGACGTGACGGGCTTCGGGCTGCTGGGACATCTGGGTCATGGTGCGCGCGGAGCGGTGGCGGCAAGACCGGCTTCGAGCAGTTGCCGCTGCTGGACCGGGCCTGACGAACTCGCCAACCGGGGTGTGGTCCCCGGAGGCACCGAGCGCAATCTCGCGGCGGCAACCTGGGCCAACGCCGACGATAGATGTGACTCCGGCCGAACGCGCTCCGCGTTCTGCGCCAGACGCGCAGGCCTCGGGAGGATTGCTGATCCAGCGTCGCTATCGCCCGATCGGGGCGGATTCCTGCCGAAGCGGTTGCGCGAGGAAGAGACGCTCGCGGCGAGCGCGCCATCGGCCGGGTGAGCGCCGGCCCGGCGGGTACGATCCGGGCTTCCGGAGACTCTGATCGGTGTCACCGCGCTGGAATGCCACGCGGCCTCGATCAGCTCGAGTCCGCGATTCGGCACGGCAGGCGGGTACGTCGCTATACCGCCGGGGAACTGAGCACGTGGTGACCGCAGATTCGGCTCGCGACTCGTAGGGTAATCGCGTGACGCCTCGTGGTAGGAAGGCATCCCATGACGGGCGAGGAACTCGAGAGTCTATCCTGGATTGAGCTGGATACTCTTGAGGTGGTAGGGGAGGGAATAGGCCCTTGACCATTCGGTCGGTCTCTGCACATCTGAGCTATGTTCACTTCCCTCCTGGGAGGTCTGGACGGCTCGTCCCAGGTCACCGATCGCGCTGGACCAGGCGATCAATATCGGCCGGCGGTTCCGCTCCCAGATCATCCTGGTTCACGTCGCCCGGGAGTGAATCCACGGCGGGGCTGGGTGCCCAGTGGATGGGGCCCGGTGCCGATCAGGGCAGCTCGAGCGATGACTCACTCGCCCGCGCGCTGCTCAGAAGGCGCGGCGGAGACGGCTCGGCAACGGGCCTGGCGGTGCGGACCGAGCCGCGTCGGGGCGATGTGGTCGAGACGCCGCGGGAGGCTGGCGGCCGAGCGCGGAGCGCCATCGTGGTCGGCCGCTCAGGTGTGCTGGGCGGGGAGACCGCTGGGTCCCGATACCCGCGAGCTGGATCCGGCGCTGTCCCCGTCCGGTCCGGTCACCACGGTTCGGCCCCAAGCCCGATGGATCGCTGCCTCGTGGCTTACGACGGCCAGCTCGGCGAGCAGGCTGCGCTTTCCTTCGCGGCGCGTTACGCCGAAATCGCCGAAGGCGCATCTCGACACGTACTGCATGTGGCCGACGATTCGGGCGCGGGCCACGCCAGTTCTGCGGACCTGACCGCCGCGCCTCTCCGCATCCCCCTTCAGTTACGAGGTCCACCTGGCCACGGGGAAAGCGTCGAGAGGCCGTGGCGGCGGCGGTCGTGGAGTTCCGCTCCGATCGGGGCTCTTCACCGGCACCAGTCGGGCGGCCCGGGCGCCGGTTGGTACCCTCCCCACACGGAGGCTATCTCTGCGTGGCCACCGATATCCCCGTGCCTTGGTCCGCAGTGGATGCCGCATCGACCCCATTTGCCACACCACGACCCATCGCCGTCCTTCACCTTGATGAGAGCTGCCTCGGGCAACGGCGCGACGGAGCAGAATCCCGGCGGCGCAGGCGGTCTCGACTCGAGGCCGAGCGCGTCGAGCAGGATATTCAGCGGCGGGACTTCTACATCTCTCCGCTCCCCGACACCACCAGCAACAAGATGGCCCTGTGCGGCGCGATCGCGGCGCTGCAACCGCTCGCCGGGAAGTGGCAAAGCGGCTCGCGGGCGCTGGTCATTTCGATTCGGAAAGTACCCGGTCAAGGGAATCCGCGAGCGGGCGCCGGGCTGGAAAGCGCGTGGTAGATTTGGACCGGGAAGCGGCGGCGCCATCGAGAATCTCGAGCTCTGGGAAGGTGCCTGGTCCGGGATCAGCCGAGGATCATGACGCCCGATGGGCCCGGTTCAGGGCCATCGCGGTCTGAAGAACGAGTACGCCAACGATTGCACGTCGCCCAGGCTGGAAGCGCCGCGAAGGAACGTAGATCTATCTTCGGAAGGGTGCAGTCGAATCGAGGCCCCTCGCGCCTGGCTGGAAGCGAAACGGGCGAAGAATCACTTCGCCTGAGTATGACCCCGATCAAGCCTTCGCCGCGTTGGGCAACCTTGGATTCGGGGAGGGAGGAGAATTACGGTGGTGTTGGAGGTAGCGGGGAGACGGGAGACGGGAGACAGGAGACGGGAGACAGGAGGAGACGGGAGACGGGAGACAGGAGACCGCTTGGGTGCGCAAGGCAGATGCATTTTACAAGCGACTCGCGGAAGGTGTTGATGAGCCGGGGCGGGATAGCGGTCGCTATCGTAAGAATGCCCGACATCATCGCTGGAGGCCTGGAAGGAAGCTCGCTTTGTGACGCTGGCCGTTCTGCAGTGTCCAGACACTGGCAACCGTGGGCCCGGCGCGATGTTCGGGCAACTCAACGCGCTTCGTTGTCGGTCAACTCAACATCGCAGAAGGCTGGGCCGCGGTCGGGCGGCGACCTGCGCTCGGCATTTAGGCATCGCCTACGGCTCAGCGATTGAGACCACTGAACCTGATCGATCCTCTACTGGCAGAGGCCAAGGGGTCATGCCCGAACGCCCGCGATTGAGTTGCGCTCGAGGATCTTCTCGATGCCAGCGGCGTCTCCTCGTAGGACTCCTCAGTAGCGGTGCCGCCCACGATCCTAAGCCGACGGCTTTTCCCGTCTCCGTCTCCCCATCTCCCGTCTCCCCTCTCTTAATGCCCTGCCCAATCGAATACCCCAGCACGACCCGAGCTTCGGTGACGGCGTCGCGCGGGCACGGTGTAAACCTCCCCGCTCACGCTGAACGCCTCTGAGAGATTCCGGTAGCCCCACCCATGAAGGCGAAACGACTCTAGTTCTCCTCGACCTTCATGGCGGTCTCTGAAGCCGGTGTTGTCGGTGTGGTCCGCCTGGAATCGGGGATGCAGGATGTTGTAACCGCCGCCGAGATAGGGACGGAACTTCGCCGCCGCCCAGTTCCAGCCCAGAGCCAGCTCCGCACCGAATATGTTGGGTTGGTAGCGGTCGATTCCGGATACCCTGCGAAGCAGTCCGCGTTGTTGGGGCTCGTCCAAGACGCACCGAGAGCAAACGAACAGGCGTAGATGCTGCCGATCGTCGCATGGACTCTGCCGGTCAACAGCGTCGAGGTGCCGATCGGGACGGTGCGACCCAGAGCGAATCCCTCACAGATTGGGCTTCACACCGTTGCATGGTGATGGGTGGCACCCAGCTGATCTCGGAGGTAGGTCCCGTGGGCCAGGGCAAATGCCAGCCGAGGCCGCACGAACCCGGGCATGCAGGATTGGCATTCTCCGGCCCTTTCCCAGGGCGGCAGGTCGTGGGCGTCGCGGTCTGGTCGTCGACGTCGGGGAGGTAGGTGCCCTCCAGACTCATCCGTGACGGTGCCGGGTCGTGCCTCGCGGCCCTGAGCGACGCTGAAGGCCAGGGGACGGAGAAGTGGGCGAACAGAGTCCGCCTCGTGGAGAGTCCGCTTTGATGGCTCACAGGTCTGGGCGGCGGCAGCGCCGGGAAGAGCCAACAACCAGAACGGCGGCCACGAACGCAGGCGCGCATCACTACTCCTGAGCTTCGACAGTGTGCTAGGCTGGCTCTGACCTCCGCCAGACATGACCGATCTCGAACGGCTGTTCCGCCGGCTGGTGGATAACCTAATCGCGATTGACCGGCGCGCCTACACCGAGTCGATGCCGCCTCCCGGATCTCTACGAATCGGTCATCCCTTACCGCACCAACCGACGCTCGCTCTCCATTGATACCGCCGAGGACTACGACTTCCTGCTTCGCCTGTGCGGCGGTGGAGGAGGATTTGTCCAGGCATGCTCTCCCCCGACGTCGCCGAGCGATTGCGCGCGGAGTCTCGCGAGCCCCAACCTCGATCCTGATCCGCGCCTACGCCGACGCGGAATTGCAACTGGAAACCGAGCCGCTGGCCCACGCTGGGACCGGGGCCGGACCAGCGTTCGCTCCCTCCGGGACATCGGGGTTCGAGATATCCACCACCCGGCGCCGCGAGCCCGATGGCGGAGCCGATGTGATCTCGCTCGAGACCCTGCGCGCGCAGCTCGTCGCCTGAGCCATTCCCATCGTTCCCGCTCGCCACGTATGACGGCTGAGCCGGATCCGGAACCATCACCTCGAGCGGAAGCATACCTCGGTGCAGCTTCTGCGGGGGTCGGCTCCGTCCGGCCGGTCGGTCAATTTTGTCCTCACTGGGCGGTCCAGAATCAGTCCTACACCCGCTGCCCTGAATGCCAGGCCGAGCTCGAGCTGGGCTGGCGGCGGATTGCATCAACTGCGGGCACTTTGTGGGAGAGCAGTAGACGGAAGACGGGAGACGGGAGACAGGCGCCAGCAATGAGATTTGGAGAAAGCCATCGAACCATGCTGATGAATGCAGACCGAGGAGATGAAATGGGAGCTTCCCTCTCAGGCTTCTCCTTGTCTCCTTCTCCCGTCTCCCTGTCTCGTCGTGACCACTCCACCGCATCTCGATAATCGCGGGCGACGGCATCGGTCCCAGGTGATAGACGCCGGGTTCCCCGCCATCGAGGCCGCGGCCCGGTCGGATGGCGTCACCACTCCAGACCGAGCGAGCTCCCTACTCGGCCGACCACTACCTCAAGACCGGCGAAACCCTTCCCGACGCCGGTTTCACCCACCTGAGGGATGAGACCGACGCCGATCTTCGTCGGGGCATTGGAGATCCGCGGGTGCCGGGAATGAGCATGCGCGGACATTCTGCTCGGTCTGCGATTTCCGGCTGGACTTGTACATCAATTTCCGCCCGGTCAGACTCCCGCACCCGCGGCTCTCGCCGCTTCGCGCCGCCGACCGTGCGACGATAGACTTCGTCATCTTCCGGGAGAACACCGAAGGCCAGTACCGGGGCGTCGGGCGAGCCGAACAGGTCGGTTCCCCGAGCGAGCGCCAGATTTCCGAGGAGATTCATACTCGCAAGGGAGTCACTCGGATTTTGGAAGCCGCCTTCGAGTGGGCCGACTGCCAGGCAAGAGCCGCATCACCATGAGCGATAAGGCGAATGCGGTTCCCTGGCAGCGGCTCTGGGCCGAGATCTTCAAACAGGTCGGCGCACGCTACCCGGCCGTCAATCGGGAACACCGCTATGTGGATACGCTCGCCATGGAACTGGTGCGGGAACCGGAGCGCTTCAGGTGATCGTGACCAACAATCTCTATGGTGATATCCTTTCCGACCTGGGCGCGGGCCTGGTCGGCGGACTCAGGCGTCGCCGCGAGCGCCAACCTCCATCCGGGACGGGTGGGAATGTACTCGAGCCGGTCCACGGCTCGGCGCCGCCCTCGCCGGCAAGAATGTGGCAAACCCGATGGCGAAACCGCTCTCACCGGAGCGTTGATGCTGGAAGCGTTGGGACACCCTGAAGCGGGCGAAGCGTCTGGAGCGCGCGGTGACCGTGGTGGTCGCCGTGGGCCGACCACGCCCGACATCGGCGGCCGCTCCACCACCCGGGAAGTGGGCCGCGCCATCGAGGAGGCAATCAGTGCTAGCGGCACTCACCGGGCCGTGAGTCGCACCCTCAACGACTGCGAGCTCACTTTCCAGAAATACGAAACGATCGATGTGGAGCTTGCCCGCAAGCAGCACGCGGCGCTACAGCGACTGCGCTGCGCCAGGTGGGGGCCGCGGTCATCTCCATGCCGGCGCTCGACCTCTGTCCCGATGCCGTCTTCGTGGAAGACACCGCCGTCGTGCTGGACGAGTCGTCCTGGTCCCAGGCACGCATGGGCGCGCAGAGCCGGGCGCGAGAGGTCTTCAGCTGTCGCCGAGGAGCTGGCCTTCTGCCGCCGGGTGCTGTCGCCGCCGCAGGGCTCGCTCGAGGGTGGCGACGTCATCCGGGCGTGGAAGACGATCTTCGTGGGAATCTCCCGTCGCACCGACGAAGCCGGCGCGGAAGGACTGCGCACCATCCTTCAGCCCTACGGCTACGGAGTTATCCCGGTGAAAGTGCGGGGGGCGTTGCATCTCAAGACGGCCTGCTCCTACCCGGGCCGCAACATGCTGCTGCTCAATAGCGCGATGGTGGACACCTCGCGCGCTCAAGGGCTATGAAATTCCGGAGGTTCCCTCCAACGAACCAGCCGCGGGCAACGTTCTCGTCGTGGGCGAAACCGCCATCGTACCCGCCAACTTCCCGGCAACCCAGAAGCTCCTGCGCCGGATGGGCTTCGCGGTGATCTCCCTGGACGTTTCCGAACTGCAGAAGGCGGAAGCTGGCGTAACCTGCTGCAGTATCCTGTTCGATGCGCCGGCCGGAGACCTGAGCCGCAAGATCAAGTAGCCCGCGGGTTCCTCAGACCTCGTCGATCATGACTTCGATCCGCCCGTTCGCCATCGCCTGCGGGATCGGCTTCGTCAGCATGCTCGGCGCCGCCGTGACGGGAGACGCCATCTACCGGGGAGAGACCGAGGTCCGCTGGACTCCGGGCGCATCGTGCTCGCCGCTCTTGTTCTGCTCGGTTTCCTGCTCTTCGTCTACATGCTGGTCCCTCTCTGTTGCAGGGCTTCCTCCAGGCCCAGCTCAGAATCGGCAACACCGAGCTGCCTCTGGTCCGCTGGCTGCTGTCCCACGAAGCGCACCGCATGGTTTGCGGTCTGGACCATCTGGACCCTGGGACTGGCCATCGGACTCCCCTTCGCGATCCACGACTGGCGCCAGAGTTCCAACGTTCCCATCCAACAGCAGGGACCATGAAACGCACAATCCTCACGATGATTGTGGGAGGGATGATGGTGTTCGGCTCGAGAGGCGCCCAGGCTCAGCAGCAATCGCGCCAACGCCCTCCAGCGGCTCTTCGCCTCCGACTGGGAATTCCGGCACCGCGAGCGTCCCAGAGGCCGCTACCTGGCAGGGAGACCATCGCTACGACCAGAAGCTCACCGATCTCTCCCGCCGCGATCGAGCGGCGCAAAGCCCATGACCGGGACATGCTGGCGCGACTGGGCGGGATTCCCCGCACCGGTCTCTCCAAGCAGGACGCCTTGTCCTACGATCTCTTCAAGCGGGAAAAGAGATTAGCGATAGAAGGCCAGCAGTTTCCCACCGAGCTTCTGGCGCTCGATCAGCTGGATGGCCCGCAACTGATGATGAGTCAGCTCGCCGAGGTCATGCCCTTTCACCACTAAGAAGGAATACGACAATTACCTCGCCCGCCTCGCCGCGTACCCGACGTTCATGGCCCAGATCATGGATCTGTTGCGCCGCGGGATGGCGGAGGGTGGACCCAGCCCGCGGTGCCGCTGCGGGGTGTTCCGGCCCAGATCACCGGGCAGCTGGTGGACACGGTCGAGCTCAGCCCCTACTACGTCCCGTTCAAATCCATGCCCGCGACGATCACGAGTGAAGAGCAGGCCTCACTGCGTGCCGCCGCCCGGGCCGCGATTCTCGATGGCGTGCAGCCGGTCCTCGCTCGGTTCCGGGAGTTCGTAACCGACAGCTACCTCCCCGCAGGAAGATCAGCTCGCCCGCTATTTCCTCGGTGCCGGACGGGGCGGACTACTACCGTTTTGCGATCAAGCGCGAGACCACCACCGATCTCACCGCGGACCAGATCCACCAGCTCGGCCTGAGTGAAGTGGCGCCGGATCCGGAAGATCATGGACTCGGTGATCACCGCCAGCGGATTCAAGGGCTCCTTCGCCGAGTGGCTGAAATTTCTAGGACCGACCCCGGTTCTATGAAACGACGGCGGACGGACTGGTTCGCGCGCTATCGCGATCTTCGCCAAGCGAATCGATCCCGAGCTGCCTCGCTCTGTTCGCCGAATTACCCCGCGCGCCATACGGAGTTCAAGCCTTCCCTGATTTCGAAGCGCCGGCCGCAGACCACGGCCCGCTACTACGCGGGAGCGGCGGACGGTTCGCGCGCCGGCTACTTCATGGTGAACACCTGCCGGCTCGACGCCCGCCCGCTCTACGAGCTGGAGGCTCTGACGCTCCATGAGGCGGTGCCGGGCCATCACTCTGCAGACTATCCCGCCCAGGAACTGACCGATCTGCCGGACTTTCCGGCGCAACGGCGGAGTACACCGCGTACGTGGAAGGCTGGGCGCTCTACGCCGAGAGCCTGGGGCGAGGAGCTGGGATTCTACCGGGACCCGTATTCCAAGGTTCGGGCAACTGACTTACGAGATGTGGCGGGCCTGCCGACTCGTGGTGGACACCGGGAATTCACGTCGCAAAGGATTGGAGCCGGGAGCAGGCGATCAAATACATGGTGGACAACACCGCCAAGTCGGAACAGGACGTGACGGTCGGAGGTGGATCGCTACATCGCCTGGCCCGGGCCAGGCGCTGGCGCTACAAGCTCGGCGAGCTCAAGATCAAGAGAGCTGCGGGCCAGGGCCGCGCGCGGAGCTGGGGCCCAAGTTCGACGTTCGCCGGTTCCACAACGCCCTGCTCGGACAACGGGCCGTTGCCGCTGGATGTGCTCCAGAGCGGGAGATGGTGGCGTGGATTCGAGAAGTTCGCCGTAAGCCGTAGTCGCAGCCGTTAGCCGTTAGCCAGTTAGCCGTTAATACCAGCCGTTAGCCGTTAGCCAAAGTTAGGCACCGTGACAAGCCGCCAGCACGTTAGGCCGCAGGCTTATACTGGGTCTATGGCTTCAGGCACGAGAATTCTTCTACCAATCCAACATGTCCTGGCATGCCTGGCTCCTCTTCATGGCCACCGAGATCGTCCCTCTGCCTGACACCAGGGCCAGCGGTCCTCTTCGTCGTCTCCATGCTCTGCAGTACGGCACTCGCCGGTCGCTCTACGCTAACCTCGGTATCCTCTCAGCCGAACGCCTTCTATTTCCTGCTGTCCGCGGTCGGCCTCGGCGCCGAGTGCTCCTCGCGTCGCACGACTTGTTTGCGATGATCCGCTATGTCGGGGCGGCCTATCTGATCTATCTCGGTCTACGCGACGATCATGGGCCGCGGTCTGGCCATCTCGACCGATCCAGGGATACAGAACACGAAGCGGAACGGGATGGAGACTCATGGGACGCGGGTTCATGCTCCGGGCTGCCAATCCCAAGGCACTCCTGTTCTTTACCGCCCTGCTGCCTTCCAGTTCATCGATCCCGAGGTGGGGTCCCATTCAGATTCTGATCCTCGGCCTCAGCTCCATGTGGCGGCGGAGTTCTTCGTCCCTGGCCGGCTGCGGCCTCTTCGCCAGCCGAGCATTCCACCTCGCCCAGCAACCGCGCTTCGCACGGGCGACGCGAACTCAGGCGGCGAGCTTTGCTGATCGGGGCGAGGCTCGGGGTTGGCGATGGTTGGGGATTAGAAAACGGAGAACAGGGAACGGGGAACCGGGAACAGGGCCGTAGGTAACACCTCATCCCGAGGAGCGAAGCGACGAGGGACCTAACGTCCTCACCTTGGCGCCAAGGTCAGGACAGTAGGTCCCTCGCTCCGCTCGGGATGAGGTAATCTTGAGCTTCACCCCCTTCCCCTGTTCCCTGTTCCTGTTCCTGCTCCCACCCCGCTCCCCGCCTTCCACCCTTCCCGCTCCAACGATACCGCCCTGTCTCCCCGCAATGACGAGCCCGTGACTTCCCGCCTTTAGGATGCCGCCGTCTCCCTTTCCCGAGGAAGCGACGTGAAGCGCTCTACCCTCCATGCCGCACTGGTTTTCTCCAGCACCGCAGTGGTCCTCGCGTGTACGGGCCTGATGGCAGGACCGGTCGCGCCCGATTCCAAGACCGCCTGACCGGTGTCGCCCCCGACTCTGCCTACAAGCGGGCCAAGACCCAGCTTGGACGCGAGGTCTTCTCCATTATTGAGGAGAATGTCGGTGAGCGCTGGATCAAGGCGACCCGCTACCCCAGCCCCAACACGAAGCCCAACACTCCGCATCATGCCGGCTCATGCTGACGGTGCACGTGGAAGACACCGGTGTCAGGACCACCGGCCAGTGGGCGCTTCGAAGCAGCTGACCACTGACGCCGGGAAGGCTACCTGCGATCAGGGAGTTGGCCGACACCAGGTGAGGTGGAGCACTCGCGGCGAACATTCCCTGAGGCGGTACGGCGGACCGGCGGGAACGGGGCGGAAGCCGCGACCACCTCATCCCGAGTGAAGCGGGGACCTACTATCCTGACCTTGATGCCAAGGTAAGGAGGTTAGGTCGGGGCGGGCTCTCGGGATGAGGTGTTCCTGTCTCCCGTCTCCCGTCTCCCGCCCCCACCCTTGCATCCCCACGTCCCCGGTGGCTCTTTCCGCTCGGACCCCTTGTGGAGGAAAGCCGTGGCAAGGACAAGCGAACCGAGGCGTTGATCCGGAAGAACGTCGCCAGAGGCGTCGGCCCCCAAGGCCAAGAAGCGCCCACCTACGACGCGACTTTGGACGCCACCCGCCGGCCGTCGGAGAGAAGGCCGACGACCACGATGCGTCTCAGGAAGAGAACAACGAGTTCTTCAAGGCCATGTAAAACGCCGAGGTTTTAGACCGCAGGTTCTGGATCGTCGGATACAGTCCGGTTGTAGGCCTTTAAACTCACTGTTTCGTAACACCCCCGCGCGGTAGGTTGGGCATATTGCCCCATCCCGCGCGATTTCTTTCGCCGCCTCCCAAGCGGTTGCGTTGCTTTGTTATGCCCGGTTTTGAAGTCCGAGTCAGATAAGGAGGGCTCGATGGACGACAAGCCACGGCGCAGCGTCGGTCTCTGGGCGCTGCTGGTCTCACTGATCATGGTTCTGGACGGCTGCTGCAATCCCCCTGACAACATCGGATCGCAGAGCGTCGCCCTGCGTCCCCAGGAGACCAGCCATGTGGTGCTGGGGCCGCGAGCGGCGAGAGTGATCATGGAATTCCTCGGCACCCAGGTGCAGCAGGGAGACGAGGCGAACAAGGAGTTCGGCCGCACCGGTTGCCTCAACAGCCCGGTGCCCAACGCCTGCGTCCAGGGCGGCTGGCCCGAGTTCGACAAGTATGGCTTCTCGTTCAAGCGGACGTCCGACACGCCGCTCACCTGGGCCCAGGTCAAGTCCGCAGATTTACTGCGCCAGGAGCCCTTCGCCCTTTCGCCGCGTTGGACCGGCGGCGGCGGGCACATGATGGTGGTGACGGATACGCGACCCTGAATGGGACGCACTACGTCGCTGGTCAATAATCCGTGGGCACCCAATGGGAGCGCGGTATCTCACGACCTACGATGACTACGTGAGTGGGACCGATCACACTCACTGGGACGACTTCTACGACGTCACCAAGAACTGACGAAGGAGGCCACCATGTTTCGCTGGCTGGCAACGATCATCTCTGTGAGCGGCGGCGGCGCGTCCGGTGAGTGGTCAGGAGCGCAAGGACACCGTTCCCGCTGACCGCTCGAGAACCCGCCTCGGCCCCTGGCCAATCGATACCCTGCGGGCGCTGGCGAAGGGACCACTACGCCACCCTCGGATTCACCGATGCCGAACAGGCCGGGGCTTTCGGCGAGCCGCTGGTCGAGTTCTTCGTGCCGGTATCGACTCACCCAGGCCTATTCCAATGCCAAGAAGGCCGCGTCGCTCCTCTCCGGAGGAGACAAGGTGATGTGCCCGGTGCTGGCCGGGCGAGAGTGGCACGCTTCCTTCATCGAGGTCGAGCGGGAAAGGCGGCTGGCGTCCGGTCGCCACACGGCCTCACACTGGCGGGGCCATCAGTCGGCAGCGGGACCAGCTCGGTGCCATTTCCTGCTGACGTTCCCCGGGCGAGTACTTCCTGGTCCGGGTCCCGGCACTCGGCCTCATCTTTCTCGGCGGCGGATTCGGCTGGGACCCTGATGCTGAGTCCGGCTGCTCGATGACCCGATCAGGCCGCTGAAAGCCGAGCGACCCTCGCCGCGGGACGCCGTTTTTCCCAGCTGATTGCCGACGCCGAAGCGCGTCCGAGGGATTGCCGATGTGAGCCGGTGGGCCGATCATACACCGCCCCATATTGTTGCGGCACGTTGGGCTCCCTCGACTTCGAGGCAGGACGCCATGCTGATCCGCCGAGCGCACACTCTCCGATGTCGACCTCGTCGCTCCCCAGTTCGATCTCTATCGCCAGTTCTACCAGCAGCCGCCCAATCCGGAGCTGGCGCGACGGTTCATCACTGAGCGGCTGGAACGCAACGAGTCGGTGATCTTCCTGGCGCTGGACGACGAGAGCCATCCGCCCCGCGCGCCGCAGGCTTCGTCCAGCTTTTCCCCTCTTCTCCTCGACCCAGGCGCGGCCGATGTGGCTGCTGAACGACCTCTACGTCTCCGGCGCTCTATCGCCGGAACGGTGTGGGGCGCCGCTTGATGGAGACTGGCGAAGCAGCACGCGATCGGGGCCGGCGCGTGCGTGATCGAGCTGGTCACGGCGGCGAACAACCGGACCGCGCAGGTGCCTCTACGAGAAGCGTGGGCTACAAACGGGACGAGGAGTTCGTGCGGTATGAGTTGTGGTTGTGAAAAGTGCGAGGCTTTCGCCTCCGCACCGAGCAGAGCTCACAACGTGGCTAGTGGTTCGCGGGGAGCCAAAGGCGGGCGGGGTCAGGTCCGGAACCGGCTCGAGGTGGTCCACTCCACACCAGCTGAGCAGTCCCGACACCTCGACCGCGTGTTCCATGGTGTCGACCATCACCTCGGTCTCACCATTGGTCACCACGGGATGATGTGAAGCCGATTCCGGCCCCGACGATTGAGGTGCCCCCCGGCCGCCATGGCCCTTCTACTGCGGCTAACCTCGACACCTTCACGCCTCAGGCCTCCGGCGCAGACGATACGCCACGGTGGGCTGATAGCGGTGGCGGCGAGAGACAGAACTGTATGCTGGCATCATCACTAACCTCACGGTCAGCGGTGGACTCCCGACTGACGACCAGGTCCCACGCTCTCAGGGGTAGGCGTGGGGCGGTGGGTCGGTGAGTGGGTCACAGTTCGTCGGTTCGTCGGTTTGACGGTTCGATGCCAGGGCCAAGAGATTTTCCAGTGCGGACGGTGGCAAGAGTAGTTGAAGGTGGGCGACAACTTGAACCGACGAACCGACGAACCGCCCAGTCTGACGACTAATCGGCTAAAAACAGATACCCATGTCTGACTGGTTTACCAGATGTGCCACCAGAGAACGCGTCCCTGCACACAGCGCCCGGAATTGGATGAGCGAGGTTTCGTGGTGCTTCCCGGCCCGGTCCCGTCGGAGCGCATGGATGCCTTGGCTGACGCTTACACTGCCGCGATCGCGGAGGCCGGCGATGACATCAGAGTCGGCAGCACTTCGACCAGGTGGGCGATTTCGTCAATCGTGGTACCGATTGGGGAGACATCTACGTATTTCCGCCGTTGTTGGAAGCATGCTGTCGGGTCATCCGCCGGCCTTTCAGCTCCGGCCTGTTCCGGGCGAACGCTGCGGCCGCACACCGCCGCCCAGGGCTCATCGTCGACGTTCGGCGCGGATCACCCGACTGGCCACCGGCTTCATCCTGATGATCGACGAGTTTCGACCCGACAACGGCGCCACGCGTTTCGTCCCAGGCTCGCATCGGTGGTCGAGCAACCCGGAGGACGTCACTTCGGTCCGCGCTCAAAACACGAGGACCAGGTGCTCGCGTGCGGCCCTCCGGGCTCCCTGATCGTCTTCAACGGGTCCACTGGCATGGCCATTCTGAAAACAGATCGAGCGGGCCGCGTCGGTCGCTCCAAGGCGCGTTGTCCCTCGCACCGGACATGCCGCAACCGATTTCGGGACACGGGTATGCAACCCGACACGCAGGGGCGTCTCAGTGAACTCGCGCGACATGTGCTCGCACTCTAACAGCTTCGTCGGTATCGGATCGATACGAGGCTGGAGCTAACGGCCAACGGGGGCGGCAGACTAAAGTACTTCCCCAGCATCATCAGTACGCCAAGTTTACGAAAGTCGACCTTATTGGGGTCGGCCTTGAAGACCGGAGAAGGAAGCGTCGAGTCTTAGGCCGCCATCTGGATGATGATGATGCGGATCAAGCAAGAGCTGAAGTAGATGGCGTTGAACTTGGTACTAGGTGTAGGTGATGGACGTAGGTCAACATTCCAAAACAAAATGTCTAGCAGCAGGCGTCCCAGTGATAGGTCCACGCCGTCAGTGGCGTGCCCACATCACGGCAGGGCATGTGGTCGTGCCTCGAGGGACTGGACGGCAGATCTCTATCATACGTGAGATAGTGCAGCCACATTCACACCAGTCAGCCGAAGGAGCTGATGGCTAAACACAGGAGGGCCCAAGGGATGCCAAGAGGCCCAGCAGCTACGAGCAAAGGCCCGCCTCGACGGATAGTGCAATCCCTCCTCGATACCATCCAAGATGGGAATGAGGTGCGGAAGCATCGTGGTCCGACCACCCCACTCCGGGCGCCGATGTTCTCGACGACATCATACGTGGTGCCGCCGACATTGAAGCTCTCCGTGGGCATCCTTGCTTCTAGTATATGCGGGGAACGTCGTGACGGCGAGTTGATGGGACTGGGCATCGATGCCACCGACGACCTTCCATTCGCCAGGAGATGCAGTGCACAGGTCCCCGGGCAGGAGTCAAGCAACGTCGACGTGCTTCTCTCCACGCGCGGTGGCTCGGCTTCATCAAGTCAGCCGCTTTGTGGGGTCGTGCTGCGACAGCGAGTTCCGAGCGAGTTGATTTCCTTCTTCCCAGCTTGTGCATGAGTGCCGGCACGCTTCTTCGCCCTATCCGGCGACGCTATTTGGATGACGGTTCGCGCAATGCCCGGGCCCAACAGATCCCCGCGGCGTGCCCTCCCAAAGACGGACGCTACCTCCCAGCTCAAGCTCTGCTTGTGCTCGTACGTGAGCTTCTCAGCGACAGGGCGACGACGCAGGCCATGTAGGGGCTACCAGTAACCTGGACCGCCGTCCGGATCATAGTAGATTCTATGGACAAGAAGGAACTCGGGGTGGATGCTATTACCGCCTCAGACCATTCGAAGCCGATGGCGGCGCACCCTGCAGAACTACAAAGTTCAAGGCATGGACTACCCACCGTCGTGAAGTGAAGCACACGTAACTGAACGAAGTATAT
>ERZ1370068.6268-contig-5261_pt1 | contig 70859 bp, 86 predicted proteins | sample MGYA00561227_ERZ1370068 | MGnify/ENA primary metagenome ERZ1370068 (study PRJEB38410, sample SAMEA6850437) | metagenome | study: Metagenomic assessment of the ecological functions of the soil: analysis of the soil microbiota associated with the...
GCTTCCAGGTTGACATAGGGAGAGCTCGAGGTCCGGTCGCAGGTCGAGTGCACGCGCTGGAAGGCATCGCCCGCCTCGCGAAGGCGCCCCAGAACCTGCAGCGCGGAGCCAAGCGATTGTTGTGGGCCTTGGCGTCGCCCGGATTCGCAGGCGGAGCGCCGCATCGAACGCCGCGAGGGCATCGCGGGTGCGTCCGATGATCCTGGAAAAGCAAAGCCCCAGGTTGTAGTGGATAGCCAGGGTTGTCGGGCGCCACAGCGTCGGGCGCGCTCGAGTTGCGCGCGGGCTTCCGGCAAACCGCCGCTCCTCGAGGAACGCGCGGCGTAGCCTTCGGCGCAGAGCCGGGCCGCCCTCGGCGGCTGCCGATGCGTGCGATTCATCGAGTCACGCTGTTGACGGTTCCGGATTGTTGGGGCAATTCCGCGCGGTTGGTATCGCGCCATCATCTGCGCGACGAGCTCTGGCCGGCGATCTCGCCGACCAGGCGCCAGCGCGAGGGCGAGCTTGTCCATCCGCGGCAACGGATGCGCGCCGCCATCGTCGAGCAGCGCGACTTCGTTGTCGTCGCTGCCCAGCGCGTCCTGCGCGCGATTGGCGATGAGCAGGGGCAGCTTCTTGCGCCTGCCGCTTGTCCTCGGCCTGAGCCCAGTACATCGTCGGCTTTCGGCGGCGAAGCCTGACGCAATAGGCGCGTCGCGCGCGCGGCGACCGTCGGCGAGAATGTCTGATTGTGGGTTTGACGCTGTCAGCGTCTGATCGTAGGCTGACTTCTGAGCTTCCGTTCGTGCGTGAGCTTCCGGCGTGTAGTCGGCGACCGCGGCGACGCGCGATGAAGATGTCGGCGCGGTCGACGCGCATCGAGGACGCGCGCTCCGCCATCTGCGCGGCGCTCTGTCACGTCGATGCGCGCGACGCCGGCGGGCGTCGGGCACCGCCGACGGACCCGGCGACGACGGTCACCTCCGCGCCGGCTTCTGCCGCGGCCTGCGCCAGCGCGAAGCCCATCTTGCCCGAGCTCGAATTGGTGATGCCGCGCACCGGGTCGATCGCTTCGAACGTGGGACCGGCGGTCAGCAGAACGCGCTTGCCCGGCCAGAACTTTGGCTGTTGCGCGAGGCCACCAGCGCAGCGAACAGTCGCTTCGGCCTCGAGCATGCGTCCTTCGCCGTTTTCCTTGCACGCGAGCCTCGCCGGTGTCGGGACCGAGAATCGCGACGCCGTCAGCGCGCGAGTTGCGCCACGTTGCGCTGCGTCGCCGCGATTCGCCCACATCTGCCGGTTCATCGCCGGCGCGACGAACAACGGACATTCGCGCGCAAGGCACAGCGTCGACAGCAGATCGTCGGCGCGCGCCATGCGCGAGCTTGGCGAGGAAGTCCGCCGACGCGGGCGCGACGACGATGGCATCCGCGCCGCGCGATACGTCGATGTGGCCCATCGCGTTGTCGGCGCCCGATTGCCACAGGTCGGTCAGACACGGGCCGCCCGGAGAGCGCCTGAAAGGTAGTGGCGTAACGAATGCGCTGCGGCCTCGGTCATCACGACGTCGACGATGATCCCGGCCTTGACGAACAGCCGCGTGAGTTCGGCCGCCTTGTACGCGGCGATGCCGCCCGTCACGCCAGCAGCGATCCTGCGCGGCGAGCTCGTGGCAATCTCAATGGCGAAGAGGCTCGTCGAGCGCTCGGTTCTGCACTGCTCTGACTGTGGATGCCACGCGCGGTGCAGCTTGCCTGCTGAGATGCGAATTGCTCATCGCGGAGCGGCCGTGCGAGCAAGTAGGGTCCGGCGAAGTGGACACACCGTCGTGGAATCCGCGCGATGCCAAGCCGAGCGGCCGCGGGAACGCGCTGCTGGCGCTCGGCCCCGCGGCGCTCTACGGATGCCGAGCTGCTGGCGATGCTGCTGCGCAACCGGCGTCGCGCGGCCGATGCGTGTTGACGTCGCGCGCGGCGCTCTATCGCCGCTTCGGCGGCGTGGCGGGCTGCTTCGCCGCGACCCGTGCCGAAATCCGGCGGTGCGTGGCGTCGGCCCGGCGAAGGGCGCGGAATTCAGCGGCGATGGTCGAGCTGGCGCGCCGGTCGCTTGCTGGAGGAAGCTGCCGCCAAGCGATGCGCTGGCGTCGCCGGATGCGGTCCGTGATTATCTTCGGCTGCCGCTCTCGCGCGCTGCCCCAGCGAAGCGTTCATGGCGCTTGTTCCTCGACAGCCAGAACCGGCTGCTCGCCGCCGACGAGCCTCTCCGCGGCACGCTTGGCCCAGACCAGCGTCTACCCGCGGGAAGTCGTCAAGGCGCGCGCTGGCGCGCAACGCTGCGGCGGTCATCTTCGCGCACAACCACCCGAGCGGCGTCGCCGGAACCGTCGCGCGCCGACGAGTTGCTGACCACCGGCGCTGAAGCAGGCGCTCGCCCTGGTCGACATCCGAACGCTCGACCATTTCGTCGTGGCCGGCCAGCCGCGTGGTCTCCTTCGCCGAGCGCGGGCCTGCTTTGAGTCGCCGTCCGCGAGCGGTAAGGGCTTGATTGCAGACCGGCGATTTCGAGTCATAATACTCGAGCTTTAGCATGACACGCCAGCTGACCGGGGCTCCATACGCACAAGGAGCGGGCAATGGCTCGAGTCTGTCAAGTCACCGGCAAGGCCCCGATGGTGGGCAACAACGTTTCGCACGCGAACAACAAGACCAAGCGGCGCTTCCTGCCCAACCTGCAGCGCCGCCGGTTCTGGGTCGAGGGCGAGAACCGCTGGATCAGCCTGCGCCTGACCACCAACGCGCTGCGCACGATCGACAAGAACGGCATCGACGTCGTCCTGGCCGAGTTGCGCGCCAGCGGGCCAGACAGATCTAACGTACGCTCGAGGAACCCGATCATGCCCGCGAAAAGATCAAGCTCGAATCGTCGGCCGGCACCGGCCACTTCTACACGACGTCGAAGAACAAGAAGCTCATGCCGGAGAAGATGGAGATCAAGAAGTTCGATCCCGTCGCGCGCAAGCACGTCATGTACAAGGAAACGAAGCTCAAATAGGCTTCGCGATGGTCAGCAAAAGCCCGCCAATCGGCGGGCTTTTTTTATCCTGGCGACACTGCGGACTACGCGTAGCGCCTCTGAACTTGAGCGAAAACTGCTGCAGCGGCGCGATGCCCGAGGCCTCGGCGCGGTGGCACCAGTCCTGCAGGCGGGCCAGCAGCTGCTCGGACGACTCGGTCGAGCGCTCCCACAGCGCGGCCAAGTCCTGGCGCATCGCGTAGATCGGTCGCCAGCGCCTTGCTCTTCGCGAGCGCCGCGGCGAGCTTGACGCGGTCGGTTTCGCAGAGCGTCGCAGGATCCGCCAGAAGCCAGCGCTGATCCGCGCGCGCTCGGCGGCTCGGCAGACGATGCGACAGCGTCGCCGCGGCGCGCCTTGCGGATGCGCGAGCTCGGCCGCGCACGCCGTCTTGCAGCGAGCGCGCGTAGCTCGTCGACGACCGCGATAGCGATGGGTGATCACCGCCTGCAGCGTGGCCAGGTCGGCGAGCGGCCTTGGTGCGGTCGAACCGGAGCTGCGGCGCGACCTTGCGCACCGTCGCGAGGCTTGCAGCGCGGCGAGCATGCGGATGTACATCCAGCCGATGTCGAACTCGTACCACTGCGACGACAGCTTGGCCGACGTGCCGTACGCGTGGTGGTTGTTGTGCAGTTCTTCGCCGCCGATCACGATGCCCCACGGCACGATGTTCGTCGACGCGTCCGCGCACGCGTAAGTTGCGATAGCCCCAGTAGTGGCCGATGCCGTTGATGACGCCGGCGGCGGTGATCGGGATCCACATCATCTGCATCGCCCAGATCGTCAGCGCCGATCGGCCCGAACAGCATGCAGGTTGACGGCCAGCATCAGGCCCGACGCCCTGCCAGGCGTAGCGCGTGTAGACGTTGCGCTCGATCCAGTCGTCCGGCGTGCCGTGGCCGTACTTCTCGAGCGTCTCCAGGTTCTTCGATTCGGCGCGATAGAGCTCGGTGCCCTGCCAGAACACCGGTCTCGATGCCGCGCGTCTGCGGGCTGTGCGGGTCGTCGGGCGTTTCGACCTTGGCGTGGTGCTTGCGGTGGATCGCGACCCATTCCTTGGTCAGCATGCCGGTGGTCGAGCCAGAGCCAGAACCGGAAGAAATGCGCGACGACCGGGATGCAGATCGAGCGCCGCGGTGCGCCTGGCACGCGGTGCAGGTAGATAGTGACCGACGGCGATCGTGACGTGGGTCAGCACCAGCGTGACGCACGACATAACCCCACCACGGCAGGTCCATCAGACCGTGCGAGGCGAGCGATAAGCAAGTCATAACTCATTGATTATCCGATAATTAATGGGCGTACTGCGACCGGAATTCTCGGATTCGAGCGGGTCCGCCATTGTACGCGACCGCACTCTGCGCAACCATGACTGGATGCGCCAGGCGGCGAACCGAACCGCCAGACGGCAGTGAATGAGAAAGCAAGATTAGGGCCTCTGCTGCGCCCTGGCCAAGACGGCTTCACGCCTCCGGGAGGCGCCCTGTCATCCGGCGTCCGCGAATCGTCGAACATCGCTGCGCGGGTAAGGGATCGAAATGCCGTTCGCCGGAAAGCCTTGATAGATCGCGGCGGTTGAGCGCTGCGTCGACGTTGAGCCTGGCCATTTCGGCGGTCGCGCACCCAGAGACCGAGCTCGAGGTCGATGCCGCTGTCGGCGAAGCTGACGGACGAACGCCGACCGGCGGGTTGGGCGCCGTCAGTGACGCGCGGCTCGGCGTGCGCGGCTTCTCCATGAGCTGCAAGGCGAGGTCGACGTCGGCTGTCGTATGCGCACCTGGACGGTCACCCGGATCGCACTTCGCGGCTGGCGTACGGAGTGGTTGAGCACCGTCGTCGTGACCAGCGTTTCGTTCGGCACGATCGCCTCGATCGCCGTCGAGGCTCTGCACGACCACGTAGCGCGACGTCACCCGCGACACCGGCGCCATAGCGGTCGTCGACGATGATCATGTCGCCCAGCCGGATCGACTTGTCGAGCAGGATGGTGAAGCCCGGCGATGTAGTTGGCGGCGAGCTTCTGCAAGCCGAGGCCGATGCCCTACGCCCAGGCGCCGCCGAAGACCGGTGAGAAGCGTGAGGTCGAAGCCGATCGCCCGAAGCGCGATCAGGACGCCGCACGACCAGCAGCACCGCGCGAACGAACTTCGCGAGGACCGCCTGTGAGTTGTTGTCGAGCGCCGTGCGCCTGCAGCAGCCGATGCTCGACGATGCCTGACAGCCACGAGCGTCACGATCAGCGTGAGGATCACCGCGACGGCGCCGCTCCGCGAGCGTGCAGCAGCGACACCGAGCGACTTGCCGATCGGCATGCGCGATTGCGTCGAGCTCGCGCGCGACGTCGGGCAGCACGCCGATGAAATAGCGAGGATCACGACGCCCCAGATCGAGAACGACGATCGCGCGCTCGCCGGTCTTCAGCCACGTCCTGCGTTCGCGAAGAGGTTGCGCATCGCGTAGACGACCATGCGGATCGCGGCGAGCGCGATCAGCAGCGGCATCGCGACGTCGATGAAGATGGGGTGCCGACCCGAGTCTGACGGAACACGAGCCGGCGCGACTGACGAGCAGCAGCAGCGCGCGTGAGCGGGAAGACGATCGCGGACCACAGCTCGCGCGCAAGTGCGCGTGGCGCGAGGTCGCTCGAGGCGCGCGCTCGCGCTTCGAGCCTCGCGATCGAACAGTCCACGCGATACCGACGCACAGACGGCGACGGCGCGAGCTCGATCCAGCCGCGCGGCGAGGCCGAGCGCGGCTTGCGAGGCGCGAGAGGTCGAACGGGACTCGAGCATCGGAGCGCGAGGCTAGCACATCGTGCAGGCGTCAGACGCGACGTTCAGCGGAACGCTCGAGCACGGCGACGAAACCCGTCGCAGCCGTGCAGATGCGGACAACAGCTTGAGCGTAGGTCCCGTGTCGAGCGCGATGGCGGCGCGGCGCAGACTCTGCGGCGGCGTTGCTGAGCGCGAACTCGCGGATAGCGCGCGAGAAACGCGCGTCGACGATCGCCTTCGTTCTCTTCGGGCAGCACGCTGCACGTCGCGTAGACGACGCGGCCACCGGGCTTCACGAGCGTTGCCGCCGGCCGCGAGGATCGACGCCTGCTTCGCTGCGAGCTCCGCGATCGCGGATTCGCGGCTGCCGCCACTTCAGATCCGGGATTGCGCCGCAGCGTGCCGAAGCTCGTGCACGGCGCATCCACCAGCACGCGATCGATCTTGCCCGCGAGACGCTTGACCTTGGTGTCGCGCTCGCTGGCAAGCACTTGCGGATGGACGTTGGACAGCCCGGACGCGCGCGAGCCGTCGGCGTGAATTTGGCGAGCCGGCTTGCCGGCGACGTCGAACGCGTACAGGCGTCCCTGCGAGCGCATCAGCGCGCCGAGCAGCAGCGTCTTGCCGCCGGCGCCCGCGCAGAAATCGACGACCATGTCCGCGCGGCGTGGCGCCACGACGTAGCCGGACCAGCTGGCTGCCTTCGTCCTGCACTTCGAGCCGGCCGTCCGGCGAGCCACGGATGCTGCGCGAGCGAAGGCCGTCCGGCAACGCGGATGCCGAGCGGCGAATAGGGCGTGGCGCACGCAGTCGACGCCGTCTTCGACCGAGCGCCGCCAGCGCGGCATCGCGTGTGGTCTTGAGCGGATTGACGCGCAAGTCGAATGGCGCTGGCGCCTGCCACGCATGCGCGAGCGCCGCGCGCGTCCGCGTCGCCGTACGCGTGCCCAGCCGGTCCCAGAGCCAATCCGGGCAGGTCGTGCGCGACCGCGGGCGGCAACGCGTTGCCAGGGCGCGACTTGAACGCGCGCAACCAGATGTCGTCCGTGGCGCGTCGAGCGCAGGTCGACGATCGCGCAGCGGAGCGCCCCATCTCGCGCACCAGCACTGCGATCGCGAGCCGGCGCGGCGTCGCCGCACGGCCTGCGAGCGCCTCGAGCGAGCGCATGCGCGCGCAGGCACGCAACACGGCGTCGCGCGATGAACGCGAGGTCGTGCTGCCCCATCTCCGCGGTGCGCGCGGAAGAAGGTCCGACAGCGCGTTGTCGCGCCGGCACCGTCGAAGCTCGCGCACGCAGGCTGATCGCCGCCGCGAGCGCCAGTGCGAGCGCGGCATTGACCGAACGTCACTGACTTCGGCCGTCGTCGGGAACGTCTCGGCCGCCTCGCGGCGGCGCCATCGGCGAGGCGGCCGCGGGTGCTTCTGTCGGCGACGCGCGGCATGGCGAGCTGGTCGCGGCCGACCGAGGCCGCGTTCTCGTCCACCTCGGATCGTGTCGCAGCACCACCTCGATCGTAGCCGCGGCCTCGGCAGGCCCGACACGCGCAGCTTCACCGGGATGTGGAACATGGCAGCGAGGGCGCGAGCCAGACATAGGCGTCGGTCTTGCCGTCGTCGCTGCGGCGATGCCAGCGCTCGGCTTCGATCTTGCCGTGCGGCCACTCGATGGTTTCGGTCGCCTCTTTGGTGATGGTGTAGCGCATGAGGCGGCGCGGTGTCGCGACCGCTGACGGTCACACTTGTCGGTGGTCGGCGGCGTGAAGTAGTACTGCCACATGAGCGCGAGCGGATCGAAGGTCGGCAGGTCGAGCGTGCGCGGTCTTGTTGTCGTGCATCGTCACGATGCCCGCCTCCCAGTCGAATACCGCTGTCTTCCCGGCGATCCGGGCCTGCCGCGCTCGACGTCGAATTCCAGCGTCTGGCAGTCCGGTTGCGGTAGATGAGGCCGCGCGGCAGCTCTTGCACCTTGCCTTGCCTGCAGGGATGAGGGGCTGCCAGGCTGCGCGCCTGCCGCACCGTGACGATCCGGTATTGGTTGTCCGTGTGTTCGAAGCGGTAGACGGCGTCGCCGATGAGGAAGCCAATGGTGCCGTAGTACACGTTGTAGGCGAGGTCGACGCGGGGCGAAGGATCGGCGCGGTGATGGCCGGCGCCGGGTACGACTCCCCGGTCCGGACGCCGAGCGCTGGCGCCGTGGCGGTGACTTGCCGGCCGACGAATCCGCGGCCGGCGATTCCTGGTCCGGCCATCAACGTCGGCGGTCTCGGCCGGAGGTCCCGCGCAGCGTGGAGCCGCTGGCGGCGGCGCGCGCTTCGGCCGGGGTTTGGTTTCGCGGGCGCAACCGCCGCGGGCTTTGGGCGGCGGCGGCATTTCGGTCAAGCGTGGCCGTCAGCGCGCGTGATTCCGGCGCCTCCTGGAAGGTGACCGGCCAGAACGTCAGTCCGATAGTGCAGCGCGAGCGAGAGCGCCAGCGCGATCGCGCGAGCATCGCGTAGACGTGCGCGGCCCGCCGATGGGCCGGCGGCGCGGCGCGCGAAGGGACGAGTGGGGCGCGAAAGGGGAGCGTGGCCACGGGCAGCTGAGAGGGCAAACCGAGCTGGCATCGATGAGCGGGCAAATGAGGGTAGACCGCCTTGCGTCTCGCGAGAGGTCTGGCTGCGGCGATTCTTGACCGGCGGCGAGCTGCAGCGCCGCGGAATCCATGGTTCGCGGCACTTCATTAACGCGCGCGCCGGGTACCCGCAGATGACCCAGCTTCGGCCCCTCGCAGGAACCAGCGCGTCGCGGCGGGCAGCAGGTACGTTGCCCTGCGCCAGCACCCGCGCGGCAGAGGTTTCGCCCTCGCTCGCCGCCGTCCTTTGCAACTCGGGACCGGGGCACGCCTGCGGAAGCGATGATCGGGGCCAGCGTCGACTCGGCGTCACGAAATGGACGGTGCACCCGTGGTAAGGCAGCGTGCGCCGTTCCGGCGAGCGCACGCCGGTGCGTGTGAAGTTGCCGGGGACAGGACGGCAAGAGCGAAGGGTGGCACGTTGATCGAGCTGTCTGGTTCGCAGTGTCGGCGCACGAGCGGCGCGCCGCCCAGCATCGCGCATGAACCCGGCCATGACGAGGAGGTCGGATCTGCCCCGCGTCGATGGCCTCCGCGAGTGCTGCGTGTCGAACGCGTCGGCAAAGCAAGTCGGCGGCACCTGCGGTGATCGAGGGCGGTGCACGGCACGCCGTGCGTCGGTGAGTCCACATCGAGGGCGGGCGTCACTGGATTATTGCCGCTGACGACGCGGGCGTGATGGTGCCGCCGAGCGCGCCGCTCACGCATGGCCGCAAGCAGGGCGCCAGGTTGGTTCCGACGGCCCGATACCAGACGCACCGAGATCCGCTTGCCAATCATGCGATGTGCGCGCACGCCGCGCGCCGCGTCAGACGACGACCGTGGCGGGTCTCGCCCGCGGGTTGCACGACGATTTCGCCGATGCGGCTGGCGCGCTCTCCGCCGCGGCGAGAAGTCCGCAGTGCGCGATCCGCGTGTCCGGCGGCGACGACCACCGCCATGCCGATGCCGCAAGTTGAAAACCGCGATGCATCTCGGCGTCGGCCACATTGCCGTGGCGCTGCAGCCAGTCGAAAATCGCGCGTCGCGTCCATGCATCGCGCGTCGAGCCGCGCCTGCAGGCCCGCTGGCAGCATGCGCGGAACGTTGTCGACGAGCCCGCCGCCGGTGATGTGCGCCATGCCCTTGCACCGGCAGCTCGCGCAGCAGCGCCAGCAGCGGCTTCACGTAGATGCGCGTGGGCGCGAGCAGCGCGCCGCCCAGGTCGTCGCGGTCGTCGAACGAATGGCGAGGCGCAGTCGGCGCCGCTGGTCGCGACGATCTTGCGGATCAGCGAATAGCCGTTGGAATGCGGGCCGCTCGATGCAAGGCCGATCACCGCGTCGCCCGGCGACGATCGGCGTGCCGTCGATGATCGCGTCGCTTTCGACGACACCGACCGCGAAGCCCGGCGAGATCGTATTCGCCCGGCGCGGTACATGCCCGGCATCTCGGCGGTCTCGCCGCCGATCAGCGCGCAGCCCGCCTGCTCGCAGCCCGTCGGCGATGCCCTTGATCACCGCGCGCGGCGACGTCGACGTCGAGCTTGCCGCACGCGTAAGTAGTCGAGGAAGAACAGCGGCTCGGCGCCCTGCACCAGGATGTCGTTGACGCTCATCGCGACCAGGTCGATGCCGACGGTGTCGTGGTCGCTGCAGCGCGAAGGCGAGCATCAGCTTCGTGCCCACGCCATCGGTCCCTGAGACCAGCACCGGGTTCGCGAAATCGCTTGCCGATTTCGACCAGCGCGCCGAAGCCGCCGATGCCGGCGAGCACCTCGGGCGCAGTGCGTGCGCCTGGCGAACGGGCTTGATGCGCTCGACGAGCGCGTCGCCGGCGTCGATGTCCACGCCCGCGTCGCGGTAGGTAAGGCCCTGAGGGCTGGGCTGGAGGCATGCGGGAACGGATGGGCCGGCGAATGCGGTGCGCGAACTGCATCGGGGCCGAAGCGGCATAAAGAGTGCTGGCGCGTCGCACGCGCGCGAACCTCTACAATCCGGTTCTTGCGCGCCGGAGTGCTCGTTGCGCGCATGAACGTGCCGAAGCCACGTGAATCTTTACCGGAAATGACCGACCTCTCGCCCGCCTGATCCCGAACTGGAAGCCATGCCGGCGCCGCGCGCCGCCCGCTGCCGCTTCGCCACTATCTGTGGGCGTGGGCGCGGCGCCTCATCGTGTTCTTCGCGCTGCGCTGGCTGAGATGCGGTGATCACGCCGTTCCTGGTCTGAGCGATCCTCGCCTCGATCTCGGCACGCCGCTCGGTCGACGCAGCACAGCGCCGGCGAGGTTCCCGCGCACGCTCGCGACGACGATTGTGGTCATGCTGTTCGGTCTCCTGCTACTTCGCCGTCATCCTGGTGCTGATACCGCTGGTGCAGGGCGAAGCGTTGCGCTGGCCTGCCAAGCGCTTGCCGGCGTTGCTCGCGCAGGCCTCGGCGCAAGTTGCGCCATGGCTCCAGCGAGCGCTTCGGCGTGACGCTGGCGCATTGATTTCGACCGGTCAAGTCCCTCGTGACGGAAACGCCGAAAGCGCCCACGACCTTCCCTGCGCCTGCTGTCGGGCGTCAAGGGGCAGGCCGTCATCGTGTTGTCGATCATCATCAACCTCGCGCTGATACCGGTCGTGATGTTCTACCTGCTGCGCGACTGGAAGATGATCGGCCAGCGCCTGAGGACCTGGTGCCGCGCGATTGGCAGTGGCAAGTTCCGCACGATCATCGGCGAAATCGACGAGGTCCTCGCGGAATTCCTGCGCGGGCAAGTTCTCGGTGATGGTGGTGCTGGCTATCTACTACGCGCGTCGGATTGACGATTGCCGTGGACTCGATCGCGCGCTCGCCATCGGCATCCTCACCGGTCTGCTCGTGTTCATTCCCGTATGTGGGTCTGGGTTGGGATTTCGCGCGGGCGTCGTCGCGGCCCCGCTGCAATGGAGCGGATGGCCCGCCTTCATGGGCGTGCTCGCGGTGTACGGCATCGGGCAGTTGCTCGAAAACTATGTTCTCGTGTCCGTGGCTCGTCGGCGACCGGATCGGACTGCATCCCATCGCCGTGATCTTCGCGTTGCTCGCGTTCGGGCAGTTGTTCGGCTTCGCGGGCGTCCTGCTCGCGTTGCCCATTTCGGCGGCGCTGCTGGTCGGGCTGCGCCACTTGCGCGCGGAATACGTGATTTCGCCTTTCTACCGCGGCGACACCTGAACGCGCGATGGAGCAGTTGATCTTCGAGCTGGCGACGCCCGAGCCGCCGTCGTTCGCCAACTTCCTCCCCGGATCGAACCGGGAAGCCGTGGCACGCGCTCGGCGCAAGTTCGCCGACGGCGAGGCGGCCGAGACCGGGCTGGTGCTATGGGGCCCACCGGGGTGGGCAAGACGCACCTGCTGCGGGCGACTGCCGATGCGGCGGCCGCCGGCAAGCGGCCGGTCCCTGTCATTGCGCGGAACCCGGGTCGTTGCCCGGCCGATCGCCTTGCCGGCGGCGCTGGTCCTGGTCGATGACGTCGACCGTGCCGATGGCGCCGCGCAGGGCCGCCTGTTCACGGTCTACAACACGCTGAAGGCGACGTGGGGCGCACTGATTGCTGCGGCCGGCGCTACCGCCGGCGCGGATGTCGCTGCGCGACGATGTGCGCACCCGCTTGGGGTGGGGACTGGTCTATGAGGTCGTTGCCGCTGGCGGACGACGGACAAGCTGGCTGCCTTGGCCACCTACGCCCGATCACGCGGCTTTGCCGCTGGCGGATGACGTCATCGCCTACCTGCTTACGCGCATGGCCGGCGGGATATGACCACGCTGATGGCCACGCTGGCGGCGCTGGATCGCCATTCGCTGGCAGACCAAGCGGCCGATCACGACGCCGCTGCTCAGGACTGGCTGCACGCGCGGACTGGCGTTTCTGCGGCGCGCCCAGCGGGCCGCGCTGCTCTGCGGGCATGGTCAGCCGCGACGTCAATTGCGACGCCAAACGGCGACAAATCGTGCGCCGCGGCGCAGGGGCCTGTTAATTCTTTGATTGTTCAGCTCAAATGCTGGGTAGTCCCAGTGCTCCGCGACAAAAGGGGAGATGTCAACCGCTCAGGCGTCGACCCGTTAATGGCGTCGACACGGTGCGCTGGTGTCGATATCCCTCCATAGGAAGAACCGAATGAAGAATGTGGTAGTGGCATTGGTGGCGGCGGCATTTGCTTCCGTCGCGCTTTTGCCCAAGGTACGACGGCGGCTCCGGCTGCGAATGCGGCTCCGGCCGCGCAAGCTGCCCCGGCCGCGACGGCTGCACCGACCAAGTCCGAGAAGAAATCGCGAAGAAGAAGAAGGCGAAGTGCGAAGCCAAAGGCGGCGACCGCGACCCCCGCGACGCCCGCCAGCACCCGCCCTGCAAGTAAACCTGGCAAGTAAGTTTTTCTGTCCAACTCCGATACCTAAAGAGGAACCGCAATGAACAAGCTGCTCATAGCTCTGATCGCCGGCGGGTTCGCCACCGTCGCTGCCGCGCAAACCACTGCCCCGGCCACGACCCGGCTGCCCCGCAACCAAGAAGGAAATGAACGCACGAAAAGGCGAAGGAAGTCCGGTCGGACCACGACACAGAGCGTCGAATCGTCGACGCCGGCGGCACCGACCTGCCGCGCAACAGAAAGCCAACACGGCCGAATCGAAGACCACGGTCGCCAAGCCGACGACGCGCGAAAAGCAAGTCCGACGCCGCGGCCGCCACCGCGAAGGCGGTGGTCAACACGTGGCACCGGACGGACCTGCCGCGCAAGCTAAGAAGAACACGGCCGTCTCGAAGGAAGTGCGCGAAGCCAGACGGCACGCCGGAGCAGCCGAGCAAGGCTGCTGCGCCGAAGAAGCCACGCCGTAAGCAGTCGCGAATACTATCGTTCATGGAAAGGCAAGGCGTCCGCGCCTTGCCTTTTCTCCCAACTTGAAAGGAAATATCTCAATGAGCAAGTTGCTCGCAACGCTCTGGTCGCCGGTCGTTCGTCGCACCGTCGCTGCCGCACCGCCGCTACCCGCTGCCGCTGCCCGCGGCCGCGCCTGCGACCACACATGAAATGGACGCCGGAAAAGGCGAAGGGAAGTCCAGTCGACCACGACACAGAGTGTCAACTCGTCGACCGGCGCCACCACCGCCGCGCAACAGAAGGCCAACACGGCCGCATCGAAGAAGGTCGCCAAGCCGACGATGGAGCAAAAAGCAAGCCGATACCAAGGCGTCGCGCGGTGTATCCGCAGTCCGGCTGCCGGCGACAGCCGCGCAAGCCGCCGAGAACACTGCAGCGTCTCGAAGGAAATGCCGAAGCAGTCGGTGAACTTGGGCACGCCCGCCGCCGAGAAGGCGATGCGAAAAGGCAGCCAAGCCATAAGCGCCAGCCGAGCCGCAGCGAACAGAGGGCAAGGCGTTTGAGCGCCTTGCCTTTTCTTTGGCGCCCCGGTGGGGTAATCATTACACCTTGAAATCTACCATGAGCGAACTGGCGCTGTCCGCCCCGCCGTCACCGTCGCGACCGTCGTCGAGCGCGACGGACGCTTCCTGCTGGTCGAGGAGGAAACGCGCGCCGGGACGCAAGCTCAACCAGCCGGCGGGCCATCTGGAACCGGCGAGACGCTGCCCGCAGGCTGCGGCGCGCGAAACGCTGGAGGAAACGGGCTGGCGCGTCGATGCCGACTGCGCTCGATCGGCGTCTATCGCTGGGAGGCCGCCGGACAACGGCGCAACGTTCGTTCGCTTCTCGTTCGCGGGCGACGCGCGGGAGCACGATCGCCGCGCGCGCGCTCGACGCCGGCATCGTGCGCGCGCTGTGGCTCACCTACGACGAGATCGCGGCGCGGCGCGTGCGGCATCACCGCAGCCCGCTCGTCATGCGCTGCATCGACGACTACCGCGCCGGCAGGCGCTGGCCGCTCTGACTCGTGACGGAAGTTGCGAGTCATGAGAGACTTGCGATGAGTCGGATGCGCGAGCGCGGCGCGCAGCGCATCGTCGTCGGCCTGTCGGGCGGCGTCGACTCGTCGGTCGCCGCGTGGCTGCTGAAGCAGCAGGGCTTCGAGGTCGTCGGCGTCTTCATGAAGAACTGGGAAGACGACGACACCGACGAGTACTGCACGTCGCGCGAGGACCTGGTCGACGCGGCGGCGGTCGCCGACGTCGCTCGGCATCGAGCTCGAGGCGGTCAATTTCGCGGCGGAGTACCGCGAGCGCGTGTTCGCGCATTTCCTGCGCGAGTACGAGGCCGGGCGCACGCCCAATCCCGACGTGCTGTGCAACAGCGAGATCAAGTTCCGCGCGTTCCTCGACTACGCGCTGCGTCTCGGCGCCGATCGCATCGCCGACCGGCCACTACGCGCGCGTGCGGCGCGCGCCGGGCGACGCCGACCGCGTGGAGCTGCTGAAGGCCGCGCGACGCGACCAAGGACCAGAGCTTACTTCCTGCATCGGCTGACGCAGGAGCAGCTGGCGCCGGTGATGTTCCCGCTCGGGGAAATGCAGCAAACGCGACGTGCGCGCGCATCGCGCAGCGCGAGCAGGGCATTCCGACGCTGGGCGAAGAAGGACTCGACCGGGATCTGCTTCATCGGCGAGCGGCCGTTCCGCGGATTTCCTGGCGCGCTACCTGCCGCGCACGCCGGGTCCGATCGTAACGCCGGAAGGCCGTGCGATCGGCCGCCACGATGGACCTCGCGTACTACACGCTCGGGCCAGCGGCAGGGCCTGCGGCATCGGCGGCACGCGTGACGGCACGCACGCGCCGTGGTTCGTCGCCGGCAAGGATCGCGCGCGCAATGCGCTGGTCGCCGTGCAGGGCCACGACCATCCGCTGCTCTATCGTCGGCGCGAGTCGACGCGATCGACATGCACTGGATCGCGCGGCACGCCGCCTGCGCTGCCGGCGCAGCTTCGGCGCGAAGACGCGCTACCGGATGCCCGACGCGGCATGCACGCTGGTCAGCACGGGCGACGGTTGCGCGCGCGACGTTCGACGTCGCCGCAATGGGCGCCGACGCCCGGCCAGTACCTGGTGCTCTACGACGGCGACGTGTGCTTGGCGGAGGCGTGATCACCGCGTTGGGCGCGGCGTCGCCAGAGGACTTGCCGCGGCGTCCTTGCCGGCTGCATTCGGCCGCGCCGTGCCGGGCTGACGCGTCGGTCCGCGCGCGCGCGGAGAATCAGAACGGATATCGTCGTCGAAGTCGTCCACGTTCTTCTTGGCGGCGCCCGGCAGGCTTGGCGGATCCCGCAGACCCGCCGCCTTCGCGTCGCGCGCCGCCGCCACCACCACCGGCAGAACTCGGCGTCGCTTCCGCTGCCGCGCTAGCGCCTTCGCGGCTTCCGAGCAGCTGCATGCGGTCGCCGACGACTTCGGTCGAATATTTTTCGACGCCTTCCTTGTCGGTCCACTTGCGCGTCTGCAGGCGGCCCTCGATATAGACCGGGCGGCCCTTTTTCAGGTATTCGCCGGCGATCTCCGCCTGGCGTCCGAACAGCACCACGCGTGTGCCATTCCGTCTTTTCCTGCTTCTCGCCGCGCCTTGTCCTTCCAGACATCCGTGGTGGCGATGCGCAGATTGGTCACGGCGTCGCCGCCCGTCGTATAGCGCGTCTCCGGATCGCGGCCGAGGTTGCCGATCAGAATCACCTTGTTGACCGAGGCCATCGTGCATTTCTCCCGTCGATGTAAGGTTGCCGCGGCCCTAAAGTGGACCAAAGCGGGACCCATGCGCTGGCAGCAATCGGAGGCAGGACTATGGGGCGGGCAACCCGAAAACGCAATATACTAACAGGTTTCGGCGTTTCAGTCCTTAAGGCAAACGCCCCAGGAAGTTTGGCCGATTGCAAATCCATCGAAGCGCACCAACCTGTCGCAAAGACGCGAGAAACGAACCTCCCCGCATGGACTCCATCCGCATTCGCGGCGCACGCACGCACAATCTCAAGAACCTGAATCTCGACCTGCCGCGGCATCGGCTGATCGTGATCACGGGCTTGTCCGGCTCGGGCAAGAGCTCGCTGGCATTCGACACGCTGTACGCGGAAGGGCAGCGCCGCTACGTCGAGTCGCTGTCGGCGTACGCGCGGCAGTTCCTGCAGCTGATGGACAAGCCCGACGTCGACCTGATCGAAGGGCTGTCGCCGGCGATCTCGATCGAGCAGAAGGCGACGTCGCACAATCCGCGCTCGACCGTGGGCACGGTCACCGAGATCCACGACTACCTGCGGCTGCTCTACGCGCGCGTCGGCGATCCCTACTGCCCGGACCATCCTGAGCAGAAGCTGGCGGCGATGACGATCTCGCAGATGGTCGACGCCACGCTCGCGTTGCCCGAGACGACACGCGCAGCTCATGATCCTCGCGCCGGTCGTCGTCAACCGCAAGGGCGAGCATCTCGAGCTGCTTCGTCGAGCTGCGCGCGAAGGGCTTCGTGCGCGTGCGCGTCGACGGCAAGGTGTACGAGATCGACGCGGCGCCCAAGCTCGCCAAGACGCACCAAGCACACGATCGAGGTGGTCGTCGACCGGCTCAAGGTGCGCGCCGAATTCAAGCAGCGGCTCGCCGAGTCGTATCGAGACCGCGCTGCGCCACGGCGACGGCCGCGCGATCGCCGTCGAGATGGACACGGAATGCGCGACGCGGAGCACCTGTTCTCGCGCGAAGTTCGCGTGCCCGATCTGCAACTATTCGCTGGCCGAGCTCGAGCCGCGGCTCTTCTCGTTCAACAGCCCGCTCGGCGCGTGCCCGCGCTGCGACGGCCTGGGCTCGATCACGCTTCTTCGATCCCAAGCGCGTCGTCGCGTTTCCGCAGCTGTCGCTGGCGTCCGGCGCGATCAAGGGCTGGGACCGGCGCAACCAGTTCTACTTCCAGATGCTGCAGAGCCTGGCGAAGCATGTCGGTCTTCGACGTCGACCGGCCGTTCGCGAAGCTAGCCTGAGCGCGTGCAGCAACTCATCCTCTACGGCTCCGGCGACGAGAAGATCCCGTTCACGTACCTGTCGGAGCGCGGCAAGCCGATGGTCGCGCGAGCACGCGTTCGAGGGCATCATTCCGAACCTCGAGCGGCGCTACCGCGAGACCGATTCGGTGATGGTGCGCGAGGAGCTGGCGAAGTACCTCAACAACAAGCCGTGCCCGGAATGCGGCGGCACGCGGCTGCGGCGCGAGGCGCGGTCACGTGAAGGTCGGGCGAGCGGCGAGCAGGCGCGCGCGATCTTCGAGGTCTCCGGCGTTGCCGCTCAAGGCGCACGATGGACGTTCTTCCGCCGGCTGGCGCTCGACGGGCAGAAGGCCGCGATCGCCGATCGCGATCGTCAGCGAGATCGTCAGCCGGCTCGCAGTTCCTCAACAACGTCGGCCTCGACTACCTGGCGCTCGACCGCTCCGGCGGAGACGCTGTCGGGCGGCGAGTCGCAGCGCATCCGGCTCGCGTCGCCAGATCGGCTCCGGCCTGACCGGCGTGATGTACGTGCTGGACGAGCCGTCGATCGGGCTTGCACCAGCGCGACAACGACCGCCTGCTCGATACGCTGAAGCACCTGCGCGACCTCGGCAACAGCGTGATCGTCGTCGAGCACGACCAGGACGCGATCAATGCCGCCGACCACGTCGTCGACATGGGGCCGGGCGCGGGCGAGCACGGCGGCCAGGTGCGTCGCGCAGGGCACGCCCGAGGACATCCGGCGCGCGCCGCATTCGCTCACGGGCCAGTACCTCGCCGGACACCGGCAGATTCCCGATTCCGGCGAAGCGGCACCGCGCCGACCCGGGCCGCACGCTTCGCATCAGCGGGGCGACCGGCAACAACCTGCAGGACGTGACGCGTCGAACTTGCCGGTGGGGCTGTTCGTCTGCGTGACGGGCGTGTCCGGATCCGGCAAGTCGACGCTGATCAACGACACGCTCTATCACGCGGTGGCGCGGCACCTGTACGACAGCGCCGAGGAGCCCGCGCCCTACGTCGAGATCGAGGGACTCGAGCATTTCGACAAGGTGATCAGCGTCGACCAGAGCCCGATCGGCCGCACGCCGCGCTCCAATCCGGCGACGCTACACCGGACTGTTCACGCCGATCCGCGAGCTGTTCGCGCAGGTGAAGGAAGCGCGCGAGCGCGGCTACGGACCCGGCCGCTTCTCGTTCAACGTCAAGGGCGGACGCTGCGAGGCGTGCCAGGGCGACGGCCTCATCAAGGTGGAGATGCACTTCCTGCCCGACGTCTACGTGTCCTGCGACGTCTGCCACGGGCCAGCGCTACAACCGCGAGACGCTCGAAGTCCGCTACAAGGGCAAGAACATCCACGAAGTGCTGGCGATGACGGTCGAGCAGGCGTTCGCGTTCTTCGAGCCGGTGCCGGCCGTCGCGCGCAAGCTCGCGACGCTGCTCGACGTGGGCCTGGGCTACATCACGCTCGGCCAGTCGGCGACGACGCTGTCGGGCGGCGAAGCGCAACGCGTCAAGCTGGCGCTCGAGCTGTCGAAGCGCGACACCGGCCGCACGCTGTACATCCTCGACGAGCCGACGACGGGCCTGCACTTCCACGACATCGAGATGCTGCTCACCGTGCTGCACCGACTGCGCGACCACGGCAACACCGTCGTCGTGATCGAGCACAACCTCGACGTGATCAAGACGGCGGACTGGATCATCGACCTGGGCCCGAGGGCGGCGCGGCGGCGGCACCGTCGTCGCGGAAGGGCCGCCGGACACGGTTGCGGCCAATGCGGCGAGCTACACCGCGCACTATCTGCAGCCTGTGCTCACGGCGGAGGCGACGCGCCGCGGCAAGACCGTGGGGAGGCCGCCGCCGCGCGGCGCGCGAGGGAAAAAGGCCTCGGGCGATTTGCTGGGCTAAGCGCCTTCGTCGGCGGGCGGAGGCGGCGGTGCGTACTTGCTGATTGCGGCAAGGATGCCGGAGAGCAGCGCGACCGGCGTGGGCGGACAGCCGGGAATCTCGACGTCGACCGGAATGACGTTAGCGACGCGGCCCATGCTTGCGTAACTCTCGCCGAAGATCCCGCCGGTGCAGCCGCAGTCGCCGACGGCGACGACGAGCTTGGGCTCCGGCGTCGCATCGTAGGTTCGCCTGAGCGCGATCGCCATGTGCTTGGACACCGGTCCCGTCACCAGCAGCATGTCGGCGTGGCGCGGACTGGCGACGAACTTGATGCCCAGTCCCTCGATGTTGTAATACGGATTGCCGAGCGCGTGAATCTCCAGCTCGCAGCCGTTGCACGAGCCGGCGTCCACCTGGCGGATGGTCAGCGCGCGGCCGAGCGTGCGCAGCAATTTCTCCTGCAGCCGCGCGACGATGACCATGTCCTCCGCCGGCGCGGGCGCCGCTTCGGTCTTGATTCCCGTCCTGGCAATCTGATGGAGTATGTGGAGCATCGCATGACTAGTGACCTTACAGGTCGTGCCCGCTGTACGTCAGGTTGAACGACTTGTTGATCAGCGGGAAATCGGGAACGATGTTGCCGATCACCGCATGCTCGAGCACCGGCCAGTTGGACCATGACGGGTCGTGCGGATGGCAACGCCGGATGGACCCGTCGGGACCGCTCGTGAGGGCCACTCAGTACCGGCCCGCGCCAGCCTTCCGACATAGCCCAGCCCCAGCTTGTGCTCCGGGATATCCGGCACCGCCGCCTGATCTCGCCGCACGGGAATCGCCTTGACGATGTTCTGGATGAGACGCAGGGATTCCAGCGCTTCGTCGAAGCGAACGGCGACGCGCGCGGCAACATCGCCCAGCAGCGACGTCGACTTGCGGACCGCGAGCGAATCGTAGGGCGCGACCGGAAAATCGCAACGCAGATCGCGCGCCTGGCCGCTCGCGCGGCCCGCCATGCCGGTCAGGCCGAGCTGCGCCGCGAGCGCGGGCGTCACGACGCCGCAGGTGCGGAAGCGATCCTGCAGCCCCGCGTGCTCGTCGTAGATGTCGCGCACGCATCCGGATCTGCCGCTCCAGCGTCGTGCATTCGTCGCGCGATCAGCGGCCGCATGTTCCGGAGCGAGATCGCGCGCCACGCCGCCCGGCACGACGTAGTCCATCAGCAGTCGGTGACCAAAGGCACCGAGGTTGGTGCGCAGCACGTCCTCCTTCAGGCGCGAGCATTGCGCCAGGCCGAACGCGAAGCCGCCGTCGTTGCCGAGGTAGCCCAGATCGCCCAGATGGTTGGCGAGGCGTTCGCGCTCGAGTGCCAATGCGCGCAACCACGCGGCGCGCGTCGGGATCGCCACGTCGCCGATCGACCTCCAAGCGCCTGCGCGTACGCCCACGCGTAAGCCACGGTGCTGTCACCTGAGACACGACCGGCGAGGCGATGTCCTTCGACGAGGGAGAGCGCCTCGAAGCGTTTCTCGATGCCCTTGTGCGTGTAGCCTAAACGTTCCTCGAGGCGCAGGACCTTTTCGCCGACGACCTGAAAGCGGAAATGTCCGGGCTCGATGATCCCTGCGTGCACGGGCCCGACCGGAATTTCGTGCACGCCGTCACCGGCCACTTTCACGAAACTGTATTCTCCTCGCCCGGCTCCCATTTGGGCGAGGCCTCGAAGTCGCGCCGCAGCGGAAATTGGTCGATCGGCCAGCTCGCCAGCCACAGCCACGGACGCTGGTCGTCGGCGTCGGAGGGAATGCCGACCAGATCGAAGGCGGCGCGCTGCATCCGGTTCGCCGCCGGAAAGATGGTCGCGAGGTCGGGATAGTGGACGTCGCCATCGGGCATCGTGTGCTCGAGGAGCGTCAAACCATCGCTGTCCTGCAGCACCACGCGCAGGCAATAGCCGCGGTTGCGGTCGCGTTCGTCGCTCAACCACAGCGCGACCAGCTGGCCGCCTTGCTCCCAGGCGACGCGGCACGCCGCCAGCAGCTGGCCGGAGCTGACGGGCACGCGGCGGGCCGGCACCGCCGAAGGCAGTGACGCAGCGGCAGAGCCCGAGACGGCGAGACGTTCATCTGCGTCAACCGATCAGCCGCGCCGCCTGGCGGTACCAGTCGGCGAGAAAGGGCGGTATCCAAAGGCCCAGCATCAGCACGAGCGCGAGGTGCACGAACACCGGAATCATCGCCGGGCGCAGCGGGAGGCGCTTCGACCGAAGTCTCGCCGAACACCATCGGCTGCACCTTGGAAAACACCGCGGCGAAGGCCACGCCCGAGCGCACCCAGCAGGAACGGCGTCGCCCACGGGTGCTCGTGCATCGCCGTGATGAGGATCAGAAATTCGCTTGCGAAAACGCCGAACGGCGGCATGCCGAGGATCGCCAGCGTGCCCAGGATGAGGCCCCAGCCCAGCATCGGGCTGATCGTGATCAGGCCGCGAATGTCGTCCATCACCTGCGTGCCGGTCTTCTGCGTGCGCATGGCCGACGGTGAAGAAGATGGCCGATTTGGTCGAGCGAATGCACGGTCATGTGCAGCAGGCCGGCAAAGCTCGCGATCGGGCCGCCCATGCCGAAGGCGAACGTCATGATGCCCATGTGCTCGACCGACGAGTACGCGAACAGGCGCTTGATGTCCTCTGGCGCGAGAGCAGGAACGCCGCGACGACGACCGACAAGCAGGCCGAAGCCCATCATCAGCTCCTTCGCGAACGACGTTTGCACCGAGCCTCTCGACCAGCACCTTGCAGCGCACGACCGCGTACAGCGCGACGTTGAGCAGCAGTCCTGAGAGCACCGCCGATACCGGCGTCGGGCCCTCGGCGTGCGCGCGTCAGGCAGCCAGTTGTGCAGCGGCACGAGGCCGACCTTGGTGCCGTAGCCCACGAGCAGGAAGACGAACGCGAGCGAGAGCACCGTCGGCTCGAGCTGGCCCTTGACGCTGTTGAGCTCGGTCCACAGCAGCGCGCCGCCGCCCGACCCCGAGCAGCTTCTCCGCGGCGAAATAGAGGAGGATCGTTCCGAACAGCGCCTGCGCGATGCCGACGCCGCAGAGGATGAAATACTTCCACGCCGCCTCGAGGCTCGCCGGTGTCCGGTAGAGCGATCACCAGCAGCACCGTCGTCAGCGTCGCCGCTTCCATCGCGACCCAGAGGATGCCCATGTTGTTGGTCAGAGCAGCGCCAGCAGCATCGTGAAATTGAACAGCTGATACATGCTGTGGTAAAGGCGCAGCCGGGCCGGCGTTCAGGCGGCCGTGCTCCTCCTCGATGCGCATGTAGGGCTGCGAGAATACCGACGTGGTGAAGCCCACGAACGCGGTCAGCGCGACCAGGAACACGTTGAACGGATCGACGAAGAATTGGCGGTCGACGATGCAACGAAGCAGCGGGCCGTCCGAGATCACGCGCACCGTCAATGCAGTCGCGGCCAGGAACGTCAGCGAGGCTCACGGCGACGTTGACCTTCGGCTGCGATGCGGCGCTCGCCGACGATGGCCAGCAGCGCCGAGCCGACGAGCGGCAAGCCCAGGACGGCGAAGATCTCGATCACCCGCGCGCCGCTCACTCGTTCTCTTTCAGCCTTTCCATGTGCTTCAAGTCGAGGCTGTCGAACTGCTCGCGGATCTGGAAGAAGAACACGCCGAGGATCAGCATGCCGACCAGCACGTCGAGCGCGATGCCGAGCTCGACCACCATCGGCATGCCGTAGGTCGCGCTCGTCGCCGCGAAGAACAGCCCGTTCTCCATCGACAGGAAGCCGACCACCTGCGGGATCGCCTTGCGGCGCGTGATCATCATCAGGAACGACAGCATCACGGTCGCCATGGCAATGCCGAGCGTCGACCGGGTCACGGTGCTGGCGAGCGTGGAGATCGGCAGCGCGAGATTGAACGCAGAAGACGACCAGCACGATGCCCGATGAGCATCGTCGTCGGGACGTTGATCAGGCCTTCGACGTCCCATTTCACGTCGAGCTGCCGGATCAGCCGGTGCAGCAGCCACGGCAGCAGCGCGACCTTGAGCAGCAGCGTGAGCCCTGCGGAACAGTAGAGGTGCGGCTGGTGGGTCCCGTAGGCGACGATCGCCGTCGAGCAGCTCAGCGCGAGGCCCTGCGCAGCGAACAGATCGATCAGCGAAAGCACGCGGCGCTGCGCCAGCATCGCGAACGCGAGCAGGAGCAGGATCGCCGCGAGCAGGTTGATCAGTTGCGCGTAGAGCGGGATAGCGCATCGGCATCCGGTCGCGTCACGTCAGCTGCCGAGCATCTGGTTGACCAGCATCGCCAGCACGGCGAGCAGGAAGGCAGTACCGAGGAACTCCGGCGCGCGGAAGATGCGCATCTTCGCCGACAGCGTCTCGATCAGCGCCAGCGCCGAAGCCGCCGGCGGCGAGCTTGGCGATCAGCGCCGGCGCCGCGCCCAGCAGCGCCAGCCAGTCGGTGCCGCTCGACGACGATGCCGAACGGGAAGAAGAGCGCCAGGCCGATGCACGAGTAATTGAACAGCTTCAGCGCCGCCGCCCATTCGAGCAGCGCCAGATGGCGCGCCGAATACTCGAGCAGCATCGCCTCGTGGATCATCGTCAGCTCGAGATGCGTGGCGGGATTGTCCACGGGCACGCGCGCGTTCTCGGCCAGCGACACCATGCGTGAACGCGACGCCCGCAAACGCGATGCTCGGATAGATCGCGAGCTCGCGATGCGCCAGCGTGTCGACGATCGACGGCAGCGACGTCGAGCCGGAGATCAACGATGCGGTGAACAAGCACCATCAGGAGGGCGGGCTCGGCCAGGAAGCCCACGAACATCTCGCGCCGCGCGCCCAGCGAGCCGAAGGCACGTGCCGATGTCCATCGCCGCCAGCGCCATGAACACGCGCGCCAGCGCGAACAGCCCGACCAGCGCGATCGCATCGGCGGCCTGCGCAAACGGGAGGTCGGTGGCAAGCGAGGGATGATCGCCGCCGCGCAGCACATCGCGCCGAACACGATATACGGCGTCAGGCGGAAGATCGGCGACGCGTTCTCCGCAACCACGGCGTCCTTGAAGAACAGCTTGCGGATCATCCGGTAGGGCAGCAGGATCGACGGCGCGGCTCTTGTTCGAGAGCCAGGCACGGCACTTGATTGACCCAGCCCACGAGCAACGGCGCCAGCACGAGCGCGATTGCCAGCTGCAGCAGTTGCGACAGGAAGCCGCATCGTCGTGAAATGCTCATCGCACCAGGAACAACAAGGCGAGCAGCGTGAAGAAACTGTAGGTCGAGATACACGGAGATGCGCCCCTGCTGGATGTATCCGACGAGCCGGGCGAGGGTCTCCGCGCCGCGCACGATCGGTACATAGAACCAGCTCCAGAAATGGTCCTCGGCCTTGACGGAGTACCTGGGCGCGCTGTCGAAGGGCGAGGGCAGAGTGCCGCTCGATCCGGAAGAACGGTTCGAACACGGTGCGGATCGGCTGGCCGAATCCCTCGGCGGTGTCTTGCATGCGCGGTGTCTGCGCGGAAAGCCGCAGTCCCATGGCGGCGCCTTGCGGACCCGCCCGTGGTAGTGGCGATGCACGATCTGCATCGTCAACAAGACGACGGCGAGGATCACGACCAGCATGATCAGCGGGCTGTAGCTCGACCGGTCTGCGTTGATGGGGGCCAGCAGGAGCCAGTTGCTGTTTCCCGCGTTGATGGCACTCGCTCCCACGAGCATCGTGTTGATCGGGTCCAGCAGCGCGATGACGTTCACGGGAAATATCCCGAGCAGCGACGCAGCCCAACGCCAGCCATACCAGCGCGACGCGCTCGAATTTGCCGGCATCCTTCGCATACGCGAGGTTGGCCTCACGGGGCCTTCCCAGGAAGATCACGCCATAAAACTTGACCATGACGTAGGCGGAGAGCGCGACGGCGAGTACCAGCGCGGCCGCGGCCACCGGCACGAGCATGTTGACGAACGACTGCGGCAGGCTCGGTGTGAACAGGAACGCCTGCAGAAGCAGCCATTCGGACACGAATCCATTCAGCGGTGGCAATCCGGCGCACGCCAATGCACCGACGAGCGCCACCCAAGCGACCCACGGCATGCGGTGGATGAGTCCGCCGAGCTTGCCCAGGCTGCGCTCGTTGGTCGCATGCAGGACCGAGCCGGTGGCGAGGAAGAGGAGGCTCTTGAAGAATGCGTGATTCAACGTGTGATAGAGAACGGCGGTCAGCGTGATCGCCGACGAGCAGCGTCTTGCCGTACGCCTTGAACAGTATCGTGAGACCGATCCCGGCGACGATGATGCCGATGTTCTCGATCGACGAATACGCGAGCAGGCGCTTCATGTCGGATTGCGCGGCGGCGAAGATCACGCCGAATAGCGCTGTGGCGAGACCTAGCGCCAGCGCAACGACGCCCCACCACCAGAGCTGGGTTTCCAGCAGGTCGAACGTCACCCGCAGCAGGCCATAGATCGCCGTCTTGAGCATGACACCGCTCATCAGCGCAGAAACCGGGGAAGGCGCCGCAGGGTGCGCTTCCGGCAGCCAGATATGCAGCGGCAGCAGTCCCGCCTTCGCGCCGAAACCGCAGAGCGCCGAGGAAGAACGCGACGCTTGGCCACGCGCCCGTCAGAGGCATCGCGCGCATCGCCGTGAACGTGTAATCGCCGCTGCCACCCTGCAACGTGCCGAAGCAGAGCAGGATCGCGATGGCACCGATGTGCGCGATCAGCAGGTAGAGGAAGCCCGGCGCGCCGGATCTCGGGAATCCGGTGCTCGGTGGTGACCAGGAAGAATGAGGCGAGCGCCATCGACTCCCACGCGACCATGAACACGTACGCGTCGTCGGCGACCAGTACCAGCGCCATCGCTGCGAGGAAGACGTGGTACTGGAAGCAGATGAGCCCGGGTGCGGTGCCTTCACTGGCGCGGAAGTAGCCGGCCGAATACAGCGAGATCGCAGTCGCCTGTCGCGCCCAGCAACAACAGGAAGAAAGCCGACAGCGAGTCAAGCGCGCAAATGGAACGGCAGGTCGGGCAGTCCCAGCGGCAGAATCGTCGCGTGCGGCGTCAGGGCATCGCCACATGCGGCGACTACGGCGAGCGGCAGGCCCGACAGCCGACCCAGCGGGGAACAGGACGCGCGGTGATGAACCTGAGATGGCGCGGACGAACGAGGCCCAGGGCGCCGATGCCGATCCACGCGACGATCGCGGCGATGACCAGGTCGAGCGGTTGCGCGTTCACCGGTGCCTGGCGGTTTCCTTCAGCGCCCGCGTCGCCGACGCGTCGGTGAATGATCTGCACTCACTTGACGCGCATTCCTGGTGTCGCGCCACTGTCGGGCGCAAGCAGGAAGATGCCCGGGCCCTCTCCGGAGGCGGCAAGCACCATGCCTTCCGACAGCCCGAACTTCATCTTGCGCGGCGCGAGGTTGGCGACCATCGGCGTCAGGCGGCCGATCAGTTGCGCCGGGTCGTACGCGGACTTGATGCCCGCGAACACAGTGCGGTGGCGGCCTTCCCCGACGTCGAGCGTCAGCTTCAGGAGTTTGTCGGCGCCATCGACGTGTTCGGCGTTGACGATTTTCGCAATGCGCAAGTCGACCTTCGCGAAATCGTCGATGGAGATCGTGCCGATCTCGGGCGGCGCAGCAACGGCGACGCTGCTTTGCTGCGTCAGGCTGCGTGGCTTCCGGACCTTCCAGCAATGCGTCGACCTGCTTCGGGTCGATGCGCTGCATCAGGTGTTCGTACGGTCGTATCGACACGGCTGTTTGTTCGATGTCGCTCCACATCAGCGGCCACGACAATCCGAGCATTGTCGACACGCGCTTCGCGACTTCGGGAATGACGGGCGCCAGATAGTAGGTCAGCGCGCGAAACGCGTTCAGGGCGTCCGAGCACACATCCTGCAGTTCATCGCGACGGTTCGGATCCTTCGCAAGCTCCCACGGCTTTGCCTGATCGAAGCGCTCGTTTTACGCGGTCGGCGATGCGCATGACTTCGCGCAGTGCCTTCCCGAATTCACGGGCGTCATAGGCCTCGCCAATTCTCTTCTCTGGAGGCCCACGCGATGATTGTCGAACCGAAGCGCTCCTTGATGTGTCCTGTATCCGGTAGACGAGGCGACAGTTTGCCTTCGAAGTTCCGCGCGATAAACGTCGCCGCCCGGCTCGCGATGTTCACATATTTCCCGATCAGGTCGCTGTTCACGCGCGCGACGAAATCGTCGGGATTGAAGTCGATGTCCTCGACCCGGTCGTTCAGCTTGGCCGCGATGTAATAGCGCAGCCACTCCGGATTCATGCCGAGGTCGAGGTAGCGCTGCGGACTGATGCCGGTGCCGCGCGACTTCGACATCTTTTCGCCCAGCGCCGTGATGAATCCGTGCACGAAGACGTTGGTCGGGCACCTTGTACGGCTGCCCGCGAATTCCAGCATCGCCGGCCAGAACAGCGTGTGGAAATATATGATGTCCTTGCCGATGAAGTGGTACTGCTCCGACTTCCGGGTCCTGCATGAATTTCGCGAAATGCTCGTCGATAGCCCGTCGTGCGGCGCCGAGTCGAATGCTCTTGAGCGCTCGCGAGATAGCCCACCGGCGCGTCGAGCCAGACGTAGAAGTATTTGCCGGGCGCGTCGGGAATCGGGATGCCGAAATACGGCGCGTCGCGCGAGATGTCCCAGTCGGTGAGCTTGCCAGCCGCTTCCCCGTCGCCCAGCCACTCCTGGACCTTGTTCAACGACTTCGGGCTGCAACGTCTGGCCCGGTGACGGTTCGATCGTCCAGCGCTTCGAGGAACGCGACGACAGGCGGCGTCGGAAAGACGGAAGAAGAGATGCTCGGAGGTCCGCAATTCCGGCCGTACTCCGGTCAGCGTCGAACGTGGATCGATGAGGTCGGTCGGCGCGTTGATCGTGCTGCACTTCTCGCAGGCGTCGGCGAACTGGTCCGGCGTGCCGCACTTCGGGCAGGTGCCCTTGATGTAGCGATCCGGCAGAAACATCGCCTTGACCGGATCGTAGAACTGCTCGACCGGTCTTGGCCGATCAGATGAGACTCTTGGTCGCTTCAGCTGGCGGTAGATGATCCTGCGACAGCTCGACGTTCTCGGGTGAGTGCGGTCGAATGCGTCAGTGATCGAAGCTCGATCGTGGAACGCCGCTCAGGATCCTCGGCCGCGACTCGCCGCGATGCGCGCGATCGAGCTGCCTGCGGCGTCACGCCCTCGGCCTCGGCCTTGAGCATGATCGGCGCGCCGTGCGCGTCGTCGGCGCCCACGAAATGCACCTCGTGGCCTTGCATCCGCTGGAAGCGCACCCAGATGTCGGCCTGGACGTATTCCATGACGTGGCCGATGTGGAACGGACGCGTTCGCGTAGGGCAAGTGCCGTGGTGACGAACAGCTTGCGGCGCGCAGGCGTAGCAGCAGCGGCGGACATCGGCAAAACCTTGTATGTCGCAGGGTGAATCGTCGGATTCTAGCAAGAAGGCGCTGCTGCCGCCCATCGGCGCGCCGACGAAATCAGCTAGAATTCCAAGGCTTTCGTTTCTGTTTGCTGCGCATGCTGTTTCCGGAGTAATCGATGGCGCTCACCGAAGCCGACGTCCAGGCGTGCCTCAAGACACTGTCGTCGATCCCAACACCGGCCGCGATTTCGTCGACCGGCAAGGCGGTGAAGAAGGTCGCGGTCACGCGGCGCCGATGTCGCCATCGAGCTGGCGCTCGGCTATCCGGCGAAGAGCCAGCACGAAGTCGCTGAAGAAACTCGTGCAGCAGGCGCTGTCGCGGCGCTCTGCCCGGCGCAGGACGCGTCACGGTGAACGATCGACGACCAGGATCGTGTCGCATGCGGTGCAACGCGGCGTGCAAGCTCGTGCCCGGCGTGAAGAACATCGTCGCGGTCGCGAGCGGCAAAGGCGGCGTCGGCAAGTCGACGACCGCGGTCAACCTGGCGCTCGCGCTGGCGGCCGAAGGCGCGACGGTGGGCGTGCTCGACGCGGACATCTACGGCCCGTCGCAGCCGATGATGCTCGGCATCGCGGGCCGGCCGGAGTCCGAGCGACGGCAAGACGCTGGAGCCGATGGAAGCCTATGGCGTCCAGGCGATGTCGATCGGCTTCCTGATCGACGCCGATACGCCGATGGTGTGGCGCGGGCCCATGGTGACGCAGGCGCTCGAGCAGCTGCTCAAGGACACCAGCTGGCGCGAGCTCGACTTCCTCGATCGTCGACATGCCGCCTGGCACCGGCGACATTCAGCTGACGCTGGCGCAGAAGGTGCCGGTGACGGGCGCGGTGATCGTCACCACGCCGCAGGACATCGCGCTGATCGACGCCCGCAAGGGCCTCAAGATGTTCGAGAAGGTCGGCGTGCCGATCGTCGGCATCGTCGAGAACATGAGCGTCCACATCTGCTCGAACTGCGGCCACGCCGAGCACATTTTCGGCGAGGGCGGCGCGCAGCGGATGTGCAGCGAGTACGGCGTGCCGTTCCTGGGCGCGCCTGCCGCTCGACATCCGCATCCGCGAGCAGGCGGACTCGGGGCGCCCGACGGTCGTCGCCGATCCCGACGGCAAGGTCGCGCAGATCTACCAGGAGATCGCGCCGCAAGGTGGCGATCTCGGTGGCGCAGAAGGCCGCCGACTTCTCGGCGAAATTTCCGAGCATCGTCATCCAGAACACCTAAAGCGAAGGGCGAGTGGGCAAGCGTTGATCCAAGTCAGACAAGTGGATCCGCCGAACTGGCGCGATGGCGCGACGCGGCATGATCGAGCCGTTCGAGCCGGGCCAGATCCGCGAGGTCGACGGCCGCAAGATCGTGTCGTACGGCACGTCGAGCTACGGCTACGACATCCGCTGCTCGCGCGAATTCAAGATCTTCACCAACATCAACTCGACGATCGTCGATCCCAAGGCGTTCGACGCCGGCTCGTTCGTCGATTTCGTCGGCGACGTCTGCATCATTCCGCCGAACTCGTTCGCGCTCGCGCGCACCGTCGAGTATTTCCGCATCCCGCGCAACGTGCTCGACGATCTGCCTCGGCAAAATCGACGTACGCGCGCTGCGGCATCATCGTCAACGTGACGCCGCTCGAGCCCGAATGGGAGGGCTTCGTCACGCTCGAGTTCTCGAACACGACGCCGCTGCCGGCGAAGATCTACGCCAACGAAGGCGTCGCGCAGGTGATCTTCTTCGAGTCGGACGAGGTGTGCGAGACGTCGTACAAGGATCGTGGCGGCAAGTATCAGGGGCAGCAGGGGTGTAACTCTGCCAAGATTTGAATGCGCGCGTCTGGCGTGTTGTGCTGGGTTCTGTGGTCCGACGTGCAGGTCCGTTGGACCGTCAGCGGAAAGACTTCCGCCTTACGATGACGCGAGCGGATTGCGCGCTGACGTTCAACGTCCCTGCACCCGGCGTTGCATGGCGCTTGGTGTTGGCGCGAGCCTCTAATTCGCGGTGGCTATGCGGGGTGTAGCATGGCGATCGCAACCTCAAATTCGCGTCGGTCACGATCATCGCGCTCTGCCAGGTGGCGGCGATGGCGCTGTGGTTCTCTCGCTTCCGCGGTCGATTCCCGCGCTCGTCGCGGAATACCAGCTGACGGGTTTCGCGCAGGCCGCGCTGACCAGCGGCGTGCAGGCGGGTTTCGTGCTGGGCTGCCTCGTGAGCGCCTACTTCGGCCTCCCGGATCGCGTCGATCCTCGCCGCCTGCTTCGCCGTGTCGACGCTGATCGGCGCGGCGGCGAACGGATTGCTGCTCGTCGTCAATCCCGCGATCGTCCGTCGCGCCCGCTGCTGCGCGTCGTCACCGGCATCGCGATGGCGGGCGTCTATCCGGTCGGCATGAAGCTCGCCGTCGACGTGGGCCAAAGGGCGACATGGGCTTGATGGTCGGCATCCTGGTCGGCGCGCTCACGCTCGGGTCGGCGTTGCCGCATCTGTTCAACGTGTTCGGCGGCATCGAATGGCGGATTCCGGTGGTCGCTGTCCACGTGACTCGCGCTTCGTCGCCGCGCTCCTGATTCGGTTCGCCGGCATCGGCCCCAATCGCGCGCCGACGCCGCCGTTCGATCCGCGCGCCGCGCTGTCGGCGTGGCGCGACGTGCCGCTGCGGCTCGCCAATCTCGGCTATCTCGGCCACATGTGGGAGCTCTACGCGATGTGGGCGTGGATCGGCGTCTTCCTCACCGCCAGCTTCGCGCTCACGTTGCCCGCCGACGCGGCGCCCGACGGCCGCCAAGCTCACGGCGTTCGCCACGATCGCGGCCGGCGGCGATCGGGTCGGTCGCGGCCGGATTGCTCGCCGACCGTCTCGGCCGGACGACGATCACGATCGCCGCGATGGCGATCTCGGGCACCTGCGCCGCGACGATCGGGTTCCTCTACGGCGGCGATCCCGGCTGGCTCGTTGCCGTGTGCCTGGTCTGGGGCATCAGCATCGTGGCCGACTCGGCGCAGTTCTCGGCGTCGATCGCGGAGCTCGCCGATCGCACGCGCGTGGGCACGATGCTGACCGTGCAGACCGCGCTCGGCTTTACGCTGACGCTGGTCACGATCCACCTGATGCCCTACTTCGTCGGCCGCGGTCGGCTGGCGCTTCGCGTTCATGCCGCTGGCGCTGGGACCGATCGTCGGTGTATGGGCGATGGCGCGGCTGCGGACGCACCCGGCCTCGGTCCGGCTCGCCGGCGGACGGCGCTGAAGCCGCAACAAATGACACAAAATTACGTATTGGCGAACAGCCGCCGCCGGGCGTACCATCGCGTTCCCGTCCGCGCGCGCGCATCGCTGCGACCGCGCGTTCATCCATCGTTCACGCATGGAGGAAGATCATGGCCTATCACCTCGAAGGGCGCCTGCTCGAAGTCTGCAACTGCCGCGTGCTTTGCCCGTGCTGGATCGGCGAGGATCCCGATTTCGGCACCTGCGACACCATCGTCGCCTGGCACTTCGACAAGGGCAACGATCAACGGCGTCGATGTCGCCGACCGGACGATCGCGCTGATCGCGCACGTGCCCGGCAACATCCTGCAAGGCAACTGGCGGGCGGCCGTGTACCTTGACGACCGGGTCACGCCCGCAGCAGGAGGAGGCGATCCTCTCCGTGTACACCGGCAAGCTGGGCGGCCCGTCGGCGATCTCGTCAAGCTGATCGGCGAGGTCGTCTCGGTCGAAAAGGTGCCCATCACGTTCGACGTGCACGGGCGGCCTGGGGACGATCAAGCTCGGCGACGCCGGGCTACGCCGAGCTCGAGCCGTACAAGAGCGCCACTGGGCAGACCACGACGCTGACCGACACGGTGTTCTCGACGGTGCCGGGCGCGCCGGTGTTCGTCGGCAAATCGCCGCGCTACAAGTCGAAGAACGCCAAGCTCGGCATCGATCTCGACATCAAGGGCCACAACGCGCTGCAAAGCACGTTCGTGTTCAGCGCTTAAGCGCTTCGCCAACGTGCGCGGGACGCGGTCCATCGCAGCAACGCCTAACGCCAGCGGACGCACGCACGCGATGACGGGATACGGCCAGAATCGGTCGCGCGCGCCTTCGGCGCGGGCGCGGCGCGACGCCGATCGCTCGCTGCTGCTCGCCGCGCTGCTGGTCGCGCTGTCGGCGCTCTGCCTCGGTCGGCGCTCTGGCTGTGGAACGCGAGTCCCTACGGACGCTATCGTGGACCACGGCGGCTGGGGGCGACGCCGGGCGCTGGCCGCGCTCTGCCGCGCGGTGCCGCAGGGCGACCTCGTCGTGCCCGGCGGTGCTTCATGCCGGAAGCTGGGTGCTGATGATCGCGGCGATGATGCTGCCGACGACGTTTCCGGTGCTCGCGCTCTTTCGCCGCATCATCAAAGGCCGGCCGGACGCCGGCCGGCTGACGGCGCTGGTCGTGGCGGGCTTTTTTGCCGCGTGGTTCGCGTTCGGCCTCGCCGCGCATGCGCTGGATGCGCTGCTCGTATCTCGTGGCGCCGCGGTTCCCGACGCTGCATGGTCTACGGATGGGCGATTGGCGCGGCGGTCCTGGCCGGGGCGAGGTCTCTTCCAGTTCAGCGCGCTCAAGTACCGCTGCCTCGAGCAATGCCACACGCCGTTCGCCTTCGTCGCTTCGCGCTGGCACGGACGCGCCCCGCTGCGCGAGGCGTGGCGCCTGGGCGTCGATCACGGCGTGTTCTGCGTCGGCTGCTGCTGGGCGTTGATGCTGCTGATGTTCGTCGTCGGCACCGGGCAACCTCGGCTGGATGCTTGCGCTGGCCGTGGTCATGGCCGCCGAGAAGAACCTGCCCTGGGGCCGGCGGCTGCGCACGCCGCTGGGCGCTCGGGCTGCTGGGCTGGGCGGGCGCCATCGCGATCGCGCACCTTTAGACTGCGCGCCTCCACGCAAATTGTCGCGCTGCGCGCGTATTCGCCGCGCTGGCGCGCTAACTCGCGTTGCGCGCTCGGTATTCGCCCTTGGGACGGCCCGGCGAGCATAGAAATCCGGCGCGCGCTCGTTGCATCGACGCCAGGCGCCGGAGTCCAACAGCGCAGTCGCGCCAAGCTCGTCGAGCGTCTTGCCAACGTTTCGCTCGCCGCAGGGGCGCACAATGCGCACCTGTCAGGGGCGTTTCCGCATGTCGGGGCGCCCCGCTTCCTTTTCGGCGCGGCCACGCGAGCGGCCGCAGGAGCATTGAATGAAGTTTCGCTTTCCCATCGTCATCATCGACGAGGACTTCCGCTCGGAGAACACCTCGGGCCTCGGCATCCGCGCGCTGGCGCAGGCGATCGAGAAGGAAGGGATGGAAATCCTGGGCGTGACGAGCTACGGCGACCTGTCGCAGTTCGCGCAGCAGCAATCGCGCGCGTCGGCGTTCATCCTGTCGATCGACGACGAGGAGTTCACGCCGGGCCCGGAGCTCGATCCGGCGATGCTGAACCTGCGCAGCGTTCATCGAGGAGATCCGCTTCAAGAACGCGGAGATCCCGATCTACCTGTACGGCGAGACGCGCACGTCGCGGCACATCCCGAACGACATCCTGCGCGAGCTGCACGGCTTCATCCACATGTTCGAGGACACGCCGGAATTCGTCGCGCGGCACATCATCCGCGAGGCGAAGTCCTACCTCGACTCGCTGGCGCCGCCGTTCTTCCGCGCGCTGGTCGACTACGCGCAGGACGGCTCGTATTCGTGGCATTGCCCGGGCCACTCGGGCGGCGTCGCGTTCCTGAAGAGCCCGGTCGGGCAGATGTTCCACCAGTTCTTCGGCGAGAACATGCTGCGCGCCGACGTCTGCAACGCGGTCGACGAGCTGGGCCAGCTGCTCGACCACACCGGCCCGGTGGCGGCGGCCGAGCGCAACGCGGCGCGCATCTTCAACGCCGACCACTGCTTCTTCGTCACCAACGGCACGTCGACGTCGAACAAGATGGTGTGGCACGCCAACGTCGCGCCGGACGACATCGTCGTCGTCGACCGCAACTGCCACGTCTCGATCCTGCACGCGATCACGATGACCGGCGCGATTCCCGGTGTTCCTGCCGCCAACGCGCAATCATCTCGGGCATCATCGGCCCGATTCCGCTCGACGAATTCAAGCCCGGAGAACATCCAGAAGCGGATCGAGGCGAATCCGTTCGCGCGCGAAGCGAAGAACAAGAAGCCGCGGATCCTGACGCTCACGCAGAGCACCTACGACGGCATCGCCTACAACGTCGAGATGCTGAAGCAGACGCTCGGCAACAGCATCGAGACGCTGCACTTCGACGAGGCGTGGCTGCCGCACGCGGCGTTCCACGAGTTCTACACGCGACATGCACGCGATCGGCAAGGACCGGCCGCGCAGCAAGGACGCGCTCATCTTCGCGACGCACTCGACGCACAAGCTGCTGGCGGGCATCTCGCAGGCGTCGCAGATCATCGTGCAGAACTCCGAGACGCGGAAGCTCGACCTGCCGCATCTTCAACGAGGCGTACCTGATGCACACGTCGACGTCGCCGCAGTACGCGATCATCGCGTCGTGCGACGTGTCGGCGGCGATGATGGAGCCGCCGGGCGGCACGGCGCTGGTCGAGGAGTCGATCATCGAGGCGCTCGACTTCCGCCGCGCGATGCGCAAGGTCGACGACGAATGGGGCAAGGACTGGTGGTTCAAGGTCTGGGGCCCCGAGCGCCTCGCCGCCGGAGGGCATCGGCAAGCGCGACGACTGGATGCTGCGCGCCAACGAGAAGTGGCACGGCTTCGGCGACCTCGCGCACCGGCTTCAACATTCTCGACCCGATCAAGGCGACGGTCATCACGCCGGGCCTCGACGTCTCGGGCAAGTTCGCGAAGACGGGCATCCCGGCGTCGATCGTCACCAGGTACCTGGCCGAGCACGGCGTCATCGTCGAGAAGACGGGGCTCTACTCGTTCTTCATCATGTTCACGATCGGCATCACCAAGGGCCGCTGGAACACGCTGGTGACCGCGCTGCAGCAGTTCAAGGACGATTACGACAAGAACCAGCCGCTGTGGCGGATCCTGCCGGAATTCTGCGCCAAGCAGCCGAAGTACGAGCGCGTCGGCCTGCGCGACCTGTGCCAGCAGATCCACGACATGTACAAGGCGAACGACGTCGCGCGCGTGACGACCGAGATGTACCTGTCGGACATGCAGCCGGCGATGAAGCCGTCCGACGCGTTCGCGTGCATGGCGCATCGCGAGATCGACCGCGTCGAGATCGACAACCTCGAGGGCCGCGTGACCGGCGTGCTGCTCACGCCGTATCCGCCGGGCATTCCGCTGCTCATTCCCGGCGAGCGCTTCAACCGGACGATCGTCGAGTACCTGAAGTTCGCGCGGAGCTTCAACGAGCAGTTTCCGGGCTTCGACACCGACATCCACGGCCTCGTCGAAGACGCACGAGGGCGCGACGACACGCTACTTCGTGGATTTGCGTGCGGCGGCGGTAGCGTGCCTAGTCCCAGGCTGAGAAGCAACCGCGGGAGGCACGAAGGGCGAGGAGTCAAACCCAGGTACGTCCTGGAATCGTCTCTGGGCCTGGCAGTTACGCGTGCCGCCAAGAATTCCGGGTTCCCTCGTGCTCGTCGCGTGCTGCGGCCCCTAAGAGTTCAGTGCGATCAGCAGATGCATGCGGATCCCCTTGCGCGAGCGGCAGATCCTTGCCGAAGTTGATCGGTGCTGGTCGTGCGGCGCATGTAGCCCTTCCACGCGTCCGAGCCGGATTCGCGGCCGCCGCCCGTCTGCTTTTCGCCGCCGAACGCGCCGCCGATTTCCGCGCCGCTGGTGCCGATGTTGACGTTGGTGATCCCGCAGTCGCTGCCGCGCGCCGACAGGAAGATCTCGGAGTCCGCGCAGATTGCGCGTGAAGATGCACGACGACAGTCCATGCGCGGCCGCGTTGTTGAGCGCGATCGCCTCGTCCAGGTCGTCGAAGGCGCAGCGCGTAGAGGATCGGTGCGAACGTCTCGCGCAGCATCGTCGGCGATCTGCTCCGGCATTTCGGCCAGCGCGGGACGGACGTAGAACGCGTCCGGCCAGCGGTCGGCGAACAGGCGCTCGCCGCCGGCGATCCTCGCCGCCTTCGGCCGTCGCGTCGGCGAGCGTTCGCCGGTGCGCGTCGAACGCCGCGGCGTCGATCAGCGGACCTACCAGCGTTCCGGGCGTCGCGCGGATCGCCGACGGCAATGCTGGCGTACGCCGCCTGCAAGCGCGCGACCAGCGTCGCGTAGACGTCGCGCGTGGATGAACAGACGGCGCATCGTCGTGCAGCGCTGGCCGGCGGTGCCCGCCGCCGCGAAGACGATCGCGCGCAGCGCAAGATCGAGATCCGCGGACGGACGCGACGATCGCGGCGTTGTTGCCGCCCAGTTCGAGGATGCTCGGCTCGAATGCGCGTGCGCAGGCCTCGCCGACCACGCTGGCCCATGCCGGTCGAACCGGTGGCGCTGATCAGCGCGCACGTCGGGATGTTCCACCAGCCATTCGCCCGACGGAGCGTCGCCGTTGACGAGCTGCGACGATCGTCGGCCAGCGCCGGGATCGAACTCGGCCAGCCGTGCGTCCGCAGCAGCCTGATGGGCCGACGCCAGCGCCGATGAGCGGCGCCTTTTCCGACGGCTTCCAGACGACCGCGTTGCCGCATACCAGCGCCAGCGCCGCGTTCCACGCCCATACGGCGACGGGAAAGTTGAACGCCGTGATGACGCCGCACGACGCCGAGCGGATGCCACGTCTCGAGCATCCGGTGGCCCGGGCGCTCGGAGGCGATCGTCGAGTCCGTAGCAGCTGGCGCGACAGGCCCACGGCGAAATCGCAGATGTCGATCATCTCCTGCACTTCGCCCAGGCCTTCCTGCAGCAATCTTGCCCGGCTTCGAGCGTCACCAGCATGCCCAGCGCGTCCTTGTGCTCGCGCAACACGTTGCCGTAACGGCGCACCAGCTCGCCGCGGCGGGGCGCCGGCACGTCTCGCCATCGCGTCTGCGCTTGTTTCATGGCGGCGACCCGCGTTCCCGACGTTCCTCCGCCGACGGCACCGGAACGCACGCCAGGCGCGACCCGTCGATCGGGTGCGCGCCGGGAGGCCCGACGGGACGTTCACGTCGGTCACGTTCAGTTCGAGCTTCGCGAAGATGGCGTGCAATGGAATTGACATCGGCAGAATTCCGCTACGTCGTTCCAACCGCGGTCGCATGGCACGCGGCTGCGCGGCGGCCGTGCCGTCCGGCAGCGCGACGTTGCACTCGGTGAAAATGCGCACGGTGCAGGCCGCGCACACGGGCAGATCGAGCCGCCGGTAGATCGCGCGAATGGCATCCGCCTTGGTCGGCCAGACGCGATCGCGCCCGAACTCGTCGAGGAATCCGCCGCGCTCCAGCGCCTCGTGCACGCTCGGCTTCAGATTGCACAGGTACAGCGTGCCGCCGGCTGTCGCGCGCGAAGCCGGCCGCTTCCGCACGCAGCAATTCGCAGCCGGCGACGTCGATGAAATTCGACGCCGCTTCCGACCAGCAGCACGTGGCGTCGCCGCGGCCGCTGCGCGCGCGCGCCGCCTCGAGCTCGTCGCGGACGTGCTCGACCGCGCCGAAGAACAGCGAGCCGTCGATGCGCAGGATATCGAGCTGCGGGCACAGCGCGGCGCGCGGCGTCCTGCGGCGCGAACCGGCGCTGCGGCGATGCGCGGGTCCGGCAGCGACCCGCGTGAGGCTCGGATGCGTCGTGCGGTTGAGGTAGACCAGCAGCGACGCGAGGACGCCGACGAAGATCGCGAATTCGAGCTGGATCGTCGAGCGTCGACGACGAAGGTCACCGCGAGGACGAAGATGTCGCCGCGGCTGGTGCGCGCGATCCGGCGAATCTCGGCGAAGTCGATGAGCCCCACGCGACGACGAACAGCAGCGCGGCCATGACGGCGAGCGGCAGGTAGCGCGGCAAGCGGCGCGACGAGCGAGCAGCGACGATCGCGAGCAACGACGCGCCGAAAACACCGCGGCGAGCGGCGTCTGCGCGCCGGCCTCGTAGTTCACGCCGCTGCGGTTGAAGCGAGCCGGACGACGGATACGCCGAGGTGAACGCGCCGGCGATGTTCGACAGGCCCTGGCCGATGAATTCCTGATTGCCGTCGATGCGCTGGCCCGGATTTGACGCCGATGGCGCGCGCGATCGAGACCGCCTCGCGTCAAGCCCGAGCACCGTCAACGCCAGCGCGGCCGGCACGAGCTGCCGCCAGACGTCGGGATCGAACGACGGCAGCGAGAGCGCGCGGCAGTCGCGCGCGGCAAGCGCGCCCACGGTCGGCACGGTCGGCGAATTCCGCGCGCGCGACGAGCAGTCACGCGAACACGCTGCCGGCGATCATCGCGACGATCATGTACGGAATTCGCGCGGCAGAGTCTGCTTGGCCACGATGCGCCGACGACCAGCGTGACCACGCCGGTCGCGCGTGATCCACGGATCGAGCGTCGCGGATGTTCGTGGCGAACGCCGCGCAGGCTCGCGAAGAAGATCGCGCGCCGGCGGGAATCGCGACGCCGAAGAAATTGTGAGAGCTGCGCGGCGATGATCAGCAGTCCCGCGCCGGCGGTGAAGCCGACGATCACGGTGTGCGAGATGAAATTCGACCAGCGTGCCGAGCCGCGCGAGTCCCATCGCAAGCTGCATGCGCGCCGACCAGCAAGCGCGAGCGTCAGCACGAGCGTCGATGTAGTCGTCGGCTGCCGGCACGGCGAGCGGCGCCATCGTCGCGAACACGACCAGCGACAGCGCGTTGGTCGGCCCGGAGACCTGGTGCCACGACGAGCCCCACAGCGCGGCGACGATGGCCGGCACGATCGCGCAGTAGAGGCCGTACTGCGGCGGGAGGCCGGCGAGCGTCGCGTAGGCGACACCCTGCGGAAGGACGACCAGCGCGCCGACGAGCCCGGCGATCGCATCCTTGCGCAGCGTCCGCGCCGGTGACGCGCGCGCGCCAGGCGAGGAACGGAAACAGTTTCAGTGCAACGGGCGACACGGTTCGGGAAGGACGCGGACGAAGCCGGCATCATGCCGGCAGACCGCCGGACTGCGCAAATCGCCGTGACGACGAGCCCGAAGGCGCTACGCGGCGGCGGCGAGTCCGCGCCGTCGGTGACGCCGAGCCGGCCGCGGCTTCCGCTTTCGCGGCCGCCGTCGCTGCCGGACGCCATCAGCAGCGATGCGAGCACGCACGACGCCATGCGCACTTCCATCGTGTCGTAGCGCGCCGGCGACCACGATCGGAATGCGCGCGCCCAGCACGATGCCGGCCGCGAGCGCCGCCGCCCAACTGCCTGCAGCGTGCGCACGACCATGAGGCGCGTTTCCATCGAGGGTCCGATGAGGACGTCGGCGCGGCCGGCCACCTCGGACGTGACGCCTTCGCTGCGCGCGGCCTCGGCCGACAACGCGCTGTCCGGCGTCAGCGGGCCGTCGACGCACCGCGCCGGGAAACATTCCCTGCGCCGGCCATCGCCTTCAGCGCCGACCGCGTCGGTGGTCGAGCGAAACGCCGGCGCGAGGACGCGTCCATCGCGGCGAGCAGCGCCACGTTCGGCGCGGCGACGCCCGAGCGCGATCGCGAGCTGCGACCGTGTTTTGCACGATGTCGCGCTTCGCGGCCAGGTTGGGCGTGACGTTCATGTGCGCGTCGGCCAGGAGCAGACCCGCGCTGCTGACCGGGAATATCCAGGAAATAGGCGTGCGTGAGGCGACGCTCGGTGCGCAGGCCCGATTCCGGGCGCCACGACGGGCGCGAGCAGCTCTTCGTTGCTCAAGCGTGCCTTTCACCAACGCGCTCACGCGGCCGTCGCGCGCAGCGTCCGCGGCGCGCAGCCCGGCAGCGCGCGGATCGTCGGCGGTGTCCACCAGCTGCAGCCGCGAGATGTCGAGCCCGGATTTGTCGGCGACATCGCGGATGCGCGCCTCGGGTCCGACGAGCGTCGGCTGGAGGTAGCCGGCGAACGCGCCGGACGTGGCGACTTGCAACGATTCCAGATCGCATGGAAACACGACGGCCGCCGACAGCGGGGGCAGCAGCCGTGCCTTGTCGACGAGCTTCTGAAAATGGAGACGCGCCAGCATGACCGGAAGCGTGGCAAGCGCCTTCGCAATGTTGTCAACCCGGCGCCGACAGATGGGTGCAATGCGGCGATCACTCGGAGGAAGCCCATGCTGCGGCGCAGCATACCGTCCGCAGGAGCCGCTCATAACGTCTGCAGCGTCTCTGCGCAGGATATCGACGATGCGTGTCGACGTGCGCTTTTTCGGCGATCAGCGGCGGGGCGACGATCACGCAATCGCCGGTTGCCTTGAGATGCAGCCCGCCATCGAACAGCTTTTTCTGCAGCGTGGCCGCGTGCGCCCGGGACGCCGGCAGGGTGGACGTCGACCGCGGTCGAGCATTCCGTAACCGCGCACGTCGGCGACGACCGGAATGTCCTGCAACGAAAGATCGCGTCGAGAAAATACGGCGACAGCGAAGCGGCCGCTTTCAGAACAGGCCCTCGTTCTTGTAGATGTCGAGCGCGGCGATGCCCGCCGCGCACGCGGCCGGATGGCCGGAGTAGGTATAGCCATGGAAGAACTCGATCGCGCCTTCCGCTGCCGCGCCCATGATCGTGTCGTGGATGCGCTCGGAAATCGCGACGGCGCCCATCGGTTGCGCGCCGTTGGTGAGCGCCTTGGCCATCGTGATGACGTCCGGCGTCACGCCGAAGCTCTGCGCCGCGAAATTGGCGCCGGTGCGCCCGAGGCCCGGTGATCACCTCGTCGAACACGAGCAGGATGCCGTGCTGGTCGCAGATGTCGCGCAGCCGCTGCAGATAGCCCTTCGGCGGCACCAGGCAGCCGGTGGAACCCGCGATGGGCTCGACGAAGCAGGCCGCGATGTTCTCCGCGCCGTAGAGGTTGACGAAGCGCAGCAGGTCCTCGGCGAGCTCGACGCCGTGCGTGCCTTCGCCGGGCGTGAACCGGTTGGCCGGCAGATGCGTGTGGCGCATGTGCGCGATGCCCGGCAGCGTCGGACCGAACTTGCGGCGATTGTTGACCATTGCCGGACAGCGACACGCCGCCGAAATTGACGCCGTGGTACGCGCGCTCGCGCGAGACGAACATCGTGCGCCCGCCCTGACCGCGCGCCTGGTGATAGGCGAGCGCGACCTTCATCGCGGTATCGACGGCCTCGGATCCCGAGTTGGTGAAGAAAGATCCGGTTCAGATCGCCGGGCGTCAGCTCGGCGACGCGCGTCGCGAGCTCGAACTGCTTCGGATGGCCGCGGGTGAACGGCGCGACGAAATCGAGTTGCGCGCAGCTGCGCGCCGACGGCCTCGGCGATTTCACGGCGCCCATGGCCGGCCGCGCAGCAGAAGAGGCCCGACGCGCCGTCGATGATCTGGTCGCCGCGGTCGTTCCAGTAGTACATCCCTTCCGCCCGCACCACCATCTTCGGGATCGTGGCTTGAAATCGCGGTTCGGCGTGAACGGCATCCAGTATTCGTCGAGCGAGATCCGGCGCGTCGCGGCCTCGGAGTGCAGCGTGAGTTCGGCGTGGCCCATCGTGAGTTTCCCAAAGAGTCGCGCGACGATCGGCGCGCATGGCGAATAAGGATTAAATGGTACGCCTTTGTCGCTGCAGCGGCGCTTAGCGCGCGGCCACCGGCGCCGGCCGCGCTACGGGTCCGCGATGACTCGCGCCGTGGTCGCGGCCGGCGCGCGGGAAGCGAGCAGCGGCACTTAGGATCGACGCTGCCGCGCCGGTTTCCCGATTGTCCGCGCAGGCTGCACACAATAGTATTTTAAAACAATGACATAGATGCGGTGCTCGCATCGGCCCGGTTGTTGCTTATAGCAGTCTCCGACAACGAGAGCCTTCGAAGGAGGTCGATCATGTCGTTCCTGACAAATTTCGCGCAGCGTCGTGGCTGTGGCGTGCCTGGCGGCCGCGCGCGTGCGTTCACGGCGAAGTCGGCATCACCGCCGACACCGTCGATCGTCGGCCAGTCGGCGGCGCTCACCGGACCGGCGAAGGAGTTGGGGCCTCGACATGCGCATGGGCGTGCCAGACGTATTTCGATCAGGTCAACAAGAACGGCGGCGTCCATGGCCGCAAGCTGGTGCTGAAATCGCTCGACGACGGCTATGAAGCGACGCGCGCGGCCGCCAACACCAAGACGCTGATCAATCAGGAGGGCGCGTTCGCGCTTCTGGGTTACGATCGGGACGCCGACGTCGGAGGCGTCGAAGCCGATCTTCACCGAAGCCAGGGTCCCGTTCGTCGGTGCGTTCACCGGCGCGGAACTGCTGCGCGCGCCGTTCAACCGCTACATCTTCAACGTCCGCGCGAGCTACTTACGACGAGACCGACGCCATCGTGAATCTGCTGGCGTATCTGGGCTTGACGCGCATCGCCGTGTTCTACCAGAACGATTCTACGGCAAAGCCGGCCTGACCGGAGTCGAACGCGCCATGGCGAAGCGCAACATGAAGATCGCGGCCACCGGGACGCGTCGAGCGCAACACGACGCGAAGTCGCCGCCGCGGTGAAGGACATCGCGAAAATCGATCCGCAAGCGGTGGTGATGATCTCCGCGTACAAGTCCGTGCGCCGCGTTCATCACCGCCGATGAAGAAGGCGAACTTCAATCCCCAGTTCATGAACGTGTCCTTCGTCGGCAGCAAAGGCGCTGGCCACGGAGCTGGGAGAAGCCGGCCGCGGCGTGGGAATCTCGCAGGTGGTGCCGTTTCCATGGAGCCTGAGCGCGCCGGTGGTCAAGGAATACCAGAAGAACTTCGTCGCGCATGCGGGCAACGACAACTTCAATTTCTCGAGCCTCGAAGGCTACATCGCGGCCAAGGTGTTCGTCGAAGGACTTGCGCCGCGCCGGGCCGCAGCCGACGCGCGAAAGGATTTGTCGCGGCGCTGGAGACGCTGCGCGATTTCGACGTCGGGCGGATTCAATGTCACCTATACGCCGACCGACCACAATGGGTCGAAATTCGTCGAGCTGACCGTGATCGGCCGCGACGGCAGATTCCTTCGCTGACGCGGAACAGGCCACGCGAGGTAGGCTTGCTCGGCGGCCGGCATGCGCGTTTCCAGGCGAACCTTCAACCGGATCCCGGCGGGGCGGGTAATCTTCGTTCCCTGTCTTCGCCTGGAGAGACGGCAATGCGCATCGGTGTCCCGAAGGAAATCAAGGTACTCGAGAACCGCGTCGGACTGACGCCGGCATCGGTGCGCGAACTGGTCACGCACGGCCATGCGGTGCGCGTCGAGCACAACGCGGGCGTCGGAATCGGCATGGCGACGACGCGTACATCGCGGCTGGCGCGACGATCGCGCCCGATGCCGATGCGGTGTTCGCCGCCGCCGAGATGATCGTCAAGGTCAAGGAGCCGCAGCCCGGCGAGTGCAAGCGGCTGCGACCCGGCCAGATCCTGTTCACGCTATCTGCATCTCGCGCCCCGACCCCGAGCAGGCCACGCGCGCTGGTCGCGAGCGGCGCCGTATGCATCGCCTACGAGACGGTCACGTCGCCGCACGGCGGATTGCCGCTGCTGGCGCCGATGTCGGAAGTCGCGGGCCGCATGGCGGTGCAGGCCGGCGCGTACTGGCTCGAGAAGCCGCAACGGCGGCAAGGGCATGCTGCTGGGCGGCGTGCCCGGCGTTGCGCCCGGCAGGCGTCGTGATCTCGGCGGCGGCGTCGTCGGCACGCACGCCGCGATGATCGCGCTGGGCATGGGCGCCGACGTGGCGGTGCTCGACCGCAGCGTCGATGCGCATGCAGGCGCTGTGGACGCAGTTCGGCGCGCCGCTCAAGACCGATCTTCTCGACCGCCGACGCCGTCGAGCGTCACGTCACGCGCGCCGACCTCGTGATCGGCGGCGTGCTCATTCCCGGCGCGCGCCGCACCCAAGCTCGTGACCGCGCGACATGATCCGGAGCATGCAGCCGGGCTCGGTGGTCGTCGACGTCGCGATCGACCAGGGCGGCTGCTTCGAGACCTCGCGTCCGACCACGCATGCGCGACCCGACCTACGTGGTCGACGGCGTGATCCACTACTGCGTCGCCAACATGCCGGGCGGCGTGCCGCGCACCTCGACGTTACGCGCTCAACAACGCGACGCTGCCCTATCGCGCTGGCGCTGGCGAACAAGGGCTGGAAGCGGGCGCTCACCGACGATCCCGTACCTCCGCGCCGGGCTCCAACGTGGCGTCCGGCCAGGTCACGCCTGCGGCCGGTGGCCGAAAGCGCTGGGCTACAATGCGTCGACCCGATGGCAGTCTTGTCTTAGGCCGTAGTCACGGACGGATCAGGATGCGGACAAGCGCAGCGCTCCGGTCCCGCCAGGCTCATCCACACCATCGCCAATACGCATAACGCAATCAATACCGCTGCGCTTCCAAGATCCTTGGCGCGCTTGGACAGCTAGTGCGTATCGAGCCCGATGCGGTCGATCGCGGCCTCGACGCTGCTGTTGAGGAGCTCGACCACCAGCACGAGAAGAACTGATGCGATCAGGAGCACACGCTCGACGGGGCCCACCGAAAGGGCACACGCGAGCGGAATGAGCCCACGGCGGCGAGCGCGATTTCCTGGCGAAACGCGCTTTCGTGCCCGAACGCGAGCCGCAGCCCCGACAGCGAGTAGAAGAACGCGTTGAACAACCGGCGCAGGCCACGTTGTCACTTGTGGGGACTTTCGTGCAGTTCAGCCTCGGGCATGAAGCGGGTGCAGGTTTTCCAGGAACTGCGCCGTCGCGCGTCCCCACGACGACGAGCGCGTGGGCACGGACTGCCGTCGCGTGGCAGAGCGAGCGCGGCCAATGCGGCAGCCCGTAAGTCGGCATCCAGTACGCCGGAAACGCCGGGTTCGACGACATCGATGGGGCCGGTGACCGGGAAAGCCGCGACCGGCGTGCCGCAGGCCATCGCCTCAGCATCACGAGTCCGAACGTATCGGTACGGCTCGGAAAGACGAAGACATCCGCCTGCCGAAAGTGCCAGGCCAGATCCTCACCGGTCTTGGTGCCGAGGAAACGGGCGTTGGTGAAACGGCGCTCGAGCTCGCGGCGAGCCGGACCATCGCCCACCACCCACTTGGTCCCGGGCAGGTCGAGCGTGAGAAATGCTTCGATGTTCTTTTCGACGGCCACGCGCCCGACGTAGAGAAAAATCGGCCGGTGCGCCGCGACGATAGCGCGCTCACCGGGATGGAAGAAGCTCGGCGTCCACGCCGCGCGAACCACATGGCGAGATTCGCGAATCCGCGTTCGGCAAGCCGCCTCCGGATATCCGGGGTGGCCACCATCAGCGCTTTCGCGGGCGCATGGAACCAGCGCATCCAGCGATAGGTGAAATCGACGGGCAAACGCGAACGCCGTAAACGTACTCGGGAAACTGCGTGTGGTATGCCGTGGTGAAGGGATAGTGTTTGCGCAGGCAATACCGCCGCGCGGCGAGTCCCAGCGGACCTTCCGTGGCGATATGCACGGCCTCCGGGCGCAAACGCGTCGATGAGACGCGCCACGCGCCGCCCGGGGAACAGCGAAAGCCGGATCTCGGGATGGGTCGGACAGGAATCGTCGTAAAGCCCGTCGGGCGTGATCGTGACCGACAGCGTGGCCCAGTCGCTCGATCTCGCGGATCGTGTTGCGCAACGTGATGACGACACCGTTGATCTGCGGTGACCAGGCATCGCTGACGACGAGGATGCGCAGCAGACACGCGGGTCGGACCGCTGTTGCGGTTCCCGTCGCGAGGTCAGGGCAGTGCGCTCCGTCAGATGATCCATGCGGTCAATGTCCGACAGCGGCGGGCGCGCCGGTCGCCGCCGCGGTCTGCGACAACATCGCCGTTGCGGTGGCGGCTGCTTGCCACCTGACGATGGAAAGCGTCCCGTCGTGCGCGTCTCGACGAGCGCGGTCAGGCTCTCCACCCAGTCGCCGGGTTGCAGTACAGCACGCCGCCGATGTCGCGGATCTCCGCGTGGTGGATGTGCCCGCAAACCACGCCGTCGAATCCGCGCGTGCGCGCCTCGCGCGCGAGCGCTTCCTCGAAGGCGGTGATGTAGCTGACCGCATTCTTGACTTTGAATTTGAGGAACTGCGAGAGCGACCAGTACGGCAGGCCGATGCGGGCGCGCGCAACGCGTTGAAGTGCCGGTTCAGCTTGAGCGTGAGCGTGTAGAGGCGATCGCCCAGCAGCGCGAGCCATTTCGCACCGGTGACGACCGCCGTCGAAGAGATCGCCATGCGTTACCAGCGAGCGCCGACCCCTGCTCGTGACGTGGGTCGCCTCTTCCCGGATCGCCACGCCGCCGAAATCCACGCCGACATAGTGGCGCGCCGCTTCGTCGTGGTTGCCCGGCACGTAGAACACCAGCGTCCCCTTGCGCGCCTTGCGCAGCACTTTCTGCACGACGTCGTTGTGAAGCTGATGCCAGTACCAGCGGCGTTTCAACTGCCAGCCGTCGATGATGTCGCCGACAAGGTAGAAAATCCGACTCGGTGCAGCGGAGAAACTCGAGCAGCGCCGCGGCCTGGCAGCCGGCGTTCCCAGGTGGCAGTCGCTGATGAAGATGGCGCGAAAGTGCAACGACTCCGCCGCCGACGCGTCGTTCGATGCGTCGATTTCGGCGCCGACCTGAAGTCCTTTCGCAGCACACCTGCATCCCTTTGATCGATTGGATCTTGAGCGGACAGTACCGGCGGATTGCGACAGCACTGTGAAGCTTCGATGACGACCGCGATACAACGAAGGCTTTCCTGTCACATATTCGTAACAGTGCATGCCTACCGTAAGCAATTTGGGCGACGCATGCTCTCCAAATCGCAAAACCGCGGCGACGCCTTTGTTCGAATCCGGACCGCTTTCGCGGGACGACGCAGCGATGGATGATCGAGGGGTTCCACTGGCCGGAACGACGCTCGACTACAGCTTTCAAGACGACGTGGTCGATCACGTGGCGCGAAGTGGCCGGGGCGCGGCAGGGCGAGAAGGGACGTGCGCGCCAGTTTCACGTGGAGGACGTGGCGGCGGACCTCGTACCTGCTGTCCTTTTCGATCGCACCGGGCGTCGTGCTGACGGTGACCCTCGATTTTTCCACCCGCCGCCTGGTCGGGTTCAGGACGGGTCCGGGTACGTGCATTGCGCTTCGCGGATTGTTTCGCCCGCTGTAACCGCGGCATCGACGCGGCGCCCCCGACTGTCCCGGCGGTCCTGCAGGCACCGCGCGCTGTCATCGTGCGTCACGCGGTTGTCACGACTGCTGTAACGTGCGCTCCCGAAAATGATCGAAAGAATCAACGAGAAGGAATCCCATTAATGAACATGAACAGCAGAGCGACGATGAAAGGCTTCTCTCGCCGCCGCCGCGCTAGCATTCGGCGTGCAGGCGCAATCCGCCGATATCACAGGTGCCGGCGCCACGTTCCCCGTATCCGATCTACGCGAAATGGGCCGACGCCTACAAGAAGCAGACCGGGATCGGCATGAATTACCAGTCGATCGGCTCCGGCGGCGGCATCGCGCAGATCAAGGCGAAGACCGTCGACTTCGGCGCGTCCGACATGCCGTTGAAGCCCGAGGATCTGCAGGCGGCGGGTCTGATCCAGTTTCCGGCGATCATCGGCGGCGTCGTGCCGGTCGTGAATCTCGAAGGCATCGCGCCCGGCGCGCTGCGCTTCACGGGCCCGGTGCTCGCCGACATCTACCTGGGCAAGATCAAGACGCTGGAACGACAAGGCGATCGCCGACCTCAATCCGTCGCGTCAAGCTGCCCGCCGATCCGATCACCGTGGTGCGCCGCTCGGACGGCTCCGGGCACGTCGTTCATCTGGACCGACTACCTGTCGAAGGTCAGTCCCGAGTGGAAGACCAAGGTCGGCGCCAGCACCGCGGTCGCGTGGCCCGAAGGCGTGGGCGGCAAGGGCAACGAAGGCGTGGCCGCCTACGTGCAGCGGATCAAGGGCTCGATCGGCTACGTCGAATACGCGTACGCCAAGAAGAACAAGATGACGACGCGGCCGGTGCAGAACAAGGACGGCCAGTTCGTGCAGCCCGATGACGACACGTTCCGGCGCGGCCGCTGCGTACGCCGACTGGAAGAACGCGCCCGGCTTCTACCAGATCCTCACCGACCAGCCGGGCAAGACGAGCTGGCCGATCACCGGCGCGTCGTTCATCCTGATGCACGTCGAAGCCGGACAAGCCGCAGAACGCCGCCGAAGTGCTCGAAATTCTTCGACTGGGCGCTACAAGAACGGCAAGGCGATGGCCGACGGAACTCGACTACGTGCCGATGCCGGACGCCGTGGTCGAAGATCGTCGAGGACGCCTGGCAGCGCGCAGATCAAGGATCGCGCCGGCAAAGCCGGTCTGGAACTGACGCGTTCGCCGGACGTACGGACACATCGAGTGCCGATCCTCGCAGCGTGTCGCCGGCCGCGGCAACGCATTCGCTTCGCGGCCGGCATTTCATTTGAGGAGGCGATAATGGGCGCCGATTCCGCAGCTACTGCCTTGTCCCGTCCCGATGAGCGCCGCCCGTCCGCACGCGCGGCGCGCGCGATCCGAATCCGCCGGCGCAACGCCGGTCGGCTGCGCCGTGGCAGGACTGGCTGTTCGAGCACACGACGATGTTCTTCGCGGTGTTCGTGCTCGCGCTGCTGCTCGGCATCCTGCTGGCGCTCGGCTACGCCGCGGTACCGGCGCTCGACAAGTTCGGCTTCAGTTTCTTCGTCACCAACGTCTGGAATCCGGTCACGAGCCAGTTCGGCGCGCTCGCGCCGATCTACGGCACGCTCGTCACGTCGGCGATCGCGCTGGCGATCGGCGTGCCGGTGAGCTTCGGCATCGCGCTGTTCCTCACCGAGATGTGCCCGGCCGACGCTGAAGCGGCCGCTCGGCACCGCCGTCGAGTTGCTGGCGGCCATTCCGTCGATCATCTACGGCATGTGGGGACTGTTCGTCTTCGCGCCGTTGTTCGGCGACTACATCCAGCCGCTGCTGCAAAAGACGTTCGGCGATCTGTGGATCCTGGGCCCGCTGTTCCAGGGTGCGCCCAACGGCATCGGCATGCTCTCGGCCGGCATCATCCTGTCGGTGATGATCATCCCGTTCATCTCGTCGGTGATGCGCGACGTGTTCGAGATCGTGCCGCCGGTGCTGAAGGAGTCCGCGTACGGCATCGGCTGCACGACGTGGGAAGTGGTCTGGAACGTCGTGCTGCCGTACACGAAGGTCGGCGTGATCGGCGGCATCATGCTGGGCCTCGGGCGGGCGCTCGGCGAGACGATGGCGGTGACGTTCGTCATCGGCAACGCCTACCGGATCAGCGCGTCGCTGTTCGCGCCCGGCAACTCGATCGCCTCCGCGCTCGCCAACGAGTTCAACGAGGCCGCCGACCCGGTGCACCGCGCGTCGCTGATCGCGCTCGGCCTCGTGCTGTTCGTGCTGACGTTCATCGTCCTCGCGTTGTCGCGCATGCTGATCGCGCAGCTGGCGAAGGGCGAGGGCAGCAAGACCGTGACAGCCAGCGCAGTGAGCCGCCGGACCGCGGCAAGCAGCGCGAAGCCATCAATGACCACGCTCTACCGCAAGCGGCTTTTCGTCAACCGGTTCAACCTGGTGATGTCGCTCGCCACGATGGCGTTCGGCATGTTCTTCCTGCTGTGGATCCTCGGCGTGCTGTTCTGGCAAGGATTCACCGCGCTGTCGCCGACGCTCTTCACCGAGATGACGCCGCCGCCCGGGTCGGCGGGCGGGCTCGCCAACGCGATCTTCGGCAGCGTGGTCATCGTGTTCGTCGCGACGTTCATCCAGCACGCCGATCGGCATCCTCGCCGGCATCTACCTCGCCGAGTTCGGCAAGGCAACGGCTGGATCGCCAGCGCGACGCGCTTCATCAACGACATCCTGCTGTCGGCGCCGTCGATCGTGATCGGCCTGTTCGTCTACACGATCTACGTGGCGAAGGTGAACCACTTCTCGGGCTGGGCGGGCTCGTTTGCGCTCGCGCTGATCGCCATTCCCGTGGTCGTGCGCACGACCGAGAACATGCTGCATCTGGTGCCCAACAGCGCTGCGCGAGGCCGCGGTCGCGCTGGGCGCGCCGATGTGGAAGGTGATCCTGATGGTCACGCTGAAGGCCGTGCGCGGCGGCGTGATCACCGGCATCCTGCTCGCCGATCGCGCGGATGTCGGGCGAGACCGCGCCGCTGCTGTTCACCGCGCTCAACAACCAGTTCTGTCAGCACCGACATGAATGCGCCGATGGCGAACCTGCCGGTGGTGATCTTCCAGTTCGCGTTGAGCCCGTACGAGGATTGGAAGACGCTGGCCTGGGCCGGCGCGCTGCTGATCACGCTTGCCGGTGCTCGTCATCAACATTCTCGCCCGCTCGGTGTTCCGGCAGGCCTCGGTTCGCTAGGACATACTCATGAACGAAACCGCATTGATGTCGCGCGCCCCGAAGTGACGGCGTCCACGCTGGCGCCGGCGTCGCCGAAGATGGCGATCGCGCAACCTCGACTTCTACTACGGCAAGTTCCATGCGTTGAAGAACGTCAATCTCGACATCGCGGAGCGCCGCGTCACGGCGTTCATCGGCCCGTCGGGCTGCGGCAAGTCGACGCTGCTGCGGACGTTCAACCGCATGTACTCGCTCTATCCCGGGCCAGCGCGCGACCGGCGAGATCCGCTTCAACGGCCAGAACATCCTCGACGCCGGGCGTCGACCTCAACATGCTGCGCGCGAAGGTCGGCATGGTGTTCCAGAAGCCGACGCCGTTCCCGATGTCGATCTACGACAACATCGCGTTCGGCGTGCGGCTGTACGAGAGCCTCGGCCAGCGCGCGATGGACGAGCGCGTCGAGTGGGCGCTGACCAAGGCGGCGATGTGGGACGAGGCGAAGGACAAGCTGAAGCAGAGCGGGATGGCGCTGTCGGGCGGCCAGCAGCAGCGGCTGTGCATCGCGCGCGCGGTCGCGGTCAAGCCCGAGGTGCTGCTGCTGGACGAGCCGACGCTCGGCGCTCGACCCGATCTCGACGGCGAAGATCGAGGAGCTGATCACCGAGCTCAAGACCGACTACACGATCGCGATCGTGACGCACAACATGCAGCAGGCGGCGCGGGTGTCCGACTATCACGGCCTACATGTACCTGGGCGAGCTGATCGAGTTCGGCGAGACCGACCAGATCTTCCTCAAGCCCAAGCGCAAGGAAACCGAGGACTACATCACCGGCCGCTTCGGCTGATCCGCGGCGATCGAGCCGAGAGAATCGCATGACCGAACACACGCACAAGCAGTTCGACGCCGAGATGGAGGCGATCCGCAGCGGCGTGCTCACGATGGGCGGCCTCGTGGAGACGCAGCTGTCGCGCGCGATCGATGCTGCTCGAGGACAAGGACGAGCACGGCGCTGATCGACGCAGGTCGGCGCCGACGAGCAGATGATCAACCAGATGCAGGTCGACATGGACCAGCAATGCAGCCAGATCATCGCGCAAGCGGCAGCCGGCCGGCGATCGACCTGCGGATGATCCTCACCGTCACCAAGATCGTCAACGACCTCGAGCGCGATCGGCGACGAGACGAAGAAGGTCGCGTACAAGGCGGCGCAGGCGCGCGGCAGACGCACCGGCTCACGCAGCGTGCGCTACTACGACGTCGCGCGCGCGCGCGCCGAGCGCGCCGACGAGATGCTGCAGCTCGCGCTCGACGCGTTCGCGCGGCTCGACGTCAACGCCGCCGCGCGAGGTCGATCGACCTCGACGACGAGATCGACGCCGCGTTCTCCGCGATCATGCGCCAGCTGATCAGCTACATGATGGAAGACCCGCGCACGATCACGCCGGCGCTCGAGATCGTGTTCATCGCGAAGTCGATCGAGCGCATCGGCGACCACGCGAAGAACATCGCCGGAAGCCGTCGTGCAGGTGGTCAATGGGCAGGACGTGCGCCACGCGTCGGCCGAGCAGATCCGCGCCGAGGTGGCGCGCGAAGGCCGATGATGCCGACGATCCTGGTCGTCGAGGACGAGCCGGCGATCCTCGAGCTGCTCAAGGTCAACCTGCGTCGACGCGGGCTACGAGGTGCAGGCGGCGGCCGACGCCGAGACGGCGCAGGCGCTGCTCACGCGAGTCGCTGCCGGACCTGCTGCTGCTCGACTGGATGCTGCCCGGGCAATCGGGCCTCGCGTTCGCGAAGCAGCTGCGCGCCGACGCGCGCACGCAAGGAGCTGCCGGTGATCATGGTGACGGCGCGCACCGACGAGGCCGACACGCGTCGCCGGCCTCGAGGCGTGGGTCGACGACTACGTGACCAAGCCGTTCTCGCCGCGCGAGCTCAAGGCGCGGATCAAGTCGGTGCTGCGCCGGCGCGCGCCGGAGGCGGCGCAGGAGCCGCTTGCAGGCGGGCTCGCTCAAGCTCGATCCCGTCGACGCACCGCGTCACCGTCGGCGGCGCGACCGGTGCACGCTGGGCCCGACCGAATTCCGGCTGCTGCGCTTCTTCCTGGCGCGCCCCGAGCGCGTCCACACGCGCGCGCAACTGCTCGACCAGGTGTGGGGCGATCACGTGTACATCGAGGAGCGCACCGTCGACGTCCACATCCGCCGGCTGCGCCTCGCGCTCGAGCCGTTCGAGCCAGGACGAGCTGATCGAGACGGTGCGCGGCAGCGGGCTACCGGCTGGCGGTGCCGCGCTGACGCCGGAGCGCACGCCGATGCCCCAGGTCCACTGATCGTGCAGGGCTTGCTGGCGCCGGCCGCGGTGCTGGCTCGCTGGCCGCTGTGCTCTGGGCTGGTCGCGGGCGCCGCCTGGGCGCTCGGCAGTCGCTGGCGTTGGGCTGGGGCGCGATTCTCGGCTTCCACCTCTGTCATCTCGATCGCCTGACGCGCTGGGCGGCGAGCGTCGCTCGACGACGCCCGGTGCCCGAGGGCAGCGGCGCGTGGCGCCGCGCGTTCTCGGCGACTCTACCGGCGCGTGCGCACGCGCACGCGCCATGCAGCGCGACCTCGCGCACACTGATCGCGCGTTTCCAGAGCGCCGCGGAAGCGATCCCCGACGGCATGGTCGTGCTCGACACGCGCGAATCGCATCAAGTGGGCGAACGTGCGCGCGCAGTCGCTAGCTCGGTCTCGATCTCGACAGCGACATCGGCGCACCGCTGGTGAATCTCGTCCGCCAGCCGGAGTTCGTCCGCTATCTCGAAGCCGGCGACTCATCGCGATCGCGATCGTCGTCGACTCGCAGCGCGACGCGGGCGTCACGCTCGCGATCCAGATCGTGCCCTTCGGCGTCGACGGAGAAGCTGCTGATCAGCCGCGACGTCACGCAGCTCGAAGTCGGTGGCGCGGATGCGCCGCGATTTCATCGCCAACGTGTCGCACGAGCTCAAGACGCCGCTGACGGTCGATCAGCGGCTTCGTCGAGACGCTGCAGGAGCTCGAGCTGGACGACCGGCAGCGCAAGCGCTTCCTGCAGCTGATGCAGGAGCAGGCGGCGAGCATGCAGCGGCTGGTCGAGGACCTGCTGACGCTGTCCGCGCTCGAGAGCGAGCAGAATCCGCTCGCCGGACGAGCGAGTTCGCCATCGTGCCGCTGATGCTCGCACATTTCCGCCGACGCGAAGGCGCTGTCGCAAGGCAGCATCACGCGATCGTGCTCGACATCGGCGACGCGGCGACGGTGACGGGCAGCCGCGACGAGCTCGCGAGCGCTTTCGGCAACCTGGTGCTCGAACGCGATCCGCTACACGCCGGCGGGAGGCACGATCACGCTGGCGTGGCGGTCGACGCGCGACGGCAGCGGGCGTTTTCTCGGTCACCGACACCGGCATCGGCATCGCGCCGGAGCATCGTGCCGCGGCTCACCGAGCGGTTCTACCGCGTCGACCGCTCGCGCTCGCGCGCGCAACCGGCGGTACCGGCCTCGGGCTCGCCATCGTCAAGCACGTCCTGCTGCGTCACCAGGCGGAACTCGAAATCGAGAGCGAACGCTGGGCAAAGGCGGCGTTCGCGCAGTCCGCTGCGCGCGCGGCGTGTGCGGCGCGCGCCGGCCGGCGCCTTGAAATGCTGGCGCCGGGCGGCGGCAGAAGCTGAAGGCGCGGTGGCGGGTACGGCGGTCGGGCGGACGCCGGCGTTTCGCGGCAAAGCAGCGTTCCGGTGTACGCGTCACATGCCGCGCGGCGCCGATCACTGACCCGAGCGGCGCCGCGCGCCGATTGTCACCTTGACCCTCGCCGCACGGCACGCGCACATCCGCAAGCTGTGCGGATTGCCAGCTCCCTTGATCGCTCGCGCAGGCGGTGCTCGCTGCATTGCGGAAAACTCGTTCCACGCGCATTCGGGCGGTGTGTTCTGGGGTCACGACGAGCGTGGCGAAATGACCGGCCTCTCTTCGCCGAGCTGGCTGCTGCCGCTCCGAGCGCCATGGCCATCTACACGAGAGGCGCACTGCCGACCGCGCGGGTCGGCTTCGGCGACCGCTTTCGCGCGCCGCGCGGCTCAGAAGCCGACCCCGTCATCGTTTCATTCCGTCACGCCGGCGGGCAGGCTTCGAAGCTGGTCTTCCGCGACATCCCCTGCGCCACGCTGGACGCGTATCACGATGCTGCTGTGACGTCCCCTGCGGCGCGAGGGACCAGGCCGTTCGCGCTGGAATCCAGCCTGTACCGCGGCGCGGCGGACCCGCCCTTCGACGAACGCGCAGCGACGACGTTGCGCTCGGCAACTCTTGCTCTACCTCGCGGCGGGGCTCGGGCGCGTGGCGCAGCCCGCGGTCGCAGGAGGGGCATCGGTCGATCGTCCAGGAGGAACTGGGCATCGTCGCGGCCGACGGTACACTGATCAGCGCCGACGAGACGCTGGCACGCGCCCTGTTGCGGCTGCTGGTGCTCGGGAGGTCTCCCCGCGCGCGGCACGCGGCGAGGCGGCCGCGATCGACGGATTCCTGCGCAGCGCATGTGCGGCCTTTGGGCGCAGCGGTTCGCCGCGCGAAGCGCGGCGCGACACGCCCCTGGGGTCCGCTTCGTCGATGCGCGCGTTCCTGCTGGCCGGCACGCCGCGGGGCCGCACGACGAGCACTTCCCGGCCCTGCTGATCCGCCGCGAGGAGTCCCGCGCCATGTCTCTGTCGATGCGCGGAGCCGGCGCAGCGCAAATGTCGCCGCAACAGCGCGAGTGGCATTACGCGCCCCGGCGGAGGGCACGACCAATCGCGAGATCGCCGATGCGCTCCGGACTGAAGACACCTCAACCAACACGCGAGCTACCGCGTCAAGCAGGTGCCTTACGCACTGGCGCGGGCGTCAACGCGGCCGCAATGCGGGGTCGCCGGCCAAACTGCTCGCGCCCCGGCCGGCGTCGAGCGCTGGGCCGCCAGCGCCGCACCGGCGAGCGGGCGGGCCGCCGGCGTGATTGCAGACCGGGCGCCGGCGGGCGCGCGCGGCGGTGAAGAAGGTTTCCGCGCCTCGACGGCGCCTGGCTGCCAATACTGCATCGCCGCCCCGGAACGAGGCTCTTCAGTTCGTCGCGCCGATGTCCCACCGGCGCGTTCTTGATCGCGGTACTGCGGCTCGGCGCCGGTCGCCAGCGCGTCGACGCTGCGGCGTCGTCGAAGCCGAGCGCGGACAGGCCGTTCGGCATCCCGGTCGTGCGCATCAGGTCGATGACCCGCCGGCGAGCGAGCCTCGCCGGCGTGCATCGGGACCGGCGTCGCGCGTCGTCGCGCCGAGGCATCGCCGCGCAGTGCAGGTGCCGCGCCGGACTGCGCGTGGCGCCGTATGGCGCCACACCGACGGATTGCTGAGCACGACCGCCATGCCGTGCGGCACCAGCGTCTTGCCCTCCGGATAGCCGGGCACGTGCCAGTTGCTTCGTCGAGCGCCGACACCGCGTACGACAGGCCGTGCGGCAGGTGGCAGCCCGCGGCGTTGAACGCGATGCCGGACAGCATCGCCGGCGTACATCATCTCGGTGCGCGCCTCGGTGTCGGATGCGATCGCGCCACCGCGCGCTCGAGGAACTCGCCGACGAGCTTGCAGCGACTGCGATGGCGAGCAGGTCGAGAACGGATTGGCACCCTGCGGACACCGGGCGCTGCACGCCTCGCCGGATTGAGCGCGACGCGAGAACGCGCGCGCGGTCAGCGACTCGAGCGCATGGCTCATGCAGTCGAAGCCGGTCGCCGCGATCGCCGCCGGCGGCAGCGACGCACGTCACGTCGGGATCGATCAGCGCGATCGGTCGGGATCAGCCGCCGCGAGATGATCCCGGTCTTCGCAGTTCAGCGCCGACAGCGCGAAGATCGCGATGCCGGTCGTTTCGGAGCCGGTGCCCGACGTCGTCGGGCAGGCGATGTGCGGCTTGACCGCGCCGGGGACGCGGCGGCCCCCGCCGATCGGCGCGTTCACGTACGCCATGAATTCGGCGGGATGCGCGGCGTAGAGGTTGGCGGCCTTGCAGGTGTCCAGCGACCGAGCCGCCGCCGACCGGACACGTAGCCGTCGAATCGGCCATCCGGCCGCGAAGCGCGTCGCCTCCTGCAGCGAGCGGTCGGTCGGCTCGATCGGCACGTCTGGTGGACGGCGAAGTCGACGCCGGCCGCGGCCAGCGACGCGCTGACCTTCGCGACGTGCGGTCCGCCTGGCCAGTCGCGCGTCGGTGCAACAGTGGCCGACGCGCCGCAGTGCCGGATTCGCGGGCCTTGCTCGCCGGCCTCGGCCGAGGACGCCGGCCCCGAACGTGAACGTCGGCATGCCGAGGGTGAAGCCCACGGTCGGCTGCCCTTCGGTCATGGCGCGAAATCGGCGCTGGCAGCAGCGCATCGGGAAACTCCGCTCGCCCGGGATCAGGGGCCGAATTATTGCAAATGCGCCCAGGACGGTTCGGCGCCAGGTTGTCAGCGCGTCGGATCCTGCGCGGGACGTTGGACTGCTGCGTCGATGCGTTCCGACCGAAATGGGCAACTCATTGATGTGAAATACGATGCGGTCGTTTCTTCACCGCTAGCCGCGGCAATCGATGCCGGTTTGACGCCAAGGCCGGTCGCTGCTAGAATCGCATGTTTCGCGGAGGGGTTCCCGAGCGGTCAAAGGGAACAGACTGTAAATCTGTCGGCTCTGCCTTCGAAGGTTCGAATCCTTCCCCCTCCACCAATCATGAGCGGGTCCGGAGTCAGAGGTCGAGGCGGAAGCGAATCCGCTCTGGCGCATTCGAATGCGCGGGTGTAGCTCAATGGTAGAGCAGAAGCCTTCCAAGCTTACGACGAGGGTTCGATTCCCTTCACCCGCTCCAAGTCGCGGTCGCGGCAAGCGCTGGCAGGGACGGACAGGATCTGCAGACGCTGCAGGCGCGATATGACGGCGTCGGCTGGACGAACGGCCACGGCCCATGTAGCTCAGTGGCAGAGCACTCCCTTGGTAAGGGAGAGGTCGAGCGTTCAATCCGCTCCATGGGCACCAAGATGAGTGCGGCAAAAGTGAACACCTACTTTTGCCGGATGATCACCCGAATCGCGGGCAAAGCCGGTCGATTCGTGGCGGAAATCAACGAATGAGCAGGAGAATAGCAATGGCCAAGGGCAAATTTGAGCGGACGAAGCCGCACGTGAACGTGGGGACGATTGGTCACGTGGATCACGGAAGACGACGCTGACGGCGGCGATGACGCTGGTGCTGTCGAAGAAGTACGGTGGGGAGGCGCAGGCGTACGACCAGATCGACAACGGCGCCGGAGGAGAAGGCGCGGGGATCACGATCAACACGGCGCACGTGGAGTACGAGACGAAGAAGCGGCACTACGCGCACGTGGACTGTCCGGGGCACGCGGACTACATCAAGAACATGATCACGGGTGCGGCGCAGATGGACGGGGCGATCCTGGTGGTGATCGGCGGCGGACGGGCCGATGCCGCAGACGCGGGAGCACATCCTGCTGGCGCGGCAGGTGGGGGTGCCGTACATCGTCGTGTACATGAACAAGGCGGACATGGTGGACGACAAGGAGCTGCTGGAGCTGGTCGAGATGGAGGTGCGGGAGCTGCTGTCGAAGTACCAGTTTCCTGGGGACAAGACGCCGATCGTGATCGGCACGCGCGAAGATGGCGCTGGAAGGGGACAAGAGCGAGCTGGGGGAGGGTCGATCTTCAAGCTGGCGGAGGCGCTGGACAGCTACATTCCGCAGCCGCAGCGGCTGATCGACGGGCCGTTCCTGATGCCGGTGGAAGACGTGTTCTCGATCTCGGGTCGGGGCACGGTGGTGACGGGGCGGGTGGAGCGCGGGATCGTGAAGGTGGGGGACAACCTGGAGATCGTGGGGTTGAAGCCGACGCTGGCGACGGTGTGCACCGGGGTGGAGATGTTCCGCAAGCTGCTGGACCAGGGGCAGGCGGGGGACAACGTGGGGGTGCTGCTGCGCGGGCACGAAGCGGGAAGAGGTGGAGCGCGGGCCAGGTGCTGGCGAAGCCGGGCTCGATCACGCCGCACACGAAGTTCACGCTGCGAGGTGTACGTCCTGAGCAAGGAAGAGGGCGGGCGGCACACGCCGTTCTTTCCGGGGTACCGGCCGCAGTTTTATTTCCGGACGACGGACGTGACGGGGAGCTGCGTGCTGCCGGCGGGGACGGAGATGGTGATGCCGGGGGACAACATCGGGATGACGGTGACGCTGATCGCAGCCGATCGCGATGGAAGAGGGCTGCGCTTCGCGATCCGCGAGGGCGGCCGCACCGTCGGCGCCGGCGTGGTGGCGAAAGTCCTGGTAACGGGCGAGGACGAACCGGTGACCGGCTCTGTGGTCGCGAGTCGTAGCTGGCCAATGCCAAAGCTCGCTTGACCCACGACTCGGCAACGGGTTTCAATAGGCCAGTAGCTCAATTGGCAGAGCGGCGGTCTCCAAAACCGCAGGTTGGGGTTCGATTCCCTCCTGGCCTGCCAGCGATCCGGTGGCAGGCGCGACAGCACGTCGAGAACCGGGACATGGTCGACAAGGTAAAGATTGCTGCTGGCGGTGGCTGTGCGTGGCTCGGCGCGTCGCGGCGTACTACTACTTCGCCGACACGCGCGCTCGTGCTGCGCGTGCTGATGGTGATGGGCGGCCTGATCGCCGCCGGCGGCGTCGCGTGGCTGTCGGCGCCGGGCAAGGAATTCTTCGCGTTCGCGCAGGAAGCGTGGGCGGAGGCGGGCCGCGTGTCGTGGCCGACGCGCAAGGAAACGATGCAGACCACCGGCGATCGTGTTCGCGTTCGTCGTGATCATGGCGCTGTTCCTGTTCTCGGTGGACACGACGCTCGCATGGATCGTGAAGCTGCTGACCGGGCAGGACGGACGTGATGAGCGGCAAGAAGTGGTTCGTCGTCACGCCTACTCGGGCTTCGAGAAGAGCGTCCAGCGGGCGCTCGCTCGATCGCATCAAGCGCTCGGAGCATTGCCGGAGCAGTTCGGCAAGATCCTCGTGCCGGTCGAGGAAGTCGTCGAGATGAAGGCGGGCGCAGAAGGCGATCTCCGAGCGCAAGTTCTTCCCGGGCTACGTGCTGGTCGAGATGGAGATGACCGACGACTCGTGGCACCTCGTGAAGAGCACGCCGAAGGTCACCGGTTTCGTGGGCGGCACGGCGAACAAGCCGACGCCGATCACGCAGAAGGAAGTCGACGCGATCCTGCGGCAGGTGCAGGAAGGCGTCGAGAAGCCGCGCCCGAAGGTGCTGTTCGAGATGGGCGAGGCGGTGCGCGTCAAGGAAGGACCGTTCACCGATTTCCACGGCAACGTGGAGGACGTGAACTACGAGAAGAGCAAGCTCCGCGTGTCGGTCACGATCTTCGGCCGGTCGACGCCGGTGGAGCTGGACTTTTCGCAGGTCGAGAAGGCCTGAAGTCAGTAACGTTGAACGGGGAGGGACGTCCGCGAGGCGTCCGCTTGCACCCACATCAGGAGCACGCGATGGCGAAGAAAATCGTCGGCTTCATCAAGCTGCAGGTGCCGGCCGGCAAGGCGAATCCCAGCCCGCCGATCGGCCCCGCGCTCGGTCAGCGCGGCCTCAACATCATGGAATTCTGCAAGGCGTTCAACGCGCAGACGCAGAAGGTCGAGCCGGGCCTGCCGATCCCGGTCGTGATCACCGCGTACGCGGACAAGAGCTTCACGTTCATCATGAAGACGCCGCCGGCGACCGTGCTGATCATGAAGGCGGCGAAGGTCGACAAGGGCAGCCAGAAGCCGCAATACCGACAAGGTCGGCAAGCTGACGCGCGCGCAGGCCGAGGAGATCGCGAAGATCAAGATGCCCGACCTCACCGCCGCCGACATGGACGCCGCGGTCCGCACGATCGCCGGCAGCGCCCGCAGCATGGGCATCACCGTCGAAGGGGTGAAGTGATCATGGCCGAGCAGAAAGCTACCCGAGCTGTCGAAGCGCATGAAGACGGTCCGCGGCAAGGTGGACCGCAGCAAGGCGTACTCCGGTCGACGACGCGCTGAAGCTCGTCAAGGACACCGCCGTCGCGAAGTTCGACGAGTCGGTCGACGTCGCCGTCAACCTCGGCGTCGACGCGAAGAAGTCGGACCAGACGGTGCGCGGCTCGGTCGTGCTGCCCGCCGGCACCGGGAAGAAAGTGCGCATCGCCGTGTTCGCGCAGGGCGACAAGGCGAAGGCCGCGCAGGACGCCGGCGCCGACATCGTCGGCTTCGACGACCTCGGCGGCGAAGATCAAGGAAGGCTTCATGGACTTCGACGTCGTGATCGCGCACGCCGGACGCGATGCAGCGTCGTCGGCCAGCTGGGCCAGATCCTCGGTCCGCGCGGGCTGATGCCGAACCCGAAGGTCGGCACGGTGTCGGCCGACGTCGTGCACGGCGGTGAAGAACGCGAAGGCCGGCCAGGTGCAGTACCGGACCGACAAGGCCGGCATCGTCCAGTGCACGATCGGCCGCGCGTCGTTCACGCCGGAACAGCTGAAGACGAACCTGCGTCGCATTGATCGAGGCGCTGAACAAGGCGAAGCCGCAGGGCGTGAAGGGCATCTACCTGAAGAAGATCAGCGTCTCGAGCACGATGGGCGCGGGTGTCCGCGTCGATACAGACGCCGTTCGCAGCGCCGGCGCGCATTACGGAGGCAAGCGAGAGTCTTGCTTCGACAGCAGCATGAGGCCATGCTGATGGATTTGAGGGAGCGCCGACGTCGTAAGCATCGGACGGCGAGCCGTCAAAGACCGCTGGAGCGAGTGGCTTAATCGAGGCGTCGAACGGTGGGCTGGACCGGGAGTTCTGCTGCATCCCTGACTTCTGACCGTCCGATCCCTGATCCAGCGCAGATGGTGCCCCTCGGACAGGATTTTCCTGGACGGACGGTCACCGCTAGCCGCCGATGGTCAGCGGGCTGTAGTTGGCGGCGAGGGCAAGTCGAGCAGGGCCGTCGCCGCAACGAAATGGAGAAGACCTTGAGTCTTAATCTTGAACAGAAGCAGGCGGTAGTCGCGGAAGTCGCGAAGCAGATCGCCGGGCGCTCAGGCCATCGTCATGGCCGAGAACCGCGGCATGCCGGTCGCCGACATGACGCAGCTCCGCGCGAAGGCACGGGCTTCCGGCGTGTACTTCCGGGTGGTCAAGAACACCCTGGTGCGCCGGGCGGTCGCCGATACGCCGTTCGCCGCGCTGGCCGACAAGATGGTCGGTCCGCTGGCGTATGGCATCGGGTCCCGATCCCGTCGCCGTGGCGAAGGTCCTGAACGACTTCGCCAAGGGCACACGACAAGTTCGTGATCACCGGCGGTGGCGATGCCGGGGCACGTGATGTCGGCCAAGGAGATCACCGCGCTCGCGCGTCGCTGCCGTCGCGCAACGAGCTGATCGCCAAGCTGCTCGGCACGATGCAGGCGCCGGTCGGCCAAGCTCGTCCGCACGATGAACGAGGTGCCGGCGAAGTTCGTCCGCGCCCTCGCCGCCGTCCGCGACGCGAAGCAGGCGGCTTGAATCCGCGCACGAACGCATACCCAATCATCCAACCGTTACGATCCAGGAGCAAGCACATGTCCGCAGTCCAAACTGAAATTCTCGACAAGATCTCGTCGATGACCGTCCTCGAGCTCTCCGAGCTCATCAAGGCGATGGAAGACAAGTTCGGCGTCTCCGCCGCTGCCGCCGTCGCGGTGGCCGGCCCTGCCGCCGGCGCCGCGCCGGCCGCCGCCGCCGAAGAGCAGACCGAGTTCACCGTGATCCTGTGCCGTCGTTCGGCGAGAACAAGGTCAACGTCATCAAGGCCGTGCGCGAGCTGACGGGCCTCGGCCTCAAGGAAGCGAAGGACCTGGTCGACGGCGCGCCGAAGCCGGTCAAGGAAGGCGTCTCGAAGGCCGACGCCGAAGCCGCGAAGAAGAAGCTCGAAGAGGCAGGCGCAAAGGTAGAGATCGAAGTAGGCAGTCAGAGGCGGTCCGAGGCTCACGCCGGACTCCGTGGAAATCCCGACGCTGGTGCCGTCAGGGACCTGCAGACGGTGAATCGCCGGCGGAGCCGACGATTCTGCACTGCACAGCGGATACCGGGACGGTGGCTTTGAACGTTCTCCGCTTGAATCGCGGAGATCGAAGCGAAGCCGGATTTGCCGAGTCCGCGTTCCTCTTCGCTCTTCTGAAGTCGACTGCAGAAGGCAGGCATGGTCGGACGTCGCCGCAATAGTGCCGGCGCCGTCGTCCGCCAGCGGCTGGTAGAGGCCAGCCACCACGCCAGGGAGTGCAACGCTCCCGGACCAGTCGATGTACGCGAAGGCGCTGCGCAGACGCTGCGGCGCCAGCGCGACGAGTGCAAGGCCTCGAAGTCCGCGCGCATCGCACGGCGCGCGACTGAACCGGAGATGTCGATGGCGACCACTGACTACCGCCCTATATCGTTTACCGAAAAGAAGCGCATCCGCAAGAGCTTCGCCGAAGCGCGCGAGCGTCCTGAAGGTGCCGTTCCTGCTCGAAACGCAGCTCGCGTCGTACCGCGCGTTCCTGCAGGCGGACACCGCCGCCGGAGACCAGCGCAAGAACGAGGGCCTGCAGGCCGCGTTCACGTCGATCTTCCCGATCTCGAGCCACTCGGGCAACGCCCGCCTCGAGTACGTGAGCTTCTCGCTGCTGGCGCCGGCGTTCGACGTCGCCGAATGCCAGCAGCGCGGCCTCACGTATCTGCTCGGCGCTGCGCGCCAAGGTGCGCCTCGATCCTGATGGACAAGGAAGCGCCGAAGGACACCGTCAAGGAAGTGAAGGAGCAGGAGGTCTACATGGGCGAGATCCCGCTCATGACCGACAACGGCTCGTTCGTCATCAACGGCACCGAGCGCGTCATCGTCTCGCAGCTGCATCGCTCGCCGGGCGTGTTCTTCGAGCACGACCGCGGCAAGACGCATTCAGCTCCGGCAAGCTCCTGTTCTCGGCCCGCGTGATTCCCTACCGCGGCTCGTGGCTCGACTTCGAGTTCGACCCGAAGGACTTCCTGTTCTTCCGCGTCGACCGCCGCCGCAAGATGCCGGTGACCACGCTGCTGGAAGGCGATCGGCCTCACGCAACGAGGACATCCTCAAGCAGTTCTTCGCAGTTCGACACGTTCCACCTGTCGGCCAAGGGCGCGCAGCTCGAGTTCGTGCCCGAGCGCCTGCGCGGCGAGATGGCGCGCGTTCGACATCCTCGGCAAGGACGGCAAGGTCGTCGTCGCCAAGCGACAAGCGGATCACCGCCAAGCACATCCGCGAGCTGGTGCGACGGCGGCATCAAGCAGCATCGCGGTGCCGAGCGACTACATCGTCGGCCGTGCGCTCGCGACCAACGTCGTCGACAAGACGACCGGCGAAGTGATCGCCAAGGCCAACGACGAGATCACCGACGAGCTGCTGCAGAAGCTGCTGGACGCCGGGCGTCGACGACGATCGAGACGATCTACACCAACGACCTCGACCAGGGTCCGTACATCTCGCAGACGCTGCGCAGCCGACGACACGCCGGACCAGTACGCGCGCGCAAGCGTCGCGATCTACCGGATGATGCGTCCGGGCGAGCCGCCGACCGAGGATGCGGTCGAGTCGCTGTTCCACGGCCTCTTCTTCTCCGAAGAGCGCTACGACCTGTCGGCCGTCGGCCGGATGAAGTTCAACCGCCGCGTCGGCCGCACCGAGCTCAAGGGCCCGCCGACGCTGACCAACGACGACATCATCGCCGTCATCAAGATCCTGGTCGAGCTGCGCAACGGCCGCGGCGAGATCGACGACATCGACCACCTCGGCAACCGCCGCGTGCGCTCGGTCGGCGAGCTCGCCGAAAACCAGTTCCGCTCGGGCCTCGTGCGCGTCGAGCGCGCGGTGAAGGAGCGCCTCGGCCAGGCCGAGAGCGAGAACCTGCTGCCGCACGACCTGATCAACGCCAAGCCGATCTCGGCCGCGATCAAGGAGTTCTTCGGCAGCTCGCAGCTGTCGCAGTTCATGGACCAGACGAACCCGCTGTCGGAGATCACGCACAAGCGCCGCGTCTCGGCGCTGGGGCCGGGCGGCCTCACGCGCGAGCGCGCGGGCTTCGAAGTGCGCGACGTGCATCCGACGCACTACGGCCGCGTGTGCCCGATCGAGACGCCGGAAGGCCCGAACATCGGCCTCATCAACTCGCTCGCGCTGTACGCGCGCACCAACGAATACGGCTTCCTCGAGACGCCGTACCGCACGCGTCACGAACGGCAAGGTCACCGACGAGATCGATTACCTGTCGGCGATCGAGGAAGGCCAGTTCGTGATCGCGCAGGCGAACGCGAAGCTCGACAAGGCCGGCCGGCTCGCGGACGAGCTCGTCTCCTGCCGCAGCAAGAACGAGTTCATGCTGTCGACGGCGGACAAGGTCGACTACATGGACGTCGCGCCGGCGCAGATCGTGTCGGTGGCGGCGTCGCTGATCCCGTTCCTCGAGCACGACGACGCGAACCGCGCGTTGATGGGCTCGAACATGCAGCGGCAGGCGGTGCCGTGCCTGCGCGCCGAGAAGCCGCTGGTCGGCACCGGCGTCGGAGCGCACCGGCGGCGGTCGACTCGGGCACGGCGGTGCATGGCGCGCCGCGGCGGCAAGGTCGACTACATCGACGCCAACCGCATCGTCGTTCGCGTGCACGACACGGAGACGGCGGCGGGCGAAGTCGGCGTCGACATCTACAACCTGACCAAGTACACGCGTCAGCAACCAGAACACCAACATCAACCAGCGGCCGCTGGTGAACGTCGGCGACGTGATCGCCAAGGGCGACGTGATCGCCGACGGCGCGTCGACCGACATGGGCGAGCTGGCGCTCGGGCCAGAACATGCTCGTCGCGTTCATGCCGTGGAACGGCTACAACTACGAGGACTCGATCCTGATCAGCGAGCGCGTGGTCGGCGACGACCGCTACACGTCGATCCACATCGAGGAGCTGTCGGTGGTGGCGCGCGACACCAAGCTCGGACGCCGAGGAAATCACCCGCGACATCTCGAGCCTGGGCGAAGCGCAGCTCGGCCGCCTCGACGAGTCCGGCATCGTCTACATCGGCGCCGAAGTCGAGGCCGGCGGACGTGCTGGTCGGCAAGGTCACGCCGAAGGGCGAGACGCAGCTCACGCCGGAAGAGAAGCTGCTGCGCGCGATCTTCGGCGAGAAGGCGTCCGACGTGAAGGACACGTCGCTGCGCGTGCCGTCGGGCATTTCGGGCACGGTGATCGACGTGCAGGTGTTCACGCGCGAAGGCATCGAGCGCGACAAGCGCGCCGCGCAGATCATCGACGACGAGCCTGAAGGGCTACCGCAAGGACCTGAACGACCAGCTGCGGATCGTCGAGAACGACGCGTTCGCGCGGATCGAGAAGCTGCTCGCTCGGCAAGACCGTCAACGGCGGCCCGAAGCGCATCGCCAAGGGCACCAAGGTCGACGAAGGAGTATCTCGACAGCGTGCGGCCGCCACGACTGGTTCGACATCCGCCTCGCCGGCGAGGATTCGGCGCGCCAGCTCGAGGCGATGAAGGAATCGCTCGCGCAGCTCCGCGTGCAGTTCGACGCAGATGTTCGAGCAGAAGAAGAAGAAGCTGACGCAGGGCGACGAGCTGCCGCCGGGCGTGCAGAAGATGGTCAAGGTGTACGTCGCGGTCAAGCGCCGCCTGCAGCCGGGCGACAAGATGGCCGGCCGCCACGGCAACAAGGGCGTCGTGTCGAAGATCGTGCCGGTCGAGGACATGCCGTACATGGCCGACGGCACGCCGGTCGACATCGTGCTGAATCCGCTCGGCGTGCCGTCGCGGATGAACGTCGGGCCAGATCCTCGAGGTCCATCTGGGCTGGGCGGCGAAGGGTCTCGGCCGCAAGATCGACGAGATGCTGAAGGCGGAGGCCAAGGCCGCCGACGTGCGCAAGTTCCTCGAGCAAGATCTACAACACGACGGGCAAGCCGGAGGACCTCGGCGCGTTCGACGACGACGAGATCGTGCGTGCTCGCCGAGAACCTGCACGGGCGGCGTGCCGTTCGCCACGCCGGTGTTCGACGGCGCCACCGAGGAGGAGATCAAGGGCATGCTCGATCTCGCCGGGTCTGCCGCGCGTCGGGCCAGGTCGACGCTGCACGACGGCCGCACCGGCGAGGCGTTCGATCGCCCGGTCACCGTCGGGCTACATGCACGTGCTGAAGCTGCACCACCTGGTCGACGACAAGATGCACGCGCGCTCGACCGGGCCCGTACAGCCTCGTCACGCAGCAGCCGCTGGGCGGCAAGGCGCAGTTCGGCGGCCAGCGCTTCGGCGAGATGGAAGTCTGGGCGCTCGAAGCCTACGGCGCGGCGTACACGCTGCAGGAGATGCTCACGGTCAAGTCCGACGACGTCAACGGCCGCACCAAGGTCTACGAGAACATCGTCAAGGGCGAGCACAAGATCGAGGCCGGCATGCCGGAATCGTTCAACGTGCTGGTGAAGGAAATCCGCTCGCTGGCGATCGACATCGACCTCGGAGCGCTTCTAGACGATCGGGCGTTCAGCATTGAATTCGTCGAAACGTCTGCAGCTCCGACACGAATCATTCGGGAGTAACGCATGAAAGCACTGCTCGATCTTTTCAAGCAGGTCACGCAGGAAGAGGAATTCGACGCGATCAAGACCGGCCTCGCGTCGCCGGAGAAGATCCGCTCGTGGTCGTACGGCGAAGTGAAGAAGCCGGAGACGATCAACTACCGCACGTTCAAGCCCGAGCGCGACGGCCTGTTCTGCGCCAAGATCTTCGGGCCGGTCAAGGACTACGAGTGCCTGTGCGGCAAGTACAAGCGCCTGAAGCACCGCGGCGTCATCTGCGAGAAGTGCGGCGTCGAGGTGACGCTGGCCAAGGTGCGCCGCGAGCGCATGGGCCACATCGAGCTCGCGTCGCCGGTCGCGCACATCTGGTTCCTGAAGAGCCTGCCGTCGCGGATGGGGATGGTGCTCGACATGACGCTGCGCGACATCGAGCGCGTGCTGTACTTCGAAGCGTACGTCGTCACCGACCCCGGCCTGACGCCGCTCAACCGCGCGCAGCTGCTGACCGAGGACGACTACCTCGCGAAGGCTCGAGCAGCACGGCGACGATTTCTCGGCGACGATGGGCGCCGAAGGCATCCGCGAGCTCCTGAAGGCGCTCGACGTCCCGCACGAGATCGACAAGCTGCGCAAGGAGCTCGAGACGCACCGGCTCGGACACCAAGATCAAGAAGATCGCCAAGCGCCTGAAGGTGCTCGAGGCGTTCCACAAGTCGGGCATCAAGCCCGAGTGGATGATCCTCGAAGTGCTGCCGGTGCTGCCGCCGGAGCTGCGTCCGCTGGTGCCGCTGGACGGCGGCCGCTTCGCGACCTCCGACCTGAACGACCTCTATCGCCGCGTGATCAACCGCAACAACCGGTTGAAGCGGCCTGCTCGAGCTCAAGGCGCCGGACATCATCGTGCGCAACGAGAAGCGGATGCTGCAGGAAGCCGTCGACTCGCTGCTCGACAACGGCCGCCGCGGCAAGGCGATGACGGGCGCCAACAAGCGGCCGCTGAAGTCGCTCGCCGACATGATCAAGGGCAAGGGCGGCCGTTTCCGCCAGAACCTGCTCGGCAAGCGCGTCGACTACTCGGGCCGCTCGGTCATCGTGGTCGGTCCGCAGCTGAAGCTGCACCAATGCGGGCTGCCGAAGCTGATGGCGCTCGAGCTCTTCAAGCCGTTCATCTTCAACAAGCTGGAGACGATGGGTCTCGCCACGACGATCAAGGCCGCGAAGAAGATGGTCGAGGCGCAGGAACCCGTCGTCTGGGACATCCTGGAAGACGTGATCCGCGAGCACCCGGTGATGCTGAACCGCGCGCCGACGCTGCACCGCCTCGGCATCCAGGCGTTCGAGCCGGTGCTGATCGAAGGCAAGGCGATCCAGCTGCACCCGCTCGTCTGCACGGCGTTCAACGCCGACTTCGACGGCGACCAGATGGCGGTCCACGTGCCGCTGTCGCTCGAAGCGCAGATGGAAGCGCGCACGCTGATGCTGGCGTCGAACAACGTGCTGCTGCCGTCGAACGGCGAGCCCTGCATCGTGCCGTCGCAGGACATCGTGCTCGGCCTCTACTACGCGACGCGCGAGACAGATCAACGCCAAGGGCGAAGGGCATGCTGTTCGCCGACATCGCCGAAGGTCAGCGCGCGCGTACGAGTCGCGCCAGGTCGGAGCTGCACGCGAAGATCCAGGTCCGGCTCAAGGAAGTCGACCGGTCAACGCCGACGGCGGCCGACGAGGTCGAGAAGATCACCCGCTATCGAGACGACGGTCGGTCGCGCGCTGCTTGTCCGAGATCCTGCCGGCACGGGCTGCCGTTCGCGATCATCAACAAGCCGCTCAAGAAGAAGGAGATCTCGCGGATCATCAACGCGAGCTTCCGCCGCTGCGGCCTGCGCGAGACGGTGATCTTCGCCGACAAGCTGATGCAGGCGGGCTATGCAGCTGGCGACGCGCGGCGGAATCTCGTTCGCCGCCGACGACATGCTGATCCCGGCGGAGAAGCACCGGCATCATCGCCGAGGCCGAAACCGCAGGTGAAGGAGATCGAGGCGCAGTACACGTCGGGCCTCGTGACGCAAGGCGAGCGCTACAACAAGGTCGTCGACATCTGGGGCCGCGCCGGCGACGACATCGCGAAGGCGATGATGACGCAGCTCGGCATCGATCGAAGTCGTCGACCGCGAAGGCAACACGGTCAAGCAGGAGTCGTTCAATTCCATCTACATGATGGCGGACTCCGGTGCGCGCGGCTCGGCGGCGCAGATCCGGCAGCTTGCGGGGATGCGCGGCCTGATGGCAAAGCCGGACGGCTCGATCATCGAGACGCCGATCACCGCGAACTTCCGCGAAGGGCTGAACGTGCTGCAGTACTTCATCTCGACGCACGGCGCGCGCAAGGGCCTGGCCGACACGGCGTTGAAGACGGCGAACTCGGGTTACCTGACGCGCCGCCTCGGTCGACGTGACGCAGGACCTGGTCGTCACCGAGGACGATTGCGGCACGACGCAACGGCGTTGCGATGAAGGCGCTGGTCGAGGGCGGCGAAGTGATCGAGGCGCTGCGCACGAGCGGATCCTCGGCCGCAGTCGTCGCCGCGGACGTCGTCAATCCCGGAAACGCAGGCGACGCTGTACTACGCCGGCACGCTGCTCGGCGAGGACGAGGTCGAGCAGATCGAGTCGCTCGGCATCGACGAAGTCTAAGGTGCGGCACGCCGCTGACCTGCGACACGCGCTATGGCCTGTGCGCGCATGCTGCTACGGCCGCGACCTGGGCCGCGGCCATCTGGTCGAACGTCGGCGAGGCGGTGGGCGTCATCGCCGCGCAGTCGATCGGCGAGCCGGGAACGCAGCTCACGATGCGCACGTTCCATATCGGCGGCGCGGCGTCGCGGACGGCGGCGGCCTCGCAGCTCGACGGCAAGTCGGCGGGGACGATCCGCTTCTCCGCGCTGATGCGCTACGTCACCAACGCCAAGGGCGAGCTGGTCGTGATCGCGCGTTCCGGCGAAGTGACGATCCACGACGACAACGGGCGCGAGCGAGCGTCACAAAGGTGCCAGCAAT
>ERZ1370068.1415-contig-11307_pt1 | contig 70846 bp, 85 predicted proteins | sample MGYA00561227_ERZ1370068 | MGnify/ENA primary metagenome ERZ1370068 (study PRJEB38410, sample SAMEA6850437) | metagenome | study: Metagenomic assessment of the ecological functions of the soil: analysis of the soil microbiota associated with the...
TTACGTATTGGCTCGCTCGCGCTGGATGCTTGGGCCCAATCGTCCAGTGGCCGCGCGACGGCCGTGCCAGTCCTGCTCGCTGCTCAACACGGCGCTGCGTCGTGTCGTCCGGTGCTCGCCGCCCTGTTCGGAACCGAGGCCGTGCACCATGTGCTCATGCTGGCGAGTGGGAATTCGCTGGCTGGCTGTTTCAGCGGCGTGGTGCTGCAGCTACTTCCGCATCGGCATCCGCCGTCGTCCTCTCGCGCTGTTATTCCTCAGCCGGCTGGCGGTGGAGCGCAGCCTGCTGTTGTTCGTGACGCTCGTGCTGCTGGCGGTCGCGCATACGAAAGCCTGTAAAATCCTGATCGGCGGCGTGCTGCTTCCGGCCGCGCGGCGATCGCCGGCGCAATGCTCCTGACCGAAGCTGCGTCGCGCTTCATGCAATGCGCCGCGCTTTGCTGCTGGTGCGCCGCGGCCGCCGATCCTCGAGTGGCCCGCCCGGCGTTACCGATGCTCCATGACCAATTCTTTGGCGTGACTGACGTGCGTGCTGGCGGGGTCACCCGTGGCGTCGCGTTCCGTCCCCGCCGAGGTTCTCGAACCGAGCTGCCCGATCGGTTGGCGCCGCGTATCCCGGACTTGCCGGGCGTGCACTGGCTCATCCTCCTGCCGATCGAATTTCCTCTGCCGTCTTCGCGACCGCGCGCGTCTCCGCGGATCTCATCTTTGCGGCGAGGTCAAAGGGGCAAGTCAGCGACGCGATGGTGAAGAGGCAAGCCGCGAAGATTTTCAGGCGCTGCTCGGCGGCAGTCAAAGTCTTGTTTGCGCCGGGCCGTTCGGGGTCAGCGCCGATCGGTAACAACAATGATCTGTTGGGGTTGGCGGGCGGTCCTGCCAGGGATCTTCGTAGCCGACGGTGTTTGCCAGCCGGGGCCGGGTCGTGCGCGCTGGATCGTCGTGTGGCGCCTGGCCGCTCGCTGCCAGGTGCGGGCGATCGCGGGCGTGGGCCTCGGGCCTGCCAGGACGGATTGGCGGTCGCGCCGAGAACGCCGCCGGCATTTTCACGCCGGACGGCAGGGGTGTTCGCGCAGACGCCCGCGGCGTGATGTGGGCAGCGGTGCGCCGGCACGCGGCGCCCGATGGTGAACGTGTCGCCAAATCAATCCCCGTTCTGGTGGCGCCTCACGGCCGTGGCTCGGTTGTCAACCCGGTTTTCCGCGGGGCGCTGGCCGTCGGATCAGTCGCCTGCGCTCGCGGGCCCGAGCCGACGCTGGCCTGCCAACGCGCCTGACGGCGACGCAAAGCGCCGCGAAGAGATCGACGCCCGTGGTTCATCCGGCGTGCTCGCGGGCGACGCCCTCGGCTTTCCCCGACATCGCAAGCAACTGGGCGACCTGATACGATTGCGCCGCGTGGTCGTGGTGAGACGGCGGAGGATCGCGCGCGCTGGCGCAAAGTGACCCGAGTTTTCTCTGACCAGCTGCACTCTACCGGCCGGTGGCGATGACGTGCCCGCCGGCGCAAATTCTTGTCGCCTTTGCCGCCGCGACGAGGTGACGCGAGCGGCACAGCCCGTGCACCGTGGCAGCGGCGCCGTCCGCGTGGCAGCCAAAACCCACTGGTGTCCAGCTCAGCCGCGGTCCTCCAATAGGCCGCCGGCTAGCGGAAGGTTGGCAACCCCCTCTGGGAAGCGTGCCGGTGGATCCACTTCGTATCCTGAAGCCGAGCTTGGTCGCGGTGCGCAGTCGCAGCGGAAAGCCGAACGGATCGGTGATCGGCTCGCGCGCGTACTTGGTCGCCAGGGATGGTCTGCGGATGCAGCGCCGTCGCCATGTCGATGCTGCCGGTGTAGTCGTCCGCGCACTTGAACGCGACGTATCTGGCCGAGTCAGATCGGCGCCGACGCGCTCGAGGAAGTGGCGCAGATTAACGCCGGACCATTGGCCGATATAGTCCCATCCCTCCGACGCAGATGTGACGGATGATGAGCTCCTGCTCCGGCAGCGCGGACATCTGCGTGCGCGGTCCACGCCCGCTTGTCCTGGATGAGGCCGGCGAGCTCGAGCTTCCAGCTCCCGGCGTCGACCGGCTTCACCTGCTCGATCTCGTAATAGGCGTTGAAGCGCGGCGGTTTCACCACTTGCGCCTCGGAATAGGTCGGCACCAGGTGGTTGGGCCGGAACAGGAAGGCCTGTGACGAGATCGTTCCAGCTCGACACGGCGGTCAGCACGCTCCGCACCGCGCCGCGGTCGGTGACGTTGCAACCGGTCAGCAGCGACAGGGCGCCAAGGCTGATCGTGCCGCGCAGCAGGCTGCGGCGGTCGATCTGCTCGATGAGCGTTCTTGTGCTCGACGAGGATACTCTGATCGACCGGCGCTGCTGGCCGGAAGAGCGATCGCGAGGAGATGGGTCTCGGTCACGATGCTCTCCGATCGTCACGGCGGCGTCGGGCGAAGGAGCGGCGCCGGCGGCACAGCCCGCGCGAGGGGCGTCGAGCTCGGGTCCCGCCCGTCACCATCGCAACCAGTGTCTTCGGAACGAGCAGCGCAAGCGCCACGTGCACGAGGAGAAACAGCACGATCGCGGCCATGCCGAGGAAATGCACCAGGCGGGCGCCCTGGAAGTCGTAGAACAGCGCCGTCAGCTCCGAGAACTGCATCGGCTTCCAGACGACCAGACCCGAGATCACCTGCAGGATGCCGACCAGGATGATGCCGACATAGAGCGTGCGCTGCACGGCGTTGTAGCGGGTGAGATCGTCGTGCGCGAGGTGGAGACGCAGGGCATCGCGCACGGTGGCGATGAGCTCGCGCAGGCGGATCGGCAGCAGCATGCGGCGAAAGCGGCCGCTGACGAGCCTGTAGATCAGATAGGCAATTCCATTGATCGCCAGGATCCACATCCCGAGAAAATGCCATTGCAGCGCGCCCTGCGCCTCGCCGCCGATGGTGATCCAGTCCGGGAAATGCAGCCAGCCGAACAGCACCTCGTCGTTATAGATCTTCCACCCGCTGCCGATCATGATGATCATGGCGACGGCGTTCGTCCAATCGCATGATGCGCAGCGGCAACGGATGCAGCCGCAGGCCATGCCGGGTATGTGATTTGACAGTCGCCCGCGTCATCTGGAACGTTTTTCGCAATCAAAGTGCGTTCGAGGAGCGCAAGTTGAGCGTCGCCAGCCTACGGGCAACGCGCAGTCGGTACAATCAAGTCGTGCTCAAATTCCCGTGCTGAAGCCGTGAGAGGCGCATGATGCGCAAACCGCGTCCGTGGTTGTCTCTCCTGGCCGTGCCGCGTTGATCGCAGCCGCGGCACGGCGCAGGCGCAGGACATCCGCGTCACCCTCCCGATGCGTTGTCGCCGAGGGCGGAGCGCATTCCGATCCGCAGGCGGCGCCGGCGAAAGCAGCGTCCGACGACGACCAGGAAAACCTGTCGCCGGAAGAGAAGATGCGTCGCCGCTTCCCACAGCCGGTCAGGGTCGGCGACCTGATCGGGCTGCCGTTGCTCGACTGGGACGATTCCACCATCGGCTATGTACGCCACGTCGTGCGCACGCCGGAGGGGAAGATCCAGCTCATCGTCAATCAAGGCCGGTTGTTCGGATGGGGCGGACGCCTGGTGCAGGTGCCGATCGAGGCCGTGGCCATTCTGGCGCGGCAGATCGACCTGCTCGACATATCGGTGGAAGAGTTTCGCGCCGCTCTGGCCTGGTCCGGCGGCCGCCACCCAGCCGATTCCATCCGATGACATGATCAGGATCGCCATCATCGCGCCGTTGATCCTCCTGCCGGTCGGGCAATGGGGCATGGCGGGCTTGAGCAATGGTCGCGCCCGTGACGCTGGACGATGAGCCGCCGACCGCGTTTCGACAAAACCGCCGCCGCCATGCGAAAGTGGTCCTCCCTCCAGAGGTCCCTCCATGTCCCTCAGCACCGAACGCCAGCTCCGCATCCTCACGACTCACGTCGGCAGCCTGCCGCGGCCGATGTCGCTGTCCGCGCAGCTCCTGGCGCGCATGAGCGGCCAGAACTACGACGCCGGCGCCCTCGCAGCCGAGTTGCACACGGCCGTACAGGATATCGTGGCCAAGCAGGCGGAGCTCAGGGGTGGACGTGGTCAGTGACGGCGAGCTGTCCAAGACGAGCTTTCAATACTATGTCACCGACCGGCTTTCCGGGCTCGAACCGTTCCAGCCGAAACCGGGCGTACGCAGCACGCGCGAGAACCAGGCCTTCCCGGCCTTCTACAAGGACGGATCGCACTCGGGCTACGCAACCCACCCGCTACGCCTGTACCGGTCCGATCAAGTATGTCGGGCAAAAGCAGCTCCAACAGGACATCGACAATTTCAAAGCGGGCCTCGGCGGGCGCGAATCCCGTCGACAAGTTCATGCCATCGGTATCGCCGTCGAGTTGCGTCGGGTTGATGGAGAACCGGCACTACGGGAGCGACGAAGAGCATCTGTACGCCGTGGCCGAGGCGCTGCGGGAGGAGTATCAAGCCATCGTCGCGGCGGGATTCATCGTGCAGATCGACGATCCGCGCCTGGCGATGAACTACATGCTCAATCCCGCCATGACGATCGTGCAGCAGCGCGCGCTGGGCGCGGCAGCGGATCGAGGCGCTCAATCACGCCTTGCGCGACCTGCCGGAGGACCGCGTGCGCCACCATACCTGCTACGGCATCAATCAGGGCCCGCGCACCAGCGTACCTCGAGCTCAAGCATCTGGCCGACCTGATCGTCACCATCAAAGCCGGCTACTACTCGTTCGAGCTGGCGAACCCGCGCCACGAACATGAGTGGAAGGTCTGGGAGACGGTCAAGCTCCCGGACGGCAAAGTGCTGATGCCGGGCTGCATCACGCATGCCTCGGTCATCGTCGAGCACCCCGAGCTTGTCGCCGAACGGGTGCTTCGCCTGGCCGCAATTGTCGGCCGCGAGCGGGTCATGGCAAGCTCCGACTGCGGCTTTGCCTCGACGCTCTCGCTGAACGAGCCGCCCGAGATCGAGCCCGAGATCGTGTGGGCCAAATTCGAGAGCCTCGCGGAAGGCGCCCGCCTCGCCAGTCAGGCCCTGTGGCGATGACGCAGGGATGCATTGGGTGTTCGATCGGCGTCAACACGATCTGGACGCGTCCGGGCAGGAACTGGCGATGCGGAGTGCCTCAACCGACGCGGGGCGAGGACGCGCGCCGAGACCTCAGTCGATGTCTCTCCTCGCAAGGCGAGGAGGGAGAGCGCAACGCTTTGCTCGGCGCGGCTGGGCAGCGCGAACACGTAGATCGCGTTGTGGCCGCGCACCGGCTTGAAGGTCTTGACGACGCTCGAGCAGGCCGGCCGTGCCCGACTGCGCGTCGCCGGTCATCACCGCCACATACTGGCGTCCGTTCACCGCGTAGGTGATCGTGCTGGTCACGATGATGCCGCCGAGCACGGTCTCCCAGAGGATCTTGCCGGTGTCGGCATCGAACGCGCGGAACCGGCGATCCATGTCGCCCCAGAACACCAGGTCGCCTGGCCGTCACCAGCGCCGAGCCGTTGCCCGGCACCGGCTGCGGAATGGATCATGTCGACCTTGCCGGTCGACAGATTGACCTTGGCGATCGACGCGAACTTCTGTGGGATCCGCGCCCGGACGCATGACCTGCCGGCGCGGTCCGAAGCCCGCCGGATTTCGGTAGTTCTCGGTCATGTCGAGGCAGGCGTCGCTAGTGCGGAATGTAGAGCGCGTTCTTGCCGGGATGGTAGGCGGTCGACCAGAAGCTCCGGGTGTTGTGGAAGCAAACCAGGATGCGGTCGCCGTCATCCTTCTTCACCTTGTCCCAGTTGATGTGGGTGCGGCCGGTGTCGACGTCGATCTGGAGATATGGAATTCCGGGACGTCGAGCGGGAACGGCGTCGCCCAGATGAACTGCCCGGTGGCGCGGTCGAGCAGCCCAGATCCGCCAGCCTCGCCCGACCGAAACCACCACGTTTCGCACCTCGCCGCGCGGGATGTTCGGATTGATCCACTTCACCGCCGCCGGATCGGGATTGATGGTGGTGCGGACGAGCGTGCGCTCGTGGACGTGATCGAGGTCCCAGTCGTCGCCCGGCAGGTGCTGGTAGTACCAGACGAGCTTGCCGGTCTCGATGTCGACCGCCACGGTCGAGTTGCTGTAGAGCTCGGACGGGCGCCTCGCGCGGCACCGCGTCGATATCGCCGTGGCGCTTCCACCGGGTCCACGGCTTGGGATTGGCGATGCCCCAGTAGAGCAATTTGCGCTCGGGATCGTAGGAGCCGGGCAGCCCCAGGCGCTGGCGATCCGCTGCTCGGTCGGAACGTTGCCCCAGGAGTCGCCGCCGGGCTCGCCCGCGCGCGGGCGTGTTGTAGAATTTCCAGAGCTCCTTGCCGGTCTTGGCGTCGTGCGCCGCGATGAAGCAGTCGGCGCGCAGTCTCGCAGGTGCGGCTGGTGATCACCTTGCCGTCGACGACGATCGGCGCCGACGTGGCCTGCGTCGAGCTCTTGAAGTTCTGGACGACCTTGGTCCCAGCGCACCTTCTCCGGTCTTGGCATCGAGGGCGACCATGGACGCCGTCGGGCGCGCGGAGATAGATCATGTCCTCGTAGATGCGCGAGACTCTTTGCTGCGCGCCCGCTCGGACCGCCGACGAATCGCCATCTCGCTGGGATACTCGCGCTCGTATTCCCAGATCAGGTCGCCGTTGGTGGCGTTGAGCGCCTAACGACGCCGCCGCCGGGACTGACAGTGTACATGACGCCGTGGTGGACGATCGGCGTCGTTTCATTGCGTGCCGGTCGGCAGGCCGCGCGACCAGGCCATCTGGAGCTGGCCGACGTTGCTCTTGTTGATCTGATCGAGCGGGCTGAAGCGCTGCTCGTCGTAGGTGCGGTTGATCATCAGCCAGTCGCCCGGCGGCGGTTGACCGAGCTGACCGCGGGTGACCGGCTCGAAGCCGTTGCCCTGCGCGCCGGCAACGTCGCAAGAGCACACAGCATCGCCGTTGGTGATGCGGTGACGAGGCCCCCTTATCATGCGTCGCTCCCTTTGTGACATTCTTGGTGGTCCGGTCTTGCACAATGCCGGACCTGCATTGAACCAGAGCAAAGGCGTACCTCGCTCGCAAGCGGACAATAGGACGCGCAAAAGCATGTGGATCTTCGCCGGCACTCCGCCAAAAGCCGCGAAGCCAGTAAGGATTGACGATGCACAACAAAATGCCTGGCGACTGACCTGGTGGTCGCGGTCCTGCGTGACGGTTTGCCGCTCCAGCCGCGCCGGCGCAGGACGCATTGCAGCCGGCGAACAGGTCTACGAGGAACATCCTCCGCGCGTCCTGCCATGGCGAGAAACTCAGGAGCACGGGCGCCATGCCCGATCTGAAGAGCAGCGCGCCGACGGCTGGCGCGCTTCGATCAGATGGTGATGGAACGGCCGAGTGCCAGATGCCGGCCTGGCAAGGCATTGTCAGCCAGGATCCCTGGAAGCGCTCTGGGTCGAGATTGCTCCCGCGCGCGCGCGATTAGCAAAACGATAGAGCGTCGCGGTATTCGCGATGTATTTCTGCATCGCCGACGTGGTCGATCGTGGCAGCTCCCATTCTGCCGCGCGCCGGCAAGCGCGGATAATCGCTGTAAGCAACACGAGCGCGGCAATGCGCTGGTACTGGGAGGAAGCCATGGCGGGATGAAAGCATTCCACGACGCCGTTTTTTGTAGGCGCCGGCGCGGTCGCGACCGCGCTGAGCACCACCACGGCTGAAGGCAACGCGCCGGTTGCGGAACGCGGCTGCCTGCAAGCGGCACGAGCTGCTGCTGACGGACTGCAACTGAGGTGCCGTATTCTGGCGCCGCCTGCGACACAATCGTCCCAGCCGATGCCGCTGTCGCCGTCCGGCACCGATTGCGGTCTCGTCAACTATATCGACCGCCAGCTCGCGGGCGCCTGGGGCAACGGCGCGCGGCTTTATCGCAGCGGGCCATTCATACCCGAGCAAGCCCGAACAGGGTTATCAGCTTCCGCTCACGCCGCGCGAGTTCTTCCGCGCCGGCATCAAGCCGACGCCAACGCGTGGACGCGCAAGACCTACGGCAAGGAATTCGACCGGCTCTCGCCGCCGAGCGCGACGGCGAGCGCTCAAGACCATGGACGGCCGGCAAGGCCGAGTTCGCCGAATCGCGAAAGCAGTTCTTCGAGGCAGCTGCTACGCCATCGACGATGGAGGGCTTCTTCGCCGACCCGATCTATGGCGGCAACCGCGACAAGGTCGCCGTGGCGGATGATCGGCTATCCCGGCCTGCCGGCGAACTACGGCAGACACGGCGCTCGAATATCGCGGCAAGAAGCTCGATCTCGAGCCCAAGTCCATCGCCGACTTTTCCTGAAGGAGCGCGACCATGGCTACCAGACTTGAAGGAAGTCGACGTCGTCACCGTCGGCGTGGGCTGGACCGGCAGCATCCTGGCGCGCGAGCTCACCAAGGCGGGCCTCACGGTGGTCGGCCTCGAGCGCGGCGCCAACCGCATCGCCGCGCGAGGATTTCACGCATTCCCGCGCATCCGCGACGAGTTCAAATATCGCGCTGCGCTACGAGCTGATGCAGGACACCGCGATCGGAGACGCGTGACGCTCCGCCACGTGCCGGGCGAGACCGCGCTGCCGATGGCGGCGCTGGGGCGCGTTCCAGCCCGGGCGACGGCGTCGGCGGCGCCGGCACGCATTGGAACGGCGTCACCTGGCGCTTCCTGCCGAGCGATTTCGAGCTGCGCTGCGCATCTGACGGACGCGCTACGGCGCGCAACGCCATTCCCGCCGACATGACGATCCAGGACTGGGGCGTCACCTATGACGGAGCTTGAGCCCTACTTCGACCGCTTCGAGAAGCTGTGCGGCGTCTCCGGCAAGGCCGGCAATCTGCAGCGGCCAGAAGATCGAGGGCGGCAACATCTTCGAGGGCCCGCGCTCGTCGGAATATCCGAACAAGCCGCTGGTGATGGCGCAGTGCGGCGCTGATCTTCGACAAGGCGGCCAAAGCCTCGGCTATGCACCCGTTCCCGATCGCCGGCCTCCAACAACAGCGCGGCCTATACCAATCCCGAAGGGCTGACGCTCGGCGCCTGCCAGTATTGCGGCCACTGCGAATATCTTCGGCTGCGAGGCGCAACTCCAAAGGCGAGCCCGCACGTCTGCATCCTGCCGGTGCTGCTGCAGGATCCGAAATACGAGCTGCGCACCGCACGCCTATGTCAACAAGACTCATCTACGACAAGGCGCGCCAAGAAGGTGCGCGGCGTGACCTATATCGACCGGCGCACCGGCGAGGAGATCGAGCAGCCGGCCGATCATCGTGCGTGCTCTGCGCCTATCCCTTCAACAACACCGGCTCTGCTGCTGATCGCCGGCATCGGCGAGCCCTACGATCCGGCGACCGGCGCAGGGCGTGGTCGGCAAGAACTACTGCCAGCAGATCACGTCGAACGTGCGCGCTGTTCGTCGACGACGAGATCAATCCGTTCATCGGCACCGGCGTCATCGCCGTGCGCGATCGACGATTTCCAGGGCGACAATTTCGACCACGGCGGGCTTGGGCTTCTTCGGCGGCGGCTTCATCTCGCCGGCGGTCAGCGGCGGGCGGCCGATCCAGGTGCGCGCGGTGCCGCCCGGCACGCCGCGCTGGGGCTCGGCATGGAAGAAGGCGACGCGCGCAGTGGTACAACCACTCGTTCCCGATCAACACGCACGGCATCGAACTACGCCCACCGCACCAACTATCTCGATCTCGATCCGAACTACAAGGACGCGATCGGCCGCCCGCTGGTGCGCATGACCTTCAATCTACACGAGAACGACTGGAAGATGTCGGCCTTCCTCACCGACAAGGCCGACGGAGATCGCGCGCGCGGTCGAACGCCAGCGTCGTCGGCGACGCCGCAACCGCGCCGCGGCAATTTCGACAGCAGCGCCGGCCAGTCCTCGCATCAACACCGGCGGCGCCATCATGGGCGCCGATCCGAAGACCAGCGCGGTCAACCGCTATCTGCAGTCCTGGGACGCCGAGCAACCTGTTCGTCATGGGCGGCGCGGCGTTCCCGCAGAACGCCGGGCTACAACCCGACCGGCACGATCGGCGCGCTGACCTATTGGTCGCGCAAGGGCGATCACGTACGCAATATCTGAAATCACCGGGGCCGCTGGTCCCGGCACAGCTGGCGCGTGAGAGCGCCATCAGCCTCGTACATTCCGGCTGCCGAGCTGCTGCCGCGTCGATATCGTGCAATCCTGCCACTGATTAGACGAGGCCCCTACCTTTGGGGCCAGCCAGCTTATGGTGATCGTCATGTTCCAGCCCGATGATTTTCGTGTCGAGGATGTGCCGGAGATGCACGCGCTGATGCGTGGCAGGCCTTTTGCCGCGCTGGTATCCGCCGGCGCGGCCGGTCTCTATGCCAGCCACCTACCGACCGTCCTCAAGGACGATGGGCCGTACGGCGTCATCGAATGCCATCTTGCGCGTGCCAATCCGCATTGGATCGATCTCGCTGTGGGCGGCGAGGCGCTGATGATCTTTCAGGGACCCGAAGGTTACATCACGCCCAACTGGTATCCCTCAAAGCCGTACACGGAAAGGTCGTGCCGACCTGGAACTTTGCGGCCGTGCACGCCTATGGTCGTCCCGAAGTGATGAAGGAAAAAGACTGGCTGCTCCGGCACGTCACCGAGCTGACTGCCCAGCAGGAGAGGCGAACGAAGCCAGACCGTGGGCGCCGTCGGATGCGCCCGACAGTTACATCGAGGTCATGTTGCGCGGCATCGTCGGCTTCCGCTTTGCCATCACGCGGCTCGAAGGCAAATGGAAGATGAGCCAGAACCGCGAGGCGCAAGATCGGGAGGGCGTCGTGAAGGGCCTCAGCGCGCGAGGTGCCGGCGACGATCTGGAGATGGCGCAGTTGGTCTCGCGTCAGGTCACGCCAAGCAGTTAGGGCACGTAACTCATAAACCAGGGTTGTCGGGGCGCGGGCGAACGCGGAGATTCACCATGGATACGATCAAAATGTCCGAAGACATCAACCATGATCGCCGCCGCTTCTTGGCACCGCGGCCATGACCATTGCTGCCGCCCAGCTCGCCATGACCGGTTCTGCGGGCGCACAATCCGGCAAGGCAAGACCGGCAGATCTGCCCGCGATCAAGCCGGGGACGAACACGTCGTTCGGCCCGCTGAAGCAGATCGATGCCGGCGTTCTCAATGTCGGATACGCCGAAGCCGGCCCCGCCGATGGTCCTGTGGTCATTCTTCTGCACGGCTGGCCCTACGACATTCACAGCTATGTCGATGTTGCCCCTTTGCTGGCGTCGGCGGGCTACAGGGTGATCGTCCCGTATCTGCGCGGCTATGGCACGACGCGCTTTCTTTCGAGCGAAACGGTCCGGAATGGCCAGCAGTCGGTGATCGCTGTCGATATCATCGCCTTGATGGATGCTCTCAAGATCGAGAAGGCGACCATCGCCGGTTATGATTGGGGCGCGCGGACGGCCAACATCATCGCGGCGCTCTGGCCGGAGCGCTGCAAGGCCATGGTCTCCGTGAGCGGTTATCTGATCGGCAGCCAGGAAGCCGGCAAGATGCCGTTGCCGCCAAAGGCTGAGCTGCAATGGTGGTACCAATATTATTTCGCCACGGAACGCGGCCGGGCCGGCTACGAGAAATACCGGCACGATTTTGCCAAGCTCATTTGGCAGATCGCTTCGCCGAAGTGGGACTTCGATGATGCCACGTTCGATCGCAGCGCGGCGGCCTTCGACAACCCGGATCATGTCAGCATCGTGATCCATAATTACCGCTGGCGGCTCGGCCTGGCTGAAGGCGAGCCGAAATACGACGATCTGGAAAAGCGGCTTGCCGAAGGTCCGGTCATCACCGTGCCCACCATTACCCTCGAAGGCGATGCCAATGGTGCGCCACACCCGGACCCCAGCTCCTATGCCAAGAAATTCTCCGGGCAAATATGCGCACCGGATCATCACCGGCGGCGTCGGGCACAATCTGCCGCAGGAAGCCCCGCAGGCCTTTGCCGAAGCTGTCGTCGAAGTCGACGGTTATTGACCGGCGTCAGCCTGAGCGCTTCCGCAACAGGGCAGCGACGCTCCCGCGCGGGCGTGGTCTTGAGTTCATGCCGCAGCATTGAAGGGCGCACCGCTTCGTCATCATCGTGCCAGATGGTCGCATGGGCGTTCGGGTCGTACGGCCTGGCGCCAATGCTTGGCACGTCGGTGCACACAGGGGCATGATAGCCACCAGAACGGCGGTGCGGCTTCTGCAGCCGTGGGCCGGCCAAAGATCGAACACCCGAAGAGGGTGCATCATCAGGGAGGGATCCATGGGACGATCACAGCTCGGCGCTCGCGCTTTCGACGCTGATGGTGCTGGCGGGCGGCGCGTCGGCGGCCGACGTGAAGCTTGTCTATATCGGCGAGATATCGGGCAGCATCGCGGTGTCCGGCGGCAATTTCCGCGACGGCATCATCCTGGCGGTCGAGGAGATCAATGCCGCGGGCGGCATCCTCAAGGAGAAGATCGCGCTCAGCCAGCTCGACACCCAGACCAATCCCGGCGTCGCGCGTTCGCAGATGCAGAAGGCGATCGACGGCGATCCCTATGTGATCCTGGGGCCGATCTTCTCCGGCAACGTCAAGGTCGACCATGCACGATGCTGCAGCAGGCCGAGATCCCGCACTCTGATCGGCGGCGAGGCCGGCGAGCTGACCGCGCTGGGCGATCGCTACCTGTTCCGCACCTCGTTCGGCCAGCAGATCGGCATGCCGAAGATCGCGAACTACATCCGCGACGAGCTCAAGGCCAAGACGGTCGCGCTGATCTGGGTCAACAACGATTTCGGCAAGGGCGGCCGCGACAACCTGATCAAGGAGACTGGCCGCGCGCAACATCAAGCTCGTCGCCGACGTCTCGACCGAGTCCGGCCAGGTCGATTTCGCCGCCGACGTGGTCGAAGCTCAAGGCCGCGAACGCCGATGCGGTGTTCGTCTACAGCAACGAGGAGGAATGCGCGCGCATCATGCGCGAGGCGCGCAAGCAGGGCCTCAAGGGGCCGTTCGTCGGCGATACCACGCTGCTCAGCCAGAAGACCATCGAGCTGGCGGGCGATGCCGCCAACGGCGTGCAGGGCCATGTCGGCCTCACCGCCGACGCGCCGATCCCGGCGGTGACGGAATTCACGCGCGAAGTTTCAGAAGCGCTTCAACTACAAGCCGGATCACAACGGCATCAAGGGCTACACCGGCGTCTACGCGGTCAAGTACGTCACCGAGAAGAAGCTCGGCAAATTCGATCGCAAGGCGCTTCGCCCAGGCGATGCACGGGCTGACGATCACGCCCGCAGGACGAGCCGGCGATCCTGATTGAGACGACCTGGGACAATGCCGGCGAGATCGACCGCATCAGCTTCCTCGCCGAGGTCGTCGGCGGCCAGCAGAAGATCACCAAGATCCTGCCGAAGCTCGGCAAGTAGCCGGGCGACGTGCGTCCCCGCGAGTCGATGGCGGCCGGCGCGTTGTGCCGGCCGAATGTCGGGACCAAGCCGATCTGGCCGATATCCTCCAGCTGCTCGTCGCCGGGCTGGCGACCGGCGCGATCTATGCGCTGGTCGCGATCGGCTTCACGCTGCTCTGGCAGACGTCGCAGACCATCAACTTCGCCCAGGGCGAGTTCGTCATGCTGCCGGCCTTCTTCGTGCTGATCGGCATGAGTTATTTCGGCCTGTCGTTCTGGCCGGCGGTGGCGCTCGCCACCGTCGTGTCGGTCGTCGTGCTCGGGCTGCTGTTCAAGCGGCTGATCGTCGACCCGATGATCCGCCACGGCGTGCTGCCGCTCGTCATCGCCACCATCGGGCTTGGCGATCCTTGTTCGAAGGAGGCGGTGCGCGAATTCTACGGCGCCGACGCGCAGCCGTTCCCGCCCGTGGTCGCCGCGACCGACGTCACCGTGTTCGGCGTCGCCTTCGCGGTGCAGAGTCTGGTCGTGCTGGCGATCAGCATCGCCGCGGTCGTCGCGCTGCAGCTCTTCCTCAACGGCACGCGCACCGGACGCTGCATGCAGGCGACTGCGCCAGAACCCGACTGTCGCCCGCCTGCTCGGCATCCCGGTCGAGCGCATGATCCTCTACACCTTCCTGATCAATGCCGCGCTCGTCGACGCTCGCCTCGATCCTGATCACCCCGATCTACCTCGCCAAGTTCACGAACGGCGAATGGCTCGGCCTCTACGCCTTCATCGCCGCGATCATCGGCGGCTTCAACCAGGTCCGCGGGGCGATCGTCGGCGGCGCTGCTGCTGGGCGTGATCGACAATTTCGCCGCCGCCTATCATCTCCTCGCAATACCGGATGGCGATACCGCTGCTGATCCTCATCGTGGTCGTCCTGGTCCGGCCGCAGGGCCTGCTCGGCCGGATCGAGGAGCGCATCGGTATGAGGCGGGCCGGCGCCTGCTCGCGGGCATCGTGCTCGTCGTCTCGCCGCCGCGTTTCTCCTGGCCGCGCCGTTCGGCGTTCAAGCCCTACGGCATCTTCATTCTCAGCATGTGGGCGGTGATGACCATCGCCGCCATCGGTCTCAACCTGACGCTCGGCTATGCCGGCCAGATCTCGCTGGCGCAGGCGGCGTTCGTCGGGATCGGCGCCTACATCACCGCTCTGCTGACCACCAAGGGCTGGCCGTTCTGGTCCACCTATCGTGCTCGGCGGCGTGTCGTGCTTCGCGATCGGCTGGCTGCTCGGCTATCCGGCGCTGCGGGTGCAGCACCATTATCTCGCCTTCGTGACGCTTGCCTTCAACACGCTGGTCTATCTGATCTTCCGCAACGAGGAATGGCTCACGGGCGGCATCTACGGGATCAGCAATGTCCCGCGCCCGGACGTCGCCGGGCTGGTCGATGAACGGGCCGCGCGGAGTTCTACTATTTCTGTCTCGCGCATCTTGCCCTGGTGTCGCTCGCCACCTGGTGGCTCATCCGCTCGCCCTGGGGCCGCGCCTTCGTGGCCTTGCGCGAGAATCCGATGCGGGCGCTGTCGCTGGGCGTCGACACCCGCCGCTACACGCTGATGGCATTTGCGCTCGGCGCCGGGCTGGGCGGCATTTCCGGCGCGCTCTACGCGCCGCTCGTGCAGTTCATCGATCCGACGCCGTTCGCGCTCGGCTTGTCGCTCAATTTGCTGCTGATGGTCGTCGTCGGCGGCTCCGGCTACTTCTTCGGCCCGTTCCTCGGCGCGATGGTGGCGGTGCTGCTGCCGGAATGGCTGCGCTTCACGCGAGGGCTTCTATCTGATGGGCTATGCACTGCTGGTCGATGGTGCTGATGGTGTTCTGTCCCTCGGGCCTGCTCGGCCTCGCCGATCGTCTGACCAGGCCGGCTGCCAAGCCGGGCGCGCAGGTCGGCGGCGGAGACGTCCGTCGCGGCGCCGGACGCGGCGGCAGGCGAGGGCGCGCGATGAGCACGGTGCCTCGACGGTGCGCGATCTGAAGAAGAGCTTCGGCGGCATCGTCGCGGTGGACGGCGTGTCGTTCGACGTCAACGGAGGGCGAAATTCTCGGCATCATCGGCCCGAACGGCAGCGGCAAGTCGACCTTGTTCAATTGCATCCTCGGACAGCTGCGGCCGAGCGCCGGCGATGTGCGTCTCGACGGCCGTTCGGTGACCGGCATGCGGCCGTGCGATCTCAACCGGCTGGGAGTGAGCCGCACGTTCCAACTGCTGCAGATTTTTCCGCAACTGACCGCGCGCGAGAACCTGATCCTGGCGGGCCAGGAGCATAAGGGCAACATGCTCTCGCGCCTCGTCGGCCCGCGCGACGCCGGGCTTTCGGCGCCGGCGGACCGGATGCTGGACTTCTTCCGGCTCGATCATCTCGCCGACGAGCAGGCGGGCGGCTTGAGCTACGGCCAGCAGAAACTGCTCGACGCCGCAATGGCGTTCATGGTCGGGACCGCGCCTCGCGCTTGCTCGACGAGCCGGCCGGCGGCGTCAACCTGACGATGCTCGACGAGCCTGCGCGAGCGGCTGAAGGCGATCAACGCCGAGCGGGGCGCGACCTTCGTCGTCATCGAGCACAACATGGAATTCGTCATGGCGCTGTGCGATCGCATCCTGGTGCTCGCCGAGGGCCGCATCATCGCGCAGCGGCGATCCGGCGGAGGTCCGCCGCGATCCGAAAGTGATCGAGGCCTATCTTGGTCACTGACGACATCCTGCGCTTCGAGGACGTCGTCGCCGGCTACGGCACGGGAGACGATCCTGCGCGGCTCTCGCTTCCGACGTCCGGCGCGGCGCGATCACGACCGTCATCGGTCCGAACGGCGCCGGGCAAGTCGACAGCGTTCAAGGCCTCGTTCGGGATGCTGCCGGTGCGTCACGGCCGGATGTTCTATCGACGGCAGCGATGATCACCAACCGCACGCCGCGCGCAGCTGATCGGCGCCGGCATCTGTTACGTTCCGCAAGGGCGCAACATCTTTCCCGAACTGTCGGTGCTGCACAATCTCGAGCTCGGCGGCGTCGCGGCGCCCGAGAGGCTTCGACCTCGAGCCGCGCATCGAAGCGGCGATGGACCGCTTCCCGGTGCTGCGCCGCAAGGCCCGCCAGCAGGCCTCGACGCTGTCCGGCGGCGAGCAGAAGATGCTGGAGATCGCGCGCGGGCTGATGCTGCGAACCCGAAGTTGATGCTGATCGACGAGCCCTCGATCGGACTGTCGCCGATCCTGGTGGAGGAGCTGTTCGGCCTGATCAGGGACATGCGCGCGCGCGGCATCACGCGTGCTGATGATCGAGCAGAACGCCAAGCGCGCGCTCGAAAATTCCGACTACGGGATCGTGCTCGAGCTCGGCAGCACGCGCACTGCAGGATCGCGCGCGACGAGCATCCTCGCCGATCCGCGCATCGGGCAACTGTTTCTCGGCGGCGGGCTGGAACCGACGCGACGGCGGCGATGCGACCGTCGCGCAGACGATCGAAGGAGAGAGTGACATGAACGCCGTCGCATCCCGCAACATCAAGTTCGTCAGCCATTCGCGACCTCGGCGGCCGCGGCGACGGCGTGCAGATCATGGTGCATCGCGGCTACGCCTATATCGGCCACGGCTTCAGCAACGGCATCACCACCGTCGACGTGCGCGATGCGGCGCGCCCGAAGGTCCTCGATTTCATCGCCTGCCCGCCCGGCACGCGCGCCTTTCACCTGCAGACGCACGATGATCTGCTGCTGGCGGTCAACGCGCCGAGCGTCTGGACGATGCAGGAATTTCAGAACGAGAAGGCTTATTTCGGCGGATCGCCGGCGGACAAGCTGAAGGACCAGAGCAGATTTACCGCCGGCATCCGCGTCTACGATATTTCCAAGCCGGAGAAGCCGGTCGAGATCGGCTTCATGCCGGTCGATGGCCTCGGGCCGCACCGGATCTGGTACACCGGCGGCCGCTACGCCTATGCCTCGATCCATTTCGCCGATTTCACCGACCACATTCTGGCCGTGATCGACATGTCGCAACCCGCGCAAGCCCGAGGTCGCCGGCCGCTTCTGGCTTCCGGGCATGTGGCGCGCCGGCGGCGAGACGCCGAACTGGCCGACCGGCAAGCGCTACGCGCTCCATCACGCGCTCGTCGCCGGCAATCATCGCATACGCGGCCTGGCGCGACGGCGGCCTCGTCGGTGCTCGACGTTTCCGAGCCGGACAAAGCCCAGGATGCTGGCCTACCGCAACATGGATCCGCCGTTCGGCGGCGGCACGCACTCGCCGTTGCCGCTGCCGGACCGCAATCTTCTGGTCCTCGGCGAAGAGCCGACCTCGGCCAATTGCAGCGAAGGACTGCGCTACATCTGGATGTTCGACATCCGCGAGCCGGGCAATCCGGTCAGCATCGCGACCTTCCCGCAGCCCGCCGAAGCGGACTACTGCGCCAAGGGCGGCAGCTTCGGTCCGCACAATCTGCACGAAAACCGGCCCGGCTCGTTCCAGAGCTCGCGCCTGATCTTCGCCACCTATTACAATGCAGGTGTGCGCGCCTACGACATCGAGAACCCGTTCCAGCCGCGCGAGGTCGGCTACTACGTGCCGCCCGATCCGACGCACATGATGGATCCGCGCCCGAACCGGCCGCAGGTCATCCAATCCTGCGACTGCTACGTCGATCGCAACGGGCTGATGTATCTCACCGACCCCAATGCCGGGCTCTACATTCTCCAGTTCGACGGCATTTGAGACAGCGGTGCGCCGTCGCCTTGCACGCTCAGTCACCGCGGGGCGCAAACATCCCGGCGTCCCGGCGCGCTGCTTCAGGCAGGCCGTGTCGGCCGCCTGGGTCACCGGATGGTCCGCTCGACCTGAGACTTTGGGTGCGAATGCCACTATAGCGGCGATCGCGGCAATCATGATGGCGATATCCCGACCATGGCGGTGCCTCGTCGATCCAGATCACGTTTGACCTCTGGGATCGAGATTCGCACGTCCGGGTGCGCGGGGACTGTGATTTGGATCACATGATGTGGCAGCGCCGCGGATGCTGTGCCCGGGCCCATCTCGTACCCGCCCAAGAATTGGATCTTGTTCGGGGAGCAGCGCGGGTTCAGATTTGAGGCGGGAGGCGGACATGCACTCGCACGGGCAGCACCATCATGGGCGACCGGCCCGACGTCGCCTTGGTGGATCAAAAGGGAGATTTGCCATGAACCGTCGTGGGCATGCTCGCAATCATGATTGCAGCGCTGGCGTTTCCAGGGAATGGCACTCGCAGCGCCCGCGTCTTCCCCCAACGGCCGCGAGCGCGACCAATGCTATGGCTCATGCTATGCCAAGTGCGCCGCCCAACACGCGTGCCAGCGCCCCGATGCCAGCCCGAACTGCTTCACTCATTTCAATCAGTGCAAGGCGGTTTGCCGCGCAGCAACTGTCGTCGCTAGGGCTTGCCGTGGCACGCGATCGGTCTGCACGGCGGCCGTCGTGCCCGCAGGGACATTGCCCGAGACACGCGCTACTATTTGCGCCGGCGATGCAAGCAAGCAGGGAAGCACCGGAGCGATGGCGAACGCAAGCGACGCACGCGGAATGATCGCGGTCGACAAGATGGGGACGAAAGTCTTGTTCCTCGATCCCGCCAGCTACGAGACGCGAAGTCGTGCTCGACGATTTTCCACGCACGGTGCACGAACTGCTGGTGGTGCCGGAAACCGGCCTCGCCTACGTGCCGATCTTCGGCGACGGCATCCACGGCCGCAATCCCAATCCAGGCCATCTCCTGTGCATCATCGACCTCAACAAGCGAGCTCATGTCGGCGACATCGATCTGCGGCCGTGCATCGCGCCGCATACGTTGAAGCTCGGGCCGGACGGCCTCATCTACATCACCTGCGAGAACAGCGCCGTGGTGGCGGTGATCGACCGCTCCACCCATAAGGTGGTCGACGCCATCGAGTCCGGCTCGACCAATGGCCACCGACTGATCATCTCGCCGGATGGCCAGCGGCTCTATACCGAGAACGAGGAAGACGGCACGGTCTCGGTGATCGACCTGCCGAAGCGAAAGCTCCTGCGGCAAGATCAAGACCCCGCGCCCGCTCGCGGGCATCGCGATATCGGCCGACGGCCGCACCGTGGTCGCGGTCGACGACGTCGAGCCGGCGCTGTTCCTGATCGACACCGAAAGCGAACGCGTCGCCCACTACCGTGCGGCTGGAAGCGACGTTCCCGAGGCGCGCGCAGATCGCCCGCTACAGCCCGGATAACAGCATGATCGGCGTCACCAGCCTGAAGAGCAACACCGTCGAGCCTGATCGACCCGTCATTCCGCCAGCAGCATCGCCATCAGGGTCGGCAGCCAGCCGATGGACATGGCGTTCCGCGGCGACGAATTGTTCGTCGCCTGCCAGGGCGACGGGTCGGTGCACATCGTCGATATTCCGAGCGCGGCGGGTGAAGCACAGTTTCCACGCCGGCACGGGCTGCGAGTCGCTGGGCTTTTTTTGACCTCTCGGACGGCGGTGCCGGCGGTGGTGAACATCTTTGGCGGAGATCGGGCCATGAGGAGACGAGCCCTAGTGGAAGGCGTGATCCGGCGGTTCCGGTTGGCGTCGGGACTCGTCATGTTGGCTTACGTGACGACGCACTTCGTCAACCACAGCCTGGGCCTGGTCTCGGTCCAGTCGATGGATCTCGCGCTCAAGGTTCATCTATCAGTATTGGGCGAGCCCGCTCGGCACCTTCTTCCTCTACGGCGCCTTCGCGATCCACTACAGCCTGGCGCTCTGGGCGCTCTGGCTGCGCCGCTCACTCAAGATGCCGGCTCGCGGAAGCGACGCAGCTGGTGCTCGGATTCTCGATTCCCTTTCTCCTCACCGAACACGTCCTCCAGACGCGCGTCGCCGACACGTTCTATGGCGCGCACTACGGCTACTACGCGACGTTGCTCTACACATTCTTCGTGGCCGATCCGCTACGTGGCGGGCTTCAGTTCACGGTGCTGGTGATCGCCTGGATCCACGCCATGATTGGACTGCGGTTCTGGCTGCGCCTGAAGCCGTGGTACGAGCGCTGGCAGCCGATCCTCTACGCGTTCGCGTTGCTGATGCCGACGTTTGCGATTCTCGGCTTTCTCGAGGGCGGCAGCCAGGTCATGACGCATGGCCGAGGATCCGGCCTGGGTCGCGCAGCTCTTGGCAGGACCATCCGCGGCCAGCGCCGGCGGACAGGAGCCTTCCTCGATCAGATGGTGGTCTGGGTGCGTTACGGTTTCCTGGCGGCGCTGCTCGCCGTACTGGGAGCGCGGCTCGCGCGTTGGCGCTGGGAGCGGCGGCGCGGCGTCCTCCGCATGACCTATCCGAGCGGCCGCGTGGTCCAGATCGTGCGCGGCGTGTCGGTGTTGGAAGCGAGCCGGATGGCCGGTATTCCCCATGCCTCGGTGTGCGGCGGCCGCGGGCGCTGCTCAACCTGCCGCATCAAGATCGAGGGTGCGAAGGAGGAGATCCCGCCGGCGGCGTCCGAGGAGGTGAAGGTGTTGCGCCGCGTGGGCGCGGCGCCCGACGTTCGGCTCGCCTGTCAGCTCCGCCCGCACGGCGACCTGCGCGTGACCCCGCTCTTGCCGGCCACCGCCCAGGCCCGGGACGGATTTCGCCGTCCGGGCTATCTCCAGGGCGCCGAGAGGAGATCGCGATCACTGTTCGCCGATCTCAGGTCCTTCACCCAGCTCTCCGAACAGAAGCTCCCCTACGATCTGGTGTTCCTCCTGAACCGGTACTTTGCCGAGATGGGCCACGCGGTGGAGGCGGCGGGCGGGCGCATCGATAAATTCATCGGCGATGGCGTGATGGCGCTGTTTGGTCTCGACACCGGCGTCGAGGCGGGTGCCGCGAGGCGCTCGCCGCCGCCAGGGACATGGCCGAGCGCATGGAGACTCTCAATCGCGCGCTGGTCGCACGACATTTCCGAGCCGCTGCGGATCGGCATCGGCATCCATACCGGTCCTGCCATCGTGGGCGAGATGGGTTATGGCACCGCGGTCTCGATCACCGCGGTCGGCGATTCCGTCAACACCGCGAGCCGCATCGAAAGCCTCACCAAGACCTACGCCTGCCAGCTGGTGGTCTCCGAGGCCGTCGTTCTGCGCGCCGGCATCGATCTCGGCCGATGCACCACGGCACGAGATCGAAATCCGCGGCCGAGGTCGAGCGGCTCGTGGTGCGCACGTTCACCAGCGCCGGGATCTGCCCGTGCTGGAGCGTGAAAGGCGCAAGCGGGCCTGATCGATCACGAATATCGATCTTCGATTGCGTGAAGGGGCCTAACGCCAGCGGCCTGCCGAGCAGGAAATGGCTGTGATATCGTGCATCAACCGGGCCGTACGACCGCGCCAGCTCGGCTGGGGCGGCGAACAAGCATCCGAGCCCCAAGGGAGGAAGCGATGAGAGCCACGCGAGCGTGGTTTGCGGCGGGATTGTCGGCGCTGTTGGCCGCAGGCGTGATGACGGCGCGGCCCGCCGACGCGCAGAACTATCCGGCGCGGCCGGTGAAGCTCGTGGTGCCCTACGCGCCCGGCGGCCGAACGACATCATGGCGCGCCTGATCGCGCAAAAGCTCTCCGGAGGCGCTCGGCGGCCAGTTCTATGTCGAGAATTCCCCCGGTGCGGGCGGCACCATCGGCGCGGGCGCGGTGGCGGGCGCGCCCGGGGACGGCCACACCCTTCTGGTGGCGAACCAGGATGTGATCGTTCAGCCGATCATCAAGAGCAAGAGTGCCCTACGATCCGTTCAAGAGCTTCACGCCGGTGACGCTCGTGGTGTCCGCTCCGGAGATGATCGTGGTCCATCCGTCCTTGCCGGCGAAGGACATGAAGGAACTGATCGAGTTGCTCAAAGCCAATCCTGGGAAGTACAGCTACGCCAGTCCCGGATACGGCACGACGCCGCATCTTGCCTGCGAGTGGCTGTTCAAGCTCGAATACGGCATCGACGTCACCCACGTGCCGTTCCAGGGCGCCGCGCCCGCGGTGCAATCGACGCTCTCGGGTCAGACGCCGATCTTCCACAACGTGCTGCCGGCGGTCGCGCCGCATATCCGGCAAGGCACGATGCGCCCGCTCCGCGGTCGCGGCCAACAAGCGCTCGCCGTTCTTCCCGGATGTGCCGACGCTCGCGGAGGCCGGCATTCCGGGCATGAGGTCGGCTTCTGGCTGGTCGTGCTGGCGCCGGCCGGACGCCGAGAAGACACGGTCGACGTGTTGAACCGCCAGATCGCGCGCATCCTCGACTTGCCCGACGTGAAGGAGCGCCTGCAGACGATCGGTTTCGATCCGGCGAGCAGCACGCCCGGTGCGGCGGCTGCCCACATGAAGGCCGAGACCGACAAGTGGACGGCAGTCGTGCGCGACGCCAAGATCAAGATCGAATGAGCGCGCGGGCTGTTTCAATACCTGGAATGAAGCAGGTACCGGTCTTGATCGCGGGCGGCGGACCCGTCGGTATGACGCTCGGATGTGAGCTGTCACGGCGCGGCATCGCGTGCCTGCTGGTCGAGCGCAACCCGACGACCACGCGCCATCCCAAGATGGACATCACCAACGCCCGCAGCATGGAGCTGTTCCGTCGGCTTGGCGTGGTCGACGCGTTGCGGGCCGTCGCCGTGCCGGAGACCAGCAATTTCGACGTGTCCTGGATCACTCATCTGACCGGGCATGAGCTGCACCGGTTCCGCTATCCGAGCGTGTCCGACTGGCGGCGGCTGATCCGCGCGCGCAACGACGGCAGCATGCCGGCGGAGCCGCCGATGCGCGTCTCGCAGGTGGAGATCGAGCCGGTCCTGCAGCGCGCGGTGCAGGCGGCGCCGATGGTCGAGGCGCGGTGGGGCGTGGAACTGCAAGACCTCTCGCAGGACCGGAACGAGGTGATCGCGACGCTTCGAACGGCCGATGGGACGACCGAGAAGGTCGGCTGCCGCTATCTGGTCAGGTTGCGACGGGGGAACCAGCCGGGTTCGCGAATGCGTCGGCATCCGGCTCGAGGGCCAGTGGCGAGTGCAGCAGCGCTTCCTGACGCATTTCCGCTCGTCCGATGTCGACCTGCTCCAGCGCTGGGGGATCGCCTGGCACTACCAGTCCCCTGCGGGCACCCTGATCGCGCAGAACGACAAAGATATCATGGACCCTGCAGACGCGCTGGCCGCAGGAGGTGGCGCCGGAGGACGGTCGACATACCAGCATTGCTGCGCGGATTTGCCGGACGGGATTTTGCGCATGAGGTTCTGGTAGCCAATGCCTGGACGCCGCATTTCCGTGGTCGCCGAACGCTACCGGGAGGGAGGGTGCTGCTCGCCGGCGATGCCGCGCATCAATACGTCCCGACGGGGGATACGGCATGAACACCGGAATCGGCGACGCCTGCGATCTCGGCTGGAAGCTGGCGGCGATGCTGCACGGATACGGCGGCCCGCGCCTGCTCGCGTCCTACGAGCTGGAGCGCCGTCCGGTGGGGCGGCGCAATTGCGATGCCGCGCGGCGCCACAGCGAAGCGCGCGCCGAGATTGCCGCCGTTTATCGAGCCGCCGGTGACCTCACCGCACCGCGCCGGCGACGCGGTCCGCGCTGCGACCGGCCGGCGCATCGCAGCGATCGGTAACGCCGAAAACGAGAGCTTCGGGATTGAACTCGGTTACGCCTACCCGGGTCCGAGGTGGTCTGCTCCGATCCCGGGGCGGACATTCCCGACGACCCGCTGCACTACACTCCGACCACCGCGCCCGGGGCGCGGATGCCGAGCGTGCTCACGGACGACGGCGTGCCGATCTTCGATCGTCTGGGACTGTGGTTCACCCTGGCTTGCTTCGGCGCGCCTGCGAGCGAGGCGCTCATGGCCGCCGCCGCGCGGCGCGGCATACCGCTCGAGGTCCTGAGGATCGACGATCCCGACATCGTCAGGGTCTATGGGCGCGGATTGCTCCTGGTCCGGCCGGATCAGCACATCGCATGGCGCGGTGCGGCCTGCGAGGATCCGCGTGAGGGCGACGCCATCGTGTCGCGCGTGCTGGGCTGGAATGAAGCGGCCTGATATCGCTCAGGCGCGGTCCGGTCCGCATCAACGTTGACATCCCGCCGGGCGACTGTGGTCGCCGAGGGCGACGGTCAATGTGTCCGGGGTGTCGGGGCTGGCCTGGGCTCACGCGCAACGGGCGGGCTGTGTCGCCGGCTCACCATGCTCGCGTTTGCCGGTCGCAGGCGATATTGCGGCAACCGGTGCTTCACCAGGCCAAAGCCGCCCAGCGCCAGGCTCGACCATACCGCCAGGCTGAAATAAAGCGACATCCAGGCAATTTCGTCCTGCCATTGCGCGATGTCGTGCGTGACGGTCCAACGCGTGCCGAGATCGTGCAGGCCGGCGAGCACGCCGAACAGCTCCTTGCCGTTTGCTGCATCGGTTTGCCATCGCGCGAAATACATCGGGACGTCGATCCTCACCAGGAAGACCAGATAGACGGTAATCCCGGCGATCGCCAATCCAAGTGCAAGGCGGACAGGGCCGCGGAAATCGTTCATGAGCCGCAGCAGGGCCACCGCGATCAGCAGGAACGTCACCGCCCATAATGAATTTTCGAGCGTGTTGCCGAGGTAGTTGGTCGTGATCACCGCGTACCAGGAGCAAAGCTCGGCGAGCAGAATCAGCGGAACGATTGTCTTCGCGATGTTTCGGGACGTGTCCGCCTTTGTCATGTGGGCGAGTTGGCGCAGCACGATGGCCCATTGGAGCACGAAGCAAAGCTCGGCGATCGTTGCGACCGATCGTCCGACCAAGACGCTCGAAAGCCAAGTGTCGAACAGACTGATTCTCTGAACGTCTGCGCGCGGCAGGACGGATCGAAAGGCGCAGCCGAAGACGTAGGCGGCGCACAGCAGTACCAAAATCTCAACGCGGAGAAGTCCCCGTCGAGCACGGGGCGACCACCGGCGAAAGCGGCGATGGAGCAGGAACCACAGTGCGATATTGGTGGCGCTGACGACGAGCAGAAAACACCACCAGATCGCTACTGGATTTGACCAGGCCAACCAGTCGAAGTTCATAGCCACCCATACTTGTCATCAAACGCCCACACGACTGAAATAATACTGACATAAAACCCGACGGGAGTGGAAGCGTTCCGCCGGCCGATGGCGCGCAAGAGGCGAGGGCGTCGCGGCTGTCCGGCCTGACGATCCCATCGCCGGCGGGAGGAACACAAGACGGGAAAGGCGCGCCAAGGCGGCACTGGCAGTCAGGCGCTCCTTGTCACACTAGATGCGCGGTTTTTTCAACGATGCGCAACCCAGCCCGAGCTCTACTAGCTGGTCACGAAAGGTGACGTCGCCAAATCGAGCGCAGTCGTCGCCGTTTCGGTACCGCACGCGCGCTTGATCACTTCTGCGCGCCTTTGCGAAGAAGATAGGTGTCCATGATCCAGCCTTTTTCGCGTCTCGCTTGCGCGCGGACAGCTTCGATCTTTCTGCGCGACGTCCGGCAGCCGGCCGGATATGAGGATCTCGTCCGTCATGCCGACATTGGCACCCCAATAGATGTCGACGTCCGTGCCGTCGATGGTCTTGAGGCCTGCTCTCCGTCAAGCATGACGACCACGCTATCGGCGTTGTGCGGAAATCCTTCCGCCAGCTTGCGCCCGGTCGTGATGTGAACGGATTCGCCGATGCGATTGAGCGGGATCCGGTGTTTCGCCGCCAGCGCCTGCACGCTGGTGATGCCTGGAATCACGTCATATTCGAGGCGCGATGTTGCCTTTGGACTTGATCGTCTCGATGATCCGCAGGGTGCTGTCGTAGAGCGTTGGGTCGCCCCAAACCAGGAACGCACCGCATTTTCCCTCGCCAAGTTCCTCCATCAGCAACTTTTCGTAGCCTTGCTCGATCCGAGAATGCCAGTCCCGGACGCTCCGTTTATAGTCGGACTCGTCCATGGAGCGCGCTGGCGTCTCGAAACTGACGAGACGATACGTCCTGTCCCTGATGTATTGCTCGCACGTCTCCAGCCGAAGGCGCGCAAGGTCCTCCTTCTCCGGTTCCCTTGTCCGGAATGAAGAACACGTCGACCCGATTGAGCGCATTGATCGCCTGAACGGTCACGTATTCAGGGTTTCCGGCACCGATGCCGATGATGAGAACTTTTCGCATCGCGTTGCTTTCCCTCTCGTCCGCCGATGAACATACAATGCATCTCCGGACGCAAGTCTGAAAGACTTGGTGGTCACAAACTCGGAATAACGACTCTCGATGGCCTGTCCGATCTCGCCCTTCGACAGTATTGCGAAGGAGGCTTACCGCAAGGATCCCGTCTCCAGGTAAGCCCGGACCGCTCCCGGATGCAGTTCTACGCCGCCGAATTCCCGCACGGCTCGATTTTGGTTCCTGAACGTCTCAATGAGTTCAGCAAGACCTGCAAACAGCGGGTCGAGCCGTCCCAGCTCGGTTGCTGCCAGGATGATCGCGCCCACGACACGCTCGACGGTGGTGGCGTCGATACGTGCGTGAGTGACCAGCAGGTTCAACACGCCAAGCTGCGGCACATCTTGATCGAGCCCGCGCAATGCGCCTTTTCGCATCATGATGCGTTGATCGTGCGGGATGGCTTTCAGCGCCGCATCGAGGTGCGGCGGGTCATAGGTGAGAACGCGCACCGAAATGCGTTCGCTTAGTTCCGTCATCACGCGGTTGGGGATCGGGCATTGAAATTGCGCGTCCACCGTTCCCGCGGCCAGCATCTCGGCGCCCTCGGCGAAGTCGACATAGATCCGCTCCAGATCGTCCGGACCCATGCCAAGGGCTGCAAACACCCCCTCGGCATGCGGCGCCATGCCGCCGTCCTTCATGCCCACGGCCACTCTTCGGCCGCGCAGATCAGAGACCTTGCGAAGCTCCGAGTCGGCGCGGGCAACGAAAAATTCGGTCCAAGATTCATCGGTGCTGCGATGCGCAGGTCGACCGCCTGCGTGAAGGGCGGCGCGCCTTGCTTTGCTGCGGCCACCCAGGGCGCCGATATGAAGCCGAAGTCGATATCGCCCGCTTCGAGCCGATAGACGTTTTCGATACTTATCCCTGCGGGCGATTCCACCACCTCGATTCTGGGGAGTTCGCGGGATCTGCTCCATCGCCGCCTTGAGCGCCAGCCCTTGCGAGTAAAACGTACCGCCACGTTCACCAGTCCCGATCCGAATGGACGTTTCGTTCTCTGGCATGGCGTCCTTGCGTTGTGCCCACTCAATCAATGGTTGGGAAATCAGTAATAATGCGTGCCTGAGGATGAAAATACACGTGAAGAAGCATCTGGAGGTTGTTATAGTGTCTACTGAACTTGGTTAGCGGCATGACCGCGGATCGGTCAAGTGTAGATAGAGAGGTGCTATCGCTATGAAGCGTGTCACAACGACAACATTGCTGGCGGCCGCGTTGCTCGTGAGCGCACATGGGTTCGCGAGTTGCGAGGAATCTCCGTCCCGCATCGTCAAATTGGTCGTTGGCGCGGCAGCGGGCGGCGGCATCGACATCGTGGCGCGTCTGATCGAACCGGTAATGTCGCAAAGCCTCGGCCAGAAGATCATCGTCGACAATCGGCCGGGAGCGAACCAATCCATCGGTGCTGGGTTCGTCGCCCATTCGCCTCCCGACGGATCCACCATGCTCATCAGCACATCCGGTCCGGTGACGAACGCGCCTCAGTGCGCCGGTATCGTACGATCCGGCGAGCCGCCTTCCAGCCGATCTCCCGGGTGGATGACGTCGCCGTTTTTCCTGGTGGTGCCCGAAAAGTCGAAATTGAAAACGGTCGGCTGACCTGGTCGCGGCCGGCAAAGATCCGAGTCAGGTCATCCGGCTATGGACACCCCGGACCTGGAACGGCCACGCACCTTGCGACCGCCCTGCTGAACAAGGCGGCGGGCACCAATTTCGTGGGTATTCCCTACCGGGGCTCGGCCGGGCAGGTTCAGGATACGATCAGCGGCGAACTCCAGTTCGGCCTGCTCGCGGCGCCGGACGCCTTATCGCGGCGGAACGAGGGCTTGCGCATCCTTGGAGTATCGGGCGCCACGCGTTCGGTCTTGGCGCCCGACATTCCAACGATCGCAGAGCAAGGCGTGCCAGGATACGATGTCGCGCTCTGGCATGGTCTGTTTGTGCCGGCGCAGACCCCTCGTCCCGTCGTCGAACGGCTTGCGGGCTGCGCCTGGGGTCGGCGCAAAGGACGAGGGCAACCGTGCGCGCTTCCTGGCGCTCGGGATGGAGCCGGTGCTCGACACTCCCGAGGAGTTTTCCGCCATCGTCAAAACTCAGCAGGAAAAGGACTCTGCGCTAGTCAAGGAGCTCGATTTGAAGACGCAGTGAAACAAAGTCACCGCGGCGGGCGAATGGCGGTGCTCCGGAGCATTGCCGGTCGTAGAACCTGAGGCGAGCAATGTTTGCCGAGAGTATCAAGACAAATCTTCCGACCGAACTGTTGCGAACGCTGGTCACGGTCTGCGAATTCCGCAGCGTTACGAAGGCAGCGCAATTGCTCCAACTCACCCAGCCGGCCGTACTTCAGCAGATCAGAAAGCTGGAAATCATCATCGGTAGTGAAATCATCAACCGTCAATTGGCTGGCGTCAATCTGACGGAGACCGGGGTGGAGATTGCTGAAATCGGCTCGGCAGTTGTTGTCGATCAACGACACGATCATTTCTGAAGCTGGAGACGAAGCCGGCCTGCCAAATCGTCCGACTCAGGAATCCCGAACTTGTTCGCGAAAAGCGTGCTGCCCAAGATCGTTGAGGAAATTCGGGCAAGATATCCAAAGGCGCAGTTGCAGGTCTGCTGCGACAACTCTCCGAACGTCTTGCGCATGCTGCGCATGGGATATCTGGACATCGCGTTTGCATACGGAGAGGCAAACGACATGGCCGATGCAATGGGCAGCTGGGTGGAGGAAATAGGATGGGTGAGAGCAAGCAGTTTCGCGGCTTCACCTGATCGAGCCGGTGCCGCTCATCCAGCTCGCCCAACGTGTTACGCGGTAGATCAGATCGCCACCGATGCGCTCAAGCGCAGCAAGCGGCGCTATCAAATCGTTTTCTCGGCAGTGGATTTCGGAGCACGTTTTGCGGCCGTGGCGGCCGGTCTCGGATATTTGCCGCTGACGCGCCGACTGGTTCCACCCAATCTCGTGATCGAAGAGCACACGCTTCCGCCACTCGGCAGCTTCATGGTCGGCATCTTCGTTCGCAAAGATTTCAACGTGAGCGATGTGCGATCACGCTGGTGGCGGCCTTGGTGAATGTTGCCCGCCCGGAGCCGAGCCTCACCCATCGCGCGATAGCCTAACCACCCATTGTCGACGCGGATCGTTGGCTCGAGGCGCCGGCCTGGAGTCCAGGCTCCTTTCCGCACCGGTCGAGCATCGCTAACGACATGCCGAGATCGGTGCCGTCCGGCGGAAGCGGTGGTCGTTTGCTAGATCCGTCCCATGAGCAGCAGGACGACAAGGACGATCAGAATGATGCCGATGATCCCGACGCCGCCGTGGCCATATCCGTATCCGTAACCGCCGAAACGGCCACTGAATCCGCCGAGCAAGAAGATGATGAGAATGATGACGAGGATCAGTCCGAGCGACATGGTGATGTCCTTCTCCTTCAGGCATCCGATGGCTCAAGCCCGCGGATGCCGCGGGCATCGAACGGCGACGATACAGGCTCCGGCGCGACCCAGCCCAGGCGATTTTCATGCCAGGCCAAGCGTGTGAACTCTGGAGTTCGGCCGACTGTGCTCTACCGCGAGGCGGAAACCGGCAAGCGCCGCATGCGCGGCCTGGAGGCGAGCGGTGTCCTCGCTGCTGTCCACATCTCCAACCGTCGCGGAAACCGGATCGCGATGCGGTGATGTAGTTGGACGCTCTGCGGGAGAGTTGATCCGCTTTCTCAACCACATCATTGTTATGTTCGAGAAGCGATAAAATGTTGGTAATTCCACAGTGCACGTTGTGGATGTGATGAATGCTGCGAATTCCGTGCGATGTCTCCTCGAGCTGAGCGCTGATGAGCTTGAGGAAACTTGCGATATGTGCAGAGAGCATGGGGACGCTCTACTCGCTGGAGGCGACTCGATCGTTGCAGCATCGCCCGACTTGCCCATCTGGGTCTGTATAAAATTGAACATTTTGGGAAAAGAAGCCGCACGACTGTCGGTCCGTCACAGGGCCTCATCTTGGCTCCAGCGCACAAAAGACAGAAGTGTTCAATATTGCACAGACTCCGGCCGGCGTGGGTTCTAGCGTCCGCTTGGCGGCGGCGGTCTCGGCCCGGGAATCATGCGGTTAGTCCGCGGTAACTGACGCACTCCGGATGCCCGGATGCGGCGGGGGCCGGACGAGATAGCGCCCGCTGCCGGCTTGGACGACCGGTGCTGCGGGGGCCGGAGATCTTTTATGGAACCAAACGGGTTCAGAAGACAATTCACCGACATCGAGGATGCGTTTGCGCTTGCCCAAGCCATTCGTCGACACTGTCCGCGAGCCCATTTTGGTGTTCGACAAAGACCTTCGCGTGATCGCCGCGAGCCGCTCGTTTTATTCGGCCTTCAAGGTCAGCTTTCAGGAGACCCAAGGCAGGCTACTTTACGAACTGGGCAACGGCCAATGGGACATCCCGGGGCTTCGCCTGCTGTTGGAGAAAATCATCCCGGAGCGGGGGTGATGGAGGACTACGAGGTCGAGCATGAATTTCCCGACCTCGGCCACCGCACCATGCGCTTGAACGCACGGCAGGTGTTCTATGAGGGCGGTGCCGACACGACCATTCTGCTTGGCATAGAGGACGTCACGGGGCAGCGCGCCTCGGAGCGCGAAAGGGAAGAACTCCTCAGGCAGAAGGAGATATTGCTCGAGGAAATGCAGCACCGCGTCGCCAATAGCCTGCAAATCATTGCCAGCATCATTCTGATGAAGGCACGCACGGTGCAATCGGAGGAAACGCGCCTTCATTTGCATGACGCCCATTCGCGGGTCATGTCGATAGCGGCGGTCCAGGAGCACCTCCATGCCTCCGGCGCCGCCGGGCCGGTCGAAATAACGCCGTATCTTTCAAAGCTGTGCTGAGACGCCTGGCAACCTCCATGATTGGCGACGTTCGACCGATCTCGCTCAAGGTCGGCGGCGAAGGAGGAAGTACGACATCCCGCCAGGCCGAATGCCTGGGCTTGATCGTCACCGAGCTCGTGATGAATGCTCTGAAACATGCATTCCCACACGAGAGGAGCGATGGCCGGATAACCGTGCTGTATGACGCCGCGGGGATGGATTGGAAACTGTCGGTCATCGACAACGGGATCGGCAGGCCGGACGGGGTTTTGCCCAAACCAAAACCGGGCTTGGCACGAGCATCGTCAAGGCGCTCGCGCACCAACTCGGTGCCCAGGTGGAAACGGTGGCCGCCTCGACGGGAACAACGGTGTCGATCACCCGCGCCACGTTTTCGGCGAAGACCCGGGCCGCGTGAAGGCGGGCAGCGTCGCGGCAACGGCTGAAGACTCAGCGCTCAGCCGACGATGACGTACCCGATCCAGCCCGGCGCCGAGCGCCGCTCGGCTTTGGCGGCGGCGCCTCCAAAGCGATCCCGGTAAGTTTACGAGGCCGGTGCCGCGTCGTGATCACGTCGCCGCAGAGGTTATTCCTTCAATAAGCGCGGTTGTCCGCTTACTCTCGGACCGGCGAGACCGGGGCAATACTCACGTGAAACCTCAGTGTTCATACTGAGACACCAGTGGAAGACCAGCGAGAGCTTCATTCTGGTGTTGAAATCTGCTATCGTCACTCCACTTCGCACCGTATTCGTCGAAGGAAAGGGAATTCTGTTGGGAAAGAAAAGGGGGAGTGGCGTGAAGAAGAGGCGTAAGAGCGAATTCGACCCCAAGACATTTCTCAGCAAGGTGGGTGAAGGAAAGACGATAGCAAAATATCGAAAGGATCAGATTATTTTCTCACAAGGAGAGATTGCGGACGCAGTCTTTTATCTTCAGCACGGCAAGGTCAAGCTCACCGTCGTTTCCGAGCAAGGCAAGGAAGCGGTGGTTGCGATTCTGGGACCGGGTCACTTTTTCGGCGAAGGATGTCTGAATGGCCATCCGCTGCGCATCGCGACAACGAGGGCGGTCGACGAATGCGTGATTACTCGCCTGGAGAAGGCGACCATGATCGCGACCATTCACAACGAGCCGGAATTTTCCGAACTGTTCATGTCGTATCTGTTGACTCGGCAACAGTCGAATTGAAGAGGACTTGATCGATCAATTGTTCAATTCGAGCGAAAAGCGCCTCGCCCGACTTCTCCTTCTGCTTGCAAATTTCGGCAAGGAAGGCAGGCCGGAGCCGATCGTGGGAAAGTTCAGCCAGGAAATGCTGGCCGAGATGATCGGCACCACCCGATCGCGCGTCAGCTTTTTCATGAACAAGTTCCGCAAATTGGGCTTCATCGAATACAACGGAACACTGGAAGTCCATAATTCCTTGTTGAACGTGGTTTTGCACGACAAGCCCGAAATCAGAAAGAGACGGTGAAGCAATCGGGATCGCGCGCGCCGGTCGCCGGGCGATGCGTTCCGGTGGCGGCGTTCTGCAATAGATGTCATCTGCAATGGTTCAAAGGACGGGGAAGGTTTGGCGGACGGGCGCGCGTTCCCTGCACATATTTTCCTCCTCACCCCAGCCTGGAGTGCTTTCATGGGTTCCAGCCACATGCCACCGATTCCGCCGGCCAATCGCACGAAGAAAGGCCCGGGAGCGATCCCGCGGCGTCGAAAGATGAGCCCTTGAAGCAGCCTGAGCATCACCACAACGCGGCGGAAGAGGGCGAAACCGCCAACATCAAGCAGAACACGACGAATAAAGGCTTCTTTCGCGGCCGCCGACAGGATTGATTGTGCGCCTGGAAGTCTCTCCACGACGGCATGCGGACGCAAGCGCGGGACGCGATTGAGGTCTCAACTTCGCTCGATCCTGATGTCCTCGGGTGAAGCCGCACGCCTTACATGCGAGCGTGAGATCTTCAAATCTGCGCCCGAACAGCAGCGGCTTGACGCGCGTAATAGCCATTTCCGTTCCGCATCTCGGGGCATGTCGACGAGAGATCTCTTCGGGTGGCGTTTTCGGGCCGACCACATGATCTCCTTTCACCCGGGATGTTCGGAGCGAGACCGGTCGACAGTCGGGGCGCGGGCAGGACGCTCTTGTCCCGATCAGGCCTAAGCTGAGCTCCGGCCGCTGCGCCGTCCTAGCAGATCCATATCGCAAAGCCGACGCGCCGCTATGCACTGGGAGAGGCGCTCCGGCACCGCCTTCAAGCGGACCTGTAATTCCGGCGCACGTCGCGGAACGAGACAAGACGGTGCTGGTGCTCGTCCCATAGGACCAGTCGCACACACCTGAAGCTCTGAAGCAAAGTAAGCCGGCCGATACCCTCGAGGTTCGGGTGATCACGCAGCATCGGCCGGGAGCCGGTAACAGGGGATCCGACTGCACAGGTGATGAATGTGGTGGAACGCCGATGTTAGGCCGTGAACCCAGCAGCAGGAGGCCGGGAGGGCAGTAGTGAGAGCTGCCGTGAAGCTGCGACTTCCTGCAGATTCCAGGCTTCGTCGTGGGCCCACACGGTGTTCTCGAATTGGTGCTGGACACCTAGAACAGCCAGACGCCGACCGAGGCCGCGAAAGCAGCATGATCGGCAGATGTACCAGCGCAGGAAAGGACCGACGCCGATCAGCCGATACCATCGCTGGCCACGATAGCGGCGATCGCCGAGGTTGGTCGCCATCGTGCTGAGCCAGGGCTGCCAGCCGTTGCGCATGAGGCCGACCGGCAGCCGGTGCTGCACTAATGAACAAATAGGCTGGACCCACGCCGAACATGACCATGGGGTGTCGGTAGACGCGCGGTAACGCAGCCGACCTAACGGCGAACCGCGCGAGATACTCCTGCACGGTAAGCGTGTCGATGTCGCCGATCCGCGGCGATCAGATTGCCCGGATGTCGAATGGTGAACGGCGTGGGTGCGTCGCTCAAAAATCGTATCGGCGCAAGTGTCAGCACCCCTGATCACGCACCCACCCAGTCGTTGGTACCGCGAAGGCGATGGAAGAAGGCACCATGACCGCAGTCATGCTGGATCATGAAAAGCCGCACGAGAAAGCCCGCGGCCGGTACTCGCGAGCAGCAGGCAGAGCCAGTAGCCGAGATCAAGGGTTGCCCACATCAAAAACCAGAGCACGATCAGCGGCCCGGCCGTGATGATGAGCTCGACGATGCTGCGCATCGGGTTCGGAGCGCGATAGCGCGCCAGGGTCTGTGTCAAGGCGCGGGCATCAGGTGCGGCAGAGGTCAAAGCGGGCATTTCCTTTGTCGAGGAGGAGCGAGATGGCGGCCGGTCAATGTGGCCGGCCGCCCGGTCGGTCCACGGCGCTGCCAGGCCCGCCTGGTGCCAGTGGCCCGCAGCGGTCCTCTGCAGCCTCGGCTTGATCAAACCCTACTGGAGCGTGGTGAGCAGGGTGGCGCAGGCCTGGGGCGACGCTGCGGTCGGGCGAGGCGTTTCCGGGAAATGTCGCCCAGCCGCCCTTCTCGATGTAGGAGTCCTGCATCCACGAACTGACCTTTTTCAGTTCGACCATGTTCCGCCGACGCATCCGGCGCCCTGTCTGAACTTGTCAGCGCACATCGGCGCGAGGACGGCCACGACGGCCGCACTGGCGTTCTTTTCCGCCATTTGTTTCGCCGTGCTGCCCAATGTCCACCCGCCCCAGCCGAAGCCGATGACCACTGTTGCGACAAAGCCGGCGAAAGCGCCCTGCAACAGACGCGTGAGCGAGTCGCCTTGCAGGATTGAAGGCATTTCCATGGATCATTTCGCTTTCGCTCGACCAGTTTCGGAGCGAGCAGCGGACACCCGAAAGGTCCGATCAAATAGCTGAGTTGACAGCCCGGCCGCTTCGAGCTGGCGTCTCGGTAGAACAAACATGCGCCTCTTCGCGAATTTAATCTGTATAAAATTGCTCATCGAATGAACGAATGAGGTCTCACGGTGATTAATAAATCGGAGCGAAGCTCAGCGATCACTTCGCCTGTCGTACCGAGGCGCGGGCCTGATCCCACGAAGGAGTCAAACCATGCGTATCCATGTCGGCTGTGAACTCAGTTTCGAGTTTCCACAGGTGACGCCGATGATCGTGACGCTGAACGTGCACTTCTCACGCTTCTCCGATCTGGAGCGTCCGGATTACCTGATGACGACACCATCGGTTCCGGTCGAAGGTTATCGCGACAGTTTCGGAAACTGGTGCAGTCGCCTCGTTGCGCCTGCCGGTCGTTTCAGCATCGGCACGCGATGCCGTTGTCCGTGACGCGGGTGTCCTCGACCCGGTCGTTCCGGACGCGCTGCAGCACCAAGTCCAGCACCTGCCAGCGGATAGCTCTGTTGTTCCTGCTCTGGCAGCCGCTACTGCGAGACGGATCGGCTTTCAGGACGACGCGTGGCGCCTGTTCGGCCATACGCCGCTCGGCTGGCCGCGGGTGCAAGCGATCTGCGACTTCGTACACAGCCACATGAGCTTCGGCTACGAACACTCTCGCGCCACCAGAACGGCGCGTGGGAAGCCTACACGGAGCGCCACGGCGTTTGCCGCGACTACGCACATCTGGCAGTGACGTTCTGCCGCTGCCTCAACATCCCGGCACGCTATTGTACCGGGTACATCACCGATATCGGCCTTCCGCCGCCCTACGCGACCATGGATTTTGCGGCGTGGATGGAAGTCTATCTCGGCGGCCGCTGGCACACCTTCGATCCGCGCAACAACGCTCCCCGGATCGGGCGCATTCTCATCGCCCACGGCCGCGATGCTGCCGATGTGCCTCTGACCCACGTCTTCGGTCCCGGCACCTTGCCGGGCTTCCGCGTCTGGGCAGAAGAGGCGGATCCCAACTCCACCCCGGCGGCGTGATCGTTTGGCTATTGGGCCTGAATCTGACACCTGCCAGGAGGTTATTCCTGCAGTTAGTTCAGGCAGTTGGTAGGAGGTCCTCTCCTGCCGCTTGCCGGCCGGGGAGAAGCGATCTACTGGAGAAAATCGTAGAATAATCGTAAACTGAGCGGCCGGGTGCGGCGGTCAATTCTACCGCGCCAGCGGGCACCCAAGCGCCTAGGTCGACGAATTACCTCCGCAGGCCGGGACGCCCTGGTATGGCCAAAAACGAAGACCACCGTTCGATCCCAAGTCCTTTCTCGCCGAGGTGGGCGAGGGCAGAACCATTTCCCAATATCGCAAGGATCAGATTGTCTTCTCGCAGGGCGATCCCGCGGATGCCGTGTTCTACATCCAGAAGGGCAAGGTCAAGGTTACCGTCGTTTCCGACCAAGGGAAGGAGGCGGTCGTCGCGATTCTTGGAGCGGGGAGTTCTGCGGTGAGGGTGCTTGGCCGGACAGGCACGTCGGATCGCGACCGTCCGGGCGCTGACGGAATGCACGATCATGCGGCTGCAGAAGACGAGCATCGTTCGCGTGCTTTACGAGGAGCCCGCGTTTTCGAAATGTTCATGTCCCATCTCCTGGCTCGTACGATCCGAGTCGAAGAGGACCTGGTGGACCAGCTTTTCAATTCGAGCGAAAAGCGCCTGGCGCGCCTCCTCTGCTGCTCGCAAATTTCGGCAAAGAAGGAAGGCCGGAGCCGCTCATTGCCAAGATCAGCCAGGAGACTTTGGCGGAGATGATCGGCACGACCCGCTCGCGGGTGAGCTTCTTCATGAACAAATTCCGGCGTTTGGGGTTCCTCGACTACAACGGCGAAGGGCTGGAAGTTCACAGCTCCTTGCTAAACGTAATTCTGCACGACTAGCCTCCGCGGCGACGCCTGACGTACAGGGCGTTGGATGCGCGTCGGGACCGGCATTCCGACGTGTCGACGTCGGACGGGTCAGACTAGGAAACGCAGGCGCCGGTCCGCCTCGCATGGAAAGCACCCGACCGCAACGCAGGACCCGAGAGTCGTTTTAACGATCCGTCTCGATAAAGACGTCGCAATCAATATCAGCCAGCGCCTGCATGATGCGGCTCTTGGCCTGGTCGCACTTCTTTTGATCGAAGTCCGGAGACGTCTTGTGCGTCTCGATCGACATGCGGATCATGAGCCGCTCGGTTTTTCTGTCCTGTCCGTGCAAAGTGGACAGCACGGCGATCCGCGTTACCAATTTTCTTCTTTCAAAGACGCGAGGCGTGCTTCCGCCTTGCTCTGCAATCCCTGCACATCGACGTCTTTCGTCATGATGTGACCTCAAACCGTCGGACCCGATGCAGCACTCGGCGCTCAACTATGCATGAACGGCAGCGGCGGCGCCATTAAATACGCGCAAAGCCGACGGTGTGCCAAAGTTGGCAGCAAGTTCAGCGCCGGCAAGACCAAGACCGCTCCAAGCATCGGAAAGAGGGCTTGGAGGAAAACGAGGCCAATATTTCAGGCGGAGCGCTTCTTTGCGCGCACGATCGGGGCCTGATCGTTGGCCGCGTCGCGCGCCAATCTAAGCGCCCGCAGCTTTGCGGTTCGCTCGTGCATGGCGCGCTTGTCCGCGAGGTATTCCGACATCGCCAGCTGGCCGTCGCGCAACCGCTCTTCCTTCTTTTGCAGGGCGGTTGACGGCTGCGATCAGAAGTCTCAGGGAATTCGTGCTCAACGTCGTAACTCCGTTTGGCGCGGGTCTCAGAAGTCCGGGAAAATCACTAATGTTTCTGGGCCAGGTCGTAGAGCCGTTGATAGTGCGGGACAATGCGTTGCAATGCCCGATCACAGGCATAGCCATTCGACTGACCGCGGTGGAAGCGGGACACCGTCCACGTGGCGATACTGATGTCGTCGGCGACTGGGACCACAACAATGCCCCAGGCCCGCTCGCATTCCGCACAAGTACGAAGTTCGGCGATAATCAGCCGTTGGATCTCATCCTTGGTCTTCGGGAGCTTTTCCACAGTCCGCACAATCACCGACTTGGCTCGCGGACAACTGCCGCCTGTCACGATATGTGGGGTGACGGAGGATAAATCTCAAGGCAGTTCGGTGGCGACGACGGTCGCCCGGCCGTCCTTCCGCCGCGTTTACGGCACGGAGTTGGCAGGCGGTGCGGACCAGTTCGGTGACCCGCTTGCCGATCCAGCCGTTGAAGCGCTGGCTGGACCTCGCGGTCGGCGCGCGGCGCCGGCCACGTGTCATCGCCCCGCAACCAACTGGCCGCATCGTGCGTTGGCAACAATGGAGAAACGCAGCTCAAAGAGCCCTGACGCAAGGCGTTGGTATCGTGTCGAACCTGTCGAGAAGCAAACGAGGTGGTGGGCTGGCATGCTCACGATGTGGGGCTGCGATGGACGAAGTGGTTCGCATCGCCCCACTGCCAGGGGAGCCCGGGCTGATTGCGTATGAGTGCCCCGGCTGCGGGTACGTGACCAGCGTGCTCAGTCACCCTGACGGGGAGCGATAGTCGAGTTGGCCAGCGCATTTCTGAAACGGTCTTTCCGCCCTATGCCGGCAGTCCAGCCTCTCATTCCGCCTTCATCAGCCCCGCGGCCTTCAAGGCCCGGTTTATAACCGCGCGGATATCGACGGGTACAATTTGCGGCGCGCCAGCCGGCGCGGCAAAGGACGCGCTGCTCTGGCGCCCCGTCGCCCGCGATGTCGTGCGACCGGCGTGATGCGCGCTCGAAAGATGTCTGATCCTTCGCCGCGTCGTGGGGCTTCTGCCAGGCCCCAGAACTTCGCAACGTGATAGGAAGAGGAAATGCCGACCTCGAGTAGAAACGCTCCGGCAGACCCGCATTGGTCATCGGCATCTCCCACCGACAGCGGGGTGCCGTGGGACATGCTGGGAATAGCGTAAAACTCGATCAGATCTTCGCCCTCCGCACTGCGCCAGACCTGACGCGGATAGCCGTCCACCGTCTCCTGAGCGTCGGCGTGGCCGAAAGCCCATGCACATCGGTCCATTGCTTGACGATCTCAGCCGCGTTGGGCGGCACCACCGTCGTGTCCATGCCGCCGTGCCAGACGGAAATACGCGGCCAAGGCCCCTGATGCGGTGACGCACGCCGCACCAGGTCGCCCCACACGCCGGCGGGCCGAGCGGGACTCTGAAACATGCTTTCGAATGCTTCCTGGACATTCGTTGCCGCGCCATACGGCAGGCCCGCGATGATGGCCCCGCCGGCAAAGACATCGGGGTAGGTCGCGAGCATGACCGAGGCCATGGCTCCTCCGGCCGACAGCCCGGTAACGTAGACGCGGCTCCGGTCGATGCCGTGATCCAACGCCATCTTGTCGACCATCTGTCGGATCGAAAGAGCCTCGCCTCGCCCGCGCTGCGTATCGCCGGGCTGAAACCAGTTGAAGCAGCCGTTCGGATTATTTGCGCGCTGTTGCTCTGGGAGCAGCAGCGCAAAGCCATAGCGGTCGGCGAGGGTCGACCATCCGGCGCCGTGGTCATAGCTGGCCGCCGTCTGCGCGCATCCATGAAGAATGACCACGAGTGCCGATTGATCCGCGAGGCCGGAGGGCAGATGCGTAAACATACGCAAGGCGCCGGGATTGGTACCGAAATCGTGAATCTCGCGCAGGCGGCTCGATCCCCGAGCAAAGTCGGACGTCTTGAGCCCGATCGTCCCGGTCGCGCCCATGAGCGTCTGCAACTTTTTCCGACCGTGAAGCAGATTGGCAGTCATTTTCCCGAGACCGAGCATTGAGGAACCTTTCGCCCCAAGGACAGAGATGGCGCCATCACGACGGTTGCCACCGAGAGAGTCTGAACGTCACGTTCCAAAGCAGGCAGGAGCGCCTCCCAAATCGGAGGAAGGCGTCCGCCAGAGCGTTCGCGGCGAGAGCGATCAGAACACCGGCTCGATCAAGCCTGTTGAAGGTGCTCATCATGCCGGACTGAAGAGGGGCAACGGTCTCGGCCGCCACTTTTTGAGCGAGCGCTGCCAGGTGCTGGGTCTGTTCGGTGAAGCTTTCGAACTGCTTGCGAGCCTGCGCAACCGACAGTTCGAGAAATTCAGAGGGCGACGTCACGGCAATCAGTCGGCGAGCAAAATCGAAGGCGGAATTGGTATTGTCGCGCACCATTTCAAGCAGGCGGAGGTTGAAGTCGACGGCGCTCTCGGTGGCCGTCGCCATGGTCCGCTCGAGCACCTTGTTGCCTTCTTCGGTTGTTGCTTTCGCTTTCTCGAACGTCTCTTGGACGTACGCGGTGGTCTTTTGTGCGTGCTTTCGGGCTGCCTCGTTTTCCCCGTCTGGGACCGGCCGGAGCCACTGCGCGTGGAGGAGTTTTGGGGAGCCGTCCTCCTTGGCGGCGGCGATACTCTCTCATGGTGAAATCCTCCTGAATGCGGGAGCTGATCTCCGCGGGCAGCGTCCGGATGTGGGAGCGCGTATGGTGCAATGCAATAGAATGTGGAGGCGTCGTGCGGACAATCTTGAGAGTGATCCCGCGAGATCGAGGCAACCGTGCTTCCTCGCAGCCGCGCAACTCCCCTACGTAACGTCCTTCAGCCCGTAGCGGCGGCAGCTTGCATTGACGCCGTGTTGTGAGGAGCTGCCAGTGTCATCACCTGAGCGACAAAACGGACGCCTCATGGCGGAGTCCGCCCGAAGTCGGCACAGGTTCCACACCGACTGCGTCAGAGCGGTCGCGCTTTGTCCACCATGATGGCCATTCCCCAAATGGTCTTGCCGCTTTGGTGCGATACTCCGCGATCGCGTTGCCGATGGCCTTGCCGACCTCCGCTTCTCCAGCGACCTCTCCGGTCCATTCGTGCACGTATTCCTCGTTCTGTTTGAATCCGATCCATACCTGCATCGAGATCTCCTGCCTGACTTAGCGAACTGGCGACGACGCGACGCAGGCTCGACCACGAGGTGTCGCGACCCGTTTCCTGCGCGCTCGAGCGACTCGGCAAACAAACGTTGCGCCGTGAAATTAGGTTCCGTCTCGGGCGAGCGCAGCGGCTTGCCGGACGCGGAGTGGCGTTTGTACCCACCTGGAGCCTGGACCAAGTAGCATCGGCGGTCCTGTTGTCACTACGGGGAATAGATTAACGGGTTGTCTGAGGATCTCATCGCAAGCCGATGATGAGGGCTTGGTCTCAACCTTGCGTAACGCGTGTCAGGCGCCGAGCGACGGCGATGCAGCGCCATAGCGAGGTCCACCGAGGTCGACGGTACCTGTATAAAATTGCTCACCCAGCTTCGCCCAAGTTTACTTTCCGGCCACGCAAGTTGTCCTTGCGGAAATCCGGCACAATCTCCATCTGTTACTGTACAGCGGTGCGGCACGCTTGCGCACTGAGTCTTTCCTAACTTCACAAAGACGATCTTCGGGCAAGGGACGCGGTTGCGCCCTTGACCCGAGGGAAAATGCACTGGGATTTTGCAGTCATTCACTTCCGCGGACGGTGCGGGGGATTGGCGCGAGCCCCGGATAATCGAGTCGTTCTGAAACTTTTATGAGGAACCCATGAAATTTCGTCCACTTCACGACCGCGTTGTCGTCGAGCGCATCGATCCCGAGGCGAAGACTGCCGGCGGCATCATCATTCCCGACACCGCCATGGAGAAGCCGCAGCAGGGCAGGGTCGTCGGCGTTGGCCCGGGCGGCCGCGATGAAAGCGGCAAGCTGATCCCGATCGACGTCAGGGTTGGCGACCGCGTCCTGTTCGGAAAATGGTCGGGCACCGAGGTCAAGATCGACGGCGTCGAGTACCTGATCATGAAAGAGAGCGACATCATGGGCGTGCTGGATGAGGTCGAGGCCAAGAAAAAGGCCGCCTGATCCTGTTCCCCTGGTCCGGAGGCGGCGGAAGACCCTCGGATAACTGCGAAACATCGGATCGATATCCTCATCGTTCGAACGCGTCCCAGCGGTCGTCCCTTGAGGTGAGATGCAACAGAGGAATCCTGAGATGGCCGCCAAAGAAGTCAAATTCTCCGTCGACGCTCGCGACAGTATGCTGCGCGGCATCGATACTCTCGCCCATGCGGTGCGGGTGACGCTCGGCCCCAAGGGCCGCAACGTCGTGCTCGACAAGTCGTTCGGCGCTCCCCGCATCACCAAGGACGGCGTCACCGTCGCCAAGGAGATCGAGCTCGAGGACAAGTTCGAGAACATGGGCGCCCAGATGGTGCGTGAGGTTGCCTCGAAGACCTCCGACCAGGCCGGTGACGGCACCACCACCGCGACCGTGCTCGCTCATGCGATCGTCAGGGAAGGCGCCAAGGCTGTCGCCGCAGGGATGAACCCGATGGACCTCAAACGCGGCGTCGACCTCGCGGTCGAGGCCATCGTCGCCGACCTCCAGAAGAATTCCAAGAATGTCACTTCGAACGAGGAGATCGCCCAGGTCGGCACGATCTCGGCCAACGGTGACGCGGAGATCGGTCGTTTCATCGCCGATGCGATGAAGAAGGTCGGCAACGAGGGCGTGATCACGGTCGAGGAAGCAAAGTCGCTCGAAACCGAGCTCGAAGTGGTCGAGGGCATGCAGTTCGACCGCGGCTACATCTCGCCCTATTTCGTCACCAACGCGGACAAGATGCGGGTCGAGATGGACGATCCGTACATCCTGATCTACGAAAAGAAGCTGTCCGGATTGCAGGAGCTGCTTCCGCTCCTGGAAGCAGTGGTGCAGACCAGCAAGCCGCTGCGTCATCATCGCCGAGGACATCGAGGGTGAGGCGCTGGCGACGCTGGTGGTCAACAAGCTGCGCGGCGGCCTCAAAGTCGCGGCGGTCAAGGCCCCCGGCTTCGGCGATCGCCGCAAGGCCATGCTCGAGGACATCGCCGATCCTCACGGGCGGCACCATGGTGTCCGCCGATCTCGGCATCAAGCTCGAGAACGTGACGATCAACATGCTCGGCCGCGCCAAGAAGGTGATGATCGACAAGGAGAACACCACGATCGTCGGCGGCGCCGGCAAGAAGGCTGACATCCAGGCGCGCATTGCCCAGATCAAGGCGCAGATCGAGGAAACCACCTCGGACTACGACCGCGAGAAGCTGCAGGAGCGGCTTGCCAAGCTCGCCGGCGGCGTCGCGGTGCTCCGCGTCGGTGGCGCGACCGAGATCGAGGTGAAGGAGCGCAAGGATCGCGTCGACGACGCGATGCACGCGACCCGCGCCGCGGTCGAGGAAGGCATCCTGCCGGGCGGCGGCGTTGCGCTGCTGCGCGCAGCGAGGCTGCTCAAGAAGGTCCGCACGCAGAACGACGACCAGAAGACCGGCGTCGAGATCGTGCGCAAGGCGATTTCCTGGCCCGCACGCCAGATCGCCATCAATGCCGGCGAGGACGGCTCGATCGTGGTCGGGAAGATCCTGGAAAAGGACACCGTACGCCTACGGCTATGACGCCCAGGCGGGCGAGTATGGCAACCTCATTTCCAAGGGCATCATCGACCCGACCAAGGTGGTGCGAGCGGCACTGCAAGGCGCGGCGTCGGTCGCGGGCCTGCTCATCACCACCGAGGCAATGGTCGCCGAAGTGCCGAAGAAGCAGGGCCCGGCGATGCCGGGCGGCGGCGGCGGAATGGGCGGCATGGACTTCTGAGCGCGTCGACAACGATTGAGAACGAGAAGGGCCCGGGCACATGCCCGGGCCTTTTTCGCAGGAGACAGGCGCGAATCACCGCGTTGAAAAATACGTCTGCTCACGGTTGTCTTGGCTTGCGCGCACTGATGCCAAGGACACCGCTACGGTCCCGGCGGTACGCCGGTGTATCTGCCCGGTATGCCGATGCTCCGTTCGCGCATCGCGCGGCGAAACTTGTGAGATTTTTGCAACGCTCCGCGCTTTTTTGAATCGGGTCACAGTCCGGCGCTGATTTTCTGTTGCGATGTCGCCCAACGACAACAAGGGGGCGGCTTCATGCATCAGTCGACGTGGGTGGTTCTCCTGCTTCTCATGGCGGGGGAGATCGCCATTCTGGCGATCGGAGGTTTTGTTCTGTGGCTCGCGGGGAGTTTGGCGATGTTCCCAAGTGGATAAACGCCCTCGCAAGCGCCGCAGGGCGCAATAGCGCAGCGTCGAGCGCAGCGGTCTCGGCGGCGTTCTGATAGCCGGAGGATTGCAGTCCCTCACGGGTGCGTGGCAACATGGGTGCGCCAATTCGCGAAGAGCCCGCAACTACGGCTCACGAGCGGAAGAAGCGCGGAACAATTGTTCTGGCACGTCGAGCCTAACGGCCTGCGCTGAGCAAAGGGCGGCGAGTGGCCGGTGCTGCTTACTGCGACTACGATCGACCCCAGACGCTCCGTCGATATCCACTTCCTTGTTCCAATACCGGAACTTCACATCCGATTTGATGCGTGCGCGATCTTGTTTCGGCACCGTCGTCGGCCATTCTTCATTCTCTGACTGTGCAGGCAACGCGCCCCACCCCCGTTCCAGGTTCATGCGGATGCTGCGTCGCGATCCTCTTCGTCCTCCATGCTCGCTCCGGCATCGCGACAAATCATGAGCAGCGATCCCGCCGTGGAACGATTGGCCGAAGTCTTACCTTGCCTCCCTGGCGGTCTGGTGCTCATGTCCACTACTCTTCACAATTGCTGACGAAATCGACGCGGATCGAGTCCAGACATTTGGAATCGTAAGAGTTGGGGAGCGTCATCTTTCAGAGGAAAAAACAAAAATGCGTACTTATCTTGCGATCGCGGCAGCAGCCGCCGGTGATAACAAGCACACCGCGATTGCCCAACCGGCAAATCGTGATGCCAACTCATACTGCGGTCAACGCCATCTACCGCCCAATCCGGGAGCGCCGGTCGCTGGATCCAGACGCGCTTCCGCAAAGAAGGACGGGCCAGTCGCGCATCGAGTCGACCGGCTTTGCCAATGTCAGCGAAGCTACCGCAAAGACGATCAGAGGCGTCTGGCGTGGAAAACCGTCAGGACGGCAAGAGCGTCACGGTGAGCCTCGACTTTCAAGGGTAACGTCTGGCGCGCTAGCCCATGGCCACCTACCCCCATTACAAACCATACCCTCAGCGGTTCTAAGGGTAATTTGATGACCACTACCATCACGGCTTTACAACAACTATTCGACGCAAGAGAGGCCGTTCGTAACCTCGAGGCGGCCGGCGTCACTAACAATCCACCATCATCGCCGACAACGCCGACAGCTGGTATTCCTCCGATCGCAAATCGGACAAGGGTACGTTTCGGATCGCGATCTCGACGGCAAGGATGACTGTGCAGAAGCGGCTTCGCTTTCGTCGCGCCGGAGTGGGCGCGGCGGTTGGCGGCGCGGCCGGCTTGCTGTGCAGACTCGGCCTGTCGCCCCATTCCCGACGTCGGTCCGGTGGTCGCTGCCGGATGGCTGGTATCCACGCTTGCCGGCGCCGCGGCTGGGTGTTGCGACGGCGCGTCGTTGGCGCCCTCACGCAGGCCGGGATCAGCAGAGGATGCAGATATCTACGCCGAAGGATTGCGCCGCGGCAGCATCTGGTCAGCGCCCGCGTAACGGACGCAGATGCCACGCGGCTGCAAGCCATCATGGATCGGTCCGCTGTGAACGTGCGCGAACGCGCCGCGGCATATGAAGCAATAGGATAAGCGAGTCCCTTAACCGAGGAAGATTCCATACACTCGGATCAAGTTCACCAAAGAGCGTGAAACATATACAGGGCGATAAACGGTCGGCGATAAGGCCCCACGCGCCTCTAAACGCGTCAAGGCTCAGAGCGACCGAAAGTCCCGCCGTCTCCGACGGCGGGGCTCTTCCGTTTCATGTGCAGGTTTTGCGGCGACACGTTGATGCTCGAAGCGTCAGCTCTGCTGCGGTAGTTCTTCAACTCGCCTTGAAGCCGTGCCGCGCTCAGCATCTCGTCGGCGGTGGTCGGATGTTGCAGGTTCACCACCTTGGTTCTGAACACCTCGTTGCCGGACTCGTCGGTGACGCAGACCACGAGATGCCTCGATTTCATTCGAAGGCCTGTTGCGCCCCAATTCCGCGGCTACTCCCAAGGCGAACGTCTTGGCCTCCTCAAGCGTCCTGCATGGGGTTGCTCGGTCATCCGGAAACGTATCCCCGTTGGTGAGATGGAAGAAGAAGCGTGGCATGTCGTCACCTGGAGCAGTTGGTCTCGGTATAATCATCTGCGGCCGAGCGCGTTCCGAAAATCGCCCTCCAAATTCGTTCGGCTGCAGGGTCAGGCACCGCAGTGTGCCTGCATGGCGATGCTATCGATAGAGTTGGCGTCAGGTCGACGACGCCCGCTAGGGTGACCTGATTGAAACGCATCCCGCGCCAACCATAGCAGGCGCGGTTCCACCAACCGGAACCGGGGCGCCAGCCCGCGGTCGTCTGTCAGGTATCCGACTCATGGCTCATCAAATTTTTCTATTCCGACTGCGGTCGCATGTGGAAGACCGGTTGCAGTTGTCGTATAGTGGCGACCGAGCGACCTCTTGGTCTGTGGCGCGCGTTCGGCTGGGTGTCGATGATTACTCCTGTCGAGTGCAGACAGCGTGCCGTCGAATGCCGACAGATGGCGGATCGCGCGCCGAACCTGAGGGTGCGCTCCATCCTGACCGACATGGCATGGACCTGGACGAGACTGGCGCTTGAAGCCGAGCAGTTCAATCCGAAGAGCCAACGATTTTGAAGCCGCTTGGTCCTGGAGCGTCCCCTCGCCGCCGCCTCGCGATCGCGGCTGATCCCACTGGAGGCTGGAGCTTCCCGGACGCCGGAATTGGGCGGAGGCCCGCATTGTTCCGCCACCTCGCGGCGCTGGTTTTCGATCGCCGCCGGCGTTCGAGGAGGCCGCAAGCAACAAAATCACCGGCCGGCGGCCTGCTTTTCCCCTCTCCATAATTTCGCCTTGCATGGGGGCCTATTGAACCCCCGGTTACCGCTGCTGGGGAGGGGACATGCAGCCTCAATCGATAGCGCTCTTGAATCGCGTTCGCTTCTTCCGCTCTGTCCGAGCTGCAGAGGGCCTATGCGTATCCGGACCATCGGCGTCATCGACCGGCGCGAGGACATCAAGCTCGCCTGTACGGCGTGCGGCACGGAAACGATCAAGAGCTACAAGCTCGGCGAATAGAGCGAAATCCGCACGTTCAATCGCGATTTGGCGCTCGCGCGCCTCCACACATGCAAATATGTGTCGACGGTCGTCGCGAACGACAACCGGCGGCGACATCCGGCTCCGCGGTGAGGAGATTTGCGTGCCGGAAGCATCCGGCTCGGCTGCAGTCTATCGCGGCCCTGAGCTCACGCCGCAGTCGACGGGGCGCGCTTCTTTGTCTTTTTGAGAGGGCCGCCGTTTTCGGCAGAGTCGGAGCGCTTTCGGCAGAGTCCTTGTCGTTTTCGGCAGGGCAGGCGTGCCGCGCGGCGTCTGGCTGGACTCTCTGCCGCGTCGCGTGCCAGGCGCAGCGCTCGCAATCGCGCGGTCTTTTCACCTTCCGCGCGGCGGTCCGCTTGGTATTCCGCCATCGCTTGCTGACCCTCCCGCAAGCGTTCCTGCTTTCTCTTGAAAAGTGCCTCGGCGCGGTCCTGAGGCTGATCAGAATTCATGCTCAAGTTGGTAGCTCCTTAGACAGGGCAAACGAAAGACAGAGCGAAACGAACGCCCTCTGACATAGTCCCCATTGGGGTGATCAAAGGATCAACGCGGTTCTACGTCATTTGTTCCCTCGAGGGTTGAATTCCGGCGACCTTCGCTATTTGCGTCGGCTCCCGCGGCCATCCGGATTGATCCGTTGGATAACGAACCATGCGATGACGATGATGGGCGCCGCGACGAGACTGCCGGCCGCGAAGATCGTCGAGAACGATAGCCCGAGCAGACCCTGCAACGGTCCGATCCCGAACGCGGCGACGCCGTATCCGAGCTGATAGAACGCGATGAGCCCGCCAGCCATCACGGCCGAGAGGTGGGGAAACTCGCCGCCCGCGAAGCTGATGCTCAACGGCAGAAATCCCGAGCACGCCAGGCCGGCGAGGCCGAAAACGATGATCCCGCCCGCTTCGCTCTGCACGCGTGAGGCGAGCTGAAACACCATCAGCAACAGGGCAGGGAGCGCCACGTAGATCCAGCGCGCCGGCAGAAGCTGGGAGATCGCTGCGATGAGCACGCGTCCCACCGTCACCATCACCCAGAAGGCGGCGAGCGCGAATGAGGCCCCTTGCGTCGATACGCCCCGCTCGCCGCTGAGATAGAGCATGGCCCAGTTGCCGTTCAGGGTTTCGACGATCCCGTAGACAAATACGGCAGCGGCATAGAGCCAGAAGCGGCGGGGCAGATCGACCCAATTGAGAGGAGGCCGGCCGGCGGGCCGTCGGCACTGCCGGCGACGGTTCGCAGCGGTTGCGCGTAGGCGACGCCGAAGAGCAGCACGGCAATGCACGCCACCACGACCGGGAGGAGCCACCACGCGCCCAGCCCGACCACGATCGCCACCAGCACCGGCGCCAGCGCGGTTCCCAATCAAGGAGCGCGTTCAGCGCCAGAACCGCGCGGTCGGCGCCTCGCGGAAAGAACGCCTCGGCGTAGGTGTTGAGCGCCATGACCGTCGCGCCGAAGCCGAGACCCAACGCCCCGGTGGCGAACAGCAGCACGCCGAAGGCCATGTCGGGAGTGCCGAGCAGCAGCCGGCTCAGGGCCAGCAGCACCATCGAGACGACGTCGCCGGCCAATCCTGCCAGCAGCACCCGGCGCAGAGTCCATCGACGCGCCAGTCTTGGAGCGAAGGCGGACGTGAGGATGGCAAGCAGCACCTGGGGAAGGAACAAGGCGCCGTAGCGCGTGCTGTCGAAACCAAACCCGTCGGCACTGGTGAAGATCGAGCTGGCGGCCGGAAACGTCACCAGCGCCAGGCCCTGCACGACGGCGGCGATGTAGACCACGCCGATCTCGGTGCGGCTTGCGGTTGCGGAAGCGCTCACGCCGGCGAGTCTCCCGGCGCGCCGCGCGCAAGCGCGCAAGCGATATGGTGCCGGCCTCTCATCCGTGCGGGCGCCTTCTCACGCCAGCCTCTGCAACAGGTGGTCGCTCACGCGGATCGAATTGGCGATCGCGGTCAGGGACGGGTTCACGGCCCCGATGCTGACGAAGAAGCTCGTATCCACGACGTACAGATTGTCGAGCTCATGCGCCTTGCAGTTCACATCGAGAACCGAGGTCTTCGGATCGGCTGCCGAACCGGCATGTCCCGGCCTGATGGGCGCAGCCGGCGATCGGAATCTCCGTCTTCATGTAGATGTTGCGCGGGATCAGATGATGCGGGTGCATGCCCAGAACGACTCAGCATCGATTTGAGCTTGTCGTACAGCTTGCTGCCTGGCGCACCTGGTTGTTTGGGGTATAGCTCAAGGTCAGCTTGCCGGACTTGGTTCACTGTCACGCGGTTCTCCGGGTCGGGCAAGTCTTCCGGTCGTCAGCCAGAAATCCACCGCGTGATCGCGCCAGGTTGTCGAGCAGCCCCATCGGTAGCAGCGCGGTTTCGAGCGGCTTCTCGCCCCGGTACATCGGACCCAGACGACTTGCCGAGTCATCTGGATGTTGCCCATCGGGTACTCGAACCCGTCCATCCCGAAATAGAAATCATTCAGCGCGATCGTCTTCTGGAAGATGGTCGGGTTGGGCTCGAGCGAGATCGCGAGTACGGCCTGGCTGTTGTGGAACATGTAGTTGCGTCCCACCTGATCCGAGCCGTTGGCAAGGCCGTTCGGGATGCTTGTCGTTGGCCGACATCAGCAGCAGTTTGGCCGAGTTCGCCGCGCCGCATGACACGACGACGATGTCGCCCCGGAAGACGTCGCGCTGGCCCGCGACGTCGGCAACGACCTCGGTGACCGCCGTGCCCGTTCGGCATTCGTCTGCAACTTGAGCCGCCTTGGCGTTGCGCAGCAGCGTCACGTTGGGAAATTCGAGCGGCGGGGCGCACGGCCACGGTTTCCGCGTCGGACTTGGCGTGCACCAGGCAAGGAAAGCCGTCGCAGGTCTGGCAGCGGATGCAGGTGCTGTACGCCATGTTCTGCCTCGTTCAAGCATGATCGCGCAGGGAGCAGGGAAGGGGTGGTAGCCCGCCGCTGTCAGGTTGTCGCGACAGCTGTTGAAATGCGGGGCTCGTTGGAGACCGGCGGGCAGGGATAGGGTCCGCTGGCGGGCGGCTCGGTCGGATCCCGGCCGCGCAGCCCGTGCACGTGATACATCTGCTCGGCGCGCGCGTAATACGGCTCGAGTTCGTCGTAGCGAGATCGGCCAAGCCGGGGAGATGCCGTCGTGATGACGCAACTCGCCGAAATCCTCCTTGCGCAGACGATAGAGCGCCGCGCCGAACATCTTGGTCGCGCCGCCGACGAAATAATGCACCTGGGGCTGAAACGGCCGGCCGCTTGCGGTCGTACCAGGTGTCGGGCGAGACGTAGCGGTTCTGCACGAACACCGCCGCCGCATCCCAGTTCTCGGCCTCGCGCTTGAGCCAGTCGCCGCGCTCGAGAATCAGGATGCTCTTTCCCGAGGGCGCGAGCTGTCTGGCAAGGGTGCCACCGCCCGCGCCGCTGCCGACGATGATGACGTCGAAGCGCTTGTCCATGGTCAGCTCCATTACAGACCAACGCTGCTGTGCATGATGCCGCCATCGGCGAAGATGGTGGTGGCGGTGAGATAGCTCGCGCCGTCTCCGGCGAGGAAGCCGACGACGCTGGCAATCTCCTCGGGACGCGCCATGCGGCCGAGCGGTATGGCGGCGTCGAGCTGCGCGAGCTTGGCCGGATCGTTCATGGTGCTGAGATTGATCGGCGTCGCCACCGCGCCAGGACCGACCCCGACAACCAGGATGTTGTGGCGGGCAAGTTCGACGACCGGCGGTGCGCGTGAGCATGCGCATGCCGCCTTTGGCGAGGCAGTAGGCGGTATTGCCGGGCATCGGCCAGTCCTCGTGTACCGATGTGATGTTGATGATGCGACCGCCGCCGCCTTGCTTGATCATCTGGCTGGCCGCGATTTGCGTGCCGAAGAACGCGCTCTTGAGATTGACGTTCATCACCTTGTCGTACTGGGCCTCGGTCGTGTCGAGCACCGAGGTGCGCGTTTCGATGCCGGCGTTGTTCACCATGATGTCGAGCCGACCGAACCTGCTCCACCGCCGCGTCGACGAGCTTCTGCAGATCGGCGGGCTTGCTCACGTCGGCGTCGACGCCGATGGACTGATCTGCCGAGCTTGGCGATCTGCTGCTCGAGCGTCGGTCGGTCGCCTCCGGATGGGCCACGTAGTCGATGACGATGCTGGCACTCCTGCCGGGCCAGTTCGAGAACGATCGCCTGACCGATCCCGCTGTTGCCGCCGGTGACGATCGCCACTTTGTTCTTTAGCGCCATAACTGTTCCTCGATGATCGATATCGGATCGTTCCGGATTGCCCCTCAGGCGTGCACCAGCGGGGTTGCGACCGGCTTCGGTTTGGGTTGTTCCGGAACAGCCGGATCGGCACTTGTTGCCTCTGCTGCCGGAACCAGCTGGCTGATCAGGTTGGCGATGAGGCCGGTCCAGCCGGTCTGATGCGAAGCGCCGCAGCCGCGGCCATTATCGCCGTGGAAGTACTCGTAGAAGAGAATGTAGTCCTTGAAATGAGGATCGGTTTGAAACTTCTCGTAGCTTCCGAACACCGGGCGTCTCCCGTCCGGGCCGCGTCGAAAGAGCTTGAGCAGGCGGCTGCACAGCTCGTCGGCGACCTGCTCGAGCGTCAACATGACGCCGGATCCGGTCGGGCATTCGACGGTGAGCCCGTCGCCGTAGTATTGATGAAAGCGGCGCAGATTTTCGACCAGCAGATAGTTGACCTGCATCCAGATCGGTCCGCGCCAATTCGAGTTGCCGCCGAACAATCCGCTGTCGGATTCGCCCGGCTGATACTTCACGCGATAATGCACTCCGTGGTACTCGAAATCGTAGGGGTGATCGAGGTAGGTGCGGGACAGCGCTCGCACTCCGTAGGGCGAGAGAAATTCGCTTTCGTCGAGCATGCGCCGCAACATCTTGGTCATGCGGAAGGCGCGCGCGAGGGAGAACAGGCGGCGTCCCTCCGCGCCGACCTCGTTCCAGCGCGAGACCAGCTTCACCAGATCCGGCCGGCGCTCCCGGTACGTTTCGATCTTGCGCCAGAGCTCGGGCCGCTTGTTGATCACCTCCTGCTGGACGATCCCGACCGCGAACAGCGGAATAAGCCCGACCATCGAGCGCAGCCGCATGGGGATTTTCTGTCCGGACGGCATGGAGAGGACGTCGTAGAAGAAATTGTCCTGATCGTCCCAGAGCCCGATGCCCTCGCTGCCCATGTCGGTCATCGCCTCGGCGATGTAGAGAAAGTGCTCAGAAACTTGATGGTCATGTCCTCGTAGACGGCATCGCGCTCGCTGAGCTCGATGGACATGCGCAGCATGTTGATGCTGAACATCGCCATCCAGGCGGTGCCGTCGGACTGCTCGATGTGCCCGCCGGTGGGCAGCGGCCGCTGAACGGTCGAACACGCCGATATTGTCGAGGCCGAGAAAGCCGCCCTCGAAGATGTTCAAACCCTGCGGCATCCTTGCGGTTCACCCACCAGGTGAAGTTCAGCAGCAGCTTGTGGAAGATCCGTTCCAGGAAATCGAGGTCGCCCGGACCGCCATTCTGATCGCGGTCGTTCTCGAATACCCGCATCGCCGCCCAGGCGTGCACCGGCGGGTTGACGTCGCCGAACGCCCATTCGTAGGCCGGCAATTCGCCGTTCGGATTCATCAGCCAGACCCGGCAGAGCAGCTCGAGCTGGCCCTTGGCGAACTCGGGGTCGATCAACGACAGCGTGACGCAATGAAAGGCGAGGTCCCAGGCCGCGAACCAGGGATATTCCCATTTGTCCGGCATCGACGATGATGTCGGCGGCCACGAGTGACGCCAATCGGAGTTGCGGCCGTGCTTGCGGCTCTCGGGCGGCGGCGGCTGCAGCGGATCGCCGTTGAGCCATTGTCGTACGTTGAAATCGTAGAACTGCTTGTTCCACAGCATCCCGGCAAAGGCCTGGCGCTGGATGCGGCGCATGTCCTCGTCGGAGATGCCTTTCTGCCGGGCGGCGTAGAACAGATCGGTCTCGCTGAGACGCCGGCTGATGATGTCGTCAAAGTCGGTGAAGGCCGGCCCGCCCTGTTCGCCCGCGCGCAGCCGGACCCGGACTGTCACGCTGCCGCGCTCCGGAACCGTCCGCAGGTAGAGGCCCGCGGCCTTGGTGCCGTTGCCGCCGGGATTCACCGCGTCCATGCGGCCGTGAACGACATAGTCGTGGAACGCGTCCTTGAAGTGACCCGGCCCGGCGTTCGAGCCGAACAGCCGCGCGAAATTGGACTCGTTGTCACAGAACAGCAGGCGGTCCGCTGCTTCGAATTCGATGCTGTAGGTCCCGAGGTCATCATGGTGGGCCATCATCCGGCCGGCGCCCTTGTGCCGCAGCGACGGCTTGTGGACGCCGGCAGAGCCAGCTCCAGGTGTTGCGGAACCAGACCTGCGGCAGGATATGAATGGTCGCCGGATCAGGTCCGCGGTTGTGGACCGTGACCCGCATGAGCACATCGTCCACGTCGGCCTTGGCATACTCGACGTCGATATCGAAGTAGCGGTCGTCATCGAAAACGCCGGTGTCGACCAACTCGAACTCCATCGCCGCCGAACCCTTGCGACGCGCGTTCTCCTCGATCAGCCATTCGTAGGGGTATGCGGCCTGCGGCAGCTTGTAGAGCGTGCGGGCGTAGGCGTAGCTCGGGACGGCGTCGAGGTAGTAGTAGAACCTCCTTGACGTCCTCGCCGTGGTTGCCCTCTTCGTTGGTCAGGCCGAACAGCCGCTCCTTGAGGATGGGATCGCGGCCGTTCCACAGCGCGAGCGACAGGCACAGAAGCTGCCGGTCGTCGGAAAAGCCGGCGAGGCCGTCCTCGCCCCAGCGATAGGCACGGCTGCGCGCCTGATCGTGGGAGAAATAGTCCCATGCCGTGCCGTAGGGGCTGTAGTCCTCGCGCACCGTCCCCCATTGCCGCTCGCTGAGATAGGGACCCCACCGGCGCCAATCCTTTGCGCCGGTGCGGCTTTCCTCGATGCGTCGCTTTTCGGCCTCGTCGACTTGCGGCATTGGAGTCGGCTCCGGTCTGGCGTTTGCGATCTCGCCAAGTTCAGCTGTGCTTGGTGGCCCGCTTGCGAACTTCGTCGCGTCACATTCAGATACGAATTTCGGGATCTACTCTATGACTCTGGTGCGCCTTTTGAACCCGAATTTCGCGATGGCATTTGCCGCGCGGGGCGTGCGAGCTTCGGGTTCAAGGGCGCACTCGTCTGCTTGGCCTCTGCAAGCAAGCGCCACGCCTCCAGTGTGCAGGCGACCGACCAGGCCTGCGCCGGTGCGCCGCGCGGATGGTGCGGCGGGTCGCCGTCGAAAATCTCGCCGATCGTGCCGACGCCCTGGTCCTCCAGGGCATCGCTCATCCCCGCCAGCATCGCTTGTGCCGCAGTTGCGTCGCCGCTGACGCGGTACGCTGCGAGGCAGAACGGTCCCAGCAGCCAGCCCCAGACCGGGCCCTGGTGATAGCCGCCGTCGCGCTCCAGCACGCCGCCGCCGTAGGCGGGATGGTAAGCGGGGCTGCCGGGCGCCAGCGAGCGCAAGCCGAACGCGGTGAGAAGATCGCGCCTGCAGACCGCGACGACGCTCGCCTGATCGTGCGCGGACAGCGGACTGTGCGGCAGGCTCACGGCGAAGATCTGGTTGGGCCTGATGCTGGCATCGTCGCCGTGCGGACCATCGATCACGTCGAATAAACCCTCGCCGTCCGCCCGCACGAGATCGCGCAAAGCTGCGCTTGGCGGTTTCGGCCGGCGCGCCGAAGCGATCCGGCTCTCCCAACTGGGCGGCGAACCCGCTCATCACCCGCAAAGCGTTGTACCAGAGCGCGTTGATTTCAACCGGCTTGCCGGTGCGCGGCGTGACCACCCAATCGCCGACCTTCGCGTCCATCCAGGTCAGTTGCACGCCGGCGACGCCGGCCTTGAGCAGACCATCCGCCGGGTCCACGCCGATCCCGTAGCGCGTTCCCTTCTGATGCCATCCGATCATGTCCGACAGCACCGGGAAGACCTCGCGCAAGCTGGAGATATCTCCGGTCGCATCGACGTAGGCGCGCCACGCCTCGAAAAACCACAGCGACGCATCAGCGGTATTGTAGGCCGGGTCATCGCCTGCGCCCGGGAAAACGTTCGGCAGCATTCCTTCACTGACGAAGCTCGCGAATGTCCTGAGGATGCGCCGCGCGATGTCCGGCCGTCCGGTCGCCAGGGTCAGGCCCGGAAGGCTTATCATGGTGTCGCGGCCCCAATCACCGAACCACGGATAGCCTGCGATGACCGACTGACCGTCGGGCACGCTCGGGAGCGGCCGTGAGAACACGAAGGTGTCGGCCGCGAGCGCAAGCCGGGCGATCCAGCCCGGCGCATCCCGCATGGCCGGACCGCTGGCCGCCGCGGTGGCTACGGCCGCACGGTCGTGATCGCGCCGGCGGCGCAGCGCAGCCGTCGAGATCAGCCGACGGCTCGGGTTCGAGGCCGGCGACCATGCCGCGCCACTCTCCGGGGATGAGCGGTATCGTCACTTCGCCGATGCAGAGGTGACTGTCCGTCGAGTTCAGGCCGCGCTCGGCCTCCATCGGCAGATCGAAATCCCGATACCAATCGTGCTTGGCGGCGATGGTGCCGCCGGGCGCTCGAACGGTCAGCGAGAAAAGTCCCGCGTCGTTGAGCAGGAGACTTTCCCCGTCGACGCGAATGTCGGGCGCAAAGCTCCCGACCGATGTCGTGCCGTGATGGTCGCGATCGTTGGCCAGCAGCGTCAGCCGCAACGACAGACCGTTCGCGGGAACATCGGCTCCAGGCCGCCACAGCCAGGCCGCGTAGGTGGTGTGGGCGCCGGGCTCCATCCAGATGCGCGCCTCGATCCGATGATCGCCGATCTCGTAGCGTCCATACCGGGACGGAGTAGTCGAGGTGGAAGCTGCCGATGCGGACATGACCCGCCGGCGCGATCGGCGCCGCTCCGCCAGCGGTTGGTGAACAGCGGCCAGGAATGATCGCCCGCGATGAGGGTCGCGTCGGCTTTCGCGAGGATCAGCCGCCGCCCCAGCGGCGAACCGATCGGCGCTATCAGCAGACCGTGATAGCGCCGGGTCAAGCTGCCGGCGATAGTCCCGCCGGCGTAGCCGCCGAGACCGTTTGCGATCCACCATTCGCGCCGCTCGGCCTGGCCGAGATCGCCGCAGATGGCGCGCGTGAAGCGGATCGGACACGGCATTGGCCAGGGGCAGCGTCATTCGCGTTGGAGCCGTGCATCCGGAAAACCGATCAGGTCTAGCGCGGGTTCAACGAGAACGCGCCGCGCAGGGACTGCATCTTTGCGTCAGCGGCAATGTAGAGAAAGCCGCCCGCCAAACCAAAATTCTTCAGGAACGGCCAGAAGTTCTGATTCCATGCGTCACCATTGAATGGAAAGCTCCAGAAATTGTGGAACAGCACGGCGGTGGCGATCACGTAGAATATGAACAGCAGCGCCGCTTGGCGGCGATAGAAGCCCGACAGGATGCAGATCGGGCCGAAGATTTCGAGCAGGCCGCCGAGCACCAGCAACAGCGCCGCGAGCGATGGCGGCAACGGTATCCATCCCTGCGCGGCTTGGGTCATGGCAGCCTGGTAGTCGAAGATCTTGTTGAGTGCGCTGAACGGAAAGATGACGACCAGACAAAGCCGGGCGATGAAAGCGAGGAATTGGTCCTGAGTCATGGCTCGTCCATTGCAAAGGCAGACTTTGAAGCAAACCAACCTGGAAAGCGAAGGCGGGTCGCCGGCTATTCTTCGATCAGCCGGATGGCGTGGCCGTTGGGATCGCGGATCATCACTGCGCTCTTGAAGCCGAGTTGCGCCTGCGCCTCCTGCGGAATGAGCCACCACGTCGGGCGTGATGAATTGCGCGCCCGCCCTGCGCAACCGTTCGGTCACCGCCCGGATGTCTTTGGTGACCAGCGAGGTCTGCCAATGCCAGAGATCGTTGGCCCTGGTGTCGCGGGGCATCGGTCGGCCGCCGGGCGGCGTCTTGTATTCGAGAAACTCGACGTGGGGCGGCGCTGAGGCCGGCATCATCGCCGTCACCAGGCAGGTATCGTTGAACAAGCCGTCCAGCACGTCCTGCGTCGGTCCGGTGTTGAGCGTGACCCCGCCGACCTCGAACCCGAGCAGATCGCGGTAGAACGTCACGCCCTTGTCGGTACTGTCCACGGTCATCGCGGTGTGGTCAATGCCGCGAAACAGCCTGTTGGTCGGCTTCTGCCATGACGCGTTGCCCTTTGCCGCGCGGGAAATAAATCAGCTCGAGGTCATGGCCCTCGGGATCGCGGAACTTGATCGCCTTGATGCCGGCAGCCCGGGATTCGACGCGGGAATGGTGATCGGATGGGCTGAAACCTGCCGCACATTGTTGTCCTGCAGGATCTTGTACGCCGCATCCATGTCGTCGACGACGATGGCCAGATGCTGAAACCAGGCGTCGTTGCTGTAGGACGGCACCGGGATCGGCCGTCCGGTAGGAGGCGAGACGTACTGGGTGAGCTCGACGATCTGCTCGCCGAGTCTCAAATGGATGATCCGCATGTTGGCGTTGAACACGCCTTGCATCTGGTCGTATTCGCCGCCGACGACGCGAAAGTCCGAGATTTTCTCGAATTGCAGGACCTTCGTGAAGAAGTTCGCCTGGCGCTCGATATCGGCAACCGTGAAGCCGATCATTTTGACTCGCTGCACGTCGCCGGACAGCTGGTCGCGCGCCTGGCTCGCCTGGCTCGATAGCGCCAGCAGCAGCGTGAGCACGGCGGCCCAGGCCGGCAGGTTTGTACCCCGGGCGAAAGCTCTCTCCTGCGCCGCAGGTCTCAGCGTAGCTTCATTGCGTACCCTGCTCCTGCGGTTGACGGCCTCGTCCTGGTCGCAGCAGCCGTCGCGCTCAGCAGCACAGTCTAGGCCTGCTGTGGCGCGTCATCACTGGGGCTGCGGTCCGCGCCTTTAATCTGGGCAAAAGGAATCTTGAGTATCCGTTCGAACTTCCCGTTGCAGATTTGGACCGACCACGCTTTCCAACCCTCACCCATGAGGGCTCGGCTTGGTCTCCATGAGCTCGCGTGCAAAAGTTGCGGCGTATTCCTCGGCCGCCTTGATGTTCGGCAGCGAGACGCCCTTTTTGTCGTAGACGGTCTCGTCATCCACGAGATCGAAGTAATAGCGCGGCATGGGCAGCCCCTCCAAAGTGCTCACCACCCGTGTAACGAAACTGCGGCTCACCGCAAAACCGATAGCAGGCCGCTATGGGAGCTGCAACTCCTTTGAGAACAACAGGTTAGGTCCGATGCGGCGCAGCGTAGCGCGGGCGCGCAGGCGATTTGACATCGCTCGGGCCCGGGCTGGGGCGCGCGCCGGCGAGCGGGTCTGGCCGGCCCCCGCGACGGGATCCGCCGGCGGGGAACTCGGCCATGCCTCCGGGCGTTAGGACTGCCGCCCGCGCGAGTCAGCGCGCGCGGCGAGCGGGGTCGATCTCATCCCTTTTCCGAGGGCAGCACTACCGATGAACGCAACGACCTCCTCTCTTGCCGCGAGCGTCGACCGGCGTCGCCGGGTTGGATCAGATTTTTGGGGGCGGGCTTGCGCGCGACCGCCTCCACCTGCTCGAAGGAAGCCCCGGCACGGGCAAGACCACGATCGCTCTGCAGTTCCTGCTGGCCGGCGCGGAGGCGGGCGAAGTCGGCATCTACATCAGTCTCGCCGAAACCGAACACGAGCTCAGGGACGGCGCGAGATCACACGGCTGGACGATCGGCGACAACGTCGTCATATGCGAGCTGGTCCCGCCGGAAAGCGTGCTGGATCCGGATCACCACCAGAGCCTGCTCTATCTTCCTCGGACCTCGAGCTCGGCGAAACCGTCGGGCGCATTTTCGACGCCATCGAGCGGCTGAAGCCCAAGCGGGTGGTGATCGACAGCCTGTCCGAGATCCGTCTGCTCGCGCAGAGTTCGTTGCGCTACCGCCGTCAGGTGCTCGCCCTCAAGCACTATTTTGCGCGACACAATTCGACGGTCATCCTGCTCGACGATCTCACGACCGAGACGACCGACCGTGCCGTCCATAGTATCGCTCACAGCGTCATTCACCTCGATCAGCTCGCGCCGATCTATGGCGGGGAGCGACGCCGCGTGCGGGTCGTCAAGTGCCGGGGCCAGCCGTTTCGCGGCGGCTATCATGACTTCGTCATAGACAAGGGCGGGGTGCAGATTTTCCCCGCCTGGTGGCCGCTGAGCATCGAGGAGGATTTGCCGGCAAAGCCCACAGGGCGGCATCGCGGAGCTCGACCTGTTGTTGGGCGGCGGTATCTCGGCAGGATCGAGTACCCTCGTTCTCGGCCCCGCCGGCACGGGAAAATCCTTGTTGATCCTGCACTACATCGCCGCGGCCGTCGCTCGCGGCGAGCGAGCGGCCTTGTTCGTGTTCGACGAGGAACTGGGCCTTCTGATCACTCGCGCCAAGCAGATGGGCATCGACATCGAGGCGATGCGCGCCGCAAACAAGCTGTTCATCCAGCAGATGGATGCCGCGGAGCTGTCGCCCGGAGAATTCATCCATCGCGTGCGCACCTGCGTAGACCGGGAAAACATTCAGACCGTCGCAATCGACAGCCTCAACGGCTACCAGGCCGCGATGCCCGAGGAGCAATTTCTGGTCCTGCATCTGCACGAGTTGCTGCAGTATCTGAACCGCAAGGGGGCCGCGACCTTCCTGACCGTGGCGCAGCACGGAATGATCGGGGAGATGACGCAGACCATCGACGTCACCGTATGTGGCCGACAACGTGATCATGCTGCGCTACTTCGAGGCTCTTGGTCGCGTGCGGCGGGCGATGTCGGTGGTCAAGAAGCGCACCGGGCCGCATGAGGACACCATCCGCGAATTCCGCATCGACAATAAAGGAATCACGCTCGGCCAGCCGCTCGAGGAATTCCAGGGTGTGCTGCGCGGCGTTCCCACTTATGTGGGATCGCGCGGGCCGCTATTGGGAGAGCGCGCTTGACAGCGGTGGACGCTCCTCGTGGAGAGCGGACGCTCATTCTCGCGCCGCGCGGGCGTGACGCGGTGGTTGCCGAAGGGATCCTGCGGGACGCGCGCATCCATTCCGAAATCTGCCTCGATCTGGCAGAGTTGATGCAGGAGATCGAAGACGCGGCGCCGACTTAGCCATCTTGACCGAGGAAGCAACCCGCGGCTCCGACGTGCGCGGGTGATGGAATGGGTTGCGGCGCAACCCGCCTGGTCCGACTTTCCGTTCATCCTGCTGACCGAGCACGGGGGCGGCCTCGAACGCAACCCGGCGGCGGCCCGGCTGACCGAAGCCCTCGGCAACGTCACCTTCATCGAACGGCCGTTCCATCCGACCACGCTCGTGAGCGTCGTTCAGACCAATTTGCGCGGCCGGCAAAGACAATATGAATGCCGGCGGCTCAATGAGGAGCTGGAATTTCACGTCCAGGAACGCACCTCGGAGCTGGCGGCGGCCAATCGGCAGTTGCTTGCGCAGATCGAGGAGCGCGAACGGGTGGAATCCACCTTGCGACAGATGCAGAGGCTCGAAGCCGTGGGCCAGCTCACATCAGGGGTGGCGCATGATTTCAACAACCTTCTCACCGTCGTACTCGGCAATATCGGCTTTCTGGAGAAAGGACTTTCCGCCGCTGGCGTCGACGGCCGGATGGCGCAGCGCCTCGGCTATATGCGCACGGCGGCGGAGCGCGGCGCGAAGCTGACCGATCAACTGCTGTCGTTCTCCCGCCGCCAGCGTCTCGAGCCGAAATTGCTCGACCTCAACGAGACCGTCGCGAGCATGCACGACCTGTTGCAGAGCACGATGGGCGGCAGCATCCGCATCGAGACGAAACTCCATCGCGGTCTGTGGCCCGCCATGGTGGATCCCACGCAGCTCGAGCTTGCCATGCTCAATCTGGCGATCAACGCGCGCGACGCCATGCAGGTCGGCGGCCGATTGGCGGTCCACACCGAGAATGTCACGCTGGGACCGGCGCTGTACCCGGAGGATCCGCCGGCTGGTGACTATGTCGCGATTTGCGTCGCCGATACCGGCACCGGCATGACCGAGGAGGTGCGCGCCAAGGTATTCGAGCCGTTTTCACCACCAAGGAGATCGGCAAGGGTTCGGGCTTGGGACTGAGCCAGGTGCTCGGTTTTGCCAAACAATCCGGTGGCGGCGTACGGATCGAGTCGCGGGTCGGCGATGGCACCTCGATACGCATTTATCTTCCTCGCACCAAGGCGAAGGCCGAGGAGCGATCGCCGTCGGCGCCCGCGATCGCTGCACACAGGATGCCCCCGCCGCCCGTATTCTCCTGGTTGACGACGACCATGCGGTGCGTGAGGTCACATCCACCACGTTGCGCGACCTCGGTTACACCGTCGTGGAGGCGGGAAGCGGCGGCGCCGCGCTCGACATCCTCACGCGCGAGCCGACGATCGATTTGCTCATCATCGATTTTGCCATGCCGGGAATGAGCGGCGCGGAGGTCGCCCGCCAGGCGCGGGCGAAGCGCCCGACACTGCCGATATTGTTCATCACCGGCTTTGCCGATCGCGCCGCGCTGGCCGGCGTCAGCGAGACCCACATCGTCGGCAAGCCGTTTGTCAACGACGAGCTCGCGACCAAGCTGCGCAGCGTCCTGGTCGAGGAAGTCTCCGATAAGGTTGTCCGCCTGCGACGGTAGCAGTGCTGCAGCGAGGCGGACGGGCCGACGCGTTTTCCACGGCGAACGGATCCCGCCTGACGCGGGCTATTTCGGGACGAGCGCGAGATAGGGCTTCGCCTCGTTGAGCGCGCGGGCGTAGGACGGACGATCCATCAGGCGGCCGAGATACGCCGCGGCGTTCGGGTAGGTGTCGCCGAGCGGCGTCACCATGTTGGCGTAGAACAGCGCCGGCGCCGCGGCGCAGTCGGCCATGCTGAAGTCATCGCCCATGGCCCAGGTCCGCGCCGCCATCTCTCGTTCGATCAGGCCGCAGGCGGTCTGCAGCAGCGCTCTTCGCCTCCTCCACGCCGTGCGGATCGTTCTTGCCCGGCGGGCGCAGCTTGTCGGTGACGATCTTCTGCATCGGCACGTTCACGTAGAGGTCGTAGAAGCGGTCCTGCAGACGCGTCTCGGCGGGCGAGCTCGGGATCTGCCGGCACGAGCTGCGATTTGCCGGGATAGTGCTGCGCCAGATACTCGATGATGATGCTCGACTCCGGCACGGTGCGATCGTTCGCCTCGTCACGCAGCACGGGAAACTTGCCGATCGGCCAGATGGCCTTGAACGCCGCGCTGGACTTGGCGTCGAGCGAGGTCGACGATGTGCGGCTTCGAACGGGGTGTCGTTCTCGTAGAAGGCGATCAGCGCCTTCTGGCAGAAGGAGGAAGCGGGTGGAAATAGAGCTTGAGCGACATGGGTCGATCCCCTTAGTGATTGCATATTGCAACTGGTTGCAGCGTAGGCAACGTGACCGGCCAAGATCAAATCGGATGTCGGTCGCGGCCAGGCTGCAGGCGGCATACGAAGCCGTCGTCGCCAAGCGCAAGACGCCGCGTCGTCGACCGGGAGAACTGTCGGCTGACGGCATCGCAGGCGCAACGACGACGGAGCGTGCAGGTGGCGCCGATGGAGCTTGAGATCAGACGAGTCAAACCCGGCGACGAGCCCGTCTTCGATCGGGTGGCGGAAGCTGTTTTTGACGAGCCGATCGACCCGGGGCGCCTCGCCGCCTACCTGGCAGAGCCCGGCCACCACATGCTCGTGGGCCTCCACGCCGGCGAGGTGGTCGCGCAGGTTGCCGCGGTCATTCACCGGCATCCGGACAAGCCGACCGAGCTCTACATCGACGAGGTCGGGGTAACACCCGCGCTGCAACGGCACGGGATTGCCCGCCGGATGCTCGACGAGATGTTTGCGCTCGGCAAGGCGCTGGGCTGCGAGGAGGCTTGGGTCGGCACCGAAACCGACAACGGACCGGCGAGGGGCCTCTACGAATCCCGTGGCGCAATGGCCGATCCGTTCATCCTGTACCTGTTCAAGCTTTGAACGACGACTTGAACCAAATCGATACATTCGATCCTCGCCTTCACGACGCCATTGCGACGTTGTCGCTCGAGGCACTGCGTCCAGATCGCATCCTGAAAGCATCCCGGCGGCCGCCGGGATGTTTGACGACGCGTGCCCGCAACGTGCGAGGGGCTCTGGCGTGGACGCTGCCGGCAACGCGACTGCCGGATCAGCCCTCGGCGCGCGCCTTCAGATTGGCAAGACCGGTTTCGAAGTCCGTGCCGATCATGCGGTCCATGTTGAAGAAGACGCCCATGACTTTCGCGATATAGAGGCTGGGCCCGTACATGGCCCAGGTGAGATCAGTGGTGTCCCCTCTGGGCTCCAGCGTGAACTCTGCGGTGTTGTGGGCCTCGAACGGTTTGAAGAAGTCCAATTTGATTGTCACCTTGGACGGCGCTGGCGCATCGGTGATTTCCATGCGGCCCTTGCCGGCCTTGCCGTCGCTGTCCCACTCGTAGACGGCGCCTTTGCCGTTGGCGGCGCCGCTGAAGGTTCGCTTCATCGCGGGATCCAGTTTCTCATAGGGCGACCACGCGCCCCAGCCGTGGAAATCGGCGATGAGCGGAAAGATCTTTTCCGGTGGCGCTTTGATGCTGGTTGCGCGCTGCACCCTGAACGTGTCGGGCTTGGTCGCGGCGAAGATGAGAACCGCGGCGAGCGGAACGACAACCAGAACCGCGATGACGATGGCGATGGTCTTGACCATTGATCTCTCCGTGCGTGTCGACATCACGGGATGAGCGGCGGCGAGCGCGACGCGCCCGCCACGTCATCCCTGGGGAGCAGACGGGCTAGGCCGTCTTTTCGCAATTGATCATCCACGGCGTACCGAACCGGTCCACCAGCATGCCAAAACGTTGCGCCCAGAAGGTCTCCTGGATCGGCATGCGCACGGTGCCGCTTTCCGCCAATGCATGAAAGATGCGTTCGGCTTCGGCCGGCTTATCGATGCCGAGCGTCACCGAGAAGCCCTTCATCTCCTCGTAGTGCTCGGGCGGAGCGTCGGAGCCCATCAGGATCTTGTCGCCCAGGACCAGGCGGGCGTGCATGATCTTGTTGCGCCATTCGGACGGGACGTGCTCCGCGGCCGGCGTGCCCTCGTGGGGAATCATTGCCTCGATTTTGCCGCCGAGGACTTTCTCATAGAACTTGAACGCCGCCTCGCATTGGCCTTTGAACGTCAGATAGGGGTTCAATTGCATGGTCTACTCCTCGTGTTGGCTTGGTGATCTGGTAGTGCCAGCGTGCGACGATTTCGCGACACGCCGAAGCGAGCGCCAGCGCCGCGCTTATGTCCTGCGTCTGCGCTTCTTCTCCTTCGCTTGCGTTTCGAGGAGGTAATCGTCGAGGCGGTCCAGCCTCTGCCTCCCAGAAGCGGCGATAGCGCTCGAGCCAGTCGTCCACGGGCTTGAGTGCGCCCGGCTCGATCCGGCAAGGCCGCCACTGCGCCTCGCGGCCGCGCGTGATGAGTCCGGCGCGCTCCAGCACCTTGAGATGCTTGGAGACGGCGGGAAGGCTCATGTCGAACGGTTCGGCCAGCTCCGTCACGGAGGTTTCGCCCAACGCGAGCCGCGCCGAGGATGGCCCGCCGCGTCGGGTCGGCGAGGGCCGCGAACGTGCTGCTGAGGCGATCCGTCGGCATCGTGAACCAGAGAGTTAATTAACCGCGTGGTTAACTAGTCCCGGGCCGGGTGCCTGTCAAGCGCCAACGCGCAGCATGTCGATCGCCGAACTGACGCAATCGACTGGAGCGTCGCGGGAACGCACACGAAGCTGCTCGCGCGCGCGGGCGGACTGGACTCGAATGCCGGTCGTGGGCAGTTTATCCAACCGAGCCACGACCCGAGCACGGCCGCACAAGGCATGACGTTCACACGCCGCCGATTTGCATATCTCGCCGGAGCCGCTGTGGCTTCGCTCGCGGCATCGCGGATTGCGCGAGCGCAAGCGTATCCGGCGCGGCCGGTGCGATTGGTCGTCGGATTCCCGGCCGGTGGCGCGGCCGACATCACCGCACGCCTGATGGGCCAATGGCTGTCGGAGCGGCTCGGCCAGCCCTTCGTCATCGAGAACCGGCCGGGCGCCGGTACCAACATCGGCACCGAAGCGGTGGTGAAAGCGCTCCCGGACGGCTACACGCTGCTGCTGGTCAGCGCGGCAAACACCATCAACGCAACGCTCTACGAGCGAGCTCAACTTCAATTTCATGCGCGACATCGCGCCGGTCGCCGGCATTGATCCGAGGTCCCCTGGTGATGGAGGTGCATCCATCGGTTCCGGCCAGAACCGTGCCGGAGTTCATCGCCTATGCCAAAGCCAACCCGGGCAAGATCAACATGGGCGTCGGCGGGCAATGGCACCCCGGGCCACATGTCCGGCGAGCTGTTCAAGATGACGACGGGCATCGGACCTGGTGCACGTGCCCTACCGCGGCGGTGCGCCCGCGCTCACCGATCTGCTTGCCGGACAGGTGCAGGTCATGTTCGACAACCTCCCGACCTCGATCGAGTACATCAGGGCTGGAAAGCTGCAGGCCCTGGCGGTGACGACGGCGGCGCGCTCGCAGATGCTGCCGGAGCTCCCGACGGTGAGCGAGTTCGTGCCGGATTACGAGGTGAGCTCGTGGTTCGGCCTGGGTGCGCCCAGGAGCACGCCCGCCGACATCATCGCGAAGCTCAACGCCGAGGTCAGCGCCGCGCTCGCCGATCCCAGGCTGCAGGACGCGGATCGCCGATCTGAGCAGCGTGCCGCTTCCGATGTCTCCGCGCGAGCTCGCAACGCTCATCGCCGCCGAAACGGAGAAATGGGCCAAGGTGATCAGGTTCTCGGGCGCGAAAGCAGACTGATGCCGGGAGCGCCGACGGCGATCTCTTGCCGCGGGCGGCCCGATGCTTCAGTCACGCAAATGTAGGTCGGACCGCGGTGAACTCTTCCGGATGCAGAGCCAGTGACCATCGTCGTCGACGATGCGCGCAAGCGTATCCGCCTTGCTGCTGGTGCCGCCGCGGGCGCGCGCGTGCTACCTCTTCGCGCATGGGGCAGGGGCCGGAATGACCCACCCGTTCATGGCTGCGGTGGCGACCGAGCTCGCAGAGCGCGGCATCGCCACCCTGCGCTACCAGTTTCCGTATATGGAGCAGCGTGCCAGGCGGCCCGACCCTCCCAAGCTTGCGCACGCGACGGTCCGCGCTGCCGCGGGCGAAGCGGCCCGGCTCGTGCCCGAACTTCCCTCGATTGCCGGCGGCAAGTCCTTCGGCGGCCGCATGACGTCGCAGGCGCAGGCGGCAGCGCCGCTGCCCGGCGTCCGAGGCCTGGCCTTCCTTGGTTTCCCCTGCATCCGGCCAAGCGTCCGTCGGACGAACGTGCCGCGCATCTCTTCGACGTGCACGTTCCGATGCTGTTTCTTCAGGAACGCGCGACCAACTGGCGGACATGCAACTGCTTGCAGTCGGTCATCAACCGCCTGGGCAAAGGCGCGTCGCTGCAGCTCATCCAGGACGCCGACCATTCGTTTCACGTTCCGGCCCGCACCGGGCGAAAGGATGCCGACGTCAGAGGCGAGATGTTGGACACCTTTGTCCGCTGGACAATCGGACGTGGTCTCAAGCGGTCGTAGCGATTGATCACCGCACGAAGAGCATGATCCCGAAAAGTGGCAGACCGTTTCGGATAAGATCATGCGACCGCAAAAGGACTTGGAACGGGATCCTGATTTAGTCTGAAACGATTTTCTCTAGGGCGTGTACTCACAAATTGCGATTGTTGGGCAACCGCGGGCTGATGTCCGCTTTGCTCCCGAAAGCAGCCAAATAACAGTCATCTCGGTAGGTCCGCTTAGTGCCAGAGGCCGGACCTCGCGCTATATTGCAATCGATTAGGAGCCGCGCTTGTTGCCTCGCATCAGGCGAGCAGATGCGCGGCACGGCGGGTCGTCGACCGCGAGCATGATGCGCTTTCAAAGGTTATTCCACGCAGACCCGCGGAGGCGATGTTGTTCATGGCTTGCACCACGCGGTCTCGTAATCAACCAAAGCGCTGACAAGCGATAATCGTCGTCCAACGCGCGACGGTCCGTAGCCGGTCACCCCGCGATTTACGCAGTTCCGCGTGGTAGACGGTCGAGCAGTGTGCCGCTCCATTCGGCGGCGGCGGTCCGGGATACCAGAGCATCGCTCATCATGTAGGCGAGGATCGTCGGTCGCGGTATCAATGCTCCAGTCTTCCCAGTCGATCAATCGGACGTTCATCGCCTCCACCGTGCTCGCGGCAAAAGAAGTTCCACGAGTGCGCATCGCCGTGGATAACGGTCAAATTTGCGGTGCGAGTGATAACGCGCGAGCGGTAAGCGAGGAGCCTGATCGAGCAGGCGCTGATAGAGGATCGCGCCGCTCGGGCGGCATGAGTCTCGCCGAAACGATCGGTGAAGCTCGCGAACCGCCCTGCGAAGCCTCGCAGGTCTGGTCAAACGCATCGGTGTCGCGCCAGCCCCTAGCCGAGCACGCCGAGACGAGGACTCGTCCCACCATGCCGCATGGAAGCGCGCCTGCGCCTGCACGATGTCTGCGACACTGTTCCAGAGTCGGAGGCAGAGGCCACTCGGTGGCGATGAAATGCGACTCCGGTCAGGTCTTCGAGCAGCAGATGCCACGCGCTGGTTTCGGTGGCCTCGACGGTCTCAAAGCAGCGCGGCACCAGCTCGGTCCCGGCAGGACTGGGGCGATGTCCCGGTAGAACGCAATCTCGTGGCGGTTCGCGTAAGACGAACGACCAGCGCTGTCGAGATGCCCCATCTTCAGAATCACGGAACGCGGGCATTTCTGCGGCCGTGACCGTCGTAATCAAGGCGCAGCCGGAAGTGTGCGAACGCAGTTTCGCAAAGGCACTCATCACCACGACGTTGCAAACACGTCCGTGGTCGAGCACGCCGGAGCGATGAAGTGCTTCCGTAAGATGATCGGCACTCGCGGCTGACGGTAAGGATTCCGTTGTCATGCTCGATAGTCTTGAAAAACGGCTGCGATCCTATATCGGGCCGACTACTCGAGCACCAAACACTGGATGTCCGCTCAGGTCATAATGCAGACCAAAGCTGAGAGGCGCGCAATGTCTGCTCGTCCCTATAAGCGGACATCAAACGCCGCGGTTAGCTTGTGCGTCGGTCGCCCGCGAGCTAGAGCGGGATCTTCATTTTGCAGCAAAGCCCGCTGGATGCGAATGAAGGTCGACTGAACCGCCGAGCTCTTGCGGGATAGAGATCGCGAATGATGCTGACGCCGTATCTGCAGTCGGGCGAAGCTGCAACGGCGGGCCCGCCGACCTCGCGCCATGCGATCGATAGGTGCGCCGCATCCTCGCCGGGTTCGCGGTTCCAGTTCACGTCCACCCGCCCATGCGGTGTCGACAGCGCGCCGTATTTTGCGGCGTTCGTCGCCAACTCGTGCAGCACCATCGCCAGCGTCTGGGTCGCCGCGACCGGCAGCATGATATTCGGGCCACCGAGTGTAGTGTTTGCGTCGCGTTCCGTTGGGCGCGAGCTGACGGCGGACGAGTTCGGCGAGATCGACGCGCCGTCCCAGCGATTCTGGCTGAGCAGCGCATGGGCATCGGCCATGGATTGCATGCGCCGATCAGTGCCTCGAATGTACTCGTCGAGGCAGATCGCTGCCATGGCGCATGTCCTTGGCGACTGCGGCAACGCGCGCCAGCGATTTTTGACGCGATGATCGAGCGCGCGGCGATGAGTGGCTTTGTTGCTCTTCTGATCGCTTGCGCGCGGTCACGTCGAGGTGAGGCCCTGGAGGCGTACAAGGCGCCCCACGGCGTCGAATTCGGCCTTTGCTGTTTCCTCGAGCCAGACTTCCCGGCCGTCCGGGGTGCTTGAAGCGGAAGGTGACGGTATAGCGCGGGGCGTTCGGGGATGACGCCGCGCACGAGGCGCCTTGAACCGCTCACGGTCGTCCGGATGCACTCCGCGAGAAAATTGCTCGGGGTAAAGAGTTTGCCGTGGATCGAACCCGAGGATCTGCGCGGCGTTGGCGCTGCGCTGCGACGAACCGCGTGCCGACGTCCCATACGAACGTCGTGACCGCCCCTGCCGTGAGCGCCTCCTGCAAGCGGGCTTCGCTCTCGGCGAGCGCGGCTGCGTGCTGCCGCCGCTCGGCGAACAGCGCGGCGAGCACATATGCGCAGAGTCGCGACAGCCAAGATGCCGGCGCGAGCAGCAAGCACGCGGTCCGCCATCGGGAGACCGGGATCGCCGAAGTGACCGATCCCGATCGTCGTCGTCCAGACGATTGCGAGCGTGACGATGAAGGCTGCCGCCGCAGCGAACACCGGCCGGCAACGCGCCGCGATCCACAACAGGACCGGAAACAGCAGCGCGATCGGCACGACCGTCGTCCAAGGCTCCGGCGGCAGTGCGATGACGATGACGCTCATGACGACAAGCGACGCCGAGCGGCGACGAGACCTTCGATGGTTTCGTTCCGCGCCGGCGGCTCGCGTGTTGCCGAGGCGAGCCCGATGATCAGTGGCGCAATCAGTGATGATGCCGAGCGCGTCGGATGCGAACCAGTTCTGCCAGGTGACGAGAACTCGATGCCGCGCGCGCCAGTGGAACAGAGGCAAAGCCCGAGGTCCCGCCGATCCCGGAGACGGCGGTTGCAATGATCGCTGCCCCCAGCAGGCCCAGCACATGGCGCAGCCGGTCGAGGGTGAAAGGTGAACTGAAGAAGCGCTCGATCAGGCCGGCTGTCAGCTGGGGCTTCCCCGCATTGCATACGGCGAAGACGCATGGAGCTCGCAGAGGTTTCCGATCGCCCAGGAGATTGGCCACGATGGTCGCGACCATTGTCCCGGCCACGACCGCCCATCGCGCATGCGGCCCAAAGCGATCCAGCGCGCCCGCGGCGACGCCGGCGGCCGGCCAGAATCACGGCCACGCCGTCGGGAGTGAGCAGGGAAGGCTAAGCTTGCCGAGAGGATATAGACGCCGCCAATCACAACGGCGAGCCAACTCGAATATCCCCAGCAGCAATACGTGAAA
>ERZ1370068.4863-contig-3914_pt1 | contig 70843 bp, 125 predicted proteins | sample MGYA00561227_ERZ1370068 | MGnify/ENA primary metagenome ERZ1370068 (study PRJEB38410, sample SAMEA6850437) | metagenome | study: Metagenomic assessment of the ecological functions of the soil: analysis of the soil microbiota associated with the...
GCTACGTATTGCTCGAAGGATGGCGCGGGATTAGGTGCCAATGCGAAGGCGTTTTACGCAGGAACCCTTGGCGACATGTTGATTTTCGGAACACTGATCCTCTTTGCGTTCCGAATGCGGCGCCATCCGGCGGCTCACAAGCGGCTGATCCTGATTGCAACTATTGGGCTGATAGGGCAGCGCTAATATCGCCCGGTGGCCATTTGCCATCATGACGAGAGCGCCAATCGCGATTGACGTGGTCGACGTATGCACTCCTGGTGCTACTTGTGGCCTACGATGTATGGTCGATGGGAAAGGTGCATCGCTCCACGATTATGGGGCGGACTGTTCTTGGTTGTGATGCAGCGCGACTGAGAGCTGGCCGATCGGGAGAACGCGGTCTGGCAAGCGTTCTGCAACCCGGGTCCAGTCACTTAGTCCGTTGAGAGACTGAAAATGTCTACTCGTGACCACTGCTTCTCTCCGCTGATTCGACCCTCTCGCCTGTGGTTGGTTGCAATCGCCATTACACTCATTGACCCGAACAAGGCACTCCTTAACTGGCATGGAGCCACGGCGGTGTCAACGATCCACTCCAACGGTCGCGGCTGAAAATTCAGTTCGCGTTTTGCCTTGGCATTCGATACGCCTCGCATCTGAGTCCCGTAGTAAACCGCATCCGCACCACCATCGCTTTCAGAGCATCCTCAACCGATATCTGCGGCGGTGGTGGAGCATTCAGCCATTGAGCAAACGCAGGGAGCCATTCGCGCACCGCTAAAGGTTGATCATTCGCAATCAGATAAATCCCAGGATTGCCTTGCTCTGCTGCTGCAACGGTGGCAATCGCCGCGTCCTCAATATGTAACCACGACCAGACGCCTTCGCCATTCCCGATGATCGGGAACTGTTGCTGTCGCACCTGTTGGGCAACATCGCCATCGGGGTTGAACCAGGTGCCGGGTCCATAGAAGAAGCCATAACGCAGGACAATCCCTTCTATGTTGGGATTTCCTAGTAAGCGATGCTCAAGCTCAGTTATCTACGCGGGCACCTGCTGCAACCGCAGGCGAGGCATCAAATGCCAGGGGCGTTTCTTCATCTGCCAATCCAGGACCAGGAATCGCCCAGAATGCGATCGACTGCCTCAGGTAACGCCGCACACCCGCCGCTTGCGCGGCTGCCAGCACATTGGCGCCCCCTTCTAAACGGATGCGAGTGTTGAAGGCGGCGGCGGCACTCATTGACTCACGGGTGTAGGTTCTGGGTAGGGCGGTGAGTTGTTCAATCACGACTTCCGGCTGAGCGCGACTGACAACCGCTTTGACCGCATCGGTATCAAATACATCGGCGATCGCAGGTTCTATGCCTTGTTCCACTAAAGCCTGAGCTTTTTCTGGAGAACGGGTCAGAGCAACTAGAGCGTGTCCTTTGGCGAGCAATTCCGCGATCAGCGGACGACCGATCGCTCCCGTTCCCCCTGCAGCAAGAATCTTCATCAGTGAACCTCCTGTCACTGCTGGCGATGGTATCGCCTTAGGTCGGATGGCGAATATCGCCATTGCACCAACTACTTGGGCCGAAGAAAGCTCTTTCCCAGTAGTTGGTGAAATCGCAGTTCCAAAATCAAGGAAGCCGGTGGGGTAAGTGCAGTCGGAGGCGCTTACGGCTTTGCTGGCAGCGGCTGCAGAGCTCGTCTTATTTCCATCCAGGTCATAGATCCAGGCAAAGCGACCGTAGGATTCATTCATTCGTTTGGCGTCAATCTTTACTCCCTCTTGTTTTAAGCGGTCGAGCAAAGCATCCAGATCGTCCACGATGTAGTTGATCATGAACGGTGCGTGGCTGGGATCGAAATAGTCAGTGGAGGCGGGAAAAACAGTCCAAACTGTAACGTGTTCCTTTTGCGGGTCGTCGTGTTCGCGCCACGGAAGCATCGCGCCTTGGCCTTTGTCAGCGAGTCCAAGATGCTTCGAATACCATTCGCGCATCTGATCACGATTAGCGGATTTGAAGAAGACACCGCCGATTCCAAGGATGCGCCCGCGCTGCTCCATTTTGACAGGCGGCTTCGACTTTTCAGGTTGCGGAGATTGCACTTCCTGTCCTCCTTGTGAGCAGGCCGAGATGAGCAACAGCGAGCCGAGCGCAATTGAATGCTCCAGGGTATTCCCTGCATGCGGGGATTATACAAGTCTCGATTCGAGCCGATGGCAGCGAATACAATCCAGACAGCGTTCCGGTGACGGGAAAGCTTGGTCCGGCGGTCTGGCTGGCGATAAATCGCCATCTAGTAACTGCATTGTCGACCCGGCGGCTGCCCCGCAGTTGGTGTAATCGCCTTTGTTTCGCCAGCGTTGTCTCACCTCGTCGAGCGCGGCCGAGAGGGTCTTCTAGTGGAACCATTTCGGATTCACGTCGCGGATGAGGTGCTCAATGATTTGCGGGCACGGTTGCGCCAATACAAGATGGCCCGACCAGATACCCGGCATAGGCTGGGCAACAGGGCACCGAGTTGGACTGGTTACGACGCCTCGTGTCCTACTGGGCCCACGAGTTCGACTGGCGTGGCTGGGAGCGAAGGCTCAACGCGTTCAACCACTTCACCTGGGAGGGCATCCACTTTGTGCACCAGCGTGCGGCATCAGGTAGGGGCGTGCCGCTCATTCTCACGCACGGCTGGCCCAGCAGTTTCCTCGATTACGTGGACATGCTGCCGATGCTCGAGCACTTCGACGTGGTCGTACCCTCCCTGCCCGGATATGGTTTCTCGCCGCGTCCACCCAAGGTCGGCATCAACTATCGGTACGTCTCGGAGCGCTGGCACCGGCTTATGTCTGAGCTTGGGTATTCCCGCTATGGTGCGAGCGGTTATGACTTTGGGGCCGGGGTGACGACGATCCTTGCGCTGGACCATCCCGAGTCGGTGATCGGGATCCATCTCACCACACTGGAGTCGGATCTCGCCCCCGTGGTGGACGATACGGAGCTGTCCGATGTCGAGCGTTCGTACCTTGCGGTGAACCGGGGCTGGGATACGACGGAGCGGGGCTACAGCGCGATCCAGTCCACCAAGCCGCAGACTGTGGGCTATGGACTCAACGACTCTCCGGCAGGGCTCGCGGCATACGTGGGTGAGAAGTGGCACTCGTGGAGCGACGTTACGCCGACCGACGACTTCCTCTGCGCCACGCTCACCCTGTACTGGATCACGCAGAGCATCACCTCGTCGATGCGCGACTATTGGGACAATCGCTGGCACTCGGTCGATCCCGCCTACGTCAGCACGCCCACGGCGTTTGGTGTTTTCGCGCACCAGACCGTTCCCGAGGGCGAACTGCCGCGCTCGTATTTGGAGCGCTTATACAACATCCAGCGCTGGACAGTCTTCTCCGCGCGGCGGGCACTTTCGCCCCGGCTGAGGAACCAGCGGCGGTCGCAGGGGACCTGAACGCCTTCTTCCAGTGGACTAAGCTGAGGACAGTCCCCCTTTCGCTCATGCCGCCAGGCGGTGCTGCCCGTCGGCGACAGCGGTCACATTAGCTTTTGTGCGCGTACGGAAGTACGCGATGGTGAAAGAATCCGAAAATCGGGTCGGCGAACGACGACCGCCACAATGTTGGGGTGAACTCTACCGGTCAGGAACAACAGGAAAACCGGCACCGAAGCAGACGAACTTCTCAAGAATGGCAAGCGGCATGATCGGGCGATAGCGCACCGGATCTCTGGCGATAAGCACAACACAATCTGCCAAAGAAGCGTCACACCAGAAATCCATAATAGAACTCAGGATGGGTGATTGGCGGCGGGGCGTCATGGCCGACTCTTCCGGTAGACAGAAAATAAAGCGGCAGCAGCGAAAATGCATCCGTACGCTGCCGCCATGCCATAAACGATTCTCGTAAATTTCATTCCGCTCTCCTAGCTTGTTCGATTTCGGTTTGGCGACGAAGTAGCGCTCTTGAGTGCTGTTGGGATAACCGAAACCACTGGCTATCAAGCGACGCGCCGGACGTCCCGCAGGATCGCGTTGTTGCGAGCGGTCGCCAAGAGCTTCCCGAAAGCCTTGCCGCCAACTGGGCCACTTGAGTTTGAGCGGTAGTGTGGACTTTGCCTTCTGATTGGAGGCTCCACGCGCGACGGTCATCATCGCGACGCCGTGCGGACCAATCGCAAGCCTTGCCAGCCAGGCCGGAATATGTCTGGGAGGCTTGGCTCCGAGGACTCCGGCCAGATACGGAAGCCATTCTGCAACCGGCGCAGGTTCGTCGTCAGCTATGTTGTAAATGCCGGGTGCTTTTCCTTCGACCGCAGCGAGCGTGGCTCCGGCAACGTCATCGATGTGAATAAACGACCAATACCCCGTACCTTTCCCAACAATCGGCACACGGCGTTGTCGTATGTCTTCCAGGACAGATCCTCCGATTCCAAGTGACGTGCCCGGGCCATAAAACGAGCCGAAGCGAAGCACGAAACCCTGAACTTTGAGTCGCCAAGCACGCTGGACTCGACGTGCAAAATTGCTTTCAAGGTCTCGCGTATCTGAGGCTCAGGGGAGAGGAAATGAGCGGGTCCTGTTCAGTTTTTCAGCCATCCGCCCTGAGCGTTCGTACGGCCATCCTGTGTAACTTTGGGCGATGAAACGCCGACAGCCGACGGCATGAGCCGCGGCCAGGAGGTTGTCGGTACCTTCGGTGCGCAGGCGATTGGTGGCCGCGAACTCCTGATCGAATCGGCGTAGATCGAAGCGAGCGGGAATGGCCGTGAGTTGATGAATGATGACGTCAGGGTTCGCTTGCCGCACAGCCTCCAGAATGTCCCGAGGATTGAGGGCGTCGACAACGGATGGCGTAGCGCCAGCCGAGGAAATCGACGCCGCCTTATTCGAGTTTCGCGTAGTGCCCGTGACGGCGTGTCCTGCTGCCACGAGCATCGGAATCAGCCCTCTTCCGACGCGCTCCGGTCGCTCCGGCGAGAAAGATTTTCATAGGAACCTCCTTATTGGTTGCTAGAACGTTGTCCTCTTTTCTGTCTCCACCCCTTTTGTCTGTGTCCTCCTTTTGGATTACGCAACCTTCAGCCAAGCCTCCAAAAAGTGTTCTCAAAACGAGAACTGGCGAATAGTTATTTCTGTGGCGTAACACTACCGATTTGAGGGATTTACAGCTGGTGGTTTGCGAACAACGAGCCGTTGGGACTGACGGCAGAGCGCCGATGATTTCGACCGGTTCCGCGCTCTTCTGACCGCTCGATACCTTTTCGAATGCGGAGAAATCACATTCCTTGAGGAAGTCTCTTCCCGATCCGGCTGTCATCTGGTAGCTTCGGTAACCTGCTTCCCCAGGAAATCCGCCTTAGACTAACCCCGGACTCGTGTGAACCTACGCAATCTCGTCTCGACGATGGTTTGGCGCCGTGCTGTTGCTGACGGTGTTGCAGGGAGTTGTGTCTGTGGCGGTAGCGCGCGGATACTGGCTGAGTTTTCTCGACTGGATTTGCGCCGCACTCATTCTGTCCGTCGTCGCAGCATTTTCCTGGAACGCGAAGTTTGCAGCGGGCCGAGATGCGCTTGTTTTGGATCTTGCAGGCGATCGAGCTGGGCGCTGCTTCTCGTCAACCAGGGCATCGGATGTTCTTCGATCTCATTCTTAAGAAGGACATCCCAGGACTGTTCGCGGGGATGCGTTGCTGTTCGTTTCGGGCGTGCCCGCACTAGCAGGCCTGCTGTTGCAACCGCACATCAAGCTCCTTCGAAGGAGAAGATCGTCTGGGCACGGTGGACTTCCTGCTGCTGTTGGTGTGGTGGGTGTAGTCTCTACCTTTTCTTTGTCGTGCCATGGCAGTACGTCATCCCTAATGAAGGCGCATACAACTCGAGCTATGACGTGCTTGCGGTTATTCAGGACACGGTCACGCTGCTGGTGCTCGGCATCCTGGCGTATCGCGCATCTGCCGGCTGGCGACATTTCTGCACGGCTTTCTTTTTGGTCGAACTCTTGCGCTGTTCGAGTGCGTTTGTACTGAATCGTGCCATCGAACTGAACCAGTACTACGCCGGCAGCTGGTACGACTTGCCGTATCTGCTCTGTGTTGCGCTCTTCACCGGAGTCGCGGTCATCGGCAAGGGACTACAAGCGACGCGTGAGCGTCAGAAGATGAACTGACACCGTCGTGGGTAGCGAGCGCTGGCCATGATTGCGCTGCTCTCGTTGCCCGTATTGGCGGCACTCGAAATTCTCGACCAGAACACGCCCGGCCCTATCACGCGGTTCCGGCTACTGGCCACGATGGCCACTATCCTTGTGATGGCTTATCTGGTTTTTGTGAAGCAGCATCGGCTGGGGATACAACTGGCGAGAGCGAATCATGTACTCGAGGAAGCGTCGCTGACCGATCCGCTTACGGGGGCCCGTAACCGCCGTTTCTTCGACGCCTCCATTGAAGCAGACGTAGGCCAGACGCTTCGCGCCTATGCGGACAATCATGACCAGCGTATTCGCGATTTGATCTCTACGTGATCGATGCGGATGGTTTTAAAGAGGTGAACGACAAGTACGGGCATGACGCGGGAGACCGGGTGCTGGTTGAGATGTCGCGGCGAATCAGCTCCGCAATCCGCAATTCGGACATTCTTATTCGATGGGGCGGAGAAGAATTCCTGGTTGTATCGCGGTGCATACGGACCGCGCCGAAGCGAGAGCAACGCTTGCCGGCCGTGTGCTGGCAGCGGTCCGGTGACACTCCGCTTTCTTGCTCGAAGACAAGGGCGAAGCAATTCGCAAGACCTGCTCGATCGGGTGGGCGGCATTCCCGTGGTACCAGGGAGATCCGCCGCCATCAATTACGAAGAAGTGCGTTCGATGGCGGACCGCGCTCTTGGCGAAGCAAAGCGGGCCGGGAAGAATCGCGCGATCGGCGTTTTCCCAGTGGGCGCGCCGACGGCAGTTATCAAAGAGCCGGAGTTGTTGGTCAGCAGAATTCCGGTAGAAAAACTTTGCACGGTCGGGCCTGTCATTCCTTAATAAGGCATCTTAACAGAGCGTTTTCATCGCCACGCTTGATGTGGCCGTTGATAGTCACGTCCTCATTGTTGTGTAATTGTTTGTAACTTTCACTCATCTCACTGCGAGCACATGCACCTGATGGTTACGATTTCCTCAGTCATCCTGATTTGAGGAGCAGTCGTATTCATGTCAACGCATCCCAAGGGAACACGTGCGCGCATTTTGTTGTCATCCGTCTTTGGGCCGTACGCGCAAGATGACGAGTTTGGCAGCCGCGCCATCAATCCGATGGAGCTTTATCACAATCAGGTCACCCGGGCTCAGGGGCGTACTCGCTTCCGGATGTTCCACCGCTCGTGGGGCATCATGATGATCCAGGCGAACATCTCTGCGCCCTGCACGGTGCTCGATTTTTCCGACGCTGAGCGACTTCCGCGAAGAACTGTTGGCTGGTCAATACGACATCATCGGCATCTCCTCGATCATCGTGAATGTCGGCAAGGTCCGAGAGATGTGCCGCATTGCGAGAGAGCTTTCGCCGCACTCGGTTCTGATTGTCGGCGGACACGTCACGGCTCTTCCCGAGCATCGAGACCCGGGTTGACGCCGATCACTTCGTGAAGGGCGAGGGCATATCGTGGATGCGTCGGTACCTCGGGGAGGATCCCGAGCATCCGGTGCAACATCCGGAAATCGTCTCCGGCATGAAGACGCGCATCCTGGGACTGACCCTGCCCAGAAAAAAGGGGTGGGACTGCGGCGACAATTATTCCGTCCGTGGGGTGCCCTCTTGGCTGCAACTTCTGCACTACGTCTGCGTTCTTCGGCGGTAAAGGAAAGTTCATCAACTTTTACAAGACAGGCGACGAACTTTTTGAAGTGATGCAGCAGATGGAGTCACGGCTTGGTGTCAGCACGTTCTTCATGATGGACGAGAACTTTCTGCTCCATCGGCCCCGGGCGCTGCCACAGCTCCTCGAAAGGATGAAAGAACACAACAAGAGTTGGGGGCTGGCGGTGTTCGCGTCCGCCAATGCGATTCCGCAAATACACCATGCTCGAACTCGTGGAACTGGGAGTGTCATGGATATGGATGGGGCTTGAGTCTCCTCAGGCGACCTACGCGAAGCTGCAACAGACGGACACTCGGCAACTCACTCGCGAGCTGCGCAACCACGGCATTCGTGTTCAGGGCTCAACCATCGTCGGGCTCGAGCATCACACGCCAGACAACATCGAGGACGAAATCGAACACGCGGTCAGCCACAACACGGACTTTCACCAGTTCATGTTGTATACGCCAGTCCCGGAACACCCTTATACCAGCAGATCAAGGACGAAGGCCGGCTCACAGGAGAACCTGGATTTCGCGGACATTCATGGCCAATACAAATTCAATTTCCGCCACGCGGCCATTTCGCGCGACGACTCCAAGCGCTTTCTGGATTGGGCATTCTGGCGTGACTTCGGGCGCAATGGCCCCAGCCTGTACCGCATGTCCCGAACGATGCTCGAAGGATGGCGCCGCTACAAGCATTTCCCCGATGCGCGCGTACGAACTCGCTTTGCCCGTGAGATTACTAAGCTGTCCACTGTGTACAACGCTGCCCTATGGTCAATGGAAAAGGATTTCCGCAAGGTGAATCGAGCGGTGAGCGACGACATTCGAACTTTAAGAAAAGAGATTGAAGAGGAGTTTGGCTTCACGTCGCGCATAGCAACGTTGGCGTTAGGGCCGTTCTTGCGATGGACCACCCGCCGTGAAGAGCGGCGACTTGCCTCGGGCTGGACTTACGAACCACCAACGATCATCGAACGCACGAACTGGCCTGCAACGATCGAATCGACGGAAATCACGCGAGTCACTTGCGGGCGAGCCCGTCATGGCGTCGACCTAGTCAGCATCGACCGCGAATGCTCTCCGGGCAATTCCCCCACGCATCGGCTGGATGCTACCATCCGGTTAATGGCAAGTCCGAAACGGGTCCTCAAGAGACGGCGACCTGACGCGAAAGAGTGATCTGAAGGTCCCTCCTGAGGGCGCGGAGCTCGTCATCATCACTGGCATGAGCGGTTCCGGAAAAGCCTCCGCCCTGAAAGCGTTCGAAGATCTCGGCTACTACTGCGTGGATAACCTGCCTGTAGAACTGATCCCTCGCTTTGCCGAACTCGCGGTGCAATCGTCGGAGATTCCGCGAACGGCGCTGGTGGTCGACGTTCGAGAAGGATCCAAGCTGGATCGCCTTGCCCGGCATTCTGAAGTCGGTCAAGAAGATGCTCCCGACCCGCGTGATCTACCTGGAAGCGGACGACGCGGCATTGCTGCGACGGTTCAGTGAAACACGACGACCGCACCCATTCGGCAAGGACGAACCAGTTCGCGCATCGCTTGCTACCGAACGCGTAAAGACCTGCGTCCGATTCGCGCGATTGCAGATCTGGTCATTGACACTTCGAAGTTCAACGTTCATGAGTTGCGCGCGCATGTCACCGACCGCTTTCAGCACAAGACGACGGGGGAAGAACATACTCGTCTCATGCGTGAGTTTCGGGTTTAAGCACGGGGTACCGGAAGATTCTGATCTGATGTTCGACGTGAGATTTCTTCCGAACCCGCACTTTCGTTCCGGAATTCCGAGCGCTCACTGGCCGCGATCCCTCGAGTCGCGGAAGTATATTCGGTCATTCCCGCAGAAGCCCAGGAGTTCATCGGTCGCATATCGCAACTGCTGATCTACTTGCTTCCTCATTTACATTCACGAAGGAAAAAGCTACCTAACCATAAGTTTCGGATGTACAGAGGCGCAGCATCGCTCGGTGATGATCGCCGAAGATGTGAGCAAACTGCTGCGCAAGGCGGGCTACCGGGTAAAAAGTGACGCACAGAGATAGTCCGACTTAGGCAGCTATCTCGTGTTGTGTCATCCGGAACGAAGCAAGGTGCAAAACAGGCGATTGCATGGTGGAGTGCGCAGAAGAATGCTCGCCTGATGCGCTGCTTATGGCGGCCAGTTCCCTACTCCGAGCCAGTCAATGTAAAATAGAAGTTTGCTCCCTTTACACAAGAATTCACCGGCCGGACATAAAGGCCGATGGAGAACGTGGCTGCCATGCAGCAACTGAAGCGCCTGCTCCGGTACGTGCTCCCCTATTGGTGGCAGGTGCTCGCGTCCGTGCTGCTGATGGCCGGCGTTGGGCTATTGGATGCGTTTCGCGTCTATTGATCGGGCCCATCTTCGATCGCGTCTTGAACCCGGGCGCCCAGACGCGAACCATGGAACTGTTCAAGATTCCAGGTACTGATCGCATTATCCTTCTGCAGCAGGTTGTCCCTTCGTATTTTCAGAATCCGTGGACGGTGGTTGCCTTCGCACTCGTCGCCTCGACGATCCTGAAGGGACTCTTCGACTACGCAGGGACCTACCTGGTCAATTACGCCGGGTTCGGACTGATTACCGATCTGCGCGACGATCTTTACAATTCCATCCTTCGTCGTTCGGCTGGTTTTTCTCGAAGCAACACGACGGGCACGCTGCTTTCGACCATCATCAATGACATTGAGCGTGTGCAATACGCGATGTCGAGGCGTGCTCGCGGAGTTCCTGCAGCAGGTCTTTACTTTGATCTTTACTGCCGCCGTCGTGGTGGTACTGGGCGGCAAGCTTGCGTGGGTTTTGCTGCTCTTTATTCCCATTATTATTTTCTCCGCCGGCAAAATCGGACGCCGCGGTGCGAAGCACGACCCGTCGCGGCAGGACAAGCTGGCGGAAATTCAGAACATCCTGCACGAAACGATCAGCGGCAATCGGATTGTCGAAGCGTTCGGAATGGAGTCGTGGGGAGATGGCGCGGTTCCGCACGGCGCGCGCGCCGCCTGTTTCGCGCGAACCTGCGTTCCGTGGCAGCAGCAGCCATCAGTTCGCCGCTTATGGATGTGTTCGGTGCCATCGCCATCGCCTTGCTTCTCTTGCTGGGCCGCGGCCGAATCAATCACCGCAACGTTCACCGCTGGAACTTTTCTTGCCTTTATCATCGCCGTATTCAAACTGTACGATCCCGGTCCGGAAATTCGCGCAGTTCAACAACAATTTCCAGCAGGCGCTCGGTGCCTCATCTGAGATTTTCCGCTTCATGGATACCGAAGACGACGTACGCGAGAAACCCGGAGCTGTTTCGCTACCGCCATTCTCAAAAATGTCGTGCTCGAACACGTCTTCTTCTCTGTACGAAGGCACCGACGATGGGCGCTCGCGAAGTTCTTCACGACATCGACTTGTCTGTCACCGCTGGCGAGGTGATCGCAGTTGTCGGATCGAGTGGAGCGGGTAAGAGCACGCTGGTTCATCTGATTCCTCGCTTCTTCGACGTGACCTCCGGCCGATTGCTGATCGATGGCCGCGACGTTCGCGACGTGACACTCTCATCGTTGAGAAAACAAATCGGCATCGTCACGCAAGAAACAGTTCTTTTCAACGACACGGTCCGTAACAATATTGCTTATGGACAACCGCATGTCTCCGCGAAGGAAGTCGAAGCTGCGGCCCGCGCAGCGCTCGCGCACGACTTCATCATGGAATTACCCTCTGGGTACGAAACTGTGATTGGAGAGCGTGGTGTCCGTCTTTCCGGGGGCGAGCGTCAGCGGATGGCCATTGCCCGCGCCATTCTCAAGAACAGCTCCCATCTTGATTCTCGATGAGGCCACGTCTGCACTCGATAGTGAGTCGGAAGCGCTGGTGCAATCGGCGCTACAGAATCTTATGCAAGGACGCACGGTCTTCGTCATCGCGCATAGGCTTTCCACTGTGCGACGTGCCGACCGGATCGTCGTGCTCGAAAACGGGACGATTTCGGATATTGGCGCGCACGAAGAGTTGATGGCACGATTAGGAACGTACCGCCGGCTCCATGATCTGCAATTCATTGAACTGGAACCGCCCAAAGAAGGCGTTCCGCACAGCCTTAACGTCTGTACGCATGTGAAAGAACGAGAAACTGAATGCCTATTCGCTCGATGACCGGATACGCGCAGGTCAAAGGACAGATTAACGATCAGGCCACGTTCACTCTGTCGCTGAAATCCGTGAACCACCGTTTCCTGGATCTTCACTTCCGCATGCCTTCCGAGAGCGACGGATTGAAATGAAACTTCGGCGGCTGCTGAAGGAAAAGCTGGCGCGTGGACACGTCGAGATCACACTCAGTGTTGACCGCAACGAGGGCGATGGCTTCCGGCTGAATCGAGAGTTGGTGAGCGGATACATTCAAGCGTTCCGGGCCGCGTCGACCGAATTCGGCCTGATGGCGGATCCCGACTTGAACGTGGTGCTGCGCCTACCCGGGGCGATGGGGGGCAACAACAACCTGAACCAGGGCGAATTGGAAGCCGCGGTGATGGCGCAGATCGAGCAAGGCCTGACGAGCCTGAACCAGATGCGCGATGAAGAAGGACGCGGCATCGACAAGGAACTTCGCGAACGAATGGCCAACTTGCTCAAAGCGCGGCAAGGAGTGGAACAGCATCGCCACACGGTGCTGCGAACTTATGCCGACAAGCTGGCAGCGCGCATTCAGGAATTGATTGGCGCGCAGGCGGACAAAGAGCGCATCCTGCAGGAGGCGGCTCTTCTTGTCGATCGCAGCGATATTCAGGAAGAACTCGTACGGCTGAACACACACGTGAAGCACTTTTTGGGGCTGCTCGACGAGGGCGGCGAGATCGGTAAGAAGCTCGACTTCCTGCTTCAGGAGATGAACCGCGAATCGAATACGCTGCTCTCGAAGACGTCCGGTCTTGCCGGCGATGCACTGAAAATTACGGAGATGGGCTTGCTGATGAAAGCGGAAATCGAGAAGTGCCGTGAGCAGGTACAAAACTATCGAATGAGTATCGTTTACATCATTTCTGCGCCATCGGGTTCCGGGGAAATCGACGCTTGTCTTCGGAAATTTTGAAGCTGGTGCCCAATTTGAAGTTTTCGATTTCCTACACCACTCGCCCGCCGCGCGGGAGTGAGACCAATGGTCGTGAATACTTCTTCGTTCCAGTATCCGAATTCGAGCAGATGATTCGCGACGACGAGTTCCTGGAATACGCAAAAGTCTTCGGCAACTACTATGGGACCGCGCGACGGTTCCTGCGGGAAGCCGAAGAGGAGGGCAGGGATCTTCTGCTCGACATCGACGTGCAGGGCGCGGAGCAGATTAAGAAGAAATTGCCGGAAGCGGTCAGCATTTTCATCATGCCGCCGGATCGGGAAAAACTGGAGCGGCGATTGAGAAATCGCGGCCTGGATTCTGAAGAAGTTATCTGTCGCCGATTGGTCACGGCCAGTCGTGAGATTGAGAATTACGCCAAGTACGACTATATTTTGGTTAACGACCTTCTCGATCAGTCCACCGAAGACTTGAAGGCGGTCGTGCTTGCCGAGCGGCTTGGGCCTTCTGAAAAGAAGATGCCGACGGAAGCGGAGAAACAATTGCTTGGGACGGCCGAACGATTCCGACTGGAAAAAGCTCGAGAGCGAGTTCAGCCGATTGTGGCGTCTTTCGACGACGCCGGCAAAGCCGGGATGTTCGTAAACAAGTATCGGGGGAAAACAAACATGAAGTTGATCCGAAGGGTTTGACAGCAACTATCGCTACATCCTTGTGGCAGCGCGGCGTGCGCGGCAACTGCAGTCCGGAGCTCCTCCAGTGGTAGAAACGGCATCGCGCAAGCCATGCCGCATCGCGCAGGATGAAATCAAAGCCGGGAAAGTGAAATGGCTGATCCCGGAAACTCCCCGAGCCGCCGTTGAATTGGCCAGTGAACTCCTGGAAACAAAAGGCACCACGCCAGACGCGTAAAGAATCGAATGTAGAGACGCGGTTTTCGACGTCACCGAGGTAGGGTGAACTGGCGCAGCGCTTGACGCAACTTCGACCGCTGAGTCCAAGGCGCGCGCCCTTACGATTTCATATGAAAGTAGCTCTCGGCGTCAGCGGCGGGATCGCCGCGTACAAAGCAGCAGAGATCGTCCGTCTCCTGCAGGATCGCGGTATCCGGGTTCAGGTGATCATGACCCGCGCAGCGCAGGAGTTTGTCCGTCCGCTAACTTTCGCGGCGCTCTCTGGCGAGAAAGTCATCACTGACCTCTTCGGCACGGAAGCCGAGCAACCGAATATTGACTCGGCGGTGGAACACATCGCTGTCGCGCAATCGATTGATGCGTTGGTCGTCGTTCCTGCCACGGCAGATGTGCTCGCAAAATTTGCGCAAGGCGTGGCCAACGACTTTCTGACCACGCTCTACCTCGCCACAACGGCTCCGGTGGTCATGGCTCCGGCCATGAACGTGAACATGTGGAACCACGAGGCGACCCAATCGAACCTGCACACGCTGCGTGATCGCGGCGTGCGCATCGTCGAACCTGGCGACGGATATCTTGCCTGCGGCATGACGGGCCCTGGCCGCCTCGCCGAAAATGAAGCCATCGTAGCCGCGGTATTCGGAAGCTCTGGGCGCATCCCAGGACCTGGTTGGCGAGACGATATTGATCACTGCTGGGCCTACGCGGGAAAAAATCGATCCTGTCCGGTATCTGACCAATCGTTCCAGCGGACGCATGGGCTATGCGCTGGCTGAAGCTGCTCTAAGGCGAGGAGCGAAAGTTCTGCTCATTACAGGACCGACCTCCATCACTCCGCCTTCGCAAGCTGAGGTGACTCGCGTCGAATCGGCCGAACAGATGCGCGAGGCAGTCCTCAAACTTTTGCCCGAGAGCACGATCGTCATCAAGACCGCGGCGGTGGCAGACTATAAACCTAAATTGCAGGCACCGCAGAAGATTAAACGCAAGGGCCCGCTCACTCTGGATCTCGAGCCGACGACCGATATCCTTGCCGAACTCTCGCGCAAGAAAACATCGCAGCTCATCGTCGGGTTCGCGGCGGAAACCGAGAATGTTCTTGAGAACGCTCGTAAGAAGCTCGCCTCAAAGGCGCTGGATGCGATTGTGGTCAACGATGTATCGCACGAAGGCGTTGGTTTCGATTCCGATCGCAACGCGGTCACCATCATCACGCACGACGAAGTCGTCGAAGTGCCCGAAACCAGTAAGCTGGACGTCGCCCACCGCGTGCTCGAGCAAGTCGTAAAGCTGCGCAAACGCACGAGAGTCGCGTCCAACCAGGAACGTTCTTGAGATCTGTTGTTCTGTGCGCGCTCATCGCGACGTTCGCTTGTCCTCTTATGTGTCAACAAGATCCCGTCCCAGTCGAGCAAGAACCTCTTCATCACGTGGTGCTAAAAAACGATGCTGTCATGGTCATTCATCTCACCTTGCCGCCTGGCGAGACCACGCTCTATCACACGCACTCACATGACCGTATCGCGATCGGACTCTCCGACAGCACAATCGCTCAGCAGGAATGGGACAAAGCGGAAGAAGCGGCGAGTCCATCAACGCCGGGCCGCGTCTCCGCCCGGCAAGAAGACAAGCCTTACACTCATCGAGTACACAACGTGGGCACGACGCCTTTTGAGGTTGTGGACGTCGAAATTCTGGCACGTCCGACAAACCCGACGAGCAACGCCGCGGGACCGATCGCAGCGGAGAATCCCAGCGCGCGGATTTACAAACATGTTCTTGCGCCTGGGGCATCGTCCGCGATGCACACACCCGAGCGCCCATATTTGGTCGTCGCCGCCACTGCAATGCAGCTGAAGATGACCGCTCCCTGATGGCAAATCATCGGTCCACGAAATCAAGGCCGGGGAATTTCATTGGGTGGACGGCAAAGTCACGCACAGCCTAACCAATGAAGGCCCTGCCGAAGGTCAAATCATCGAAGTCGAACTAAAGTAGAGTTTCTTAGCGAATCGTAGCGCTTTACGGTCAAGACTCTCCTCGCGATCGTTTGCATCGTTTCTGTAGATGCTGCTGCCGGTTGACGCGACCAGCAGCACTCTTAATTTGCTATTCTTATTCGCGATGCCGCAAACACTGGACCCGGACCTACGACGCGCTCTCGCCGACCGTGTGCGCTACTACAACGAACTGGGCATCTACGATTTCTATCGGCGTGATGTTTCCATCGAGAGCGCCTTCGACGGACGACGCTACTTCAGATTTACTCACTTTCGAATCCAAGGACGACATGACGCCACGCCAGTGCCGCCGCACCGCTGCGACTGACGAAAACATTTTTCAGGTCATTGCTGCCAGGCCCGAGCAATCCGAAAGTGACCCCGCGAAGGCTCTCAGGATCATCCGCGAAGACCTTGGCGATTGCACCCGTTGTGTTCTTCACACGCAAGGACGCAAACAGATCGTCTTTGGTGTCGGCAATCCAAAGACCGACTTGATGTTTATCGGCGAGGCCCCGGGCGCAGACGAAGACCAGCAAGGCGAGCCGTTCGTCGGACGCGCCGGGCAATTGCTCACCAACATGATCAAAGCGATGGGTTTGAGCCGCGAACAGGTTTACATCGCGAACATCATTAAGTGCCGTCCGCCCGGAAACCGCACACCTGAGCGGGAAGAATGCGAAACTTGTTCGCCATTCCTCATGCGGCAGATCGCTGCGATCAAACCGAAAGTGATCGTCGCCCTCGGGGCAGTGGCTGCGAAGACTCTTCTCGCCATGAATTCTTCGATGGCGCAACTTCGCGGGCAGTGGTACGACTTTCGTCCCGCGGGGGTGAAGAGCAACGATCCCAACTGGACAAGCACCAAGCTGGCGGTTACCTACCATCCGGCATTTTTGTTGCGCGATCCGCGCCAGAAAGGCGAAGCGTGGAAGGATCTGCAGATGGTGATGAAGGAACTTGGTCTGAAACCACCCGCGAAGGCTGTCGAGTAAATGCTGGTTCTGGGGTCATCCGCGAACTTCTTTACCACGGGGGACACGGGGAATCACGGAGGAATTAGAAAGTTGTGAGATTCTTGGTGGCCGCGAGGCGTCTTGTAAATTCTGGTTCGAGGGTCCATCCGCGAACTTCTTTACCACGGGGACACGGAGGGATCACGGAGGAATTAGAAGTTGTGAGATTCTTGGTGGCCGCGAGGCGTCTTGTAAATTCTGGTTCGAGGGTCCATCCGCGAACTTCTTTACCACGGGGGACACGAGGAATCACGGAGGAATTAGAAGTTGTAGATTCTTGATGGCCGCGAGGCGTCTTGTAAATTCTGGTTCGAGGGTCCATCCGCGAACTTCTCTACCAACGGGGGACACGGAGGGCACACGGGAGTTGATTGGAAAATCGGCACTAAGAAACGACTCATCACCACATGCTAGGATTCGATCAGTTCGCCCATGCCACTCTTCTGCGACGTCGCCGTTGCCGTGCCTCTCGACATGGCCTTCACATACTCGATTCCAGATGGGGCGAATCCCGTGCTGGGCGGGCGCGTGCTGGTTCCTTTCCGGCAGCAGCGCATGTCCGGTATCGTCGTCGACCTGCATGACCGTCCGCCAAGCGTAAAGACAAAAAACATTCTTCAGGTTCTTGACTCGTCGCCAGTTCTAAGCGATCAACTGTTGCGGTCTTGGCCGCTGGATCGCCGACTATTACCTTGCTCCCATTGGCGAAGTCTTCCGCAGCATGCTTCCGCTCAGCGCGGAATTCAAGAAGTCCATCGCTTACCGCATTACCGAACAGGGACACATGGCGCTGCACCTCGCTGGCGTGTCCGGATCTTCTGGGCGCTCGCAACGCACACCAGAGGAGCAGCTGACAGAGTTCCGCGTGCTGGATTTTCTGGTTGAACGAGACTGGATTGCCGAGCAATCGCTGCGGTCCTCCACACGCGCCAGCCGCCAAATCCTGAGCGGGATGGTTCGCAAAAAATGGCTTGCTCGCGAGGATGTTTCCGGCGCTCGCGACGCCGCGCGTCTGATAAAAATGGCCGTTCTACTAAAAATTGACGATGGCGGAACGCCGGGCCAGAATAATGGTGCGCCGGGCGCCCCGCCCGGCCACCACAGCCCGATAATCCCGCACGCAAAAACTTAATACAAACCAGCGCACACTCATCGAAACCTCGCCGCCGCAGGCGGCCGCGTCCAGGTCGAAGCCCTGCAAGCTCTCGACATACCGCGCACGACCCTCAGCACGCTGCTGAAACGCGGGCTGATTGAAATCCAGGAAGAACCCGCAGAATTCCACGTCTCGCGCATGAAAGCGCGTTCCACACCTTTTCAATTCGAACTCAACGCGGCCCAAAAGAATGCACTCAAGGAGATCACCCAAAGAGTTAGCGCGAAAACCTTTGGCGGCATGCTTCTGCACGGAGTGACTGGATCCGGCAAGACTGCGGTTTATCTCGCTGCCATGCGCCAGGTGCTTGATCAAGGGCGGTCGTCGATCCTGCTCGTGCCCGAAATTGGTCTCACGCCTGCTGTCGCTGCCGATCTGCATCAGGTGTTTGCCGACGAAGTCGCCATTCTGCATTCCGCGCTCACCAACCAGGAGCGGGCCGAACAGTGGCATCGCATCAAGCGCGGCGAAGCACGCGTCGTGGTCGGCACACGCTCCGCCGGTATTCGCGCCCGTGTCCGATCTCGCGCTCTTAATCGTTGACGAGGAACAAGACTCCTCCTACAAGCAGGAAGAGATGCCGCGCTACCACGCGCGCGATGTGGCCGTTATGCGCGCCAAGATGGCCAATGCCACCGTTGTTCTCGGATCAGCAACGCCTTCGCTAGAGTCTTATTACAACGCCAAGAAACATAAGTACGCGCTCATCGAGCTGCCCGATCGCGTCGGAGAAACGACCTCTCCCGGAAGTCGAGATCATCGACATGCGCCAGGAGTTTCAGGAAACCGGGCAGGAGCAAGTGATCTCGCGCAAGCTCGCCGAGGAAATCGGCGAACGTCTCGAAAAACGCGAGCAGGTGATGATTCTCCTCAACCGCCGCGGATACTCTCCGGTCGTTCTGTGCCGCACGTGCGGAAAGAAACTTGAATGTAAGAACTGCGCTATCGCGATGACGCACCACAAGCGCGATCGCAGAATGGAATGCCACTACTGCGGACACTCGGCGCCTGTGCCCAAAGCACTGCGTGCATTGCGGCAGCGAGTACGTCTACTTTCTCGGCACCGGCTCAGAAAACTGGAAGAGTTGCTGCACGGAATGTTTCCGCAAGCGCGGATCGCGCCGTATCGATCGCGACACAGTGCCGAGGTCGCGACGACTTCGAGCGCATGCTGTCGGGAATGAACGCGGGAGAAATCGATCTTCTCGTCGGCACGCAGATGATCGCCAAAGGTCACGACATTCACGGCGTCACGCTGGTTGGAGTCGTGGGTGCGGACAGCGCGCTTGGACTGCCTGACTTTCGCGCGGCGGAGCGGACGTTTCAGTTGCTAACCCAAGTCGCAGGACGCGCCGGGCGCGGCGAAACTCCCGGCAAGGTGGTATTGCAGACTTATTTTCAGGACCACTATGCCGTGCAGTAGTGCAGCCCAGCATGACTTTGTCGGCTTTTATGAAAAAGAGCTTCGTTTTCGCAGCTGGATGCACTATCCGCCTTACAGCGCGCTGGCGAACGTTCTGATTCGCAGCGAAAAAATGAACGACGCGCTTGGATGGTCCGGCACGCTTGGCCGGTGGTTTGAAAAACACGCGCCACGAGGGATTCGCGTCTTAGGCCCTGCTGCAGCGCCCATCGTGCGCCTGAAGAACGACTACCGCTATCACTTCGTTCTGAAGGCCGCAAGCCGAGAAAACTTAACAATCTCTTGCGCGAAATGTTGGCAGAAGCGGCGAGGCAGAAAAATTCCGCGCACCCAAGTGATCGTAGATGTAGATGCGCTATGGTTGATGTGAGAGCTTGGCTGCTGGCCACTAGCTGCCAGCGATTGGCACACGAACCCGAGACTTCGAGCGGAGCGGCGAACTTGATCGAAGAGTTGCGACTTGCAGAACGTGCACATTTCACTGATGCCGATCCTGCCATATTGCAGTCCGCAACGAACCATTCACAAACGGAGCGGGCATAATCGTCACCACCAGCATAACCAGCGCGAATGCAGCGACCCACAGCCTCCAGCCGGTCACACGCGGATGCTCACCTACCTGTGGGTGTCGAAAACTGCTGATTGCCAGCAGGATCGCCCACACCAGCCAGCCTAACCACAGGTAATAACCTGCTGGAATCATCGCAACAATCGTGAGTGCCGAAATAAATCGGTGCACCCGAGGAGCAATCGAGAAAATGATGTGCCCGCCATCCAGTTGACCGCCCGGCAACAAATTTAGCGCTGTGGCAAACATACCAACCCAAGCGGCAATCGCTACCGGATGAAGCGCGACGGCACTCAGTGGCAATGACGCAATACTGTGCGCGGGTGCGACCAGCGCAATCATGCGATGCACGAAATGGAAAATCAGAGGATACCCTACTTCAATACGCTCACCTGCAAATGCCGAAAGCCGCGCCGCATGCGACATCCCCAGCGCAAAAGGTAGAACGGCCAAGGCGAGTACAAATCCGGCAATCGGCCCCGCCACTCCAATATCAAACAGCGCGACCCGCGACCGGATCGGCGACCGGATGCGGATAAACGCGCCCATTGTCCCAATCAGCGTTGGGATTGGGATAAAAAAATGGCAGGGTTGCGCTCACCCGGTAATACTTGCACATCAAGTAGTGTCCCATCTCATGTGCCAGCAGAATGGTCATGAGGGTGGCAGAAAACGGAATGCCTAATAGCAAGCGGGCTGGGTGCGCAAAAATCCATAACAGTGGGAACCATGACAACGACCCGTCGGCGAATGAGAAGACACTCTGGCCGTTCTCGAAGTTGTACTGCATGCGCGCGCCCATCACGAGCGTCGTGAAAACCGTCAGCACAAACAACAATGTATGCAACCAGTACCGTTGTGTTGGACGATGCACGACCCAGACGGGCACGGGGCCTCGCTCAAACGCAGAAAGAGGTAACGCGGGCTCAGGATCCGGAGAACGGAGGAACAGAAGAACTGGGGTCTGACATCTAAATGAGGACAACCGTGGAACGGCACGGCTTCAGGCATGCCTCTCGGATTCAAAACAAGGCTTCAGCCATGGAGATCGAACTGCCGTCGCAAACTCTTAGTCGATCGACTGCAATTCTTTGCCCGGCTTGAACCGCACGGCTTTGCCTGGAGGGATGGAAACTTCGGCGCCCGTCCGCGGATTCCGACCGATGCCGGTCTTGCGCGGTCGCACATTGAACACCCCGAAGCCCGCGTAGCTCGATGCGATCGCCCTTCGACAGCGAACGCTTCATACTCTCGAAGACGGTCTCGACGGCGAGTTCCGCCTTGGTCTTCGTGATACCGGTTTTATTGACCACTTCGTTAATGATATCGAGCTTGATCACGGGCGGATCTCCTCCCAGAATGAGGCACCAAGTGCCTTGATGCTATGAGACATAACGGAGATTGTCAACGGCAGCAAGTATCCCGTAAGATGACCCTACCCTGTTTTCCAGCCCAGTACGTCGCGGAGTGGACTCGACCTCCACCCTGCTTAAAATCCCAGAGCTCAGCCGCATCATTACGTGATTCCAAATTACGCAAGTATGAATCGCAAGTGATGAAGGAGAACCATGCTGAAGAGTGACCGTTGGATCCGCCGGATGGCTCAGGAACACGACATGATCAACCCCTACTCCGAGAAGCAGGTCAGCGAGGGCGTGATCTCTTACGGCGTGTCCTCTTACGGATACGACCTGCGCGTGGCCGACGAATTCAAGATCTTTCACCAACGTGAACTGCACGGTCGTCGACCCTAAGAATTTCGATGAGCGTTCGTTCGTTACGGTGCGCTCGGACGTCGCCATCGTGCCGCCGAACTCGTTCTGCACTGGCGCGGTCCGTCGAGTACTTCAAGATTCCACGCGATGTGCTGACGATCTGCGTCGGCAAGTCGACCTATCGCCCGCTGCGGAATCATCGTGAACGTCACGCCCTTCGAGCCGGAATGGGAAGGCTTCGTCACGCTCGAGATCTCCAACACCACCCCGCTGCCGGCAAGAATCTATGCCAACGAAGGGCTGTGCCAGATCCTGTTCTTCCAGTCCGACGAAGTCTGCGAAGACCAGTTACAAGGACAGGAAGGGAAAGTACCAGGCGCAAAAGGGATTGTGCTGCCGAACTGTGCGGCTCACCCAAGCGTCATCACACTTATGCAGGCGGTTACCAGTGTTGAGATGGAAGAGGTCGCTTGGCCCAGTACCCGGGCCTCTTCTGTGTCGGTCGCGAGTTGCGCTTCGATCATTCGGGGCGCAGATTGTATCTTTGAAACTGAATTGCCTCGAACCGCACCAACTGGTGGAACTCGCCCGACTGCTGCGCACTTGTTCTACCAAGAACAACATTTCGCCGGCGCAGCGTTATGGATTACGCAGGTCTAGGGTGTGGACGGGACCGGTCGAATCGGTTGCGCGCAACACAATCGAACGAATTCGTCAGGGTTGCGGCGAAAATCGCTCACTGGAAGTAGCTCCCGGACATTTCTTTCGCTCGGACGAATTCGTGGACTCGGTATCGCTTTGCTGCAACCGATGTTAGTTGGGTGGGATGCCTTCTACGTGCCGCGCTGGACATCGGGAGCGGTGCGATTACTTCCTCTTCGTGGAGTCACGACTCTTTACTGGCAATCCACACACACGTACACGGCGGAAGCAAGCGCGAAGGCTACGCAGCTGCTTGCGTCTCTGAAGTGGATTCAGGATTCTGCTGGAAACCCGATCTCTCTAGCTCTTCTCGCCCTCTTTAAACATGCTTAATCGCAGGTTTAGTAGAACCAACACGTTCGACTGTCCGTTGGGACGGATCGGTTTCAGGCAGCTTGCGGTCATACCACTCGATGGTGCCGTGCAACTCTTCGCCATGGCGCGAAGCACAGCGACCATGGGGGTCTTCGACTGCATCTGCTTTTGATTAATAAAAATTTTCGGCGTTGGTTTTGTTCTGCGGGAGGAATTTTCTGTGCCGCCTGAGGGCCGTTCGGGCCGATCGCGGCGTTCTGCTGGAGAGCGCCATGTGATTTCCGTGATTGTGATTGTGATCGTTGCGAGTGAGGGATGGGCGAATCAGCTTGCGGTTCGCAAAACTTTCCTGTTCAAGAGTACGTTCAGTTGGCATGGAATCGAGGGCGTCCTTCATGATTGCACCGCCTGCACGCGCTGTGTAACCCACAATTACCGTGTCTTCTGCGATTGTGGACCAGAGGTGTGGACTTTTTATTAACGTACACACGCGTAAGTTCATGACAATCCTATGTCTCTCGCCTCTAATAACTGTGGTGACAAGGATCACAGACACGTTTGGCAGAACGCGTATTTCTGTTGGGCTGAACGTGCGAAAGCCCGGGAAGGCGCCCGGGCTGAAGAAAAGTAAAGCCCTCCCGCCTGACTGCAGAAGGCGGGCCGTCAGCTTGCTGTGCTGCTATTTACGGCCAGCGCTTCGCGGTATCTTCCCAGCCAGCCGCTCGTGCCTGCGGAGCCGCTGCCTGAACCGCGGGCTGCGGAATCCGGATAGGGCTGTTGCGAAGGAGGAGCGGTCGTCAGCGTGGGTTTTGGCGCATCAGCCGATATTTCCTTGTCTCTCCGAAAGCAGCGGGGCGGCAACGCGAAGAGCTTCGACTTCTTTTTCCAACCGGGCCAGTTCAAGCTCTTTCTGCCGCAGAACCTCGTACACATTCTTCATAGTGTTCAGTACCTGCTCGCCGGAGTCAAATCAAGCGGATACCCGCACTTTAGGGAGCGCGTTCCCGTTTGTCAAGAAGGAACCCGTGGTCAGAAATGTACCCGTTAACGGAACAGGAAAAGTACGGTGACCAGCACCACGACGACGACCGCGACGACCATCAGAATCTTATTTCGCGCAAACCACGAGTCGGGCACTTCGCCGGCGGCTCCCATCGTGAACAGAGGCGTCGACGAGTCGTCTTCGTCGGAAATGACCTGTGCGGCGGTAAGCGTCGACGCGGGCTTTTCCTTTTTCTCGCAATCGAGACACAAGGTTCGTCCTTCAGAGACGCGGAAATCCGCAGGCCGGAACATTTTCGGATCTGAGAGGCAACCGCAATTTTTGGAGCGTCCGCTGGGGAAGTCGATTGTTTTACAGCTTCATCTATTTCGGCGTGCAGCGGCTGAAGCGTCGTGGGTGTTTCTTTCGCTTCGACAACCTTTGCTTCGACAGGAGTTATCTCCAAGAGGCTTGGGTTTCATCTAACTTCAATTCGACGACGCGCGGTGAAGTGGGCTGCTTCTCTGGCGGCTTGTCGCTGGCGATTTCGTTTTTCGCGGCAACAGCGGCCGACGCGGGAGACTCGTGAATGTCGAACTCCAACGGGTCAATCTCAACCTGCGTAGCGTCACCCCTGCGAAATGCGTCAACGGGCTGAGAGTCTGGAAGACCTACAATGTCTGATGAGAGCAATGCGGAGGAGGGAATCTCCACGGGCTTTTCGATCGCGCTGGCGAGTACCGAGGATTTCGCCGGCTCTGCGGCCGCGCGCGCTGCTGAGGTCATGATCCAGTGCGGTCTGTACCATCTCGCCCAGGCGTTCAAGAGCACCGATGTCGCGTTCTTCAAACGCGTTCGGGCGATCGGACAACAATTCAAAAACGCCGTTCACTTCATTGTCGCGAAGCAATGGCATTACCACGACCGACGAGATACCCAACGCTTCGCAGCTCTCGCGGTTTACCCGCGTATCCGTTTGCGCGTCATTACAGCGCAGAATCTGTTTCTGTACGAATGCTTTCACCGGAAAGGCCAGATTCCATCTGGAGGTGTGCCCCGATCTCGGGCGCCACAGACCCCGCGCTTGCGCGACAGACAATCTCTTCACCGCTGCGCAACGCGCAATGGCCGCTCCCGTCGCGCCCGTGATGTACTGCGCGCGCTCCGCTAACAGTTGCAGGGTGGCCTCAAGATCGCGCTGCGCCATGTGATTCAGCGATCGGCCGCCATCCTCGCCGGGGAAATGTACTTTCTGCGAAGGCGGTTCTGCAGGATTCGCGATTGGGTCGGGCTCCGCAAAATCCGGGGCAAGCTTCGGCGCGGTCGCGCCCGTGATGGGGTTGGGCTGCATTTGGGTGTTATCGGAAGTGTCACCTGACGTACTCGGAAGTCAAGAAGTGAAGCGTGGTGAAGGGGGTGCGCTCTTGCACCGATGGTCATGGTTCCTGATCGAAAATGGACATCAGCGTATCCACGCCACCCAAAGGACCGCCGACGAGCAGTGTAGCCAACGTAATCGGCACGCCCACCTTCAGGTAATCAGCGAAGCTGATGGACGCATCGGGCTTCGCGCTTTCGACGACAATGATGTTTGCGACCGATCCTGTGATGGTCAGGTTTCCTGAGAGGGTCGATGCCATCGCCAGCATCAGCCACGCGGTGTGAGGATCGGCGAAGCCCGGCACGAGCGACTTCAGCAGCATTACGGCTGGGACATTGCTCACGATATTCCCAACCACCGAGACCACCACGGCAAATACTCCCATGTGCTGCAGATTCCAGTGGCGGGCAAGATCCAGCAATTTGTTCACGATTCCGGCATTCTCGGCGCCGCCGACGATGATGAACAACCCGACGAAAAACGAGTAGGCCCCAGTCCACTTCGCGATAAAGATTCTTGGGTTCGAGGGTCCTCGTATGAGAAGAGCCGCCGCACCAAGCGCGCGCCATCATGGCCGGGGGCACGCCGATGAAAAATCCGATCATGACCGCGGTCACAACGATCGCCGGCTTGGTAAGCCGCGACAGGTCAAGAGCGGGTAGAGGAATTTCCTGGGTGGCCGGAATAACAGTGGCGGTCTTTCGAAAATGCATCCAGTGCAGGATCGCCCAATCAATGAAATAGCCCGACAATCGCAACCGGCCCGAGGTGCCAAAGAAAGGCGCGGTACGGAATGTGCGAGTACGAACCCACCAGCATGTTCTGTGGATTTCCTGGTGATGGTTGCCACGCTTCCAATGTTCGATGCGGTCGCAACGGCGAGCAGGTAGGGCACGGGCGCAAGACGTAAGCGTCGGGTGATGGTCAAAACAAAGGGCACCATCACGAGGCAGACGATATCGTTTACGAAGAACGCCGAGAGAATGCCACACGTAAAGATGACCGCCGGCAAAAGCCACTTGGGATCCAGACGGCGCAGGATGAATTCTGCATTCCATTCAAAAAATCCGACGAGGTGAAGATTGCCCACGATGAGCATCATCGAGAACAAGAGCACGACGGTGCTGAAATCGATGGATTTCAGGATGTCCCCACCGGGAACAATGCGGAAGGCGACCATTGCGACGGCGCCGATGATGGCAGCTCCGGTACGATCGACTTTCAGACCGGGAAATTTGCCGATAGCGAAAACGAGGTAGCTGGCGAAGAAGATGATGTACGCGGCAAGAATGCGACCTTCGGAAAGCGCGGATGGGTCGAAATGGATCACGAAGGAGCTAGATTAACAGCTGGCCGCCCGTGGCTTTGATTTGTCACTGGCCGGCCAGCCGCGTTGTCGGTCGGAGGATGACGGCTCATTAATAGGAAGAGACATTTCCAATTGGCAATTGCCGATTGCCAATTGGAAATGCTCCGGCTTCATCAGGCGGTGTGCCACTGTTCCCTTCACCATCCAGGTCGGCTGCGGTGCGTTCTTTGGCAGGATGTCGAGATAGATGACTGCGTAGCGAAAAGCCAGGACGGCGGCCGTCAGAGTCGCGAGCGTGCATGCAAACTCCGGCCATTTCGGAATGTAGTAGACACCGGAGCTTGCCTGAAGTCCGGTGATGGAGACGTTGAGCCGGTTCGTCATGAAGCCGGCAGCGACGATCGAGCAAGTCCAGTACAGATACTGCGGGTTGTTTCGAACTTTCTCGCGCGTGAGCAGGAACAGAGGAGCCGCAACGAGAAGGGCGATCTCTAGCCAGAAGGACAGAGTTTCTTCCCGCCACATCCACAGATACGGCAGCGCACCATTCTTCGAAAGGTCGACGAACCGGAACACGCCGTAGAGAGCGAGCATGGGAGCGATCACGCGGCTGAGTTCGGAAAGGATCGCGGTATCGAGTTTCACATTCAGCGAACGAATGCAGAGATACAGGGCCATGATGGTGACCGCGAGCCCGGCGGGGATGGCAGAGAGATAAAACAGTGTGGTGAGATACGGGCTGTACCACAGTGGATACAGTTTCCCTTTCGCCATCAAATAGAGCGCGCCGAGGAAGGACTGGTGCAAAGAGGAGAGAACAACGCCGACCATGACGAGGCCGACCAGGACTTCGTGGTGCCACTTCAAATACCACGCCCGCAAGCGCACGAACGGAATCTTTCAACGAGGGCCGGCGAGAACTCCAGCGCGAGCACTGTGGAGTAGAGCATGACGCACCAGTGAGACTTCGAAGAGCACCGAGTGGCGGTTCCACATCACGATCGGATGCCAGATGCGCCAAGGCAAGCCGAGTTCATACATCATGCCCGCAATCACACTCGAGTATCCGAGGAAGCTGACGAGAACCGCGGCGCGCAGGACGGGGCGATAGCGTTCGAATCCGAGCAGGTAGACGGCGGCTGCGGATCGCGAAGCCTCCCGCAGAGAGACCAACGCCGCATAACGTTCCCAATCCCACCCAAAGTCCCCACGGTTGCGGGTCGGTGAGATTGGTTGCTTTCTGGAACCCGAGGAAGAAACGAGCGTAGGTCGCATAGAGTCCGACGGCGAAGATGGCTGCGACGATAACGCGCCACATTGTGAGTCTCGGCAGAGTGCGAGTCATGATTGTCTCCTTTCTGTTTCGTTGGTCCGCACTGCGTTCGTTTCTGCGACTGCAACTTCGGCACGGCGTTGCGTAATCCAGTACAAGCCTGAGAGGAGCGCCCCGCCGACGAGAACGACTGTGGGAACGTCACCCAATGCATTCGCGGTCAGGGTTGGCAACGGCTGCGTCGGAGCCGCTACGAACCCCAACTTCTCGAAAGGGACATCGGAAATGAAAAACACCGATGTACCACCGGCCTCCTCGCTGCCGTAGATGTGTTTGACGTATCCGCCGGAAAGAATACGGCGCTCGGCTTCTTCGAGCATTTCGGCGCGGTCTCCGACAATCGACGCGCCCGTGGGACACGCTTCGACGCATGCCGGTGGCGCACCTTTTGCCTGCCGTGCTGCACACATATCGCACTTCTTGACGTAAGGAATGAGCTTCGACCATTCGTAGCGCGGAACGCTGAACGGGCAAGCCACCAGGCAGTAGCGGCATCCGATGCACTTTGAGCCATCGTAGGTGACTGGTCCCGCTGATGTTTTCTTCAGCGCCCCCACCAAGCAAGCGGACGCGCACGCAGGGTCCCTGACAGTGCATGCACATCTTCCGGACGAACTTGTCGCCGCGTTCTTCAATCACCGTCAGCGCAGTCGGAGAAAGATGCGCTTCCGTTTCTTTGGAAATCCGTGCGCTTCTTGCACGCTTGCTCGCAACTCCGGCACCCGATGCATTTCGTGATGTCCACCAGGATAGCTCTGCCGGTTTCCATGGTCGTTCTCCTCTCAAGTTTCGATTTCAGCGCATCGCTACGCGCGCGGCGCGATTACGCAAGAAAGAATTCCTTCAGCAGTTTCTGTCGCAATTCAGGCGAGACACGAGTCAGTAAGCCGGGCATCGGTAATCCGCCGTCGGCGGCCATGGTTGGGCGCGAGTTGCGCCACCATGCCATTCAGGCGCGTGACGTTGTTCTGCAACCACGGCGCTACCATTCCGCCCTGCACGAGATTTTTCTGGTTGATGGCGATGTCGGGAGACTTCACAGTTGCAATCCAGCCTTTCTGATACGGATCGCGGCTGGCGAGCGTAGGTTCGTCGAGGATGTCGCGATTGATTTCGGTGATCACGCCTTCCACCGGCGAAACAAGTTCGTACGATTCGCCGCCAGAATGAATCGTCACCAACTTCTGGCCTTGACGCACCCAACGGTTCTCGGCAAGGACATCGATGCCATCGGATCTTGCCAATGAGGTTGGCGGCGAAACTATCGAGTCCAACCCGCGCATTGTCGTTGGCTTCCTTCATCACCCAAGTGTGTCCGGGATGAAAGCAGTAGCCTTGCGGAATCTGGAAGCCGAGTTCGCGCTCCATGTGCGGGACTTGTGGCGAAGTCGCGGGCTGTGGACGAACGGTAACGTCGTTGCGCGTGCGAAAGTAGCTGAACGACATGATCAGAAGGAACATCAGGAGGACAAATAGGATCGACATGAAACCTCCCTCTTTGGCCCCGAGTCGCTGGCTGCGCCCAGGGAAACCGGCGGCCTCGTTCGCACGCCATTCACACAGGTGCACGTGCAGGGCAAACGCAGGCCGAACGATATGGATTGAAACGGAAAGGAGTTACCAGACGGGCGGTCGAGGATCACAAACCGCGTTTTGCGTTTCCGCTACTGCGTTTTGCAGGGATGGAAGGCCGAGACCCGTTACCGAAGTGTCGGTTCAGAAATCCGGGCTCGCATTGGACCCGCCCGCGGCGTGGTAATCTAGTTGAAGAGACCAGAGCCTTTACCGCAAAGTTCGCTAAGTGGATCGCGAAGGGCGCAAAGGCGAGCAACTGCATCAGGCGGTTTTGCGTGGCGGCGGAGGACGGCGTAGGTCACGTCTTCGATATGGGTGAAGACGTTGTCGGCGCGGTTCTGGCGACGGCGGTCGTTCTGGGCGCTCATCTGCGCGTTCATCATTTGCGTGCTGAGCGACGGACGCTTCGAACGTGTGATGTATTCAAGGTATTGCGGGGTGGCCATGGTCCCGGGCTCTCCGAAAACGGGATTGCAAAGAGCGTCATTATGCGTACCGGAAGGCATTCGTGGAATTGCCAGAGTTGGCTCCCAGCATCGCTGCCCAATCATACGCGAATTTCAGCGATCGCGTTCCTCCAAATAGCGGTCTAAGGCGTCGTGCCAGTCGGGCATCTTAATGCCGAGGTTTCTACGACTTACGGGCGGATAAGACGGAATAAGCAGGACGCTTTGCAGGCCGTGGAATTCGGAGCTCGAGACCGGACGGATTTGGGCGGGAAGTCCGGCGGCACCCACGATTTCCTCGCGCGAAGTCGTACCAGGAGCAATCTCCACTATTTGTGACGTGGACGATACCACTCGCGTTCTTGGTGCACAGGTCAAGAATGGCGCGAGCAAGATCAATGGTATAGGCTGTTAGCGAGCCTCGCTGGTCATTCACGATAGAGATCTCAGGTTTCGTGGCGGCGAGTTTGAGAATTGTTTCGGAAAACAGTTTCCGCCCGTTCCGTAGACCCATGAGGTTCGAACGATGCAGCAGTCAGGAATGATTTCGATCAGGCGTACTTCGGCTTCAGCTTTCGTCTTCCCATAGATGCGTTTGCGGAGCGCGCTTGCCAGAGGTCTCATATGGCGGTGGTTTTGGATCCGTCAATGAAGACGTAGTCGGTACTCAGGAACAGAAGTCGCGCATGAATTTTCTTCGCGGCGCGAGCGATGCTGATGGGCGCCATCGCGATTCACGGCGAAGGCAAGGTCGCGGTTGCGACTCGCATCCATCGACGTCGGTGGCGCGGCGGCAGGATGATCCAATCAGGCCGGGTGCCGGCAAGGGCTTGCGCGATGGCTTCCGGTTTGCGGATGTCGGCACCTTTAGAACTGAGTCCCGCGATGGAGCCGGATGGAGATTCGCGCATGAGCGCGTTGCCGACCAGGCCGGTGGCGCCGAAGAGAGTGATTCGCATGACGTGTGGTTGGATTTTTACGTCGTCGTGAGATCTTAACCGCAAAGCGCGCGAAGCATCGCGAAGACCGCAGAGAAAACGGTTCTATGAAATCGTCGGGGAACCGTAGCAGTGATGTGTTCTGTGTCGAGCACGGTTGCGATGCCGTGTACTATCGCGGCCAAACGAACGCCCGCAAGCGATTGACCCGGGGATGGCCGCTCTCTCAGGCAGCCGTCGGTCTTTTTCGGGAGCGTGGCTCTCCGTAAGTTTCAAGTATGCAGGCTTCGATACGGCACGCGATATCTGACCAAAGATAGTGATCCCGAATTCTCTGTTTTGCCGCTGCAGCGGCGGAACGGCGAGCCGCCGGATCTCCAACCAACATCTGCAGGACGCGTTCCAGATGTCTTCGACATCGCCGCGGCGGAACGTAAAGCCGGCGCCGTCGACCAGTTCGCGATTCTCTGGAATGTCGCTGGTGACGACGCGAAACACCGGCACCCATGGCGTCGTAGAGCAGAGCGAGCGACAATCCCTCCATATCTGAGGGTAGGACGAAAAGCATGGCATTGGTAAGAAGTTCTTCGAGTTCGTCGCCGCCGACCCATGGAAGAAACCGGATACGCGATCGGAGGCGTGTCGGCGAAGTCGATCGACGTAGGCATCGGGTATAGCTCGATCCTCCGGCGAAGACCAGTTTGACGGGTGTATCGAGGCGTTCGTAGGCGTCGATCAGCATGTGGCAGTTTTTTCGGGCGAGAAGCGTCCGAGGAAGAGGATGTAGTCATCCGACGCCAGGCCTAATCCGACAAGTGCGAGGGGCGCGCGTCTGTCGCGGAGATGAGTTCCATTCGGAATGCAGAGTGATCCTCGACCGTAGCGATTGTCGTAGTACTTGCGCAGAGTTTGGGAAACGACCACGGTCGCGTCGGGTAAAGTGGCCGAGGCATGTTCACCGGCGCGAAGAACAGCTGATGCCAGTGCGTTCCATTTCTTGCGTTGCCAGTCGAGGCCTTGCACGGTAACGATCGCTCTTCTTCCGGCAAGACGCGGGAATGAAAGAGAATAACGAAGGACCGAGGGCGCGTGGTAGTGAACGATGCGATTGCGCGAGAACAGCACGTGCAAGCTGCTGAGGAACGTGTGCATGGCGGTCTCCAGATGTTTGGTGCGAAGAGTGGGGATTCGGACGATGCTCATTCCCTCGTGCTTTTGTTGGAGGCGGCGTGAAGTATGAACGGCAGTAAACAGTGACTTCGTGTCCGCGACGCGCGAGTTCCCCGCCAACTTCTTCGTAGTAGGCTTCGATCCCGCTGTACTTCGAGATGACGCCCCGTCCGCCTATGAAAGCAACTTTCATGCGACGACGAGCCAGTTGGGATTTGTGAATCAATGTTTGATAGATGCTGGCGAGTTCTTCGAGATGGCGCGAGGGGCCGTGACGGTCACGAACGAGTTGCAGACCAACCTCCCCGCGTGCGCCAGATCTGAGTCCTCGTGGAGGAAAGCAATCGCGGCGCGAAGTGCGTCGATATCACCGACTGGGTATAAAAGCCCGGTTTTCTCGTTCCTCAACAAGTTCGCGACGGGACCCGAGATCAGAGGCGACTACCGGGCGGACCGTGCGCGTAGGGACTCGACGATATCTTTTGCCGAAAGTTTCGAACGCGTGCGATGGGAAAATAGCGAAGCGCGAATCGGCGATTGCTTGCGACAGGGCAGCGCCCTGGAAGGTGACCGAGGAAGTGAACGTTGGTGAGACGCAACTCCTGGCCATGCCTTCGAGTTGTGCTTTCTGAGGTCCCTCTCCTGCGATGTGGTACAGGAATGTGGGCGGGGCTCTCACTGCGTGTAGCGAGATCTTCAACTCCCTTTTCAGCGGAGAGCCGCCCAAAAGTAAAGAATCGAGTTGCCGGACGGAGGCGGCTCGGAAGCAATAATGACATTTTGGAAGTGGGACAAGACCTGAATGATCTGATCTGGTTCGACGCCAGAAGCGACGAGCTTGTGGCGTACGAATTCGGCTGGGGGCGATGAAAAGATCCACACACTTTCGTAAGTGCGCAACCAGCGTGTGAGCATAGGCTATTCGGCAGCAAGCGCCAGTGCCTGGCGACGGTGAATCCCCATAACATCCCTCTGAAACGACGTGCCAGAATCTTTCCGGTCGCGCACCGCTCGCACGGCTCACCGTTTGACACTGCATTGAAACTCGCGGCAAAGCGGTTTGAGGTCATTAACGTGATAAACGACAGGGATCTCTTTGCGCGCGAAGCTCCCAAAGGATCGAAGGAAAGATGGTGGTAGATGCTGCGGATGTGCGCCACATCCGGCTTGAATTTATTTATCACGTTACGAAGACGCCGACTTGCATCACGTGAGTAAACAGCGTGGGCGGCGAAGACGGAGTTGGCGGATGACGCCTGCAGGTTGTTTGAAGTCGATGTGAGGAACGAAATCGGAGTCGAAAGCTGTCGGGATACCGCGCTCATCGGCCATGGAAAATAACGCCGTCTCGTGGCCCTGAGCGCGCAGCAGGTCCATGAGATCGAAGAGGTAGCTCTCCAGTGCCGCTGAAGCGAAAATTATATTTGTTGCAGAAGAGGATTCTCATAGACTGCAGTGGAAGGTTGTCGGATGTGAGCGAGAAATCGGTCCGCAAACATTTCGAGGTTTGTGGTGCGCTCAAAATGAGCGAGCACCTGGGCGCGCGCCTGAACGCGAACCCGCTGCAGGTAGGGCGCCGCAAGCTGCAGTCGCTCTATCTGGGCAACGAACTGATCCAGTGAGCCGGGCTGGTATAGAAATCCGGTGCGCCCGTTTTCGACCAGCTCAGGAATGCCAGTGATGTCGGGCGCAAGAACTACTTTTCCGCGCATCATAGCTTCCATCAGCACCAGAGGAATGCCTTCGCTACGACTCGTGAGAACGACGACGTCAGCGAGCGCATAGTGCGCCTCGAGCTCCCTCATGAGGCACATGGCCAAGCAAGGTAATGCGGCCTTCCAATCCCAACGTGGCGATTTGATGTTCGAGAGAGTCGCGCTCAGGCCCCTCACCCGCTATTAGGCAAAGGACGTCCGTGCCGCGATCGCGGAGCCGAGCGCAGGCGTTGATGAGAAACGCGTGGTCTTTGACTGCGCGCAAGCGTCCAATCGCGAGGAGAACTGCACAGCCTCGGCGGAAGCTCCGGTGAAGGCAAACGATGGATCAGCGATATCAAACACCGAGATGCTGCACGATGATTTTGCAGGTGGAATATTTGGGAACTGCAGCATCAGATGAGTTCGGCTGAACTCGGAGATCGTGAAGGCAAAAATCACAGTTCACCAGCTTCGTATCCAAGAACGATGGGTGAAGAAGAAGATCAGACCCGTGAAGAGTGAGACTGAATCCGACGTTCAAAATCCGAGCGGCGATTAATGCGATCCACGACCCGAAATATCCGTGATGGGCGTGGATGGTATGGACGTGAAACGGGGCGGAGTATCACCGCATAGTACAGCGCCATAAGAACCGTATGGACGAGACAACGGACGCGGCGAGACAAAGACTCCCTTCCCCTGAAAGAGCATTCGAGCAAAGAGGTCTGCGAGATGCGGAAATCTGCAAATCAAGAGAAATATGGATTGGACCAGAGACCACCAGGCGATTTTCTGCAAATTTATGTCCGGTGAAATGGAATTACTGGCCGCGAACTTAGGCCTGCGCGCCGTGGTCGCGATGACGGTAACGCCGCGGCGGCGAAGTTCGCGAATTTCGTCCTGCACGTAGGGTTCGACCGGCGATGGGAACTTATTCGCGATATAGGCAACGACCGGCACGGTTATCCTCGCTGCAAAGAGTTTCTTCCATTTCAGAACTGACCTGATTTCCGTCTGGGCGGCTTCTGGCGCTCGTGCCATCGTGCAGCAAGCGACTAAACACTGGCGCGGGAGGCAGACGGCAAATCTCCATGCTCCGGTTGCATAGGGAAAGAAAAGCGGAGCGCTGAACGCGCAAGCACCCAAATCCATAGTGTGTGTGGGGAGAGATAGAACTCCATGGAGCGCGATGTTCCTGAGGGCCAAAGCAGCGGATAGCAGTAGCACGCGGAGCAAGTCGCGGAGACGCCGTAACCGATAGAGTCCGGAGCTGTGGAATCAAAGGCAGCAGCGCGCCGATCACCGTAAGAGCGATGCGCAAGGCGAAAGCGCGCAATACGATCCATTGTCGTCCGGACGACGGAACAAGGCCGCAGATTGGAGGTTGTAGATCGAACGGGGACCACGACGGCTGGGCGCGTGAGATGCGGATGTGGTATCGCGGGGCAGAACCGGATGCCAACGTTCACCGAGAGCACCCGATGGATGACGAAGGGACTGGCGATCGCGCGAAGGCGTCAGAGCAGCGGCCCCGGAATTATCACTCCGGCCCCGGAGCGTTTCTCGCAACGAGGCAGCGAAGCAAATCAGAATCGTGGCGGTGTGGCGCGGCGAGACTCGCGACGGCCAAGCGCGATGCAGCGGCACGTGCAGGTAACCCAATCCTTCCGGCGATACGGATGGCGAGCCCAACAAAAGCGACGCCCTCGGCGCCGACGAACCGTCCGGACGATCAATGGAGATCACCAACGCGCGCAACCGCCAGGGTGCGCGTTGAGAAGCGGTGGGCCGACACCGAACGCGAGCATTTCGCCATGACGACTGCGATCGAGAACGAGCCGGGGGAGAAACAGCGCGCAGCGCGGAAGGCGCGCAGAGCAGGCCGGAAAGACCCGCCAAACGAGCTGGGCCCGCGACGCGGGGCTCCAAATGCCCTTTCGCAGAAGCGCCAGCGTGAGGCACGGTCACGAGCGCGAGCGCGACTGCCCGGCAGTGAGCCTCGATTCGGCGCAGTACGGTTTGGAAGTTCAAAGCGCGCTCGAGTTTCCCAGTAATAGAGTCTGGCGAGGCCAACGATCGGGATCGTCAGCAGCGTCACCAGAAATGTGGAACAAACCTCCGGCGCTGTGAAACCAGCGCGTGAGCAAAGGTGATCCACGGCCATTCCGCCTCCGCCATGGCTGCGGAATGGAGAGAAAGACAGGATAGGCCGGAGGCCGTATCGTAGCCGCGGCGGTCGCGGGATGCGCCTCGCACCGAACGCGCTGATGCACGTAACAAGACCGCCGCGGACAAGGTTCGCCAAGACCGAGGTAAGGGCGATGGCGGCGACAAGCGTGAGTCCGTAGACATGTGGCCCGAGCAGCCAAGTAAGAACGAACATGTCTCCGGGCGCTGATGAGGATCGCCGAGTCCATAGCGCGCGCCCAGGTAAAGGCCGCCAGCCGCCACCGGTGAGGAAGCGACTGCGCTTCCTTCGAATCTCGCTGCTGACGGGCGGGCGAGTCAGCGTTGCACGATCGCAAATTCTGGGGCCCCGGCTTGGGGATGACAGGTTAGGCTTGGCGGGCGCACCTGACCGGTCCTTGGCGTCGTTCTTCCCAGCTAGCATGCCTGCCAGCGTGTAGAGAAATCCGCTGGACGAACTGGTAGTTCATGACGACGAAGAAACCATTCAGCAGATAGACACTCGAGTAAAATCACCTGGCCAACAGCTCGCGCAGAATCCAGGATCTAGATAAAAGCCCGTGCCACTGCAAATCCGCACCCGAACGACAGCGCGCCAAGCGGAACAGTCGAACAATCAACCATCCGTACAAACAGCAAGCCCAGCAAGCCGTAAGTTCGACGAGAGTTTCTAGCAATACGTGTTGTGGACAACGAACTGGTTGAGATGAAAATTGCTGACGCGCTCTTCGAGTTGTGAGGGCATGCGGGACACGGCCCCATCCGAGAAGCGGTCGTTCACTTGTGCCAAGCGTCCCAAGCGGCGTGATAGATAAAGTGAGCTTGAATCTCCACTGGGCTGCGGTCTTCGAAAACGATCCTGCAAGGATGCAGCCCGCAGAGTAGTTGCACTGAAAGCTACAGCTGGTGGCGAAAGCCGGTCATGAGCAACGCAAGACATACTCGGCGAACTGCGGTTGAATCAAAGATATATCAATGAGCGCCAACCGAGAAATGAGAGCCAGATGGCGCGAGTCTTATGGCAAGTATTGCCACGGAAGGCGACGAGAAGGGCTATACCTGAAAACGCCGTGAATGCGTCTGCGACGATACGCATCGAGGGCAAGCAATCCGAGCATGTTAAGAGTTACACCGTTGGCGACTGCCTGGGAGAAAGGTCCGCGGGCGGCTGACGTGAAATGCTGAGGCCCTCGTCGAGAATGAAACGAGGGAAGATCAGACTGGTGGGCACCGGGCAGGAACGCCACCGCAATAAAGCACAAATAAAGACAAGACGAGTAAGGCAAAGTTGGTCTCGAGTGCCCTGCGTGCGAAGATTCAGCCTGAAGCGAGCGACGGGCAATGTGGAATAGTGCGTACGGAACGATCATCAATTTGGCGGCAAGCACGCCCAGGTCTTGACCTCGAAGGGTTGGGTTGCAATCAACGCTTGCCAAACTCCATCAGGAGCAGCGCACCGAGAGGCCGCCAGATTTCGGCGGTGCGTTCGAGGCGACACAGAGGCTGACGGACTCAGAGCACAACGAAGCGGTGAATGCCACGAGCAGCAATAAAAATGCCACGCGGTCCAGCAGAAGAGCAGGCTAGTTCCGGTGGACTGGAACAGAACATCGCGGTTAGCGCAAGGAAGAAAAGCAGGACCGGTGCGCTGGCGAGAATTTTCAGGACTTGCGCCGTCGCGACGACGGGAGTCCAAGCTAAATGCAGACCATGCGCGAACTGTCGGATTGTAGGTGGCTTCGGGCACGCGGCTTCAGCAGCCTCCGCCGGCAACAACGACTCGGATTGTCTCGATGAGGATGCGCAGATCGAGCGCGAGACTCCAGCGTTGGATATATTCACGGTCGTGAGTCGCGTGTTGGTCTGAAAACGAGGACCCCTGCGGGCGGTCGTTTGCCACAGTCCGGCATCAGCGCCCCTGGCCGGACATCGAGACGGGCAGAAATCGGCGAGTTGGTGGCCTCGGCGCAAATCGCTCGACTGGGTGAGGGCGTGGGCCAACCAGGCCTCGCTTCACCGCGGAGAACGTTCCACAGTTGTGGTAATTCATCGATACTCGTACTTTCGCAACCAGCGTCCGCAGCGCGTGATGCGAGGATCGCTCTCAATCTCGAAAAGGCACCCTCGCGCTGGTTGAGGGATTCCGTAGATGCCGGTTTGACTGCATCGGCATTTACGGACATTGTCTGGAATTTGTAACGACGAAAGGCGCGCCCTTGCGACCGACGCGTGGCGCTGCCGTAACAGATGGTGGATCGTGCGAATCGCGTTTGATCAAGAGAGCAATCACGGCGAGCAGCGGGGCAGTCAACAGCAGTCCCACAGTTGCCCCAATGAGATCGAAGGCCCGCTCGATGTACAAGCTGGGCTGCGGGTGGACGCTCCTCGCGGACAGTAAATCAAGGGCCAATGCCCGGCCCGGGACGAGCGTGAGTCGCGGTACAGTCCAGAAGTCGACGTGGGAACGAGTGTGACGTCAAGATGGCACAATTTCGCGATGCGTATCGCACGCGACGACGAGTCGCGAGATCGTCCGAGGCAACAATCAGTTCGTCGACAAAACGGGCGCGCGAAATGGGTATCGAGATCTGCAACTCGACCGAGAACCTCGTCCCCTGAGTGGCCAGTAGTCATCGAGGAATCCACGCGCGGTTTTGCCGACTTTCGATTCGCAGCCAGATAAGCGGCAAGGGCTCGGCCCTCCTGATTCGCACCCACATGAGAACGCTTGCGGAGCTTGCGGAATCAGCTGTCGTTTCGCGTTGGGGGCGACAGAGCGAGCGCGTTCCAAGCTAAGCCTAGATAGCCGAGGCCGGCACAGAGTAATAAAGAGGACAAGTGCTGTTCCCAATATCCAATGGCAACAACTGCGGTCGACCACAACACCGACTTACCTAACCGAAGCGCGACGCTGATACCCGTTGATCGATTCGGATACACACCTTCGGTGCAGGCAATCAGCGCTCGGCAGCGCACCCTGCAGTAACGCCACTCCCAGAGCGGCTGAGTAGGTGGTTGCGGCGAACGGAAATCGCACGCGGTCGGCAAAAAACATTTCGCGTATGAGATCGCTATGGATGCGATCAGGAATACTCAAACTGTCCAGATCACCCACGGAGCGAGGGATGTGGTTGAGTCGACAGCGTCAGGGTCGTGGAAGGAATGATGAAATTGACCAGAGAGGATCGGGTCGCGAAACGGCGATCCTCCCCGGGGCTGCCTCGGCCTTCACGCTCCGATCGTCTTGCAGTGACCGTGGCTGCTTTCTTGTTTGGACAAGGCGACGATCTTGCAATCGCTGCGATCCGGGAATCAATCGAGCATAACTACCGGTGCCGCCGGATCCTTGGCGGTCCAGTGAAGCTTGTCGCCGATGTGTGATGATTGGAGACATGGTGTCGATTACAACTCTGTTCGGAAAATGCACAACTTGCGGCCCGCCACTCAAAGTCGTCGATACAAACCTTGAGGAATTGGAAACTCGCGTTGGGAAAGCACAACCCCGATCAGGCGGGCATCGGCTGCCTGCAACACATCACGGGCGTGTTGGGCCGCAATTCTGCGGGTTCGCTGCGCGTTGATCACGAGCACGACTCCGTCTGCCCAGTGGCCCAACGATGCGGTTTCAGTTGAAGCCCCAATGGCAGGCGCGTGGATTACCGTATAGTCGAACTCTCGACGCAGATCGCTGAGGCGCTCACGGAACGATGAATGCAATATCCTTAGCACAGCTCAGACTGAGTCTGAGGAGCGAAGCAGCCAAAGATTGTTGTGCAAGACGGGTCGGCGCGATCCTTTAGACGCTTGGGCGTCTCAACTGATGCGTGTTGGCGCGCGCGTTGCTGCTGTCGCGCGGAGTGTGATATTTGCATTCAACTTCGACCACGCAAATGTTTCCAGGAACTTGCTCACACAAGGTTTCGCCGATGCTTTGACAAATACCCGTTATGTCATGCCCGCTTCGACCGCGGCGAAGACCACATGATTGTGGGGAGCAGGCCAACCCGGAAGAACACACGGCGAACGAGTGAAGAGATTTGTTCCCGGCGAACCTTGCTGGGTCCCAAGCGAACTTGTCACGATTCGCCTTTTGTACATCGTCGGGCTGCGCAGGAAACTCCGTACCTGTGGACGACAGTCTCAGTGTTTCAACAACGGCATTCATGCTGCGTCCTTCCCTTCGGTAGTGTGGCCAAGACTGGGGCCTGCAGATAGGCGAATCACCTCGTCCGGAGAGCGGAACGCCGATCGAGGTACTCAACTGCGAACGCCAGACCCGTACTGCAAGACCGGCAGCGGCGAACGCGATCAACCCGAAGCTGAGGATTGATCGGAGAGGAAGCGCGGGCTCGGCAGGGGATTGCGCGAGAGTGAAATTGAGAATGCCATGCGCATCCAACGCGTCCCCAATTCGAGCTTCCTCGCGTTTTCGCACGTAAAGTAAGTACGACTCCTCCGCACTCTTTGCAGCCCGTTGCAGGTCTTCCTGCTCGATGGATGCTGCACCGAGAAGCCGCGCCTGCTTTCGAATCGATCAGCTCGCGCGCGGCTGTGCCAGCACCCGCTTGCAGGGAGCGCAGATCAACCTCTGCTTTTCGAGCTCCGCTTTCGCCCATTCGTGGTTAGGGTCTTTCTCTGTCGTCTCATCCCGTAAAGGCTGGTGCTCTTCCGGTCCGATTGCCGCATGAGCTTCGCCGTTTCCGGTTTCCACCCCTGGACAAGGCGGTAGGTTGGCCATAGCGAGTTAGCAACTCGGTACGTTTCAACTGAAGCTCCAGAAGGCGGCGACTTGAGCTTCTCGAGCAGCTCGGAATTATCGGCAAAGCGGATGGTCGAGGTGCTCCTCGGCGGAAAAGCGATCATCTGTTGATGAAGAGTTCGCACGCGTTGTTCTGATTGGGGAAATGTCCTGGACGAAGCTGCCGGAACTTCGCGTCGGCATCGGCGAGTCGGACGAGGGCCGCGTCACGTTCGGAGTGGGGCGGCAACGTAGCCTTCGCGTTGCGTGAATTGAAGGAGCGCGGCTCGGCCTCGTCGAGTCGAAGCCGGCTATTTGAGATTTCGCTGATCAAAAAACCCCGGAGTTCTCCCGAAGGCCGGTGCAATTCCGCATGTTTAGCGCTGTATTCGGCCGCGAGCGAATTTAAGACTCGCGCGGCCTGGGCTGGGTCGGAAGATCGGTAGTGAACTTGAATCAAAGACGTTTTTCGTATCGGTTCCATAATGATCTGGGCGGCAAGTTTGCGGGAAGCGCGCTCAACTTGCGCGTGTACGTCTTCCTGCTGAACATGAAGGGAGGCCAACAGTCCTGGCCTGACAAGACCGTTTTTTCTGCGACTCGACGCAGGACCTCGTCGTCGCGGAGAAGTTCGACTTCGGAATTTACTTCCTCCTCCGAGACCGCCGCGCGGGAGAAATCGGCCTGAGAACTGGCTGGGGCATCATGGGCGGATCGAAGCGGCTGCGTCGAACCAGCACTCGCATGGACGCCTCGTACCTGGGGGTCGCCATCGCATATGCGATTACCAAAAAGAAAACGATCAGAAAGGACCACTTCGACTAAACGGCGATGCCGAAAGAGAACCATCAACACATCGCGCACAGTGGGGGAGGGCTGCGGTGTTGAATCGTGGCTCAAAGTGAGGTGTTCGGGCATTCGACGACAGTCAGGCGAGGTCCGGGCCATTGAAACTGTTGCGCGCACTTACAGCCGACTCTAACCCGTTACCCGCTCACTCCTCTCGGTTCAAAACTGCTATGGGGTTCAGATAAGTACCCAGCACTGCTGAGGGCATGAACCGCTGGATTTTGGAAATAGAACTCTGTGGAACAAAGATGAGATCGCCCGGCTGGAGTGGAAGGTCCTCCCGTAGGTCACGACGTGCGAGCATTTTTTTCAGATTCAGTACATGCGCTTCGACGACGTCATCGGAAACATGGCGGAACAGAATGATTTGGGAATGACGCGCTTGTTGGGTAAACCCGCCCGCGACCGCCAGTTCGCCTCGCTCAGGGTCAAAGCGCTACGAAGTTCGTATTTTCCGGGATGGGCTACTTGTCCAAGGGCGAGAAAATAGGGTTTCTCAAACTCTCTTGAGCGCGACACTTATTTCGGGATCGCGGAGCACACCGGCATACGATCTACCAATTGCGATTTCCAGTTCGGGCACGGTCAAACCTTCGGCATGGATATTCCCTGCGCCTTTGAGCCGGGAGATAAACCGTCTGGTCCGATACTGAGGGTCTGATTGAGTCCGGGAGAGAAGGTGAAGTTGACGTCGAGTAGGTCCCCGAGATCGAGCCATGGTAAAGCGGATAGCGATCCCGTCCTAGAACGGGGTCTCCCGTGCTATCCGCCTTTCCGGGCGCCTGAGCTGTGCCGCGAAGGCTTCTGAGTCGAGTTTCCAGTCTCCCGAACCTGAAACTCATCAGCCGATATTGAAGGTGAAAACCAGCGCACCTTCTCGCCCTGGCACGCGTCCGACGTGCCGGGCCAGGCTGCATTCCTGCGCAACAACAGCTCGTGAAAATTGTTGAACAGATGAGGCCAACCGCCAACACCAGCGTTACCCTGCAAACCGACCGCAAGTTCTTTGCCTCCGCCGATGTGCGCCGACGATTGAGCCCGTCTTACAAACGTGAACTTATGCCCGCACGCGCCGACCGACAAGACGTTGAGAAGTGTTGATCCTCGAATGTGGACGTGGAAATTTTCGTGAGTCCGGCGATCGCGGAATTGAATATGACCGGCGATGGCCACTTTGGTGTACACGACAAACAGTCCCACGAAATCGAAATGGGGTTGCGTTACGGTATAGGGCGGAACAACGAACAATGATTTCAATCGGCTTATGTTTGAGGAATTTGAGCGGACCAGCGATGACGTGGCACGAAGGTGTCACTTCCGCGCGCACAAATCGTTTCGATTCCCCGAATGGTTACTCTGAACAATTTCGGCGTGATGAGCCGCACAGGAAAATCACAGAGGCATTCGTAGAATCGAGCTTCCGTCCGCTGAGGCCACTATGTCGTCTACGATGGGTCCGATCCGACCGATTCGTGTGTTATCGCGAACTCGAGTCCGCTTCAAGTTCACCTACTTCGTGCTGCTCTGAAACGACGCCCAGAATTGGAGTGCCGCACTTGCCTTATGCGAGTCGAACGAAATTCTTGAGGAAATGAAGGGCGGGCAGGTCGACGTGGTGCTTGTGGAGTCCGGGTGCGAAGTGTGACGATGACCGCATTTTGTCGATTATCCGGCGAATTCGAACTCAGCCGGCCCGACATCCCGATTGTTTTGCTGTATGAAGATGGCAGCGACAGCCTATTGATGAACGCCGTCTCGCGCCGGCCGCTCGTGGACTATTTTCCTTTAGTGAGGCCCCGTTTCGCGCCTTATGTAAGTGCATCGAACGGGTTTACATAGGCCAAGTATGGCTTTCGAACGATCAAGTGCGGACATTATTGGATATGCTCGCGCAATCGCCGCCACTTCGCGTTGTAAATGCCAGCGGCGCGGACCTTCTGACCCTCGCGAGGAGCAAGTCGTCGGGCTAGTGGCAGAAGGCCTGAGTAATCGCGAGATAGCGCGTGAGCTACAACTCAGTGAACATACGATTAAGAAGTACTTGTTCCGAATCTTTGACAAGCTGGGAATATCGACCAGAGTCGAGCTAGTGCTTTATGCGGTGAGCAACGGGAAAACGGTGGGCGCGGAGCGGCTGCCGGCATTGGCGTGGCGCGCATCCAAAGTAAGACTTTTGAAACGATCTCTTGCTCGCTAGAATGGTGGAGTTCGAAAGATCGAACCTTTGCCAGAATCTACTCCACATACGCGTCGATGGACGATCATTGCGTCCGGTCTTTTGGTTGCCGCGCTCGCGGTCGTTGTTCTCTATACGGAGCCGCGGGGCTTTCTCCAGTCCCATTGCTGTGTTGGGTGGTCGCGGCGATTGGATTTGCTGCGGTTTTGTTGCAAGTCCGTCTTCAGCGAGATCTGCGGGGCGCGGTGCGGTCGCCACTCTGGCTCAATCTGTTCGGTATTGTGTTTGCGTTGGGCGCACTCTTCGGCGAAAGTTTTCATTTGAGCGCGCGAAGCGCGGAGTTCAGCGCACTTGGCGCTATCGGATGCTTTGGTGTGAGCGGAGTAATTTTGCTGGATGCGATGCGCAAGTATCGGGCCGCCTCGGGACGGTAGCGCGACAGCCTAGCATTCCACGCGAACAGTTCGACAGACGAAGGCTCGGGCTTCGCCACGATCTTTCGAGCGGACGCCACCCGCCACCTTTCCAGTGCCACCGCAAACGAATCGAGTGAAGAGACCGCAGCAGATTACGCCGCATGCCGCGCTCAACTTCAGCCAAGCGGTCCGTGGCGGCTGCAATCCATTCGAAATCGGCGGACTCATTCAACCGCTTCACTCTGCGGTGATATCGCTGTTCCGTGCCAGCTCTGGAGTATTCGATTGCAGAAACATCATGTCCTGCAGGATCGAATAAATTATTGCGGATCAATTGCTCAAGTTTCGCTCGTCCATCCGCGCCGGGACGGTAGCTTTCCGTGACTTTGAACTAACTCCGAATGGTCCGAACCTCGTAGCGCCGAGGTCACAATCGCCAGCGCGTGGTTGCGCGCGCGTGTCCCTCGAGATCAAATGTCTGGGCGCGGCCCACTGCGCCTTCCGCGAGACGCGCCACCAGTGCACGCCGTTTTGCATTCCACCCTGGCTGCGTTTTTGCCAGGTGTTCTTCTATCTCCGCAGTCGGCAACGCACCTGCAGGTGTACATAGCGGATCGCGACCGAATCGTTGGTAACAGCTCGCCGGCGTTATCCGTGAGCAGAAAGATTGTTGCGAACTCGGGCGGCTCTTCCAAGACTTTCAGCAGCGAATTCGCAGCCTCTTTCATAAAGCAGAATCGGTGAATATGTAAACGCGCTCTCGTGCCTCCCGTGGACGAAAGTAAATGCTCCCGATTACGCGACGCACCTGGTCGACCTTAATCATCATCTGTGGAGGATCGGGCGGAATGACGAGCACGTCGGGATGTGTCTGCACGAGGATGCGCGTTTCTTTCTTGTCCGTTTCACGCAGATTTTCTCGCGCTTCACGACAGCCTCCGCGAAGCGGGCGGCCAGCTCGTTCGCTTGTCCGATGCGGACACAGTTTGCGCACTTCCCACAGAAATCCGGCAGCCCGTCGGTGATCGGGGACTCGAGGCACCCAGCGCGCGTGCCATCATCAACGCCAACGGCTTTTTCCAGAGCCCGGAGGTCCCGCCAGCAATGACGGCATGCGGAAAGCGCTTGCGAGCGAGCATGTCGCGGAGCCGGTGGACGACTTCTTGATTGCCACGAAAATCAGAAAAGCCCATCACTTGCCTGCCAATCTCAATTTTTGTCGAACGACTTCATGATGCGATTATGCGTCTCGAGCGGTGTTCCGCGTGCATCGACGAGGACGACCCGGGCCGCATCGCGCCGAGCAACGTGAGATACGCTTGCCGCACGCGCCCAAAGAATGCCCGGCTCTCTTGCTCGAAACGATTTTCATCTTTCTCCGCCGACGCGCGAGCCGATTGCTTCTTATTCCGCCGACGCGCCCGATCGACGCTTGCGCAACGTCAGAATCCATGAGGATCGTGAGGTCGGGCCGGAGATCGCTACAGAGTATGCGGTGCAACGCGAGCACCGGATCACTGCCGAGCTTTCGTCCGCCACCCTGGTAGGCTTCGGTCGAATCAGTCAAAACGATCGCAGATCACCACGCGGCCTGCATCCATCTCTGGATGGATCACTCTGCAATGTGCTGTGCACGCGAGGCAAACATCAACGCCATCTCGGCGAGGGAAGACAGAGCGGCGGTCTTCGAATCCAGCAGGACGTGCCGAATTTTTCGCCCGTAGGAGTGCCGCCGGGCTCGCGCGTGACAGTGACGGCAATGCCGCGGGACTTCAGCGCGCGCCAGTTTCTCGATCTGCGTGCTTTTCCCGCTGCCGTCAAGCCCTTCAAATGTAACTGAACTTTCCGCGGTTGGACGCCACCGAGTCATGATAACAACACTTTGCAGCGCTAATGGATGGAACGGTCGGGATGGACTGGTAACGATCGCTAATCTGCCGCCGTGAATCAACCTAGCTCTTGACCTAACGCGAAACCAATGCGCCGGAGGGGAGGTCGAGGCTCCGGGTCTTTATCCGAGACTCCTACGCGAGACTGCGTATGCCGGTTGAAGTCGAATCGGATCACGGCAATGCCAAGTGCGGCCGGGCCAAGCATGCCGTCGATGTTCCGGAGGTGATCTTCAGGAGTCGTCCAGACATACGCCTTCTGTCTCTCGCGTGACAACGCCCCAGTTCGCACCGTCTCAAGCTCCAACTTCGGTCAAGCGGTCTTGCCCACCCGGATTGAGATTCACTTCCTGAGCGCGACTGCAGATGTTGCAAAGTGCCCCGCAGTCGACCCTTGAACAACATTAGATCCTTTATCCCCGTGTCGAGGAGGATCCGAAGGCTTTGGCCGCTGCACTCAACGGGGATGAGAATGTAAGCTCCGCCGGCTTCATGCTCAGTTTCAAAAGTGATCGCTTCGGGAGCGATCGTGTTATCACCAACGATGAGTTTCTTGCGACGGTAGTCGAGACTGAAATTCTGTTGAGCCAGAAAGTCCAGTCCGATTACTGCATCGATGCGAGTCCCCAAGGCTTGCTCGATGGCTTCGAGATGCACCGACATCATATCGAGTGCTGGTACTGAGAGGGGTCCTAACCGCACTTCGGGGACACGCACTCTTTCCACGCCGATCGACCGGTTCATCACCGAAAGTTCTGAAGAACTCCCCGATAGAGCCAGCTGTTGGGCGAGCCTCGTGCTAATTGCGCTCGGAACGGCGCCAGTATCAATCAGTAGGTTCTGGTGATGTAGGCCCGCCAAAGTCCCATCCACGATGATTGCCCACCCATCGATCAGGCGAAATGAAATTTCCGGATTGCGCCTGGGCAGGCGAGCTCGTAGTTTGGCCAGCAGGATCAGCATGGCGATCCAAAACTCAGAGATTTCCACAGGTGCCCTCCCCGCATGCGACCAGGGGGAGGAATAGAGATTTGGGGGCAACGGAGTCCTGAGGGAAGGCTTAGTTTAGCGGAGGGTCATCCGAGGGCCGGTTTAGGCGGCAATTTCGGGGAAAATGGGCCCCGGATTGGAGGCCTCTTCATGGATTTGCTTGGACGATTCGCTAGCTGGAAGGGACAAACCGAGTTCGTTAAACTCCAGGTGGCCCTATATTCGCGCGATGATCCGTATGAATGAGCTACGAGTTCTGGAAAATGAGGGCCAGAAATCATCTGGCTGTTCTCGTTCTCTTCATGTGCGCACAGCTGTGGGCACAGACTGCCCGTACTCCACTTCCGAGAGCGAAGCCCGACAATAGCCGATGGTCATTTGTCGCGAGCGGTTACGGATCGATCGTGCCGAATGACCAATCCTATTTCACTCCGATGTTTACGGCAGATCACAAAATGGTTACATCTGGAAGCGCGCTACAACTATGAAGAATCAAGAGACTGCGTCGCTTTGGGCCGGATACAACTTGCGCTTTGGCGAAAAATTGACCCTTGAAATGACTCCGATGTTCGGGGTTGTCTTTGGGAATACGACTGGGGTGGCACCCGGTTACGAAATTTCCTTACGTGGAAGGGCCTCAACCTGTCGACACAGGGGGAGTACGTCGACAATATAAGGGACCGCACTAGCAATTTTTTCTATAGCTGGAATGAACTTGTTTACCTCCGACCGACTGGTTTCATGCTGGCTTGGCGATGAACACACGCGTGCCTACGAAACGGCGGTTGATCTGCAACCAGGTGTTTCGTTTGGCATCACCCATGGGAAATGGGACTTCACAACCTACATATTCAATGTGGGCTGGACGATCCGACAGCCGTTCTCGGTTTCGCGTACAGTTTCTAGCTGCTGAGAACATGCGGCGCCTCGCTGAGTGAGGAAGTGCAGTGCTAGCACGACCCGATCACACCAGCTATGAGGAACGCTTGGGGAGAGTATCTGCACTTACTCGATTCACACGAGACGGAGATCCGCGGCGCTTCTGAGTGTCCAGACTATAATCTGATTCCCGCGAGTTCCTATCGCCGGAGGTGACGATTGGGCAGGTTCACTGTTGGGGACTGGACTGTCGCTCCAGAGATGAACTGCCCAGAGCGCGCCAGCCGCACCATCCGCGTGGAACCCAAGATTATGCAGGTGTTGCTCACGCTCGCCGACCATCCGGGCGAGGTGGTTTCGGAAAGAACAGATCTTCCGCCGGGTATGGCCGGATACCTTCGTCACCGATGAAGTACTAACCCGCTCGATCTCCGAACTACGCAAGGCTTTCGAAGACAATCCGCGCGGGAATCTACTTACATTCAGACGATCCCCAAGCGGCGGCTATCGCCTGGTAGCCCTGTGAACCGGCCACTGGAAACTAAAAGCCAGGCCGAAGCTGACGAGCCAGCTAGAAAGACATGGGCGTTTGGAATCGCGGCAACAGTCGCCTTGAGTGGTGGTCGGGGCTTTCCTTACCTCTACTTTCGGGCGTACGAACAACGCCAAACTCCTCATCCAAAAGTAACTTCCCTGGCGGTATTACCACTTGCCAATCTGTCGGGAGATGCCGGGCAGGATTACTTGCAGATGGCATGACGGATGAGCTAACGACTCGTTTGTCTGGTATACGCGCGTTGCGAGTAATTTCCACGAACGTCGGCGATGCGGGTACAAAGGCACTTCCAAGACGCCATCCGAAATCGCGAGGAGTTGAACGTTGATGGGCCTGTCGCGGGGTCGGTGATCCGTTCGGGTGATCGAGTCAGGATCAGCGCACAGTTGATTCAAGCTACGAATGGATCGAACGCGTGCGGGCGGAGAGCTACGAACGTGGATCTGCGCGATGTTCTTTCGCTGCAAGCGGACCTCGCGCGCACGATCGCCGATCAGATCAAGATTCAGGCTGACACCACAGGAACGAACCAAGCTTGTCGCAGCGGCCGCAATAAATTCAGAGGCCCACGATTCCTATTTGAAGGGTGTTTATTACTGGAACAAATTCACCCAGCCAGGAATGAAGCGAGCAGTTGGCTATTTTGAAGAGGCCATTGCACTCGATCCGAACCACGCGCCTGCCTATGCCGGGCTGGCCCATGCTTACCACGAGCTGGCCTACTATGAACCCCCTAACGAAGTCATGCCCAAGGCGAAGCAGGCTGCGATGCGTGCATTGCAGTTGGATAATAGCAACGCGGAAGCGCACGCCGCACTCGGGTGGATTAAGACGCACTACGACTGGGACTGGTCAGGCGCGGAAAAAGAATACCGACAGGCCATTGAGAACAATCCAGGCAGCGCTCTGGCGCACGGCCAATATGCCATTTACCTCGACACAATGGGGCGATTCGAAGAGAGTTTGCAACAACACCAAATTGCCGTTGAACTTGATCCGCTGTGGTTAATCGGAAAGAGGTTGCTTCGGTGACTTTACCGCTTTGCTCGGCGGTACGATGCGCGCGCGAACAATATCAAAAGGTTCTCGAACTTGATCCGACGTTCGCGGAGGCACATGCGGGCCTTGCCGACCTGTATCTTCAGGAAGGCAACTTCCGGGAAGCAGTCGCGCATTGGAAAAAAGCCAGTGAGTTAGACGCAGACACTGGATTTCAACGGGCTTGGCGTTCGCTTATGCCAAATCGGGAAAGGAATGAAGCGCGGACGATCCTGAACCCGCGCTGCTCGTGGCCGCGCATGGCTCTATGTTTCCCCTGCGGGATACGCCCTGGTCTACTCTGGGCTTGGGGAACAGGATGAGGCGTGTAAATGGCTGGAACGCGCTCGGGAAGCCGTGACAGCGCCCTTCCATATATTAACTGTGAGCCCAGGCTGGGATGGTTTGCGATCCAATCCATGCTTCCAGAACCTTGTACATGGAATGAACTTTCCGCAAGTATCCGTCAAACCGCAAGCGCGCTCAAATGCACTGAGCAGCAGCTGACTCTGCGCTGGCAAGATTCATAAGCCCCGTGTGTCGCACCATCCTCGCTATATTCATGAATTCTCAGTCCAAACTGGGCGTCAGGAGCAATTCATGGTGAGCAAGGTTCGTGGGTGGGCTTCGTCATTCTCATGTTATCGGCAATCGTCTTCGGACAAGCGAAGAGGCCTGCGCGCCACCATAGCCGTCGCAGTCGACGCGACCAATACTCCGCGCAAGATTTTCCACACGCTCCGCTGGAAGATCCCGCAGCGCAGGAACGCTTACCCTCTACTACCCAAAATGGATTCCGGGCGAACACGGCGCCGACCGGACCCGTCCAAAATCTGACGGGTTTGAAATTCTCCGCGGGAGGACAAACTCTTCCTGGCTGTCGCGATTTGAAAGACGGATGGACGTTGCACGTCGAAGTGCCCGCCGGACAAACTGAGGTCACGGCGGACCTCGATTTCGTGTCACCGGGCGGCGAAGGGATCTATACCTCGGGCGGCTCGGCCACAGAGAAGATGACGGTGATCAACCTGGAACACGCTCGTCCTTTACCCGGAAGGTTACAAATCCGACGACCTTACCTTCACCGCGAGCCTGAAACATCCCGGACGGATGGAAGTTCGGCACCTCCCTGCCGATCACAAACCAGAACGGCAGCAGCATTCAGTTTGCCCCCCATTTCGCTCACGCTGCTGGTGGATTCTCCTGTGATCACCGGGCAGTACATGAAGGTAGTTCCACTCAATCCGGGGAAGACGCCATCGGTTGAAATGGATATCGCGTCGGACAGCGCCGCAGCGCTCGAAGCGCCGCCCGAAGTGTGGGAGCAGTACAAGAATCTGGTCACGCAAGCCACCAACCCTTCGGAGCTGAGCACTATCGCGACTATCACTTTGTGTTCAGTTTGAGCGATCACGTTGCGCATTTCGGTCTTGAGCATCACGAGTCAGACGACAGCCGGCTTGGGGAACGCGCGCTGGTCGATTCCGATGAGCGCATGCTTGGCGCTGGAGCTTCTACCTCACGAATATGTCCACTCCTGGAATGGAGAATATCGTCGTCCAGCCGATCTTGCGACGCCGGACTACCAGGCAATCATGCAGACCGACTTGCTGTGGGTGTACGAAGGGGCCGACGTCGTATCTCGGCGACATGCTGACCGCGCGCAGCGGCTTGTACACACCAGAACAATATCGCGACGCGCTGGTGATGATTGCCGCTGACCTCGATCACCGGTCAGGCCGCGCGTGGCGGCAACCTGCAAGACACAGCCGATGGAGTGCCGTCTATGCAGGAAGCTTCGAGCGCATGGACAAACTGGCGGCGACTCTCGATTACTACGACGAAGATGTGTATTGAACTGGCTATGGGTCGATGTGCTGATTCGCCAGCAGACACAAGGCAAGAAGTCGATTGACGACTTTTGCAAACTGTTTCACGGCGCGCCGAGCGGGCCGCCGATGGTTAAGACCTACACCTTCGATGACGTCGTGGAACACGCTAAACCAGGTGGCACCGTATGACTGGCGTAAGTTTTGGACCGAACGATTGCGACCAACCACGGGCCAGGCGCGCCGCTCGGAGGCATAGAGGGCAGCGGCTGGAAGATTCTGTACGACGACGTCCGCTCGCCGATGGTGAAAGCAAGTGAAGGCGAGCACCAAATACATTGACGCGGAGTATTCCTGTTGGCTTACTGATGCGCGATGATGGAACCATCACCGATACGCGTTGAAAACATGATCGCGGCAAAAGCTGGGATTGGTCCAGGGATGAGAGTGATTGCCGTCAACGGTCGCCGATTCAGCAACGATGTCTGGCGTGATGCACTTCGAGCGGGAAAGACTGGCAAAGTATCCGCTCGAACTAATCGTGGAGAACACGGAGTACTACCGAACGTTCAAGCTCGACTACCATCACGGAAGGAGAGAAGTATCCGCACCTCGTGCGAGACGAGTCGAAGCCGGATGTGCTGAGCGAGATCATCAAGGCGCGTTAAAGACTGCCCAGCGGTGATATGGCAAATACGCGAATGGAGATTTAAAGACCAGATGGGAAACGTCTACGTGCCTGTTTCCACCAATTCCACATCTGGCTCAGGTTCGATCTCGTCGAGCATGAATTCGAACGCGTCCCTGAGGTATCGGCGCGTTCCATGACCGGAGCAAAGGATTGGCGATGCAGTGGAGACGGACCACGCTCGCGAAGCGCTGCAATGTGACGCGGCGCGCTGTAGCCCTTTGTTTGAGGCAAGCCCGTATTCTGGATAGACGGCGTCCCATTCGACCATCATGCGATCGCGTCTCGACCTTGGCAATGATGGATGCCGCTGCAATCGATGCTGAGAGGGCGTCGCCGTGAATCAGCGCTCGCTGTGGAACGTCGCAATCCAGCCGAAGCGCGTCCACCAACAGGTAGTCGCAGGCGGGTGCGAGTTGCACGCACAGCGTCGCGCATCGCAACGCGCGAAGCCTGATAGATATTGATCTGGTCGATCCGCGCGGCATCGACGGCAGCAATTGCCCAAGCTGACTCGAGTGTTCACGAATGCGTTGTGCCAACACCTCGCGGCGCTCAGCGGGCAACAATCTCGAATCGCGCAGTCCGCGAATGCGATATCCCGGATCGAGGATTACCGCAGCGGCGACGACTGGGCCGAACAGCGAGCCGCGTCCGACTTCGTCGACGCCAGCAACTGCATTCGCACCTGTCGCCCACGCTTTCCTCCTCGTAGCGCAGGGTACATCGCAGTGACTTCAGCAAGCGCAGTTTTGCGGTAGCCGCAGAGACGGGCCTTGCCGGACTCGGAGAGTTTCTGGGCCGCATGACGGGACTTAAGCGGCATCTTCGCTGAGATTGGCGGGAACTGCAAGAGGCGGATTGAGGAAAACTCGTATTCCAGCCCGATTGCAGGGGATGGGAAGGCTCGGCTCGCGGGAGAAACGCGAGCCGTATCTCCAGTTCATTAATCGGCGGACGGCGCTAGCAGCGCGCGGGTCTATGCGCCGCGAGTCGTGTCTGCGTCTTTTAGACGCGCTGCTCTGCCGCGGAGGGCGCGAAGGTAATAAAGTTTCGCACGACGCACTTTGGACGAACGCAGCACGTCGATCTTGTCGATGACCTTCGAGTCCATAGGGAAGATGCGCTCAACACCATGGCCGGAAGCTCCATCTTTCGAACGGTGAACGAGGCTTGCTGGCCGCGCGTGCGTTTGATCACGACGCCTTCGAACGCCTGCAGGCGTTCTTTGTCACCTTCTTTAATCTTCACTTGCACGCGAATAGTGTCTCCGGGCGCAAAAGTGGGAAGGTCTGGTGCGGCGGCTCTTGGCCAGCAATTTTTCGATGATTAGGTTTCGTCATGGTTTCTTTCCTTCTGTTTCTAGATATCGTTCTCGTCCTGGTGTCGAATCTTTGCCAGTAATCTCTTGTCGTCGTCGGTCAGCGCCACGACCGCTAACAGGTCGGGCCGATTGCGTACCGTCTTCTCAAGCGCTTTCTGCCGGCGCCAGTGACGAATATCGTCGTGGTTCCCGCCCATCAGCACTTCCGGCACTTTCATCCCGCGAAATTCTGCGGGACGCGTGTGGTGCGGATAGTCCAGCAACCCGCCTGAACCGCACGTCGAACTCGGGCCGACATCGGCGGCTGCAGAATCGAGAGTGAACGATTCCTGCCGCGTCGAGTTCTCGTTTCCGACGGCACCGGGGAGCAACCGAGCGACTGCGTCCACAATCACCGCAGCTCCTAGCTCGCCACCACTCAGCACGTAGTCGCCAATCGAGATTTCGCGATCCGCCAACTGCTCGCTGACACGCTCGTCTACGCCTTCGTACCGCCCGCAGATCAGCACGATTTGATCCATGTAGCTGCCAGCTCTGCAGCGAGCGCCTGGTTGAATCGCTGCCCTTGCGCAGAGAGGAGGATCACGGATTGCTTCGCCTCATCCCGTTGCGGTCAGCGGAGCTACTTCGAGCTTCCTCAATGCATTCAAAGATCGGTTCCGGCTTCAGGACCATGCCCTCGCCGCCGCCGAACGGGCGGTCATCCACTGTGCGGTGTTTGTCGCGTGTAAATTCCCGCAGGTCGTGGATTTCGACTTCTACCAGTCCTGTTTCCCTTGCCCGCCGCAGAATTCCGTAATCGAGCGGACCATGAAAGAAATCAGGAAAATCGTTAGAAGATCAATTTTCATCAGCGGTCAGAATTCAGGAGTCAGCGACAAATCACCGGGCTACAGAAGCCCTCTCAGATCGGATGTACACAGCCCCAGCTGTGCCTTCCACCAAATCGTAGCTGACTACCGACTCCTGACTACTTTCTCTTCTGGTCTTCTTTCTCTTCCGCCGTCAGAGGCGCGTTCAGTTCCAAGCAGACCCTCGGGCAGCTTCATGCGAATCTCTTTGCGACCGGCGTCCACCTTACGAGATACGCTTCCGCGAAGGGAATTTCGTATTCGCTTTTGCCGCTCACAATCAACAGCGGCGCTTCGCCGGCGCCGAAGACTACATCTTTAACGCCGCCGATCTCGCGATCAAAGTCCCAAACTTTGCAGCCGACCAGATCGCTTACGTAGTTCCAACCTGGTTCGAGTTGAGCGCGATCGCTCGCAGGCACCTGCAACTCGGAGCCAATCAACGTCTCTGCGTCGTCGATGGTTTCAATCCCTTGAAACTTCAGGACGACCAATCCCTTGTGCGGCCACGCGTCTTCGACGTCCACCCGCGACGATCGCCGCTTTTCATCAGAACCGACAGGTGTAAACCTGTTTGAAATCGATCTGGTGCTGCCGTGTGAACCTCAGCGCCGACTTCGCCGATCCGCCCCTGTGTCTTCACCCACTCGAGCAAGAGTTACAAACTCGTCGCTCATGGCGGGTCTTACTCGACAATCTCCAGTGCGTAACGCTTGTGCAGCTTGAGACCGGCCGCCGCTAACACGGTGCGCAGCGCACGTGCGGTGCGTCCTGAGCGTCCGATCGATCTTCCTGGCAGGCCGCCTTCGGCGACGGTCAGCTCAAGGACCTGCTCGCCTTCATCTTCGTACTCATCGACAGCGACTTGCGCGGGATCGTCGACCAGTGCTTTGGCGATCTGTTCGATCAAAGCCTTGCCGTCTCCAATCACTTCGGTCATGCGCAGCTCCTAAGAAGCGGCTGTCAGCGATCAGCCAAGAATTATTCGGATCTCGGCAGCCAACCGCTAGGCAGCAGGTGCGGCTGCAACTGGCTTCGGCAGAACAGCTTCGCTACTCGGTCGGAGAGCTGCGCGCGCCTTCGAAACCCAATAGTCGAGTGCGATCGCGCTTGAGATCCACAGTTGCCGGGCTGGTGCGGAAGTTGTAAGTCCCGACCACTTCCACGGAGCGACCATTGCGAGCACGCCTCTTCTCGATGACGACCACGCGATAAAACGTAGTTTTTGCGCGCACCGCATGCGCGCGAGGCGAATCATTAGCACAGCTTTGTTCCTTTCCTTATAGGCCCGGCGGGGTTAAGACAAACCATTATTTTTGCAGAATTTAGGGGATTGGCAAGGGGAGCACGGGAGTGGCGCAGCTGCGGTTAATGGTCTTTGTGACGCACCCGCGAAAAGAAGCACCCGCTGCGCTCAGCATGACAAATCGTTAAACAGTTACTGTGCCGCGCGCATGATTATGAGCGCGCTCGAGCAACGCCAGGATCGCCAGCGGCTCGGGACGGTCGCCGCAGTCCGGGTTCGGGCAGGGCATAGGTTACGGTGCCGTCGTGGTCCACAACAAACGGGCCGGGATGGGCAGTTCCCAGCCATCGTCCCTGCTGGCGAGGGGCAAATTCACGAAAGTACGGCGGTAGAGGGCTTGCTGCTCATCGGGAACTCCGGTAAACAAGGCCGAATTTTCGAGCCACTTTGTTGTGGGAGTCAGAGAGCAAGAGTGAAATCGCAAGTGGTGCTGGTCGGCCATGAAAGAAGGCGCTGCTGAATGGTTTAGAGGCGAAATGGCGACCAGTTCGGCGCCAGCCCGCGAATTTGTGTGGCGATGAAGTTCATCGCTTCGAGTTGTCCGACGCAGAAAGGGCACCAGCGGCCACCGGATGAAGCAGAGAACTAGGCGGCCTTTGGCGAGCAGATCCGAGGACGACACAACTTTCTTGTTGTGATCCTGAAGGGAGAATTCGGGAATTTTTGATCCGACCTTAAGCACACCCGCCAGCATGCCCGATGCTTTCAGGTCAGAAACGGCCTTTTCATGGATGGCTTGCGTGGCGGGCGGAACGTACTGGGCGATGAGTGCTTTGCGCTCCGCAAAAATCTCGCGCAGCGGTCGGGTGTCGCTGTAGCTCGCCGGATTCTTCGAGCGAACGCCATTTCATAAATTCGGAGTCGGCGGGGCACCTTGATGAAAGGCGCGCGAGCACGCGGTTGACTGCGACCGTAAGTGGACCATCGAGCGAACAGCCACTGGCGCAAGCGTGTACCCGCCGCCGCCGAATGATTCCGGCGATGGCCGCGACGTTGACCTGCCCTTTGCTGCGCAAGCTGATGCGATATCGTCCATCGGGCTGCTCGCGGAAGAACATGGCGACTTCTACATCCCCGATCGAGAGCGCGTAATTGACGAGGCCTTCGCAATCCTCTTCTTTCGCTTCGGCCTTCTCCATCTGATCATGCGTGACCCAAATCCAGGCGAGAGGACCATCGCGGTGCAGGTCTGAGAGCGCAGAAACCGAGCAGGACGCATCTTGGCGGTGGAGTGCCGAAATAGATGCTGCGTGCGCATTGCGCGGGATCAGCTCCGGCCATTACCAATTCGCGAGCCAAGGCAAATGTATGCGCGTTCGTACCTTCGAACATGAAAGAGCCTGTATCGGTGAGGAGAGCGGTGTACAGGCAGGTGGCGATTTCCGGGGTGATCGTGACTCCGCCGGCGCAGCTGAGATCGATAGAACGAGGCTCTCCTGTGGCTACAGCGCTCGGATCGATCCAGTTCACGTGGGCAAAATTGCGCCCGCTGATGTGGTGATCAATACTACCATCAAGAAACGATTCTCAAGTCCTTCGAGACGAGTGCGCTGAATGCTATCGCACTCCGAGCAGAATCGCCGCGCGTCGTAGTCTCCGGCGACACGATCCGGAGTGAATCACGTTCGCAGCGAAGAGGCAGGCGCTGGTAAATGCGAGGAACCGGATCGCGCATTACCACTTCCGCGTGCTTGCCCATGAGACGCAGGATCTGCGCGCAAGCCAGGGCTGAGCCGATCGCGTCCCCGTCGGGGCGCGTGACGTCAGCACGAAACGCTGGCGCTGTCCGATCTCTCTGAGAACATCCTGAACCATGTCGGTGGCGTTATCGCCTGAATCGAGTTTCTCTTTATGTCTCTTTCGCGCGCGATTGAGCAATTCGTCGATGCGTGCCTGGTATTCGCAAATCGCGATCCAGTTGGAAAATCAAGTCGGGAGTATCGCCGGAGACGAAGTCGCTCCAGCCAAGTTCGCGGCGAATGAACTCCGACCGCGGCAGCGAGGCCCTCCATCGTTTTTTCGGCCTCTTCGTCATCGCCATCCACGTTCACACAAAGACGTGGCGGAACGGCCGTCGGGCGCCAGTTTCACTTCGCTGACGTGGACTAGTCCAATGCGAGGGTCGGCAAGTTCGCCTTCCAGGATGATTTCAATCTCTTCCCGAAGGGCCTCGCCCCTACTGCTCCTGTGATACTCTGAGCCCGCGCTTCTCCAAACTGCTCACCTCAGAAACGAATGAGAATATCAGAAAGTTCCCTGCTCGGTAGTGGCTGGGAACGAACCCACTCGGCAACGAGGTGCTAGGTGGTTCTATTGTTTGAAGCGTCAGGAGTTCTTTATTCGCGCCAGCCGCCTGCAATTCCGCAGGTTTGGGCACTTTGACTGCGACGGCGTCGGTGCCATCGACGACGCGTTGCATGAGTGCGGCGGCAATTGCCATGAAGAACCCACCCAGCAACAACTGCCGCGATGCGGTTGTTGCCGAGCAGATGGTTCATGACCCATCCGGAAGAACAGTGACGCAAGGGATTTCTGGGATCACAATAAAGAAATTGAAAAATCCCCATGTAGACCCTGGTTTTGCCGGATGGAGGGATCCTGCCAGAACGGCGTAGGGCATCGAAAGCGTGCTGGCCCATGCGATGCCGACGCCGACCATGGTCAGAAGAAGAATGTATTTGTCGTGAATGATGGCAACGGAGATAAGTCCGGAGTGCGCCGCACAGAAGACACTAAGCTGTGCGTGTTTTTCGCCGAGTTTGTTGGCAATCACGGGGAGGACGAGCGAAAAACGCAAAACAGACAGCAGAATACACTGCGAAACAGATCCCACCCCATTCGACTCCTTCCGCGTAGAGCGGCGAAGAGGTATCTGGCGCACCGAACACGTTGCGGAGCTACCGCAACCGGAAAATACAGCCACATACAGAACAAGCCCAGCCAGGTAAGAAGTTGGACTGGGGCCAGTTGGCGCATGGTCTGCGGCATAGCGCGGATGGCCGTAACAATTTCTTTTGCATTGGACGCGAGACCGGTCTTCTCCTTCTTCATCTGGCGGAAAGCATCCAGGTCGTCAGGCGGATATTCCTTGGTAGTCAGAATCGTCCAGAGAACAGCCCCGAAGAAAGCGGCTGCGCCAATGTAGCAGGAGACGCGGGTTGTCGTTGGGCGTAACCCGTGTCTCACCACTGCTGCTGGTTACATGAAATACATTTCGAAGGAGCCATGGCAACACTGGAGGCCACGACCGCCCCAAGTCCTATGAAGAGAGCTCTGCATGGCGAAACCGCGCGTGCGCTGTTGTTCTGGCAGTAGATCGGCAACGAAGGCGCGGAAAGGCTCCATGCTGACATTGATTGAGGCGTCGAGCACCCATAAGAGGCCTCAGCCGCCATCCAGAGTGCGGAACTGTTGGGCATGAGGATGAGCGCTGCAGAGCTGAGCAGCGGCACCCGTGAGGGAAGTAGGGACGGCGGCGCCCGAGTGAACCCCACGTACGGTCGCTGGCATGGCCGATGATGGGCTGGATGATCAGTCCGGTGAGGGGCGCCGCGAGCCAGAGAATGGAATCTGATCGGCCTTGGCGCCGAGGTATTCATAAATGGCGCTCATATTAGCCATCTGGAGGCCCCATCCGAAACTGGATGCCCAAGAAGCCGAAGCTCATGTTCCAGATTTGCCAGAAGTTGCGCGGAGGCTTGTTCATGAAAAATTCGCTCCTAAACTGAACCGTGTGCTCAGACGCGTGGCGACACGTCAGCGATCATAGACTGAGTTCATCTCCCGGAGCCTTCCGCGGCCATATCAGCGGTTAGTGCGTCCGGGACGGGCACGCCACCGCCAATTTCCACTCGAGGTGCCGGGAAGATTCATCCGCGCCTTGCTGCCAAGTCCGAGAACGTCTTGCAGCGGGATGATCGCGGTGTTCGCAACTGACGCGAGAATGGCGCGGATCGAGGCCCAGTGAATCTCGCCATCCTTCAAACCTAAGTACGAGCGTGCGAAGGCGTGTTCTTTCAGAACGTCATCGGCCGTACGAATGCTATCCCCGGCACCTTTGCTCGACCACCACCCGGCTGTTGGTGTCGTTGTCGTGCGCGTTCCCGTAGGCAACGAGATTACGTTCATAGTTGTGCGGACGGAAGCTTGGTCCCTGCGGATCGTTTCGCCGAAAGCGAACTGCAGAATTGCCATGCCGGGGTAGTTGAACTGATTGCGGATGGCTTCGACCTCAGGGGTAATGACGCCAAGGTTCTCAGCGATGATGGGCAGTTCTCCCAATTCAGATTGAACGACAGAAAACGGCTCAGCGCCAGGCCCTTTGACCCACTGCCCGTTTGTTGCTGTGCTTTCACCGCCAGGAACTTCCCAATACGCTTCAACCATCGGAAATGGTCGATGCGCATGATGTCACAGAGGCGCATTGCGGAACGGAACCGGTCAACCCACCATTTGTAGTTGGTCCTTTTGAGCAGATCCCAGTTGTAGATCGGGTTGCCCCCAGAGCTGTCCGGTGGCGCTGAAGTAGTCAGGGGGACGCCCGAAATTTTCAGCCGCATTGCCTTTGTCGTCGAGCCAAAACAAATCGCGGTTAGCCAGACGTCAGCGCTGTCGTGCGCCACGTAGATGGGAATATCCCCGATGATTCGAATGTTGCGCTCGGCCGCGTATTCGCGCAGGGCCTGCCATTGCTGGGTGAATTCAAACTGCCAGTACTTAATGGCTTCGATTTCCGGGTTAAGCCGGGAAGTCCAGGCGCGAAGGGCTTCGGGCTTTCGAGTCGAGATGTCGGCGGGCCAATGCGTCCACGCGGCAAGATTTTGTGTGTCTTTTACCGCCATAAAGAGTGCAAAGTCATCGAGCCAGTTGGCATTGGTTTGGCAGAAGTCTTCGAACCGCCTGGCGGTCGTGAGCAGGGCCGCACTTGAGAGAGTTGATGGCTGCTTTTTCAGCAACGGCATCTTGAAGGTGATGACATTGCCGTAGTCGACAGTTTCGGAGCGGCCATTCCGGGACTTCGTTCAAGTCTGTGGCGCTAAGAACTCCCTGCTCGACTAGGCAGAGCGAGATTCAATAGCGGCGGGTTGCCAGCGCTCGCCGAGAAACACTGGAAGGGTGAGTCCCCATAACCGGTCGGGTTGAGAGGAAGAACCTGCCAGAGTTTGTGTCCGGCGGAGTGAAGAAAATCGACGAAGCGATACGCTTCGGGGCCTAAGTCACCGATGCCATGTGGACCCGGGAGCGATGTCGGATGTAGGAGAATGCCGCTGGCACGGGGAAATGTCATATGGCGGATGAGTCGAATTTAGAGTTTTACTTCGGCGACCAAAGCCGATCAAATTGCGGTACGGGAGCGGTCTAGTGAACCTTCTTCCAGATTCTAAACTCCCACGCCTCAAGAGCGAGTGCCGGCAAGGTGGCTGCTGTCGGTTTGCGATCTCCGACCACTGGCGTTTGGTCCTCGTATTGGCCTGAAGGCGCCGCAACAACTCCGGCGAACGGGCGATTCGAAACATTGATGGCGATTAGATGCTCTTCTGCGCTGCTGCGTCGGAAGTATGTCAAGACGCGTGAAGAGTCGGCATTAGCGATCCACTCGGTGTCGCCCTGCTGGAGCGCGGGATGTGCTCTGCGCAGAGCGATGATGGCCTTGTAGAACGGAAGAAATTCCGGCCTCCGTTCGGCAATCGGCCAGAAGACTTGAAGATTTTCAAAGAGCGCCGGGGCCCCAGATTCGCTGGTATCGCCAACTTCCATGCCGTTGTAGAGCATGGGCACGCCGTCCATCGTGAATACCAATGCCGATGCGGCGAGGTGCCCCGCGTTCACCGGAAACGTACGATGGCGCGCTTCTCGTCGTGGTTGTCGGAGAAAGCGCATTTCGAGGGCTCCCTTTGGATATCGGGCCCGATCGCTTTTCCATGTATCGATGAGGGCAGTGGCGGGAGCACCAGAATTCGAAGACGTTCGGTGAGCGTTGTGTGGAAGGGCCATGCGTAGTCGAGTTCGAAAGCTTTCAGGAGCAGTTCGGGCTTGTTTCGCCTCGGCGATCATGACAATGTCGGGCTTGATTTTGGTGAGTTCGGCGCGCGCCGATTCCCAGAAATCGGTCGGCACGTCACCGGCAACGTCACAGCGAAAGCCGTCGAGGTCGAACTCACGAAGCCAGTACTTCAACATCTCGATCATGTAAGGTGCGGGTTCGCGTTCGCGTAGTTCAGTCCGGCAACGTCGGCCCAATCAGGAACGGGCGAAATGACATTTCCCTTGGCGTCCTTCTTGTAGAACTCGGGATGTTTCATGAGTACGCTGTCCCATCCAGTGTGGTTGGCGAGCGATGTCGATGATGATCTCCAGGCCGCGCTTATGGGTTTCAGCAACGAGGTGTTTGAAGTCCTCTTTCGTGCCGTAGGATGGATTGATGCGTAGTAATCCTGCACGGCATAGGGCGCTGCCGATGGTTTCCCTTCTTCTTTAATTGGCCAACGGGGTGGATCGGCATGAGCCACAGGATGGTTACGCCGAGGTCTTTGAGGTCGTCGAGTTTTGGTTCGATGCCGCGGAAGTTGCCAGTCGCGGAGAGCGTACGCGGGTTGATCTCGTAAATGACGCCGGAGGCGATCCTGTCGGCAACCGGGCGCGCGGCAGGCTGTTCAGCGGCGGCAAGCGGCAAAGAAGCGGAGGAGCAGGAACAGGGTGATCGAAACGCGCGAGACTCGGTTTTCAAGGCTGCCCCGAAATGAGGATTCACGAACTGGAGCACTGGGCATGATAGCGGCTCGATCGCGGGTTGCTAGGACTTTCGACACAGCGGGTGGTGATTACGAGGCGAAGATCGACGAGGGACCTCTTACACGCCAGTGGGTGGAAAAACTTGCTGTTGGGCGTTGCCAGCAGGAGCAGGTCCTTCGCTTCGCTCAGGATGACTAAGCAGGCTGGCGGAGGCTCGACGTTCTTTATACTGCTGTCGTGACGACTGCAGGTGAGGGATCGAGCGGGGGAGTGGCTCGCGAATTGGCGTCTCGGCTTGCTGGAATTTATGCCTTGAATCCGACGGTGGAGGCGGTGGTGCTTTCCGGATCGCGGACGTCGGGACAGGGCGACGCTACGTCAGACATCGATTTATACGTCTATTCGCGTAAACAGATGTCTTTGGAAGAGCGGCGGCGGGTGGCGGCCGGGCTCGGCGCGCGGAGATCGGCAATGAGTTCTGGGAGCCGGGCGATGAATGGATCGATGAGGCGACCGGAATCTCGGCGGACGTGATGTTTCGGGATTGCCTGTGGATCGAGGAACAGCTCGATCGCGTGTTGAAACACCATCAGGCGTCGGTCGGGTATTCAACGTGTTTTCTGGTACAACGTGCTGCACTCGGAGATTCTGTTTGATCGTTCAGGTGGTTCGCGCAGTTGCAAAAGCGTGCGCGGCAGCCATATCCGGAGGAGTTACGAGTGGCGATCATTGCAAAGAATTTTCCGATTTTGCGAAACAACATGTCATCGTACGTTCATCAGATCGAGCTCGCGATTCAGAGGGAGACCTGATCAGCTTGAATCATCGAGCGACGGCGCTGTTGGCAAGTTACTTCGATGTGCTGTTTGCCGCAAATCGGCAGCCGCACCTGGGGAGAAGAGGCTGGTGAAATTTGCAGAGTTGCTGTGCACGAAGCGTCCACCAGATTTTTGGGGTGAGGATTGCTGAGTTGCTGGCGTCGCTGCCGAGGATGGATGCGTCGGTGGTTGAAAGAGCTGACAACCTCATTGATGGGTTAGACGCATTGATGACCTCTGGAGCATAGGATTGAGACGCGGTAGGCGTTTAACCACGGAGGGCACAGAGGAACACGGGGAAGGCCTAAACCGGACCTGCTCTTATGCCGTTACGGTGGCCGCTGGCGGCTGGGCGGGCAGCGATTCTCCCGCCATCGTCCACGCTTTTCCGTCGAAGTGACCGGGCACTCCCTAATCCAAACAGTTTCAGAATCGTCGGCGCGACGTCGACGATCGCTACTTTCTCGTCAGCTATCTTGTGATTTGAGAACAGCACACCTGGGACCAGACGCGGGTCGATGCAGTGGTCGCCGCTCCAGGCCTTCAGGTTGTCCTCGAAAATCTGCGGCCGTCACTTTGCCCATGACGGAATCCCACGACGCGCGGTAGCCGTCGCCGTAACCGACGAGCAGATCGGGTGCGTTGTCTATATACGGGCCTGCATAAGTGGCATCGCAGTCGAAGACGCCGGTGATGCCGATGCGTCCGGAGTCGGGGTCGACCAAGCCGTTCGAGTTTCTCTCGCAACTCCTGTTTGAGCGCTTCCGCTTCTTTGCCATCGGTAACGATGCCTTCGCGTTCGCGTCCCTTCACGTTCAAATAGAGGCCGTTCAGGCCCATGGTGTAGGCGCGAGTCTTCGACCAATCGACGTCTTCGAACCAGTCGCCGCTCTCGGTCTTGCCAGATTTGAGGGCGAGGTATCCGTTCTGATGGAGCCAGGCGTTCAGGTTCACACAGCGTGTAAAGATTTGAAGCCGTGGTCGGAGACGACCATGAGCAGAGTTTTATCGTCGATCTGCTCGATAACGCGGCCGATGAGCTTGTCCATGCGGTCGTAGAGGTCTTGAATCACGTTCGGGCGCTGGTCGCGCGGAACGTGACGCGCCGCAGGATGATCTTCTTCGAGATAACGCCAGAACATGTGCTGCACGCGGTCGGTCGTGTCGAACACGCAGGCGCAGAGACCCTGTTGTGTTTTGCCGAGCGCGTCGAAAAGCATGCGCTCGCGGTCTTCATGGTTCGCGTAGCACTGCGCCAGGAACGCGTCGTCGTCGAGCACTTCTTCGTTGAGAGCCCGAGGTATCTTCGGCAAGGCCGAGCGTCGCGTAAGGACCAAACATTTTTGCCAAATAGATCGAGTACGTGACTGGATGCGAGATGGGCAGGTCGGGACGTCGAGGGATCGATGTTGACCGGGTGACGTAAACTTCGACTTCCGGCGAGACTTCTTTCAAAAGAAGCGAGCAATGCCCGTTGCGCTGAAGCCGAGCCCGGCTTTGAATTTCACAGGGAGCCAATCCGAGTAATCGCCGACTTTGAGCGTGACCTTTTTCCGAGTCGATTTCGATGGTGGCCTGATTCTTGGCGACGTCGGGACGAATCACGAAGGCGGCGCGCAGTTCGCTGTGGGTCCCAAGCGGATCTTCTGGGCCTGGGATGTACGAGTGAACGCCATTCCCATTGCGCTCGGCGGCGACGCGCACTCCGCCTTCACGAAACTTGCCATCGCTTTTGCGGGTGGTGCAGAGACAGAAAGTACCCTGGCTACCTTTGAGATCGGGCACGCACATGCCGGAGAGCAAAACTCCGGAAAACTTCTCTGGGAGGAAACGTGACGGGGACTCGGATGATGGAAGAAAAGATTCCCGCCTTGCCGAGCCAGTGCCAGAACGGGTTCCTTTCCGCATGCCTTTAATCTGTGCTTTTTGCCGAGCGGGATGGTGTACTTCCCGATTTTCCAACTGCGCTTCGGGCCCTTGATTTCCGCGGACGAAAGAAACGGTAAGTAGCTGTTCACGTCGCGCGCGAGAAGTCATAGATGTTGTGCTTGCCGGGATTCACGCCGGTCATGAACGTCGACGCAGGCCACGGGGAAATTGCGGGATAGGTCGTCCGGAGTTTGCGGAAGGTTCCCTGCTGGCGAGAGCTTAGCCAGAGTTTGGAAGACGGCCCTCGGCGATGAAGCGCTCCGTGAGTTCGGGGTCCATGCCGTCAAAACCGAGGATCACCGCTCGCTTGATCTTTGCATTCCCATAAGCCTTGCGACGCTTGAGCGTTCGCAGCAGGTGCCGGAAAGGCCACGTAAACATCGCATATGCCGAATACAGGAAAGCAACAAACAGAGTCCAAAGGAAGAGAGCACTGCGAAACCTGCGCCGGGCCCGGCATAGGCGTGCGCGGGAGTCGGGGCGAGTATGGATGCGGCTATGAGGATCAAGTGACGCAAAATCCAAAAGCTTGAACCGCAAAAGGTCGCCAGGATTGCGCAGAGGTCGCCGAGAAATACGTTCGGATAGGGATAAGAGTTTTCTCTTTACGGCAACGGCTTTTCGTTGTGAATTCGAAGGCGACTTCATATTTCAATTCCCAGCGCGCTCTTGAAAATGAATCCAGCGACTAGCGATAGAACAAAGAACGCGACAATCCAGTTGGATGCAATTCCAGCGAAACTGACCTCGCGTGCGGGATACTTCACTTCGATCGATTGCACTGTGCTGCCAGCGGGCAGAGCAGGCTCTGCCGAGGTAAAGCATGCGGTCCCAGAACCGTCCTTGCAAGCGCATCGCGGAGAGGCGTTCGAGCCCGCCACCTACCACAATCTTTTTTATATAGGTCTGGCCGCCGGACTTGAACGGCGATGTCGTATTTTCCGCTTCTTTCGGCAGCGAGCCTCCACGCGACTTCGTTGTCGGCAGGCGCATGAACGGGAGGCGCCGTCGTCTGCAATTCCGATGGCAGTTGGAGCGCCGGTGAATTCATAGCATCGGCATTCGACGCGCGCGCTTTCAGGATGAAGTTCTGGGCTGGCTGGAGCGGCGTATTTCCGAGATAGCGGTCGATCTGAATCATCAGGAACGTAAGCGGAATGATGACGAGCAAAGGCTTGAGATGCAAGAACGAGGTAGCGACCCGTGCCGCGTGAGAGATGCCTCCGTAAGAGCGAATTACCACGCCCAGTTGATCTTGAAAGAGACGTACGGCAAGCAAGTGGGCTTTGAGTTGATCTTTCCGCATGTTTGATGGCTTTCTGATCGGAGGTGTAGCCGAAAACAATCACCATCAGAAAACCGATTACGATTGAGACAGCCAAGACAATCGCTGCTGGCAGGTTGTATCCGAAGATGCCTGACACCAGCGGCGAGTGCGCGAGATGAAACGAAACAGTCATTTCTAGATTTTGTCGATTACTCGATATATCCCAAGCCCTGCAAGCGCTTTTTCACTTCTTCCCTGGATGGGGCGCCCGCCTCCGTCTTCAGAGCGCCAAAATCTTTTTCACTTCCTTTTCGAGCATGTGGGTAACGAATTCGTCGACTGATTCGTAGCCGCACGCGTCAGCGCATTGCTTTGCCTGCTCGAGCAGTTCGCCCTCGATTTTTACCTTGTGAGAACCAAACATGGTTTCCTCCGAAACTTGCTAGTTTCCGCCCGCTCCGTTTGCGCCAAGAAATGGATTGCCCGCGCAACTCGCTCGGCTTCGTGATGCCGAATTCTGCGAAGATGGTGGGCGCAATGTCGGTCAGCGCTGGATTCTCCGCGGCGATCTTTCGATTGCTTAACACTACTCAGGAACCAGCGTGTAATCCATGCGGTGGTCGCCACTCCACGGATTCGTGTTGTCCTCGATAACCTCAGGCGGGAACGCACGCAGAATCGTTTGCCATCCAGCACGGTAGCCACGGTTGTAACCAACGAGAAGATCAGGACCACTGTTTGAATATGGCCCCTGATAAACGACGCTGGCGCGATCCATCCGCGTAATGATTTGAAGATTTGTTTTCGGATCTCGTTCTGCCAGTAACCGGTCGCTAATCTCCTTAACGAGGCGCGTCTTCTTCTGCGCCGGGAGCAACAATCCCCTGTTTTCACGCCCTCGCAAATTCAAGTAGAGCCCATTCAATCCGAGGCCATATGCGCGGGTCTTGCCCCGGTCTACGTTCGCCAAGGGCTCGGTTGAATCTTGCGTCGAATCGTTTTCATTACGATGCTAGCCGTTCTGAACCAACCAGGTGTTCAGATTGAACGAACGGTTGTAAGGAGCAAAGCCGTGATCGGAGAGGACGAGGAGAGTTGTGTTTGCATCAAGCGCGGGGAACACCTCGCCCAGAACTTCGTCGATCTGGTGGTAGAACCACTCGATGGCATTCGCATTTTGCTCCGCGAGACCGCGTCATATCCAGGGTGCTCGGGTCCATCAAACGCCAGAACATGTGCGAGTTGAGGTCGAGGCTCGAGAAATAGAAGAAGAACATGCCGTCGCGGAATTTTGGAAACTCTGCATCGAAGATGCGCCTGCGCCTCGGCAAGCACTTCCGAGACTGCTCGAGATACTCTTTATCGTCCAGCACGGCGCTCGACGCGCGCCTTGGTATCTTCGGCGATCCGCTTGTGTGTAAAACTCGCCAAGCTTCGTCGGATAGTTGCTTTGAGTAACTCTTGGGGTCGAGATAGGCAAGGCGGGATTTGCGGGATCGATATTGATCGGCGACACTACAGCTGGAAGCGAGGGGATGAGCCTGCTTGAGATGAAGCGTCCGATCCCGGTGGTACATTCCCAAAGAATGGAATCAGTTGGAATTCAATGGGCACCACAGCCGCTCCACTCGCCTTCGCGAAGGACGAATTCCTGATCCTGAAATGAAATTTTCGCCACCGGCTCGAGTGGATCGAGTGCGACCTTGAATTCTTCCATGGTTGGCGGCGATCCTTGCGAAAGAATTATCAGGACCAATGAGGTTTGCCTTCACTTCCGGAATTCTCGACTTGCACTGGAACAATTTGGCCACCCTCGACCGCTCAGGAAGAGCGGTGGGATCGTCCGTATAGAAGGTGAAGGTGCCATAGGTGCCGCGCAGATCAGGTGTGCCCATTCCTGAAAACGTCTCGCCCTTCGCCGGGATGGGAGGAAAATTTGCAGGAATCCGGAACACGGGTTGGGGATTCCATGCTGGTCGAGGACTGTCCAGAGGCTGTCCCTTACGCAGTTGTTCAGCGGTGCCACTTCACAAGGGGACAGCCCAGTTTCCGATGTGGACAGAGTGTTTCGGGGCTTCGACGCGCGAGGTCGAGTAAAAGCTCGAACGTTTTGGGTCGCGATGAATGAAATCAAAAATGCCGTGCCCGCCAGCGTTCATCCCGGTGATCAAGTTTGACCACGCGACGGGACTTTGGGGCGGGATGCTCGTGGTGAGTTCCCGGAAGGATCCTCGCTCCGCGAGGCGCGCGAAGTTCGGCATCTTCCCTTCCTGCATAAACTTTCCGGAGAGAGCTGCGGGTCCATGCCATCGATGCCAAGAACGATGAGTTTTTCCCGCCACTTCGGTCAGAGCGGCAGCCTTGGCAGAGGTGAGCGAAGCACAAGCGCGAGGCAAGAAAGCGCAGCGATCATCAGCCAAACGAGCTTTAGACGGACGAGCTTTTTCAGACCCGAGCTCCCTTCAAGGCGCCAGCTCCCACAGACTTGCGCCCACTTCCCGGAACCGGGCGGCGAGACCCAGAATAAATATTGCGCGGAATACCCAAGGATACAGGCAGAATTTAATTCTGGGGCTCGCGGATAGAAGTGTCAAGCGAAGCCAAGTGGGCAGCCGCGCTGCTTTGGCAACGTCCCCGAAACCACCTTAGACTTGTTTGTATGCTTCGTCGTGCCGCCATTTTTGCAGCTGTGCACCACCTTATGCCTTGCTCTTGCTGGACTTTCTGGAGGCGCTACTAAACCGAATGTCGTGCTGGTGACGTTCAGGTCACGCGCGCAGATCGTATGGGTTTTTGGGTTCGAAGCGCGGGGTGACCCCGAATCTCGATGCACTCGCACGGCAAGCGCTAGTCTTCGAACGTGCCTACGCTCAAGCACCGCTTACAGTTGTTTCTCACGCAACGATTCTTTCGGGAACGTATCCGCAGACTAACCAGGCAAATGGGCTCGGTGGCCCCATTAATTCTTCGGTCCCCTGGCTGCCGGATTTGTTTCGCGCGCGCGGTTATCACACTTTGGCCTACGTCGGGTTGCGCGATCTCGACCCAAAAAGCGGTATGGCACAAGGATTTGATCGGGGCTTCGTTATATATGACGCGGGTTTCCGATTGCCCCAGAAGGGCGTGCTGCGTTCACAGTCAGTGGAGCGCAGTGGGGATCAGGTCGTCGCTCGGGCTCTTGCAGGACTCAAGGGCAATTCACAGCCCTTCTTTCTTTGGATCCACCTTCCCGATCCGCAAGCTCCGTATGCATCGTACGATCGCACCGTCGCTGCAGCTGACGCTACATTCGGAAAACTTGTGTCCGCTTTAAGGGCGCAGAAGCTATACGACGATTCGATTATGGTGGTCGCGGCCGACCATGGAAGAAGTCTTGGAGCGCATGGCGAAGATGCACATGGGGTTTTTCTGTATGACGATACGATCCTCGTACCTCTAGTAATAAAGCTTCCGCAGAATCAAATGGCGGGAAAACGGGTCACGGGTCGAGTTCGTCTTCTGGATGTTGCGCCGACGATTCTCGAGGCGGCCTCGGTACCGGTTCCTCCCCCAAATGCAAGGCCAATCGTTGCTGCGAATCGCGAAATCGAATCCAACTGCCGATCAGGCCGTGTATTCGCGAAGACGACTTTCCGCCAGCGCGGCCTGGATGGAGCCCGCTACAGTCGTGGCGTGCTTCGAAGTATCTTTTATGTGCGTGCCCCAAAACCTGAACTGTATGACTTGGCAACGGACGCGGCCGCGACAAAAAATATCGCTTCGACATCTAAAGGCACCGTCGATACGATCGCTTCGCAACTTGATGGCTTCGATAAGCGTTTCCGGCAGGATCAAAAACTGCCGAGTTAAGTTCGTCGGAAATGCAGAAGCTGGCATCGCTTAGGGTATGTCGGGATACAAAAATCAAACACCAGCGTCGGCTGCAACCGGTATTGATCCAAAGATGCGATTGCGACGGCGAACAAGGTTGAGTCAGCACTGCAGGCCATTGACGATGGAAAACCCGAAAGGCCTTGCCGATTCTTCAGCAGGTTCTAGCAAATTCTTCCAGAGTGTCTATCTGGCGCAATACGGTTTGGGCTCGGCTCTTGCGCAGTTGGAACAATGCCCAAAGGCAATCGAGCCTCTGCGGAAAGCGATTGAATTGCAGCCAGACTCTGCGTGGGCGCATTTTCCAAATGGGTGCATGCCTTGTAAAACTGGCGACTACAAGACCGCGGCAGTGCATCTGGAGATTGCGACTTCGCGCTTGCCGGAATTTGGAGAAGCTCACACCTGCTGGCGCAATCTTACGACCATCTTGGACGAGCGGAGGACGCTAAAGCGGGCGCGCGCGAAGGCAGCGCAACTGGGAAGAAGGCGTAAGTTTCTCTTTGGGTAAGGTGACGAGCGCAGTAGACGATGTTTACTTGTCACTGACTTGTACGACTTTCATCCGTGACACCATCGGCTGGCGGCCTGGCTCGAGCGTCGGACAGTCGTCGCCGGCTTGGTGCGGTCGATTTGGCGAAGTGGTGCCCGAGACCGGAGGGCAGCCGTCGAAGGCCGTTACTGGTACTGTGCTTGCTGTTCTTTTTCTTTCCGCTGCCGGCACGCAAGACGCACTCAACCGGTTCCAAAGGAGCCGTCCCCCTGCCGAATACAGATTCCCGCCTTGCAAGCCGCGCGACAGAGCCAATCCCGATAAGCCGACGCCAGAATCTCTTGCGAAAGCGAAGCGAACCTAATGGCATCGACTGCGCGATGTGCCACGGGAAAGACGGTGATGGGAAAGGCGACGTCGGGAGCCCGGACATGAAGTTGAGCAATACGTAACTG